>Ga0307305_10000063_pt1 | contig 28629 bp, 29 predicted proteins | sample ER_DNA_186_FD_194512 | JGI IMG/M metagenome (GOLD analysis project Ga0307305, IMG submission 194512) | Bulk soil microbial communities from the East River watershed near Crested Butte, Colorado, United States - ER_DNA_186 | ecosystem: Environmental > Terrestrial > Soil > Floodplain | place... | reverse complement strand
ATGGTACTGGCCTTGCGTGCGCAGCTGACCCGCTGGGCCGACGATCCAGCGGTCACGCGTGTGGTGATCACCGCAGCAAACGGGCGAGCCTTTTCCGCCGGCGGTGACATTCGTGCGCTCTACGATCTCGGCAAAGCAGGTCGCTACGATGAAGCACTGCAATTCTGGCGCGACGAATATCCTCTCAACGCAGCGATCAAGAACTATCGCAAACCTTACGTCGCATTGATCGACGGCATCGCGATGGGTGGCGGTGTGGGCGTTTCCGTGCATGGATCGCATCGGGTTGCCGGTGACCGTTTCTCCTTCGCCATGCCTGAGGTCGGCATCGGCTTCTTTCCGGATGTCGGAGCGACGTGGTTTCTGCCGCGGATGCCGGGCGAGCTCGGAACCTACTGCGCACTGACGGGGGAACGTTTCGGAATCGGTGACGGAATCGCGGGGGGAATTGCCACGCATCGCGTGCCGTCGGCGCGGTTTCCCGCGTTGCTCGAAGGCCTGACGGGCACGGTTCCCGTCGATGCGGTGTTGTCTGCCTTTAACGAGTCAGTGCGGGAACAACCCATCATGGCGCGCCGAGCGGCGATCGATCGGCTTTTCGCCGGCGACATAGTCGAGAACGTCCTCGCCGCCCTTGATCGTGAAGCGATCTCCGGCAGCGCGGAAGCCCAATGGGCGCAAGAAACGGCCGCCGTAATGCGCTCGAAATCTCCCCTCAGTCTCAAGCTGGCGCTGGCCCAGGTGCGGCGCGGAAAATCCTGGGATTTCGAAACGTGCATGCGTATGGAATTCCGCATAGTGTCGCGTGTCATCCATGGACATGATTTTTACGAGGGCGTGCGCGCCGTGATCGTCGACAAGGACAACAAGCCGCGCTGGCGGCCTTCGACATTGCCGGATGTCGACGAGGCCGAAGTCGAGCGTCATTTCGCGCCGCTCGGTCCGTCCGAACTGGTGATCTGGTGAACCGTCCCGCTGCCCCCGAGGATATCCGGACGCTCGAACCGGTTCGCGAACATGAGGGCGATCGTTCGGTCGGCGTCTGGACGCGACGGCTTGTCTTGTTTCTGCGCGCAATGGCCGCGATTTCTATGATCAAGGGTTTGTATCATTGGGCGCAGGTGTGCGGCATCGGCTTCGGAGACGTCGTTCCGTTCGAAAGTCGCTCCATCGCGTGGCAGACCGCGACCGTATTTTTCGCCGTCATCGATCTCGTGGCCGCCGTCGGTCTTTGGCTTGCTGCGGCCTGGGGGGCAGTGATCTGGCTTACGGCCGTTGCCTCGATGCTGGCGGTGGAAATATTTTTTCCGCAGGTGTTCGGCGGCGGCTGGCTGACGGGCTTCATGGAAGGCAGCCTGCTTGTGGTCTACTTATGGCTGGCGTTGAAGTCGGCGCAGGAACACCCGCAATAGGAACGGGGAGGGCATCATGGCGCGCATCGGATTTATTGGCCTCGGCAATATGGGACTGCCGATGGCGCAAAATCTGCTTAAGGCCGGCCATCAAGTCGAAGGTGTCGATGTCAGTTCAGCTGCAGTGGACAAACTGAAGGCTTCAGGCGGCACTGGCGTCGAAACTGCAAAGACTGCAGCGGCCCGGGCTGATGTTGTCATAACGATGCTGCCGTCAGGCAAAGAGGTGCGCGAGGTTTACCTCGGGTCCTCGGGCATCATCGAGAATGCGAATGCCGGAACGTTGTTGATCGACTGCTCGACAATCGATGTCGAGACCGCACGTGCTGTCGCAAGCGAAGCCAATAAAAAAGGTCTGCTGATGCTCGATGCACCCGTGTCCGGCGGCGTCGGTGGTGCCACCGCAGCCACGCTCACGTTCATGGTGGGTGGAAGCGCACAGGCTTTCGCGCGCGCGGAGACGATCTTGCAAAAGATGGGTAAGACGATTGTGCATGCGGGCGGCGCCGGCAACGGTCAGGCGGCCAAGATCTGCAACAACATGATCCTGGGCGTGTCGATGATCGCCGTGAGCGAAGCTTTCGTACTTGCGGAAAAACTCGGACTCGATCACCAGAAGTTGTTCGACATCTCGTCAAAGTCGTCGGGGCAGTGCTGGTCTCTGACAAGTTATTGTCCGGTGCCGGGGCCGGTGCCGACATCGCCCGCAAATCGCGACTATCAGGCCGGATTTACCGCGGCGATGATGCTTAAAGATTTGAAACTGTCGCAGGACGCCGCAAAGAATTCAGGAATCAAGACGGAACTTGGCGCCGATGCAGCACGTATCTATTCTCAATATGTGGCAAGTGGCGGCGAGTTGCGCGACTTTTCCGGCATCATTCGGTTCATTCGCGGATAACGCGGATTTCTAGAGTGAACGAAGCCTTGCGCTGCTTCGTAAAATTCTATGGTCAAGAGACCGTTCACCTTTGCAAATAAACCTAATCTTTATGGTGTTATTTAAGCCGATTTTAGATTGCCCCTTCTAAGGTGCTCGATATCCGGAGCGGGGAAAACAGGGCCTTGCAACCGGGGACAGAGTTATAAAACGCAAGGGGCGTTGAACATATGAAAGCCGTCGCGAAGACGGTCGAGCCCGCCGGACGCGAGGCGCAGCTCGATCACATTCGGCCTCAGTACTTGGAGGCCCTGACGTTGGTCGAACGGCTGCATCGCCGGCTGCTCGACGTTATCAAGGATGAGTTCGATCGTCGTGGCCGCTCCGACATCAATTCGGTGCAGGCTTTGCTGCTCTACAACATTGGGGATAAGGAACTGACGGCCGGAGAGCTGCGCACGCGCGGCTACTATCTCGGTTCCAACGTTTCGTACAACCTCAAGAAGCTGGTGGAGATGGCCTTCCTCGATCACCAGCGTTCGCGGGTCGATCGTCGCTCGGTTCGCATCAAGCTGACCGAGAAGGGACGCGAGGTGCGCGATATCATCGAAGGGCTCTATCAGAAGCACGTGCGTACTGTTGAGCAAGTCGGCGGGATCAATGCCGAGGAGTTCTCCACGCTCAACAAGTCGCTGCATCGGCTCGAGCGCTTCTGGACCGACCAGATTCTGTATCGGCTCTAACCCCACCGCGGGTGGACTGACTTGCCCCGGCCAGCTCCCGGCCGGGGTTTTCTTTCGCGCGGCAGTGCAAAGCCGTGGCCCCTAGATATTGCGCCCGAGAACACTCCACAGCCCAATGCTTGGCGGGTGCCGGTCAATATGCTATTGGCGGCCAATCCGGGACTCTGACCCGGGCGCATGATCTTTCTCCGAAAACTAGTTTCCGCGTTTCGAGATCAGGCGCCTGGCTACAGATGGGCGCCGACTGCTCGCGGCGCGAGGAGATGTGAATGTCGGCGACGTCGAACCCGAAGCGCACAGGCGATATCGAGAATCTCTTTTCAGCCGCATTGCGCGACCTGGATCCAGAAATCGACAACGCCATCCAGCTCGAGCTTGGCCGTCAGCGCGATGAAATCGAGCTGATCGCTTCCGAGAACATCGTCTCGCGTGCGGTGCTCGAGGCGCAAGGTTCGGTCCTCACCAACAAATATGCCGAGGGACTTCCAGGCAAGCGCTATTACGGCGGATGTCAGTTCGTCGATATTGCCGAGCGGCTTGCGATCGAACGCGTGACAAGATTATTTGGCTGCAAGTTTGCGAACGTGCAGCCGCACTCGGGTGCGTCGGCAAACGCCGAAGTATTTTTTGCTTTGCTGCAGCCAGGCGATGCTTTTATGGGACTCAATCTGGCTGCGGGCGGTCACCTTACGCACGGATCGCCTGTGAACATGTCGGGCAAATGGTTCAAGCCGGTGCCGTATGGCGTGCGCCGGGACGATCATCGTATCGACATGGAAGAGGTGGCGCGGCTCGCCGATCAGCATAAGCCAAAACTGATCATCGCCGGCGGTTCGGCCTATCCCCGCATCATCGACTTCAGCGCCTTCCGCGAAATCTGCGACAACGTCGGCGCGATGCTGATGGTGGACATGGCGCATTTTGCAGGTCTCGTCGCTGCTGGAGTGCATCCTTCGCCGTTTCCGCATGCGCATGTTGTCACGACGACGACGCACAAGACGCTGCGCGGCCCGCGCGGCGGCGTGATCCTGTCCGACAACGAAGAAATAGCGAAGAAGCTCAACTCGGCCGTTTTCCCCGGAATGCAGGGCGGTCCGCTGATGCATGTCATCGCCGCGAAAGCCGTGGCCTTCGGAGAAGCGCTGAGGCCAAGCTTCCGCACATATGCGCGCAATGTGCTGGAGAACGCCAAGGCGCTGGCCGAGACACTGAAGTCGCACGGCTTCGATATCGTGTCCGGTGGGACCGACACGCATCTTATGTTGGTCGATTTGCGGCCGAAGCGGTTGACCGGAAAGGTGGCTGAATTGGCGTTGGGCCGGGCGCACATTACCTGCAACAAGAATGGCATCCCGTTCGATCCGGACAAGCCGACTGTCACGTCGGGGATTCGGCTCGGCACGCCCGCTTGCACGACCAGAGGCTTCGGGATCGCCGAATTCCGCCAGGTCGGCGAGATGGTCGTCGAAGTCCTCGACGTCCTCTCCCAGAAGCGCGTCGAGGAAGATTCACGGGTCGAAGCCGCGGTGCGCGACAAAGTAAAAGCATTGCTGGGAAGATTTCCGATTTATCAGGACTGAGAAATTGGGGACGATATGCGTTGCCCGAGTTGCGGCAGTCTCGATACGCAAGTGAAGGATTCACGACCGACCGAAGATTCGGCCGTGATCCGGCGCCGCCGCGTTTGTCTGACCTGCAACTTCCGCTTCACAACGTTCGAGCGCGTGCAGCTGCGCGAATTGACCGTGATCAAGCGCAACGGGCGGCGCGTGCCGTTCGACCGCGACAAATTGATGCGTTCGGTGCAAATCGCGCTGCGCAAACGCCCGGTTGAGCCGGAGCGGATCGAGCAGATGGTTTCAAAAATCGTTCGTGAGCTGGAGAGCCAGGGCGAGAGCGAGATTTCGTCGGAGGCGATCGGCGAGATCGTCATGGAACACCTGCGCGAGCTTGACGACGTCGCCTACGTGCGGTTTGCGTCCGTCTATCGCAATTTCCGTGAGGCCAAGGATTTCCGCGCCGCGCTCGACGAGTTGTCGGGCGATGAAGACGGACGACCCACGGCCAGCGCGCGCAAATGAACCAGGAGACGATGCCCAGCCGCGCAGGCGCCTCTGACGACGAGCGCTTCATGCGCCTTGCGTTCGCGCTCGGCCGCCGCAATCTTGGCCGCACCTGGCCCAACCCGGCGGTCGGCGCGGTGATCGTGAAGGATGGGATCATTGTCGGCCGTGGCTGGACTCAGGACGGAGGCCGGCCGCATGCCGAGGTCGAGGCGCTGCGCCGTGCAAAAAAGGCGGCGCAGGGCGCCACGATGTACGTGACCCTTGAGCCCTGTGCCCATCAGGGCAAATCACCACCGTGCGCCGACGCTGTTGTCCGTTCGGGCATCGCACGCGTGGTGTCGGCCCTGGAAGATCCAAATCCCGAGGTGGCCGGGCAGGGGCACGAACGCATGCGGGCGAAAGGCATCGTCGTCGAGGTCGGTCTTTGTGCCGAGGAGGCGCGCCGCGTTCACGCCGGGCATATCACACGGATGGCCATGGGCCGGCCGCACGTCACGCTCAAACTTGCGATTTCCGCCGACGGCAAGGCAGGACTGGCAGGCCGGAAACAGGCGGCGATCACCGGCGACACGGCGCGCGATCGGGTGTTCCAGATGCGTGCCGGCAGCGATGCCATCATGGTCGGGATCGGTACGGTCCTCGCCGACGATCCACAATTGACCTGCCGCCTGCCGGGCATGTTCGAGCGCTCGCCGATCCGTGTGGTGCTCGACGAGCAGTTGATCTTGCCGCTCTCAACATCGGTCGTTGCGACCGTTCGCGAGACGCCGACCTGGGTGTTTACCTCGCACAGGCCCTCGTCGATTGCCGAAGAAATTATTCAGCAAAAGGGTTGCAAGGTTTTTCGCGTGGATGAGAGCGACGGGCGGCTCGACCTGCAACAAGTTCTCAAGGTTCTCGCCGAGCAGGGCATTACGCGGCTTATGGTGGAAGGCGGACCGACGCTTGCCGCAAGTTTCGTCGAAAGCGATCTTGTCGATGAGGCGGTCTTGCTGCACGGGGCAAAATCCATCGGTGCCAGCGGTATCGATCCGCTGGAAGGCATGCCGCTGGACGCACTTACAGGCCGATTGACTTCGCTGGGCGGTGAAAAACTCGACGTCGATACGATCGAAACTTTTGTGCCCGCTTGAATCATGTTCACCGGAATCGTCACAAGCATAGGCGAAGTGCGTTCGGTCAAGCTGCACGCCGGCAATCTGCATCGCATGACCATCGCTTGCGATTACCCACGCGCAGAAATCGTTCAAGGCGCGTCGGTCGCCTGCTCGGGCATCTGCCTGACGGTGGTGGATGCAGGCGAGGAGGGCGGCCGCACCTGGTTCGCGGTTGATGCCGGGGACGAAACCCTGCGTGTCACCACGGCCGGCCGTTGGCGTGCGGGGTCCAAAATCAATCTCGAACGGCCACTGAAATACGGCGACGAATTGGGCGGGCACCTGGTTGCGGGCCATGTGGACGGGATTGCGACGGTCGTGGGACGCGAGGACATGACCGAAATGGCCCGCTTTCTGCTGCAGGCGCCCCGTGCGTTTGCACGGTTTTTAGCGACCAAGGGGTCGGTCGCACTCGATGGCGTTTCGCTCACGGTCAATGCAGTGGAGGGGGACACATTCTCGGTGCTGGTCATTCCGCATACCTTGCACGTGACCACGTTTGGCGAATTGCACAAGGGTGGCGAGGTCAATCTTGAGGTTGATACGATGGCTCGTTACGCCGCGCGACTGGCGGAGATGAAGTAGCGTCTTGTTTGGGCCGGGCCCGCTTGCTACCACCGCGATGAAACGGGACTTCGGGCATGGCCAAGAAGACCAAGAAGAAAAGCAGGACCAAAAAGGACGGCGGCCTGCATTTGCTGATCGTGGAGTCGCGCTTTTACGACAGTATTTCGGACGAGCTTCTGCGCGGCGCAACGCGCGTGCTCGATAATGCGGGGGCGCGCTACGACCGTGTGACCGTGCCGGGGACACTGGAAATTCCCGCCGCCATCGGCATTGCGATGGATGCCTCGCGGCGCCGCCGCGCGCCGTATGACGGCGTGGTCGCGCTTGGATGCGTGATCCGCGGCGAGACTCACCATTTCGATATCGTGGCGAATGAGTCGGCGCGTGCCTTGATGGATCTGTCGGTGCGGGAGCGTCTTCCCGTCGGCAATGGCATTCTCACCGTTGAAAATGAGGCTCAGGCTCACGCCCGGGCGAAGGTCGAAGGCAGCGACAAGGGCGGACATGCAGCGCGCGCCGCACTGACCATGGTCGCGCTCAAGCAGACGCTGGTGTGGCGCTGATGAGCGCCGACGCTGCACGCAATGACAAGGACGCGCGCAAGGCGAACAAGCGTGGCGCGGCGCGGCTGGCAGCTGTTCAGGCACTTTACCAGATGGACCTCGCCGGAACCGGCCTGAACGACATCCTCGCCGAATTTGAAAGCCACTGGATCGGCCGCGAGGTCGAGGGGGCGCAATATTTGCCTGCCGAGGCAGCCTTCTTCCGTGACATCGTCTCCGGGGTGGTCCGCGAACAGCGCGAACTTGATCCTCTGATCGACGAAGCGCTTTCGAAGGGCTGGCCGCTCAAACGCATCGAAACGCTGTTGCGGGCGTCCCTGCGGGCGGGTGCCTATGAACTGATCCACCGCGACGATGTGCCCGCGCGCGTGGTCGTTGCCGAATATGCCGACGTCGCCGCCGCCTTTGTCGGCCGCGACGAGACCGGCATGGTCAACGCCGTGCTCGATCAACTCGCGCGGCGCCTGCGCGCCGGCGAGTTCGACCGCGCTACAGGGTGAACTGATGCACGGGCGCGACGATATGTCGGCCGAGGACCGCTTGATCGCGCGCTTTTTCGAACCGCTCGCGACCCACCCTGGTGCGCTTGGCCTGTCAGACGACGCCGCCTTTCTCACGCCACCACCGGGTTGCGACCTCGTTCTCAAGACCGATGCCATTGTCGGTGGCGTACATTTTTTCCCTGAGGATGCCGCGCATTCGGTGGCCAGCAAGGCGTTGCGCGTCAATCTTTCGGACCTGGCTGCGAAAGGTGCGCGGCCCTTGGGTTTTCTGCTGTCGCTCGCACTGCCGCAGGATATCGGTGACGATTGGCTCGAGGGTTTCGCGCAGGGTTTGCGCGGCGACTCTGTTCTGTTCGCGTGCCCGTTGTTCGGCGGGGATACAGACCGAACGCCGGGCCCGATCACGATTTCTATCGCGATGCTTGGCAGCGTTCCGGAAGGAACGATGGTGCGTCGCGCCGGCGCCAACGCGGGGGATCGGGTGTTTGTCAGCGGAACGATCGGCGATGCAACGCTCGGCCTGATGGTACGCAAAGGCAAAGACTGGAAATTGACCGACCAGCAGCGCCAACATCTCATTTCACGCTATCTGTTGCCGCAGCCGCGAAACGGTTTGGCGGAAGCCGTGCGCACTCACGCGTCGGCGGCAATGGATATCTCCGATGGCCTTGCCGGGGATTTTTCCAAGCTTTGCCGCGCGTCCGGTGTTGCAGCCGATATCGACGTCTCGCTCGTTCCTCTCTCGGATGCGGCCAAAGCGGCGATCGCTGTCGATCCAGCGGCGCTCGAAACGGCCCTTACGGGCGGCGATGATTACGAGATTATCTGCACCGTGCCGCCGGCCAGGACCGCTGGTTTTCGCGCAGCAGCTAAGACGGCCAACGTGCCGGTGGCGGAGATCGGCGAGATCAAAACCGGCAAGGACATTCGCTATATTGGCGGCGATGGTCGCGTGCTGACTTTCAAACGCGCCTCGTTCAGCCACTTTTGAAACGGGACGGATGCGTCCGGCGCGGCTATAATAAAGTTTCAAGGAACGGGACTTTCCATGCACGATATGACGGCGAAAAAGTCGGCGGTGACACCGGTCGGCCAGCATCCGAATTTTCAAAAATACCACAAGCATTTCCCGACAAGCGCCTGGTTACGCCGGCGTGCGCCTCATAACGTGCCGTTGTTTGCCTTCGAATATGGCGATACCGGCGCCGGTAACGACGTCGGTATTGCCCATAACTGGGCGGCATTTGACGCGATCAAGATCACGCCTCGTTACGGCGTGATGCCGAACTTGCCGCCTGTCGATGTCAAACTGTTCGGACGAAGCTATGCAGCGCCAATCGGGGTCGCGCCAATGGGCGGACCGTCGCTGGTGTGGCCGGGCGCCGATTTGTTGATGGCAAAAGCCGCGCAGCGTGCGCGTGTTCCCTATACGCTCAGCGTTGCCGGTGGTGCCACCATCGAGCAGGCCGCGGAAGCTGCGCCCGACGTGTTCTGGCTGCAGCTTTACCGGTTCTGGCATGACGACCACAAGATCGGGCTCGATCTTGTACGGCGTGCGCATGTGGCCGAAGCGAAAGTTCTGGCTCTTACGCTTGACGTCCCTGTGCGGACGACACGCTCGCGTGAAACCTATGCCGGACTTGCTCACGAATTCAGACCCAATCTCCGGATGATGCGCGAAATGATGGTGCGGCCGAGATGGATGTTTGCGCTGCTGCGTCACGGCTATCCGCGCTTCGCCACCATCGCCGGCTACGCACCGCCGGGAGCCTGGACCAACGACATCATCGCATTCGCCCGCGCGCGCATGGGCGGCGCCTTTTCATGGGAAGAGGTCAAGCGCTATCGCGACGCGTGGAAAGGCCCGATGGCGGTGAAGGGAATTCTGCATCCGGGAGACGCGGCCAAGGCCGTGTCGCTTGGCATCGACGGCATTTGGGTTTCGAACCATGGCGGTCGCCAGATCGAGGCGCTGATGCCATCGATCGACGTGCTCCCTGCCATCGTCGCGGAAGTCGGCAAGAAGGCAACGATTGTGCTCGACAGCGGGATACGCAGTGGTCAGGACGTGATGCGGGCGCTGGCACTGGGAGCGGATGCGGCTTTTGCCGGAAAATCCTTCCTATGGGCGGTGGCGGCACTCGGCGATGACGGTCCGGACTATCTGATCGACCTCTACATCGACGAACTGCGAGCTTCCCTGGGCCAGATCGGGGCCCGAACGATCGTCGAGGCGAGGGAGGCGAGCATTCGCCATCCTGGCGCCGTCGAGTTTCAAGAGAAGCCGCGGGCAACGCGCGCGCCAAGCAAGCGGTAAATCTGCGCTCAAACCTGCCCTGCACAGGGGGCATTGGCGATTTCCGTGGATGGCCGCTACAAGGAGCGGCTTTCCGGGAGCCCATTCATGTCGGCGGCCGCCGAATCTTTCCAGCACGTCAAGCCCGATGACAACCTCGCACGACGCAACGCCATAGTCCTGGCGGTCGCGCAGGCGCTTGCGGGCGGAAACAACACGGTGGTCGTTTCCACATCCAGCATCGTCGGCGCGGTGCTAGCGCCCGACAAGGGACTTGCGACACTGCCGGTGACGGCCATGGTTTTCGGGATGTGGTTCGGCACCCTGCCGCTCGGCTTCCTTGCGCGGCATTACGGACGCCGCTTTGCTCTGCAATGCGGCTCGGCCTTCGGCATTCTGTCTGGACTGATTTCATACGCGGCGGTGATGAGCGGCAACTTCTGGGTGCTGCTCATCGGAACTTCCTGCGGAGGAGTCTACGCGGCCGCGCATCAGTCCTATCGCTTCGCCGCAGCCGATACGGCGAGCGATGCTTATCGTCCAAAGGTCGTATCCTGGGTGTTCGCGGGCGGGCGCGATTGCGGCAGCGGTTGTGCTGCAATTTATCAATGTGCCGCCGCTTGGCCCGATCCCCCACAACGGCGCGCGGCCTCTCTGGGAGATCGTGCGCAGCTCGCGCTTCATTGTCGCCGTCGCTTGCGGCATAGCGAGCTACGGCATGATGAACATGGTGATGACATCCGCGCCGCTAGCCATGGTCGGCTGCGGTCATTCAATCACCGAGGCAGCGCTCGGCATTCAGTGGCATGTGCTGGCGATGTATGCGCCGAGCTTCATCACAGGCTCGCTGATCGCGCGTTTCGGCGTCGAGCGGATTACTGGAATCGGCTTGGCACTGATCGCTGCCACTGCCATGGTCGGAATCTCCGGCATCACGGTGGCGCATTTCTGGACAGCACTGGTCCTGCTTGGCTTCGGCTGGAATTTGTCGTTCATCGGCGCAACCACTTTGGTGACGCAATGCCACCGGCCGCATGAGCGCAACAAGGTCCAGGCGTTCAACGACTTCCTGATTTACGGCAGCATGGCGCTGAGCTCGTTCTCCTCCGGTCAGCTGCTCGAGAAATTCGGTTGGACGGCAATCAACGAGGTGATCTTCCCGACCATCTTCGTTGCAGGCGCCCTGCTTTTGTGGTTGTCGCTCCGCCCGCGTGCTTCGACCGTATGATCAGGCCTTGTCATCCAAAGGCATAATGGACCTCGGTCCAATCGACGGGCCGCACCTACTCTTCTAAGAATTGCTCCCGGAGATTGGAGCGGCCGCGAGAAAGATCGATGCCGAGGTACCGGCTTCCATGAGAGCGGTACCGCAACACCGACCGACCGCTTCAATTTTTCCGGATGAACTTTCTCGTCGTTGCGAGGGAGAGTACGATTTTCAGGTCTTTAAAGTAGAGGCGAAGGAGCGGACTGAGAGCAGTTCGGCTACCGGTAAAAAAGCCAAGCCCCAAAGCAGATTAATTCAAGCTGAGGGAGACGTCCGATGACAAGCACACACATGGAATCAAGGCCACCGTTGGCCGGCTTCGCACTGCTGCGCACCATGGCAGACAACTGGTGGCTCGTATTGTTGCGCGGTCTCGCAGCCATAGCATTTGGCATTCTGGCGTTCGTCTGGCCAGTCATCACCTTGCTGACACTCACGCTCCTTTGGGGCGCCTACGCAGTCGTCGACCGGCATTTTTGCCTTGTGGGGCGCAGTTGCCGGCCCGCGCGGCCAAATGAGCGCGCGCTTCTGGCTTATCGTCGTTGGCATTGCTGGTGTTATCGCGGGCCTACTTGCTTTCGCCTGGCTCGGTGTCACGGCACTTGTGTTGCTGTTCTTCATTGCCATTTGGGCGATTGTCATCGGGATCATGCAGATCTGGGGCGCAATTCAGCTGCGCAAGGAAATCGAAGGTGAGTGGCTGCTGATCCTGAGCGGTCTGCTTTCGGTCGCCTTTGACGTGCTCTTGCTGGTGCGGCCGGGGTTGGGCGCGCTGGCAGTGGTCTGGATGATCGGCTGGTTCGCGATTCTTGAAGGCTGTTTGCTGGTCGCACTTTCGCTTCGATTGAGGAAGCACAAACACCTCGCGTGATCCGCCGCTCTTGTTGCGCGCAGATTGTGCGGCACCATCCGCTCGTCCCCGCGGAAGCGGGGACAGTTCTTTTTGCAAAATTGGATTCCTGCTTGCGCGGGAATGAACGGAATAGGACAAGCCCGGCCATGACGAATTAGAGTCATGCCCATGCGATTCATTCTTGTCGTTCTTCAAATGATTCTCGCCGGGTGGGCGACCGCACAGGAAGCCCTTTCTCCGCCTCTCTCGGACATCGGCGCAGCGTTGAGCGGACAGCAGCATGTGCCGCCGACACTGGGGGCCTATTTAAAGAGTTGGGTAGAGCCGGTTGAGCCGTTCAAGATTGTCGGGCCCATATACTACGTCGGCACAAAGGGACTTGCCGCCTATCTGATCACGACGCCGCGGGCACATCCTGCTCGATGGAGGCATCCCTGATTCCGCGGACGTCTTCGAGGAATCGATCCACAAACTTGGCTTCGATCCCCGCGACATCAAGTTACTGCTGATCACCCACGCCCATATCGATCACGCTGGCACCTTGGCCCATTTCGTGCAGCTTTCCGGCGGCTCGGCTGCGGTGATGGACCGCGATTTCGAACAGCTTAAATCCGGCGGAAAGACCGATCCTTCTTTGGGACGCAGCCAGCATTCTACTTCCCGCCGGTTACGGCCGAGCGCGTGCTGAAGGATTGGGATGTCCTCACGCTCGGCAATATCAAAATGACCGCTTTGCTCGGCGCAGGCCACACGCGCGGGGCGACCACGTGGGTCACCACCGTCGAGGACGGTGGCCGTTCCTACAACGTCGTTTTTTCCTTGCTGCACCAGTGTCAATCCCCTGTATCGGCTCGTAGTCCGTCCTTCGTATCCGGGAATTGTCGATGACTATCGCCGGACGTTCCGCATGCTTGAGACGATGAAACCCGATATCTGGCTTCCCGCCCACACGCAGGCCCCGGGATTCGAGGAGAAATTGGCGCGCATGGCCAAAGAGGGAGTCTAGGGCTGGGTCGATCCGGAGGGCTATCGCCGCTGGGTTACGAGTGAAAAGGCAAAGTTCGAAGCGGCTCTTGCAAAGGAAAAATAGGTATCGCCCCAGGCGACCAGGACAGGCGCGGCAAAGAATACCTTTCCGCACTCCATTTTCCGCGTTGCGCAAGTGGCATCTTTTTGGCTATATCCGCCGCGCTTTCCGGTCGGGGTGAAGCGCCCTTAAAGCGGCCATCCTCGACGCTCCTGGCGCCGGCGGGAGCGTTCGTCCCGCCAGCACAAATCAAATCGGGGAAAAAATGGCCACCATGAATACTTTGTGGTTGATCGTCGGCTGTGGGGTGCTCGCGATCTTCTACGGCATCTGGGCGACCCAATCGGTGATGAGCGCCGATTCCGGCAGCAAGCGGATGCAGGAAATTTCCGAGGCCGTGCGCGAGGGCGCACAGGCCTATCTTAAACGGCAATACACCACCATAGCCCTCGTCGGCGTGGTGGTTTTCGTGATCATCGGTTTCACGCTCGGTTGGCTGGTGGCAGTCGGATTCGCGGTCGGCGCTATCCTGTCGGGTGCGACGGGGTTCATCGGCATGAACGTCTCGGTGCGTGCCAATGTGCGGGTTGCACAGGCCGCCACCAAATCGCTCGCCGGCGGGCTCGAACTCGCGTTCAAATCGGGCGCGATAACCGGCATGCTGGTCGCAGGTCTCGCGCTGCTCGGGGTGACGCTTTATTTCGGCTTCCTCACCGGCACGATGCACAAGGCGCCCAATGACCGCACGGTGATTGATGCCATCGTCGCGCTCGGGTTCGGCGCATCTCTGATCTCGATTTTCGCCCGTCTCGGCGGTGGCATCTTCACGAAAGGTGCGGACGTCGGTGGCGACCTGGTCGGCAAGGTGGAAGCCGGGATCCCGGAAGACGATCCGCGCAATCCGGCCACGATCGCCGACAATGTGGGCGACAATGTCGGCGACTGCGCCGGCATGGCCGCGGACCTGTTCGAGACTTATGCGGTCACCATCGTCGCCACGATGGTGCTGGCCTCGATCTTCTTCGCGAGCACACCGATGCTGATGACAATGATGGTCTATCCGCTGGCCATCGGCGGCGCCTGCATCATCACGTCCATCATCGGCACGTTTTTTGTGCGACTTGGCAGAAAACAGTCGATCATGGGAGCGCTCTACAAGGGGTTTATCGCCTCTGCGGTGCTTTCGCTGATCGCCATCTATTTTGTGACCGACCGTCTGATCGGCATGGGCCCGATTACCGGGGTTTCCTTCACCGGCAAGGCGCTGTACATCTGCGCGATCGTCGGTCTCGTCGTGACCGGTTTGATCATCTGGATCACGGAGTACTACACCGGCACCAATTTCCGTCCGGTCAGGTCGATCGCGGCGGCATCCGTCACCGGTCACGGCACCAATGTCATTCAGGGTCTCGCTGTGTCGCTCGAAGCAACTGCGTTGCCGGCGTTGGTGATCATTGCCGGCATTCTGGTGGCTTATGCGCAAGCCGAACTTTTCGGCATCGCCGTCGCGGTGACGTCGATGCTGGCGCTGGCCGGCATGGTGGTCGCGCTCGATGCATTCGGTCCGGTCACCGACAATGCCGGTGGCATCGCCGAAATGGCCGGTCTACCCAAGGCCGTGCGCAAGTCGACCGACGCGCTCGATGCGGTCGGCAACACCACCAAGGCAATCACCAAAGGCTATGCCATCGGTTCAGCGGGCCTCGGCGCGCTGGTGTTGTTCGCAGCCTATAACCAGGATCTGCGATTCTTCATCAGCACGGCCGGACAGCATCCGTATTTCCAGGGCATTCAACTCGACTTCTCCCTCAACAGTCCGTACGTGGTGGTCGGTCTGTTGTTCGGCGGATTGCTGCCGTATCTGTTTGGTGCGATGGGCATGACCGCCGTCGGCCGTGCGGCGGGAGCGATCGTCGAGGAAGTGCGTAGGCAATTCCGTGCCAAGCCCGGCATTATGAAAGGCAAGGACAAGCCGGACTACGGACGCGCCGTGGACATGCTCACCAAGGCCGCGATCAAGGAGATGATCGTCCCGTCGCTGCTTCCGGTGCTTTCGCCGATCGTCTGCTACTTTGCGATCTACTTCATCGCCGGTGGCGGAGCGGCCGGTAAATCGGCGGCGTTCTCGGCCGTCGGCGCAATGTTGCTCGGCGTTATCGTCACCGGTCTGTTCGTCGCCATCTCGATGACGTCGGGCGGTGGCGCATGGGACAACGCCAAGAAATACATCGAGGACGGCCACTACGGCGGCAAAGGCTCGGATGCGCACAAGGCCGCGGTCACCGGTGATACGGTGGGCGATCCCTACAAGGACACGGCAGGTCCGGCAGTGAATCCGATGATCAAGATCACGAACATCGTGGCGCTGTTGTTGCTTGCGGTCCTCGCCCACTAGTCGCGCGCAGAAAATGCAAAAGGGCCCGCGATTTACGCGGGCCCTTTTTCACGGCGCAGAACGCGCGGGCAACGATATTCGGCGTCATGCCCGGGCCTGACCCGGGCATCCATGATAAGTTTCAGGAGGGTAGCGACTTAATTTGTCGGTTGACCGGCCGCATGGATTGCCGGGTCGAGCCCGACAATGACAGCTGAGAGGTTCGTGCGCAGTCTCGGCAACCAATCCTGGTCAAGCCGGCAATGGCACCTGGGCGCCGACGTCTAGAGATGGAAGCCGACGTTTTTGAAGATGTTGCGCAGATAGCTCAATTCCTGGCCGCCTGTCGGGGTGGTCTGCGAATAGAAGTCGAATACCTTGCCGTCCTTTACGCCGTAATTGGCGAGCCGGGTAACGCGCCTCTCCCTGTCGAAATAGACTGCGATCACGCGTTGGTCGACGACCTCGTGCGGCAGAAAGGCGACCGAGCGCTGCGCCTTTTGCGAGATGTAATAGAAGGCTTCACCATTGACCGTTGCGACGGTCGAAGGCGTGCCGAGCACGATGAGGACCTGTTCCTGGGTGGCGCCAACAGGAACCTGTTCTAACGCACCCTCGGGCAGAACGTAGCCGCGCTGGAGGGTTTCCGTACCGGAACAAGCCGCAAGCGCCAAAGCGCCCGCAAGCACGAGCGACAAATGGAGGGTAAAGTTACAATAGCGCACAGTTTTCGGCAGATCCATTTCGGCCTTGCATCGAGAGAGACGTTGACGTAACCGCGGCAAAACGGCTTCCAGCCCCGAATGACCCGATGATGTCCCCCCTGTTTCGCCGCAGGTCGCGGCAGGACACCATTTCCACCCTGTATGGCACGATCGTGGCACAGGCGCGATTGCCCTGTTTTTATCGCGAATACGGTGTCGCAGACACGGTAAATGGTCGCTTCGATCTGCTTGTGGTGCACTTGGCCCTGGTCATCGACCGTCTGGCCGAGGAACCGGACTCCCGCGAGGCCGGACAGGCCTTATTTGACCATTTCTGCCGGGACATGGACCACAATTTGAGAGAAATGGGTATCGGCGACCTGTCAGTGCCAAAGGAAATGCAGCGCATCGGCGAAGCGTTTTACGGCCGAGCGCAGGCCTACAGATCTGCGCTGGCGGGTCAGGGCGAGGCAACATTGGTCGAGGCCCTGTCGCGAAACGTCTATGGGGGCTCGCCGCCATCGCCGGCCGCTCCGGTCCATCTTGCGGCCTATATCCGGGAAGCGGTACGTGATGTCGGGGTCCAACAAGTGGACGAGCTATTAGCGGGCAGGCTGCGCCTGCCGACCCCTGACGTTATTGTTCCTGTTGAAGACAAAGACGGGTCAGCAGAAACCTGAATTTTATGGAAAAAAATCAAAGCCTGTGGAGCGTACCGGTCACTGTGGACGATATTCCCGAAACCGGTCTGCACGTCGAGATTGATGCGCCGGAAACAGTCCGCGCCGAACTCGCCACACTCGCCGGCTTGCGCGAATTGGTCCGTCTGTCTGCCGTTTTCGATCTCACGCGTCGCGGCGCCGGCGTCCGCGTCACAGGCAATGTCAGCGCACGCGTTGGCCAAACCTGCGTGGTCACCTTGGAACCGGTTGAAAGCGACATCGAAGAAACGATTGACCTGCGGTTTGCGTCGCGATTGGCGGAGCCGGCTTTGTCGAAGGCGGAATCGACCGCGGCGCACACCGACGACGACGACCCGCCGGAGCCTATATCAGACGGTCGGTTGGACCTTGGCGCAATCGCCACGGAGTTCCTGCTTCTTGGTATCGATCCCTATCCGCGCAAGCCGGGTGCCGAATTCGCGCCGGTAAAGGCCGACGATGCCAGCGCAAAACCGTTCGCGGCCCTCGAAGCGCTGAAAAAGCGCCTCGGTGGCGGTTAGCGGGCCGCAAGCGGGTGCAGGGGATGACGCCAACGGAGAACCGGCTTGTTTGCTGCTGCCGAGCGGCTATGGTCGCGGCCGTTCGTCCATTTCCAGTGACTGTGTTGCCGCCACCCCCGTTAACGCCGAGAGCGATCCATGCCGGATAAGGTGCGCATCGCGCTTGACGCCATGGGCGGCGATCATGGCGCAGCGGTGATATTGCCAGGCGCCGACATTTCACTGACGCGGCATCCCGACATCGAATACCTGCTGTTCGGCAATCGCGCGGCGATGGATCCCGTGCTCGAGGGGTTACCCAGGCTTAAAGCGAAATCGAAAGTCATACACACCGAGGTTGCGATCCGCATGGACGACAAGCCGAGCCAGGCGCTGCGCTATGGCCGGTGGAAGTCTTCGATGTGGCTGGCCATTGACGCCGTGAAGAAAGGCGAAGCCGATGTCGCCGTCTCCGCCGGAAACACCGGCGCATTAATGGCAATGGCCCGCTTCAATCTGAAGATGAAGGAAGGGATCGAGCGCCCGGCAATTGCTGCGCTATGGCCGACGCTGAAGGGCGAATCTGTTGTGCTCGATGTCGGCGCTTCAATCGGTGCAGACGAGGGCCATTTGGTCACTCTCGCGGCAATGGGGGGAGCGATGGCGCGCGTGTTGTTCGACATCGATCGTCCCACCGTCGGACTTCTCAATATCGGCGTCGAGGAAGTCAAAGGACTTGAGCAGGTGCGTGAGGCGGGGCGAATTCTCCGCGAAGGCCAGTTTCCTCACTTCGACTATTATGGATTTGTCGAAGGCGATGACATCGGAAAAGGTGTCGTCGACGTCGTCGTCACAGAAGGCTTTGCGGGAAACATCGCGCTGAAGACTGCTGAGGGGACTGCCCATCAACTCGCGTCATATTTGCGCGCGGCAATGAACCGGACCTGGGCCGCGCGGCTTGGCTATCTGTTTGCGCGGCAGGCTTTCCGGACCCTGCGAGAGAAGATGGATCCAAGAAAATCAAATGGCGGTGTTTTCCTCGGGCTTAACGGCGTGGTCATCAAAAGTCATGGCGGCTCCGATGCCGAAGGCACGGCCGCGGCCATCGACATGGGCTACGACATGGTGCGCTATGAGTTGCTTGCCAAGATCGGAGAATCGATGGCACGCGACCTGAAAGCGGGCACCACTGCGCGACTGGCGAGCGGGGCAGGCTCGTGACGACCTTCCGCTCTGTCATTCTCGGGTGCGGGAGCTATTTGCCCGCGCGCATTGTCAGTAACGATGAACTGGCGCGCTCGGTTGAAACGACCGACGAATGGATCGTGCAGCGGACCGGCATTCGCGAACGCCATGTTGCGGCTCCGGGTGAACTCACGTCCGATCTTGCACTTCATGCGGCGCGCGCAGCGCTGGCGAATGCGCATTGCGAAGCAAGCTCCATCGACCTGATCGTTCTGGCGACCTCAACACCCGATCAGACTTTTCCGGCGACCGCCGTGTCGGTCCAGGCCGGGCTTGGCATCACGCATGGTGCGGCTTTCGACCTGCAGGCCGTGTGTTCGGGCTTCGTCTATGCTCTGCAGGTGACCGATGCCTTGTTGCGGGGCGGGAGCTACAAGCGCGCTCTGGTGATCGGGGCGGAAACTTTTTCGCGGATCCTCGACTGGAACGATCGCACGACCTGCGTGCTATTCGGCGACGGGGCCGGTGCGCTGGTGCTTGAGGCACAGCCGCAAGCGGGCGCGCGGGAGGACCGGGGGATTCTGACAACCCATCTTCGGTCCGATGGCCGCCATAAGGCCAAGCTTTACGTGGATGGCGGGCCATCCTCGACCCAGACCGTGGGCCACCTGCGCATGGAAGGCCGGGAAGTTTTCAAGCATGCGGTGGCCATGATCACGGATGTGATCGAGGATGCCTTCAAGGCCACCGGCTATTCTGCTGCAGATATTGACTGGTTCGTGCCGCACCAGGCCAACAAACGCATCATCGATGGATCTGCCCACAAGCTGGGCATTGCCCCGGAAAAAGTGGTTGTTACTGTCGATCGCCACGGGAATACGTCCGCGGCCTCGATCCCCCTGGCCTTGGCCGACGCAGTCACTGACCGCCGGATCAAGCGGGGCAATCTCATTCTCTTGGAAGCCATGGGCGGGGGGTTCACCTGGGGTTCGGCGCTATTGCGCTGGTAAGCCGGCCCGAAACCGCTTTTTGGCAGTTGCGGTTGTGGAGGTATTTGATCACAATCTTTAACGGCCCCGTTGACCCCTTTCGGCGAAGCTAATATCGTCGATAATTCAGCGGGATACCTCGCCGGGGGCAGGGCAGGCGATGACCGGAAAGACTGTGACGCGGGCCGACCTATGCGAGGCGGTCTATCAAAAAGTAGGCCTCTCACGCACGGAATCCGCTGCCTTGGTGGAGTTGGTGCTCAAAGAGATCACCGACTGTCTGGAACGCGGGGAAACTGTGAAGCTTTCCTCGTTCGGCTCCTTCGTTGTGCGCAAGAAGGGCCAGCGGATCGGCCGCAATCCTAAGACCGGCAAGGAAGTGCCAATTTCGCCGCGGCGCGTTATGGTGTTCAAGCCGTCGGCGATTCTGAAGCAACGCATCAACAACGGTGCCGCCGAGCCAGGCTAGGCCGTTCGTTCCCTGGTTGCGTATCCGCGTTAGGATCAAACTCAGGAGTGGGTCGCTTTGGACAACAAGGCGCCGGACGCATTTCGCACCATTAGTGAAGTGGCCGATGATCTCGATTTGCCGCAGCACGTGCTGCGCTTTTGGGAAAGCCGCTTTCACGAAATCAAACCCATGAAGCGCGGTGGCGGTCGCCGCTATTATCGCCCCGACGACATCGACTTACTGCGCGGTATTCGTCATCTGCTCTATGGCGAGGGCTACACCATTCGTGGCGTGCAGCGCATCTTGCGCGAGCAGGGCTCGAAATTTGTCCAAGTGGTTTGGCACGACGGCGCTCCCCAGCCACCACACGGCCGGATAGAAGACGACGAAGAGGAGGTCGCCGAAGAGGTCGTGACGGCCGAGGATGTTGCGACGGACGAAGATCGTGGGTTGCGCGGCCGTCTATCCTCGCTCATTGGACGTGACCTTGGTTATCGGCACGACGATGTGGCCGCCCGGGTCGAGCCACCATTGACCAATGCGCCAATTCCTCGCGTTGACCCTGCTGACCGTGCGATTCACGGCGTCGCCGCTTCCGATCCAGCGATAGCAGAGTCGGCGTCTGCGCAACCGTCGTCCGGTGTGGCCGACAATGGCCTCGGACATGAAGACCTGCGCAAGTTGCGGGCCGCACTGCATGAACTCGCCGAGTGCCGCAAGCTGATCGATGCGGTGGTTGCACGGCCGCACTAGTGGGTTTTCGCCAGCCTCCCCCATGAACCTTTCGGGCATGGTGCCCGACCAATGGCTGTGTAGAATATCCGGGCCCACACATCGGGGAGGCTGAGGGCACAATGCGGGAGTTCGCAAAGGCCGCGGTGCTTGCCGCCGCGATCATGGTTGGCGCGCTCTCGCCGGCGTTTAGCCAGGCGACAAACGGTCCTCCGCCTCCCGTCATCAATCGTGGTGCCCCGATCACCCCGCTCGGCGGCTACGTGATCGTTCGATCGCCTGTGCGGCTGTTTCGCCGATGACGCGACGGTGATCCTGGGCCGCGAACTGACAATCAGCGAGGCTTATCATAAGACCTTGGGCTACATGTTGGGCCCGGTGGGGTGGCTTTTGGCCGACGCGATGTTTCCGCCGACCATCACGGTTACCAATACCCGGCAGCCGACACCGCCGCGAAAACCGAAACGGACTGCGAGCGGACGAAACATCAATATTTCGCCCTCCGGCGAGACACGATTCATTCCGAATGAAATCCTGCTGAGATTTGCAGCCGGCATGTCCGAACCTAGTCGCTCACGGCTTATCGACCGGCTGAACCTTACGCTTTTGGAGTCGCAGACCTTCGCGCTTACCGGCGAGACAATCGGACGCTATCGAATCGATGGCGGTCGATCGGCGGTCCAGACATTGAATCTCATCGCGCGCGATTTCCCCGGCGTCGCCGCCGCTCAGGTCAATTTCGCCTATGTCGGCGCACAAGCGCAGCAGCCGGCAAGGCAGGATTCGCCCGCGAGCGATGCGTCGGCGCAATATGTCGTTCGCAAATTGCATCTGCCTGGAGGCCCATCGCGTCAACAGAGGCGATGACGTACTGGTTGCGGTCATCGACTCCAAGGTCGACAAGAGTCATCCTGATCTTGCTGGCGCCATTGCGGATGAATTCGATGCGGTGGGAACGCCTGCGCCGGCGCACACGCATGGCACGGCGATTGCCGGCGCAATTGCCGCAAACAGCAAATTGGTCGGCGTTGCGCCGAGAGTCAGACTTCTGGCGGTGCGCGCTTTTTCCGGAGCCGGGGAGAGCGCGCAAAGCACCACATTCAACATCCTCAAGGGTCTGGATTGGGCGGCGGCCAAGAACGCGCGCATCATCAATATGAGCTTTGCCGGCCCCGCTGACCCCATGTTGCAGGAGATGCTCGCCAGGGCGAACGCCAGGGGGATCGTGCTGATAGCAGCGGTCAGCAATGCCGGTCGGAATTCACCGCCGCTCTACCCGGGTGCGGGCGCAGGCGTGATCGGCGTGACGGCGACCGATGCGGAAGACAAATTGATGCTCCAGGCCAATCGCGGCCCGCAGGTCGCCGTGGCCGCGCCCGGGGTCGAAATTCTCGCCGCTGCACCGGACGGCAAATATCAGATAACTCGGGGACATCGGTCGCGGCCGCTCACGTCAGCGGGGTTGCCGCGCTGCTGCTGGCGACGAAACCGAAACTCACTCCGGCGCAAGTGCGCGGCAATATTGTCCGCTCCGCCCATCGAATTCCTGGGACGCGCAACGAAGTCGGAGCGGTGTCGTGGATGCGCTTGCTGTCGTAAACTCGGGCGCCAAATAGCCCCAGTATGTGCGTTTCCTGAAGCCTTATCCAAATCGTGTAGATTGATCGCCATGGCCGCTCCGGAATCACTGCTCGTTGAGCACCCGACAGACGACATCGTCGTATTCAGGATCAATCGTCCGCAAGTGCGCAACGCGCTCAATCTTGAGGTGCGTGTGCGGCTTGCCGAAGAAATCACCCGCTGCGGCGCGGACAGCAAGGTGCGTTGCGTGATCGTGACGGGGTCAGATGTCGCATTTGCCGCCGGCGCCGACATCGGCGAAATGGCGGAAGCCGGCCCCGTCGAGGTTATGTCGCGGAACGTGCAGAAGTACTGGCGTGCGATCATGGACTGCCCCAAGCCCGTGATCGCGGCAGTCGAGGGGTTCGCGCTCGGAGGAGGCCTCGAGCTTGCTCTGTGCGCAGACATCATTGTTGCAGGCGAGAGCGCAAAGCTTGGCTTGCCTGAAGTGAAAGTCGGAATCCTGCCCGGCGGCGGCGGCACGCAGAAGCTCGCGCGGCTCGTCGGCCGGCATCGGGCAATGTTGCTGATCATGACCGGACGAATGTTCGGCGCGGCCGAAGCATTGAGCATGGGCGTGATCAGCGAAGTCGCGCCGACGAGTCAGGCCCTCGTACGCGCCATCGAGATTGCGCGCGAAATTGCCGCCATGCCTCCGATTTCGATCATGCAGATCAAGGAAATCGTCAATGCCGGCGTGAATGCGCCGCTCGATACGGCGCTGATGCTCGAACGCAAGGCATTCCAGTTGCAATTTGCCACGCGCGATCAGAAAGAAGGAATGCGCGCTTTCATGGAAAAGCGGAAGCCGAAGTTCGAAGGGCAGTAACGGTGGCGGTTGATCTCGCAAAGCCGGATCTGATCGTTGCCGTTGTCGGCGCCGGCACCATGGGACGCGGTATCGCGCAGGTGTGCGCGCAGGCTGGTCTCACCACGCTGCTTTTCGATTCGCGTGACGGTGCGGTGAAAGACGCGATCGCGGCGGTCGACAAAGGCCTCGAAGGCCTGGTTGCCAAGCAGCGCATGACGCCGGCGGAAAAGCGTGACGTGCTGGACCGTTTGAAGCCGATCGCTTCTCTGGACGACGCAAAGAAAGCCGGTATTGTCATCGAAGCGATCGTCGAAGACCTCGCGGCCAAGCGCGCCTTGTTTCGCGAACTGCAAAAGCGTTTGCCGGCGGAATGCGTGCTCGCCACCAATACGTCCTCGCTGTCGGTCACCGAGGTTGCCGCAGGTTGCGAAAGGCCGGAGCGCGTCGGCGGCCTGCATTTCTTCAATCCGCCGCCGCCGATGCGTCTGGTCGAGGTGATCGGCGGCCTGCGCAGCGACCCGGCGTTGGTCGCGGCGCTGGTTGGTTTCGTCAGGCGCATCAACAAGCATCCTGTGGTCGCTGCCGATACGCCCGGGTTTGTCGTCAATCACGCAGGCCGCGCCTATGGGCCCGAGGCCCTGCGCATCGTGTCGCAAGGCATCGCCAGTTCGCGCGAGGTCGACCTGCTGATGAAGGAGGCGGCCGGATTTAGAATGGGGCCGTTCGAATTGCTCGACCTTGTCGGCGGTGACGTCGCGCATGCCGTGATGGTGAGCATCTTCGAACAATACTTCGATGATCCGATGTATCAGCCCTCGGCGAATATGGCGGTCCGCGTTGCAGGCGGCCTCCTTGGCCGCAAGTCGCGACAAGGCTTTTACAACTATGACAATCCGGAATCCGCCAGCCCGCCGACGGTTGCGGTGTCACCGCAAGCGAAGCCGAAATCGGCATGGATTGCGGACGAGGATGGTGGCCGCGACCTCGCGACTTGGCTGAACGAGGCGGGCGTGAAGGTTGAGCTCGGCGGACAGCCTGCGGCGGGCGGACCGTGCTTTGTCACGCCCCTGGGCGAGGATGCCTCGAGCGCGTGCGTTCGCCTCAATCTCGATCCGGCGCGGACGGTCGCCGTCGACATGTTCGGCGCCTTTCGGGGGCGGCGCACCTTGATGAAAGCGCCGCTCACCAACGCGGAAACGCTTGGCGCTGCGTTTGCCGCTCTGTCGGATGAAAAAACGGCGGTGACCGTAATCAAAGATAGTCCGGGATTCGTCGTTCAGCGCATGCTGGCCATGATCGTCAACATCGGAACGCGCATCGCCGAATTGCGCATTGCTGCGCCGGCCGACATCGATACCGCGGTTGAGCTCGGCCTGAATTATCCGAAGGGGCCGCTGGCGTTCGGCGATGCGCTCGGCGGCGCGCGTGTTCTTGCCGTGCTTGATGGCATGCACGCAATCACGCACGATCCGAAATATCGCGCCACCCCCTGGCTGCGCCGGCGGGCCAGGCTCGGGATATCTTTACTGGCGCCCGATTGATCGGGCCAATCCCGTCGGCTGTCATCACCGGCGCTGTTACCACTCAATATCGTGAAAACGGTACGACGGCCGAAGTTGGGCTTCTTATCCGATCCGCCGGTTTTGGCCAAAGCTTCTCCCCTCGCGACGCTTCCGACCGTGAATTGCGATCGTGTGTCACGAAGCTCGAATTGCCCCACATCGTTCGGCATCTCGACGATGCGCCGGCCGAGCGGCTCGGTGCCGCCCTCCGCCCGCTTCACGAAAAATAAGCGGGCGATATACGTCTTCGGAGCAGTATCGCTTTCAACGACCTTGACGATCCGTTTGGGCTTCAGCGCGGAAAAATATTCCGCCGCGGCCTGCACCTCGGCGTCCGTGGCGGCTTCGGCTGCCGCCGTCATGAGGAGGACCGCGCTTCTTTGCGGGCCGGAAAACTTCCTTGCGCCGCTTTTGAAGTCGGCCATCTGCTGCACGAAATAGTCTACGGAGAGACCGGCGAGGCTCGAATTTTCCGGACCGCCAGTCCCTTCGGAGCGGTGACAGGAGCCGCAAGCGCGCACGTCGGGCTTCCTTCCGCTTGCGACGATTGCGGGCATTGGTTGAGGAACCCGACCCCCGGCATCGCCGGCGCTGTGCCCTTGGAGCGGAAGCTTCGAAATCGAACGCCCGGAACCAGATGACCTTCAGCTGCGGATGATGCCCGCTTTACCTCCGAAAGCAGACATTGACGCCACGCAAACCGATGTCTGCTTTGTGCCATAAGCAGACATTGTGCCAATCACTCGATCACCTCGTCGGCGATGGAGAGTAGCCCGGACGGAAGAGCGAGCCTGAGCGCCTTGGCTGTTTTGAGGTTGATCGCTGCGGGGCAGGAGGACGGCCGGACCATTTAAGCCCCAGCGCCTTTGCGGTTTTCTTACACAAAGCGGACATTGCCGCTGCTTTCACCGCAAGCACAGACGTACCAAAAACAAGAAGCCGCCATTTTGCTCGACTCTGTCCCGACAAAAGCGCAGCCTAAGAATAATCGAGAGAACCAATGCAAAGCGTTCGGACTTTCATCACGAAAATCGCCGTGCGAGGACCAAATAACTGATCCAACGACCGGTCAACAAGCGTATGTCGGCTGACTCATTGCGGAGGGTGCTTCCATGAGACCGACCAACTCGTTTGCAACGCTCGTTTTCATCGTCGTTCTCGCTATCGGCGCTTCTCTCGTCTACGCGGTGTACGGTATTTCGGCCAGTTGGGGGAGCAACTGGCTTATCGCCGCCACTCTTATCGTCGCCATTGTCGTTTATCTCGCCACCAAGGTCGCGGATCAATGGGACCGGGCCGTTGTCTTGCGGCTCGGCCGCTTCCACGTGCTGCGGGGACCGGGGCTGTTTTTCATCGTACCGATCATCGACACCATCCCCTATTGGATCGACACCCGGGTGATCACGTCCTCATTCACCGCGGAACGCACGCTCACCAAAGATACCGTGCCGGTGAATGTGGATGCAGTGCTGTTTTGGAAAGTCGTGGACCCGATGAAGGCCGCGCTCGACGTCGCAGATTACCGAGGTGCCATCAATTGGGCGGCGCAAACCGCACTCCGCGACGTTATCGGTAAGACTGTCTTGTCTGACATGCTGGAGGGCCGGGAAAAGATCAGCACGGAATTGCAGAAAATCATCGACGAGCGCACAGAGCCATGGGGCATCAACGTCATCTCGGTGGAGGTCAAGGACGTGTTGATTCCGCCCGCTCTAGAGGATGCCATGTCGATGCAGGCGCAAGCCGAACGTGAGCGTCAAGCCCGTGTCATCCTAGGCGATTCAGAGCGGCAGATTGCGGAGAAATTCGTCGAGGCTGCGAACACCTATGCCAGCGATCCGAACGCGTTCCATTTGCGAGCGATGAACATGCTGTACGAGGGGCTGAAGCAAAATTCCACCATCGTCATTGTGCCAAGTACGGCGGTCGAGAGCATGCAGCTCGGCAGCATTGCCGGGCTGACGGCGCTTACGATGGGGCTTGGCCAGAAAGGGGCCAGCAAACCGCCATCCGGCGGACCCGCGCCGCAAGCGTAATGTCCGAGTTGTTCGATTGTCATCGGTTGAGGAGATTGCGTCATGATGGGTCAAACAGTAGCCGACCATTTGAACGAAGGCGCGGAACAGACCAATGCAAGTTCTGAAAAACTTAAACGTCGTGCTGCCGCACGTAAAATTGGTAAGATTATTAAGAAATGCAAAGCAGAGACAAAAGTAATTAAAAGGCTCGATGATGAGCAAAAAGAATTCCTAGAGAGACTGCGAAAGCATTTTTAGCGCACGGTATAATCGCTGACCTAATTGTCGCTGTCGCATGAACGACTTCGGGTGTTTTGCAACGCCCATGTCCGCTTTCGGGGGTAAAGCGGACATGACGATTGCGCTGCAAAATGTCCGCTTATGACCCAAGCGGACATCGGCGTCCAATCAACGGGCGCTAAGACTATGAAACCATCATGATGAGAAATCGTTGGGTCGCAATACTACGGGCCGGTCGGCTTGGGCCTGCGGACTGCCGTAGCGGCTCGCGATCTTGAGAATCAGCGGACTCATAGACAGCCTTCGCGCTTTGTCTGCCTTTGCAGTGCCCCCCGCGAAACCTTCCATCGGAATATGCCGGTTGTTCGGTCGTAACTCAGGACCTTGCGTAGTCGTTGAGCGGTCAACATGGATCGTACGTCAATCATTACCTGATGTGGGCAAACAAGAAGTATAGTAATATGATGGTCGCTGCGGCTAACAGCGACAGTCGACCTGCACTTTCCCGCGAAAGGCGCCCCATGCGGAGTCCCCGGAACGGCCTGTGTTTGGTATGGCACCGGCAACTCCATATCCCGCATTGATTTAGGTCAAAGTTTGCTGAGCCAGAAGCCGCGACTATTCTTCGGCAGATTGGGGTAAGCGGAGACATGGGCGTGTCTGAGCGCCCTACGGCTTGGTGACATCTAAAAGGAGCAACAAAATGAGGCTTCGACTGATTAGTACAGCGTTTGCAATCTCGCTTTTTCCGGCGGCTGCAAATGCGCAGATCACCATCGATATGGGCGCAATTAGATGCGACCAATATCTGGCTATGTCGCCGGCACAGTCGCGTGATTTCTCTGCGTGGATGAGCGGCTGGTTTAGCTATCAGACCCGCCGAACATTTTTGGATGTCGCTTTGCACCAGACAAACATCGCGAACTTGAAAGCGTGGTGCCAATACCATCCGGAAGAAGGCGTGATGGCTGGGTTGCAGAGAGGGATTGGCCCGCAGTGAAATGCTTGAGCGACGGAGGAATGACCATGAAGCGGAATGTTCTTTTCATAGCTGCGATTTTGCTGGTAGCCGGTTCGCTGCCAAGTGCGGCTCAGATCCGTGTCGATATGAATAATATGACTTGCGGAAATTGGCTCGGATACAGTCCGGAGAATCGGGAATTCGTCCGCTATTGGATGAGCGGTTATTACAATGCCGCCGCCAACAGCAACATCCTGAACTACGACCGTCTGCAAAAAAATTCTGCAAAGGTTGCGGCGTACTGCAAGAGCCACAAGTCCGAAAGTCTGCCGACCGCGATCAAGAACGTCGGCTTGTGGGACTGAGACGGATCGCATCCCGACCAGCAATCGGAAAGTGCGTGCGATGTCCGCTTTTGGCACATAGCGGACATGCTACTCACCGTGC
>Ga0307305_10000062_pt1 | contig 28679 bp, 24 predicted proteins | sample ER_DNA_186_FD_194512 | JGI IMG/M metagenome (GOLD analysis project Ga0307305, IMG submission 194512) | Bulk soil microbial communities from the East River watershed near Crested Butte, Colorado, United States - ER_DNA_186 | ecosystem: Environmental > Terrestrial > Soil > Floodplain | place... | reverse complement strand
CGACACACCGGGCGGGATGTTCCGGCGCTTCCCGGTCTTCGAGCGCCTGATCACGTGGACGAAGCCGGACGCGCCCTTCGAGCGCGGGACCCGCGAGTACGAGTGGTTCGACCACAACAGCCTGCTCGCGGAGGAGCCGGAGTGCCGCGCGCTCGTCCCCGCGTTGATGGACCGCACGTTCGACGTCCCGTCGCGCGCGGAGATGGAGGCGGGTCTCGTGGCTTTCGCGGACCGGGCGCGGCTCGAGATCCGCTACGGCTGCCGCTGGGAGTCGACGCGGCGCGAGGACGACGGCTTCGTGCTCGTCACCTCCGACGGGGAGTACCGGTGCCGCGCGGCCGTGTTCGCGATCGGCGTCACCGAGCCGTGGAAGGCGCCCATCCCCGGCGCCGAGCTGGCGGCGCACTACGTCGACACGGGAGATCCCGAGCGGTACCGGGGGCGGAGCGTCTTCATCATCGGCAAGCGCAACTCGGGCTTCGAGGTCGCGAGCGGGCTGCTCGCCTGGGCGGCGCGGATCGTGCTTGCCTCGCCGAGGCCGGTCGACACCGCGCAGATCGGCCGCTCACCGGTTCGTGCGCGCTACCTCCAGCCGCTCGACGAGTACGCCCGGGGCGGCGCCAGCGCCTATGTGGTCGACGCGACGATCGAGCGGATCGAGCGGCGCGACGGCGGCTTCCGGGTCGTGGCGCACGGGACGACGTGGGCCGGGGAGCTTTTCTTCGAGGTCGACGACGTGCTCGTGGCGACGGGGTTCCGGACGCCGCTCCTGGATCTGCCGAAGCTCGGCCTTGCGACTGTCGCCGACGGCCGGATCCCGGCGTTGACGCCGTCGTTCGAGAGCGTCTCCGTGCCCGGCATCTACTTCGCCGGAAACGCATCGTCCGGCTATTCGGGGATGCGCAAGCAGGGGCTCGGGTCGAACTCGACCTCGGTCAACGGCTTCCGCTACAACGCGCGCGTTCTCGTTCGCCATCTCGCCGAGACGCGCTTCGGCAAGCGCCTCGAACGGCCGGTGCTCCAACCCGAGCAGGTGCTGCCGTACCTGCTGCACGAGCTGGCGGTCGCGCCCGAGCTCTGGGTGCAGAAAGGGTACCTGGCACGCGTGGTGAGCTTCGACGGCGAGATCCGGGACGAGGGCATCGTCCCGCTCGAGCAGTTCGTCGACGCGGCGGGCCCGAACGCGATCGCGGTCGCCGTCGAGATGAACCGCGACGCGGAGATCCATCCGGCGGTCTACATCCGTTCGTCGAGTCGGCTGATCGAGGCGGCGCTGCCAGCGCATCCGACGCGGTCGTTCGACAGCCAGGAGCATCGCCGGGAGCTGGCTGCCCTGCTCGAGCTCGTCGGCTAGTCTGGCCGCATGTGCCGAAACATCCATACTCTCTACAACTTCGAGCCTCCGGCGACCAGCGAAGAGGTGCACGACGCCGCGCTCCAGTACGTGCGCAAGATCAGCGGCTTCACGAAGCCGTCGCAGGCGAACGAGGCCGCGTTCGAGCGCGCGGTCGAGGCCGTGACCGCGGCGTCGGCCCGCCTCCTCGACGAGCTCGTGACGACCGCACCGCCGAAGAACCGCGACGTCGAGGCGGCGAAGAAGCGCTCACGCTGGGAACAGCGCGCGGCTGCCGTCTAGCCGAAGAGCTGGGCGCGGAAGCCCACGCGGAACGGCTGCGCGAGCTCGAGCGCGTACGTCTTCGACACGTGCCCGCGATCGACGTATGTGATCGTCTGGTTGATGACGAGCGGGCAGAGCATCTTGCGCCCGTTCCGCGTTAGGGCGCAGAACCAGCCGAGGGTCTTCAGGAAGCCGACCCTCTGCCGCCGGGCGTTTGCTGCGATCGCCGCGCTCGTCCGCTGTTGAACCTTCGTCTGCGGGGCGGAGCAGGTCTTCATCGTCGAGTGCGGGTCGAGCACGCAATCGGTCGGGTCGTTGCGCTGGCCGGGCGGGTCGTCGACGACGATCACGGCGCGCGAGGAGCGGCGCATCGTCGTCGTCGTAGCTGAGATCGCGCGAATCGCGCGAGTCGGCGCCCACGTGCCGGCCCAGCTGCCGACGATCAGCGTCACGTCCGGTCGCAGCTGCCCCGCCCGTTTCGTCGCCCAGCGGTACCACGTGCGGCACTCGCCTCGTGCGTCGAGCCAGGTGCGCGGGATGCAGCTCACCTTGACGAATGGGATCACCACCCAGCTGTCCCGTTGGGCCATGTCCAGGAGCGTTGGCATCCACATCTGCGCGTGCGAGTCGCCGATGACCGCGAGCACCTTGGAGCTGCTCTGGTCGCCGAGCCTGCAGACCCGGCTCCTCGTCTGGCCCGTGCGGGGGGTGCAGCCGTTCGGGAATCTGTAGATGTCGTTGCGCAGGTTGCCCACGGGCGGCGTCAGCGGCGACGGGATCGGCGCTCCGTCCTCGGCTGCTCGCACCGCGGCGACTACGGGTGGCAGCGGCGCGTCCGGAGGCTCTTCCAGGCTCGCCGCCGCCGCCGTGTCGATGAGCACCGGAGGCTTCACCGACGCGGCTGCGGCTTCGAGCCGCTTCGCGGTGCCGTCGAGGGAACCGGAGACGACGAACGCGACCGCGAGCACTGCGGCAGCCGAGGCGGGCCAGGCGAGGCCGCCCACAGGCGTCGGCCAGCGCCTGCTCCGGAGCGGGCTCTCGACCAGTGCGTAGCTGACGATCGAAAGGCCGAACGCCCCTGCGAGCAGGACCAGCTTCGTCGCGAGCGACAGGTCGTGGCCCGCGTACAGCGCGGCGATCACCAACACCGGCCAATGCCAGAGGTAGAACGCGTACGACCGGTCGCCGACGTAGCGGAGCGGGGCGACCGAAAGCGGCCGCCCGACGGAAAGCCGATGCTCGCCCGCGACGATCACGAGCGCGGCGCCGACCGCCGGCAGCAGCGCCGCGTAGCCGGGAAAGGAGGTGCTGCCGGAGAAGAGAGCGGCTGCGCACGCGACCGCGGTCAGGCCGGCCCAGCCGAGCAGGACGTGCGCGTAGGCGGGGAGGCGCGCGAGCGCAGGCGCAGCGACGGCGAGGCCCGCTCCGAGCGCGAGCTCCCACGCGCGGGCGGGCGTCGAGAAGTACGCGGAGCTCGGCGTCGCGGCGGTGACGTGGATCGACCACGCCAGTGATGCGACTCCCGCAGCGGCGATCACGAGGAGCAGCCGGCCGCGCCGCGCGTGTCCGCGAGCGACCCCGAACAGCGCGAGCACGAGCAGCGACGGCCAGACGAGGTAGAACTGCTCCTCGACCGAGAGCGACCAGAAGTGCTGGATCGGCGACGGCGGCTGTCCCTGCTGGAAGTAGTCGCTCCCGAGCGCGGCAAAGTGCACGTTGGCGGCGAAGAACGAGGCCCAGATGCTGTCCGTGACCACGTCCCGCGCGCGCACGAAGTTGAGGAGGTGTTGCGCCGCGATCGTCGTCACGACGAGCGTGAGCACGGCGGCGGGGAGGATGCGACGCGCGCGGCGGACGTAGAAGCGCACGAGCGACACGCGTCCGGTCTCGAGCGCCTCCGACAAGAGCAGGCCCGTGATCAGGAAGCCGGAGAGGACGAAGAAGACGTCGACGCCCACGTAGCCGCCAGTCAGGCCAGGGACTCCCGCGTGCCCGAGCGCCACGAGCAGAACGGCGACGGCGCGCAGGCCCTGGATGTCAGACCTGTGCCGCACCATCCGAACGTACGACGGCCGCGTTCGCGCTCCGTGAACGAGGTGTAACGATTCTGCGCGCCGCTGTAAGCGTTTCGTTACGCCGGGCGTTCGCGCCTGTGAGCTCGCAGAACGGGGTCAGACCCCTTTACAAATCTGCTGTCCGCACGGGCCGGTGTCGCGCCGCAAGACCGGCTGGTTCCAAGCGCCTGTGGATAAGTCGTCACGCTTTCGATGCGGGGTCTGACCCCCGTCGCCTCGGAAGTGAGCCGTCTAGACGGGCTGGTTCCAGAGCTTGATGACCGCGGTCTCCCGCTCGTTGCCGAGCGCGCTGATCGTCGCTGGATCGAGCGCGAACAGGCGTCCCGCGCCGGGATCCAGCTCGAGCCAGCGCGCCGTGAGGACACGGAGCACGTGGCCGTGCGCGAAGAGCAGCGCGTCGCCGTCGAGAGGACGAAGGTCGTCGAGCACGCGGTCGACCCGCTCACCCACCTGTTCGACCGTCTCGCCCTCGGGAACGCCGTCCCGCCAGAGCGTCCAGCCCGGCCGCTCCTCGCGGACCTCCGCGGTCGTCCGGCCCTCGTAGGTGCCGTAGTCCCACTCCATCAGCTCGTCCCGCTGCACCGCCCGCTCGCCGAAACCCGCGAGCCGACACGTCTCGAGCGCGCGGCCGAGCGGGCTCGTCAGAACGAGCGCGAAGTCGCGGTCCCGTAGCGCGGCGCCGACCGCCTGCGCCTGTCGGCGCCCGCGTTCCGTCAGCGGGATGTCGGTGCTCCCGGTGTGCTTGCCCGTTCGCGACCACTCCGTCTCGCCATGACGGACAAGGATGACTTCGTGGGCGCGGGGTGTCATGCGTGGTGAGACGGGCTGCTCTCTCCGCCCAGGGCGCAGAGTAGAGCAGCCCGTCGCGGCCCCGACTAGAGCCTCGACTCGATCGAGCGCGCGCGGTCGAGCCAGCGATCGAGTTGGTACTGATCAAAGCCCGTGCCGCCGAACACGCGATCGTGGTTGCGATCGTGCGCACCGAGCGAGTCGTCGCCGGAGTTGCCCCGGAGGACGTCGCGGCCTGCGTTGCCCTGCAGGAGATCGTTCCCATGACCTCCCAGGATTCGATCGCGGCCGGGGCCCCCGAAGAGGCGGTCGCTGCCCCTGCCGCCCGCGATCACGTCGTTCCCGGGGCCGCCGTAAACGACGTCGCGACCGCCGCGGCCGACGATCACGTCGTTCCCGCCGCGCGCGTAGAAGACGTCGTTGCCCGGCGTCCCGACCAGCGTGTCTGCTTGGGGCGTGCCCTGGAAGACGTCTCCTTCGTCGTCGCCACCGTCGTCGCCGCTACCGTCGTCGTCGCCTTCGTCATCGCCCTCGTCCTCGTGCTCTCTCGCCGAGGTGTTCACGTCGTAGGCAACGGCTTCGATGAGATCGTCGGTCTTGCCCTCGCTGACCCAAACCGCCATGGCGTTGTCCGGCGACTGGGCCGTCACGGCCGGAGTCACAGACGAAGACTCGGTGTCATACCCGGACAGCAGATAGTCGTCCTGCCAAGCCTGGCCCTGGGGCTTGTATGAAGCCGAGGCAGAGAAGTTGCCGATCCAGACGGCCGTGGCGTTGCCTGCTTCGTCGAGGGCGATCTCGGCCTTCATTCCGTACCAGCTCTGCGTCACCGCGCCTCGGTTCCAGCGCTCGCTGCCGGCGGCACGGAAGGAAGCCGTGAGCGCAGAGCCCTGTACCCAGCTGATCATCGCGTCGCCGCGCCTGTTCATCGCCACCTCGATGGAGCCGGCGTTGCGTCCCCGACGCGACAGGTTCCGCGGCGGCCCCCAGTCGCCGCCGGCGGGTCGAGTCGCCGTCTGCGCGGCCGTCCAGATCCCGTTCGAGCGAATCCAGCCGACAAGCGCGTCCCCGGCGCCGTCGGTCGCGACAACCGGGGCCGAGGCATCCCGCCCGGGTCCGGACAGCAGCTCCGGCTCAGACCAGCTGCCGTCGGCCGAACGGACTGACGCCTGGATGAGCCGGTTCGAGCCGTCGGCCCACTGCCATGCTGCAACCGCGCCGCCGTGGTCGTCCAGGGCGAGGGCTGGCGAATACGTCTGGCCGATCGGCCCTGAGATCGTCTCTGCTCTCGACCAGAGATCCGTCATCGTGCGGCTCGAAGAGCGGACCACGGGCTGCCACTTCTGCCGGGCAACCCAGACGGCGGTCATGTGCCCGTCTGCAATCGACACATCCGCGTTGAACGCAGGCTCGGTCGGGTCGGAGAGGTTCTCTGGAGCGCTCCACGTGCCGCCGGCCGGTCGGATCGCGGCCTGAACGACGCTGTCGCGCCCTGTCGTCGACTCCTGCCAGACGGCGACCGCGTTGCCGAGCCGATCCATTGCCACCGCCGGCGACTCGGCGGCCACTGACGGCAGTGAGATCTGTTCGGACGGGCCGAAGCTCCCGTTCCTGGGACGGAACGCCGCCCGGATCGCTGCCGTGTCGTCATCGAGGTCGCGCCACACGGCGACGACGTTTCCCAAGCCGTCAGAGACGACTCGGGGGCCCGATGCCGACCGGTCCGCCGGCGAGATCGTGTCCGGTTTGAGCTCACCCGCCCCGGCTTGGGGGAAGACGAACGTCAGGAGGCACGCGAGGAGCGCTCCAAATTCGAAAGGCCGGATGCGATTCATGGTTCCTCCTTGTTGAGCTTTTGTGCGCACGGCGCAGTCTTGGTCCTACGAGCGTGCGGCAGGCCTCTCACATGCCGCTCACGTCCGGCTCACACCGGTCGCCCGTCAAGGGCGCCTGAAGAAGCCCAGCAGTGCGGCTACGGCTGGATGTTCTGGTTCAGGCGGAACACGTTGTCCGGGTCCCACTCGCGTTTGAGCGCGACGAGGCGCTCGTACTTCGCGTCGCCGTAGACCGTGCGGGCCAGGTCCGCTCCGACCTCCGCGACGTCGTTCACATACCGCCCGTCGGACGCGAACGGCGCCAGATCCGCGAGCGCCTCGCGGGCCCAACTGCGGCACTGCTCGTCGAGGGCGGGATCGTCCCACATCGCCTCCGCGGCCAGCCATGCGGCCGCGTTCCGGCCTGTGAAAGCAGTCCCGTCTTCGGGGACGTCGGCGATCCTGCGGCCCCATGCCCAGGTCGAGAAGCCGCACTCGCTGCTATCCGGCGCACGCGGCGCGTGGTCGACGAGCACGTCCACGGCCTCGTCGGGCAGGGCCGGCAGGAACGCGCTCTTCATGTAAAAGCGATGGCCCCATTCCTGCGACTCGTCGGCCAGGTGCTGCGTCTCGAGGTAGGTCATGGCCTTGATCGAGTCCGACGTCGGCGGCCCGAACGCCCGCAGGCCGGTCAGATCGCGCTCGGCTAGATCGGGCAGTCCCGAGTGCAGGGCCGTGACGTACGCCTCTTCCTCGTTCGTCACGCCGAAGGACAGGAAGAGCTCGTCCGGCCCGTTCTCCGCCAGCTCGCGCCACAGCGCTGCGAGCTCGCGGGCGCGCCCCAGGGGGTGAGTGACCGTTCCGTACGTGACCGCGTGGTCGAGCGGATGGAGCCGAAACTCGAACGAGGTGGCGATGCCGAAGTTCGAGCCGGCGCCTCGGAGTCCCCAGAAGAGCTCCGGGTGCTCGTCCTCGGACGCGCGTACGAGCCGGCCGTCGGCCATGACCAGCTCGACCGCGAGCAGGTTGTCGATCGTGAGGCCGTGCTTCCGCTGCAGCCGGCCCATCCCGCCGCCGAGCGTGAGCCCCGCGACGCCCGTGTGTGAGACGACGCCCACCGGGCAGACGAGCCCATGCTCCTGTGCGGCGCCGTCGAGGTCGCCGAGGAGCGAACCGCCGCTGATGCGCGCGACCCGACGCTCCGGGTCGACCTCGACGCTCCGCATCCGGGAGAGGTCGATCACGATCCCGTCGTCGCAGGTCGAGAGCCCGGGGATGCTGTGGCCGCCGCAGCGAACCGCGATCACGAGCTCCTCCTCACGGGCGAATCGAAGCGCCGAGACGACGTTGTGGACGCCCGAAGGCCGAACGACAAGCGCGGGCCGCCGGTCGGCCATCCCGTTCCAGACCGCGCGCGCCCCGTCGTACGCGGTGTCGTCCGGGAGGACGATCTCGCCGTCGAACGTCTCGCGGAAAGAGCTCAGGCCCCGCACGCGGGCGAGCCTAGTCGATGGGCGGAGCCGCTCCGTACTCCTCGTCGGTCACGTGGTCGCCCCACGCGGCCGGATGGCCGTCATCGTCGACGTCGAGGATCGCAATGTGCGTCATGAAACGGTTCGGCGCCGCGCCGTGCCAGTGCTCCTCGCCCGGCTCGAAGAAGACGCGGTCGCCCGGACGGATGACCTCGACCTCCCCGCCGCGGCGCTGCGCGAAGCCGATGCCCTCGGTGACGTAGATCGTCTGGCCGTTCGGGTGCGTGTGCCACGCCGTGCGCGCTCCGGGCGTGAAGTGGACGCTGTTAGCGCTCACGCGCGACGAGCCCGCCGGCACCGCTACCTGGTCGAGGTAGACGGCGCCGGTGAACCAGTCGGCAGGGCCAGGATTGGTGTCGATGCCGTTCCTGGTGATCTCCATGCCGCGTCCGGGGCTAGTCCGCCATCCGGATCGCTACGTCGTACTTCGCCACGGACGTGCGCTGCCCAGGCGTGTCCGAGGTCGGCATCGCGTTGAGGGCCGCATCGCCCTTCGCGTAGTCCTCCTCGTTCTCGAAGATCACGATCGCAAGCGACTTCGAAGCCTCGGGATCGTGGAGGATGATCAACTCCTTCGCCGGGATGTCGTCCGGCCGTTCGCCTTGCTCCATCTCCTGGCGCATCTGCGCCATCCGGTCGCTGTCGACGCCGTCGAACGCAACAACTCGGGCAAGTGCCATCTGAGCCTCCTTGTCGGTGAGTGAAGCCAAGCCTACGCCCCCGGGACCAAACCCGGACGGTTCGAACGGAGCGGCGCAGGAGTCGAACCTACCGAGCCGTGGGTTACACGACCGCACCAGTTTTGAAGACCAGCTGGGCCACCGGGCCCATGCCGCTCCCTACTGGTCGATCGTAGCTCCGCGCCTCAGCACGCGTTCGTCGCCGATCCGGCGCGTCAGGCCGTCCGCGTCGAAGCGCTCGAGCAGGAGCTGGGCGGGCCTGCGGGAGATACCGAGGAGGTCGCGGAACCGGGCGAGCGTGATCTTGCCCTCGCGCTCGCACTCGTCGACAAGGACGTGCTTCGCCTCCTCGTACGATTTCGTGCCAACCGCAAAGCCGTCGCCGATCCGCACGAGCCGGCCGGATTCCTCGAGAAAGCGAGCGAGCTCCCCGTCATCGACCGCCACGGGCGTGAGTCCCGCCTCGACGAGCTTCGCCTCGAGCGCCGCTGCCTCCTCTCCGCGTTCGCCGAGCTCTGCCGCCGAACCGCGGAGATAGACCTTGCCGTTTCGCCGCTCGACGTCGAGGAGCGGAAGGACCGCGTCAGCCCACGGCGCTCCCGGAAGTAGCTCGGCGGCGCTCAGCCCTGGATCGAGCGGCGTCGCCTCGGCTCTCAGCATCAGACGCGTCCTCACCTCGCGCTCGATCTGCTCGAGCCAATCGGGTGCGAAATACCACTCGCCTGTATGCCCGACCGATTCGAGGCCCTCCTCGAGCTGCTTGGGCGAGAGCAGCGCGCGGGCCGCGAGCTCGTGGGTGCGGACGGGCTCGTGCACGAGCGCCTTCACGATCGAGACTGGATCGTCCGTCGCGAGCAGCTCGAGGCGGGCGAGATCGGGCGCGCGTGGGGGAGCCGGATCGAGGATGCGGCCACCTCCGAGTGTCGTCCCGTTGCGGAGGACGATGCGGTCGTTGCGCGCGGCGACCACCGGAGCGGCGAGCCGCAGCTGAGCGAAGCCCTCCCCGACTCGTACGACCCGGGCGAGAGTCTCCGTCGTCCCGTGATGCACGTGCACCCGCGTGTGGTCGCCGATCGGTTCGAGCTCCGCGAGCTCGACGTCGAGGCGGTAGCTGACGGGATAGGCGCCCGGCTCGGCGAGCGCGTCGCCCCGTTGGAGTGCGCTGCGCTCGATGCCTGGGAGAGCAAGCGCAACTCGCTGCCCCGCCTCGGCTCGCTCGACCGGCTCGTCGTGCACCTGGACGCTCCGCACGCGCACGTCGATTCCGGCCGGCTCGGCGCGGAGCTCGTCCCCCTCGCCGACCCAGCCCGACCAGAGCGTGCCCGTGACGACGGTGCCGATTCCATGCAGCGTGAACGCGCGGTCGACGTAGAGCCTCGTCGCGCCGAGCAGCGCGTAATGCTCGATCGCGCCTGCAGCGGACACGAGCGCAGCGCGTAGCTCGTCCAGCCCAGCACCCGTCTTCGCGCTGACCGCGACTACCGCCGCGCCGGGCACGAGCTCGCGGGCCTCGTCCATGACCAACTCGAGCGTCTCCGCATCGGCCGCGTCGGCCTTCGTCACGGCGACCACGCCGTGGTCAATCCCGAGCAGCCGCAGGATCGCCAGGTGCTCGTGTGTCTGCGGCCGGGCACCCTCGGTTGCGTCGATCACGAGCAGGAAGAGGTCGATCCCGCTTGCGCCGGCGACCATGTTGCGAATGAACCGCTCGTGGCCTGGGACGTCGATCAGCGACAGCCGTGTCCCGTCGGGAAGGTCGAGCGGCGCGTAGCCGAGGTCGATTGAGATCCCGCGCTCCTTCTCCTCGGGCAGCCGGTCCGTGTCCTTACCGGTCAGCGCACGGACGAGCCAGGTCTTCCCGTGGTCGATGTGCCCCGCTGTGCCGACCGTCAGCGGCATCGCGCCTGGATCAGCTCGTGCTCGATGCTCGTCGGCTCGAAGCCGTTTCCTTCGAGCAGCTCGCGCCACTGGGCTTCGTTTCGCTCGCGCCCGGCGAAGAGCGCGAGCATCAGTAGGTCGAGCCACTTGCCCCCGCCCGGCTCGTTGCCCTCGGGGACGACCGCCTCGAACAGGATCAGTCGCGCGTGGGGCGGCGCGCCGGTCCGGATCGTCCTCAGGATCGTGGCCGCGTTCTCGTCGTTCCAGTCGTGGAGGATCGTCGACAGGAGGTAGACGTCGCCCTCCGGCACGCGCTCGAAGAAGCTCCCCTCGACGAACCGGATCCGGTCGCCGAGCGCCGCCTCGTCGCGCACGGTCTCGGGGAGGTCGAAGACGATTCCGCGCAGGCCCGGCTCGCGCTCGAGCAGCGCCGTCAGCAGGGACCCGTTGCCGCCTCCGACGTCGACCACGGTCTCGCCGTCGCGCCAGTCGACCCGGTCGAACCGCTCCATTCGCTGCTCCTTGCCCTGCTCCATCGCGATGTCGAAGAGCGCGCGCTCGTCGCGGTGCGCGGCGAGCCAGGACCAGAAGTCGGTCCCGTGGAGCTGTGGCCACACCGCCTTGCCGGAGGCGTCCAGTGAGCCCACGGCCTGGTGCCAGACACCGCCGAAGAAGTGCGCGAACGCGGCCCAGCCGCTCCTCAGGAGCTGTGCGGAGACCTCGGTGTTACGAAAGACACCCGGTTCCTCCTCGGCGAAGATGCCGTCGCTCGCGAGCGCGCGTAGCAGCCGGTGGAGCGTGTCCGGGTCGGCCCCGCTCTCTTCGGCGAGCTCGGCCACGGAGCGCGGGCCGCCTGCGAGGTTCTGGGGGATGCCCAGGTCGGAGACGATCCCGAGCGCACGCGTGACGAGTGCACCGCGGAGCGCGTCCCAGAGGTCGGACTCGGGCGCGCGGTCGCTCATCCGCGGGCCGTCTTGACGGCTGCCGCGACCTCCTCTGTCTCGGCGTCGCTCAGCGTCCGGCAGTCGAGCAGGAGCCGACCGTCGCGCACGACGCCGACCACCGGCGGCTCGCCTGCACGCAGCGGTGCGGCAAGCTCCTCCTCGACCGCGCAGGCGAAGCTGGGCAGCTCGGCGAGCGGGAGCGCCCCGCCTCCGATGCGGCCGACCGTCTCCTCGACCTCCCCGCCGGTGAGCTCGGCCAGTCGCACCGCCCGACCGCGCACAGCGTCCGCGTCCTCGAGGGCCATGCGCAGTACGGGCACCTCGCGGAGCGCCCGCTCCGGTTCCAGGTAGAGCGCGAGCGTCCCTTCGAGCGCTGCGAGCGTGAGCTTGTCGGCGCGAACAGCCCGCTGGAGCGGGTGGCGCCGCAGCCGCTCGACGAGCTCTGCGTTGCCGACCACGATCCCGGCCTGCGGCCCGCCGAGGAGCTTGTCGCCCGAGAAGCAGACGAGGTCGGCGCCGGCCTCGAGGCTCTCACGAACCGAGGGCTCCTCACGGAGTAACGCAGTGTTACTTGGGCTCAGCGCGCCGGAGCCGAGGTCGTCGACCAGCGGCAGCTCGTGACGCTGCGCGACCTTGGCCAGCTCCGCGAGCGATGGCAACTCGGTAAAGCCGACGAGCCGGAAGTTCGACTGGTGCACGCGCAGGAGCACCGCGGTCTCGGGCCTGATCGCGTGCTCGTAGTCGGCGGCTCGCGTGCGGTTCGTCGTCCCGACCTCGACGAGGCGCGCACCCGAGCGGGCGAGCACGTCCGGGATCCGGAAGCCGTCGCCGATCTCGATCAGCTCGCCGCGCGAGACGAGCACGTCGCGGCCCTCCGCGAGCGCGGCCAGGGCCAGGAGTACCGCGGCCGCGTTGTTGTTCACGACGAGCGCCGCCTCGGCCCCGGTCAGTCGGCGCAGGATGCCCGCGACGTGATCCTGCCGGGAGCCGCGCGTCCCGGCGCTCAGGTCGTACTCGAGGTTCGAGTAGCCGCGGCCGACCTCGCGGACGCGCTCGAGAGCCGCCTCGGGCAGCGGAGCACGGCCAAGGTTCGTGTGCACGACGACGCCGGTCGCGTTCAGTGCGCGGCGCAGCCTCGGGCTGCGGGCCGCCGAGAGCTCCTTCTGAAGGCGTTCCTCCAGATCGCCGGGATCTGCCCCCGCTTGTATGTCCTCGCGCGCGCGCGCGAGGACAGCGCGAGCCGCCTCGACCGAAAGCGCGTCGTCGCTGCCCCGCGCGAGCTCGTCCACCGAGGGCAGGTCGCGCAGCCTCACCGCGCGTCGGCCTTCTTCTCGGCCGCCACGTCTGTGCGCTCCTCGTAGCAGTCGACGATCGCACGGACCGCCTCGTCGAGGTCGTCGGTCGTGTGGAGCAGGTCGAGGTCCTCCCGGGAGATCATCCCGTCGGCCAAGAGCTCGTCCCGTACCCAGTCGATCATCTCCTCCCAGTAGTCCGTGTCGATCAGGACGACCGGGAAGTTCTCCGCCTTGCCGGTCTGGATCAGCGTCAGTGCCTCGAACAGCTCATCGAGCGTGCCGAAGCCGCCGGGGAAGATGACGAACCCCTCCGCCGGCTTCACGAAGCAGACCTTGCGCGCGTAGAAGTGCTTGAACGTGTACGAGATGTCGAGATACGGGTTCGAGCCCTGCTCGTGCGGGAGTGCGATGTTGAAGCCGACGGAGAGCCCGCCGCCTTCCTTCGCCCCCCGGTTGGCGCCTTCCATCACCCCCGGGCCGCCGCCCGTGATCACGGCCCAGCCGTGCTCCGCGAAGCTTCGACCGACTTTGCGGGCCGCCGCGTACTCGGGGGAGTCCCGATGAATGCGGGCGGAGCCGAAGATCGAGACTGCGGGCCTGTCGATCTTGTCGACGGCGGCGAATCCGGCCCAGAACTCGCGCGCGATCGAGAGCACGTTCTCGGGCAGCGCGCCCTGGTGGCTCGTGAGCAGCTGCTCGTCGTCCATCAGCGAAGGACGTCGCGCGGGAGGTGCGTGGCCTCCATCCCGAGGACGAGCAGCGCTGCAAGCCCGAAGTAGAGCGACGCGATGATCAGGCGCCGCGGGGTCGTCACCCGGTAGTAGGCCTGCATCTCGGGGTGGTTGCGCATGCGCCACCGATTCCAGAGCTCCAGGCCTGCGATGACGAGGATGATGATCAGGATCGGGTTCGGTGAGAACGCGACCAGCACGAGTAGTCCGAGGAAGCCGAGCACCCAGAGCACGGGATGGAGCGCCGCCACGATCCGACCTCCGTCGAGCGGCACGACCGGCAGCAGGTTGAACAGGTTGAGGAAGAAGCCGAGGAAGGCGAGCGCCTTCAGGTGGTTCGAGTCGGTCGCAGCGCCCACGGCCCAGATCGCCGCCGCGCCGAGCGACCCGAGCAGCGGTCCCGCGATCGCAACCTTCGCCTCGTTCCAGGCGTCCTGCGGCATCTCGCGCATCGTGATCATCGCGCCGAGGAATGGAATGAACATTGGTGCGCTCACCGGCAGGCCCTGTCGCTTCGCCTCGATCACGTGTCCCATCTCGTGCACGAACAGCAGGACGATCAGGCCGATGCCGAACCACCAGCCGCCGAACCAGACGTAGAACGCGGCCGAGATGAAGATCGAGAACAGGAACTTGAACTTGAGGAGCGGCGCGCCGAACTTGAGCAGGAACACACCGACCGCGGCGAACGGCGCCAGCAACTTGCGCAGGAACGGGAAACGGCCTTCGTGGCGCACCGGCTCCGGCGGCTCGTAGTACGAGAGCTCGGCGAGCCTCTGGCGCTCCTCTGGTGTCAACTCGGTCATGCGACTCATGGTACCCGGGTGGGTTATCGGCAACTCCGCGCCGAAACCGTGCCGAGATCGCCCGTTTGTGCACCTCAGCGTGTGTGGGCCGGTAGTTGAGGAGACCACTCGTTTCCGACCGAGGAGGTCACTCGTGCGAACTGCTCGCATCATCGTCTCCGGCGCGGCGCTCCTGCTCGTCCTGCTCGCTGCATCGCCCGCAGGGGGCGCTGCCAGGCGCTCGATCGCAGCATTCGCCCACAACGCCGGGGCCGTGAACGGGATCAAGGCGTCGCGGACGCCGAAGCCCGGCCGGCTCGTCCCGCTCGGGAAGAACGCCAAGCTCCCGAGCTCCGTCGTCCCGACGGTCCGCGGCGCTCGCGGGCTCCCCGGGCCCCAGGGGCAGGTCGGCCCGGCTGGGCCTCACGGGCCGCAGGGAGCGACCGGTCCCGCGGGCCCGGGCGCGTCCAAGATCGCCTTCGATTCCCCGGCGAACACGCCCACGGCCACGATCCTCACCTTCGGGGGGCTGATCCTCCGGGCCGCATGCTCCTCGGCCGGAGACATGTCCGTCGACGCGCGGTCGACGCTCGACAACGCCCGCCTGCACGTGGCCGGAATCGACGACACCGGCGCGTTCTACCGGGAGGACGACGATCTCGACGCAGGCTCCGACTCTGACGTCCTCGGCTCCGACGACGACGACGTCGCAGGGACGATCGTCTATCGCACGCCGACCGGCAGCGGGACGGTCAGCGTCTCGTTCCTGGGCGAGGAGTTCTCGATCGCGGGAGTCGCCCGCTGCCAGTTCGCGGGGACCGCAGTCTCGGCGCAGTAGGTTCGCGCCGTTTCCCGGCCCACGTTTCGGCGCGCGCTTCGACGCGCGCCGAAAACCTTGTACGAAACGCACAAAAGCCCTAATCTCCCGGGCACCAAATACCCAGGGAGGGGACGCTGTGCCAGGCAGATTGAAGCTTGCGATCACGCTCGCGCTCGCAGGGCTGATCGTTGGGGCTACACCAGTTTTGGCGAGCACCGGCAGTCATGGGCAGACGCCCATGGCAGGCTACACCGGCAAGGTTCAGAACCGCGTTCTGAGCGACACCTCGGCCGGGAGCCAGTCGTCCTTCATCGTCGAGCTCACGCAGCAGGCCGATCTGAGCAAGGCGTATTCGATGAAGGACCAGAACGCGCGCGGCTGGTACGTCTACCGCACGCTCAAGCAGACCGCCGAGAAGACGCAGAGCTCGCTCAAGGCCATGCTCGACCGGCAGGGCGTTTCGTACCGCTCGTTCTGGGTGGCGAATGAGCTCGTCGTCCACTCGGGCGGCCGTGCGCTCGTCGACAGCCTCGCCGCGAGGTCCGACGTCAAGGTGATCGAGGCCAACGACTCGTCGAACTGGCTCAGCTCCACCGACGCGTCCACGACGGACTTCGACTCGGTGACCACCTTGCAGGCGAACGCTTCGAATAGGCCGGACACCATCGAGCCGAATGTGACCTTGGTGAAGGCTCCCGACCTCTGGAACCTCGGCTTTACCGGCACGGGGATCGTCGTCGGCAACCAGGACACGGGCATGCGCTGGACGCACAACGCGCTCAAGCCCCACTACCGCGGCTGGAACGGGTCGAGCGCCGACCACAACTACAACTGGCACGACTCGATCCACGCCAACATTCCACCCTCGCCGCCCACGAACCCGTGCGGATACACCTCGATGGTTCCGTGCGACGACCACGGGCACGGGACGCACACGACCGGTACTGCGGTCGGTGACGACGACGCCGGGCACCAGATCGGCGTCGCTCCAGGGGCAAAGTGGATGGGCTGCCGCAACATGGACCAGGGCAACGGAAGGCCGGAGACATACACGGAGTGCTTCCAGTTCTTCATCGCTCCGACCGACCTGAACAACGCGAACCCCGATCCGACGAAACGGCCTCACGTGATGAACAACAGCTGGGGCTGCCCGACGAGCGAGCTCTGCGCGCCGGACAGTCTTCAGACGATTGTCGAGAGCACCCGGGCCGCAGGCATCTTCGTCGAGGTCTCCGCCGGTAACGGCGGCTCCGGTTGCAGCACGGTCAACGATCCGCCGGCGATCTACGACGCGTCCTACTCCACCGGCGCGACCACGTACACCGGAAACCCGGTCTCGCTCGCGGGCTTCAGCAGCCGCGGCCCGGTCACGGTCGACGGGTCCAACCGCATCAAGCCGGACATCTCGGCGCCTGGAGTCAACGTCAACTCCTCCCTGAACGGGAGCGACACGCAGTACTCGGGCCCGACCTGGAGTGGAACTTCGATGGCAGGCCCGCACGTCGTCGGCGTCGTGGCGCTGCTCTGGCAGGCACATCCCGCGCTGTCCCGAGACATCGCCGCGACCGAAGCCCTGCTGAACGGCACGGCCAATCCGAACATCACGGTCAGCAACGGGACGCAGTGCGGCGGAATCGGCAGCGTTCCGAACAACCACTTTGGATACGGCCTGGTCGATGCGCTCGCCGCGTACAACGGCGGTGGGCCGCCGCCTCCGCCACCGCCGCCTCCGCCACCGCCGCCTCCGCCGGGGCAGTGGCAGACGGTCGCGCCCTACCCGACCGACGTGTTCGGCGGCTCGTCGACCTCGGACGGCACCTACAGCTACGTGTTCGGCGGCCACTCCTTCAGCCTCGGCCCGGGTCCCGAGGGGGATCTCAACCTCGCCACTCGCTACGACCCGGTGAGCGACACGTGGACGCCGCTCACACCGATGCCCGATAACCAGGCGCTGATGTCATCGGCCGTCTACTACCCGCCGACGAACTCGATCTACGTCTTCGGCGGCAGCCACCGCGACCCGGTCAACCTGCCGCCGCCGACCGCCAACGTCTGGGTCTACAACATCGCCACGAACGCCTGGAGCGCAGGGCCGCAGCTGCCCGACGTGCGCGCCTTCATGTCCTCCGGCTACGACTCGGCCAACGGCAAGATCTACCTCGCCGGCGGTTACAACCTCGCCACGGTCGACGGCACCCAGACGACCACCTGGGAGTTCGATCCGGTTGCGGGGACCTACACGGATAAAGCCCCGATGCTGCTCGGCCTCGGCGGTGCGGGCTCGGGGATCGTCGACGGCAAGCTCTACGTCGCCGGCGGCCGTGACATCAACAACGCCAACTACGACACGCTCTACATCTACGACATCGCGACCAACACGTGGACGCAGGGGACGAGCCTGCCCCAGGGCGAGAACGTGCCCGGTAGCGCTGTGGCGGACGGGAAGTTCTGGCTGTTCGGCTACGGAACGCCGTTCAACCCCAACTCGCCACTCGGACAATCGAGGGACGTCTTCGACGTTGCGCCGACGGCCAGCGCAACGACCCTCAGCTACGACCCTGCCACACAGTCGTGGACGCCCGGGCCGGACCTGAACGTCCCCAAGTCGTTCCCGTCCGGGAGTGCGATTGGGAACACGCTCGTCGCGGCCGGCGGCCGCATTAGCGAGACCCCTGCTCCGACCTCGACGAACGACGTCGAGACGCTCGCGGTGGGCCCGCCACCTCCGCCTCCACCGCCTCCACCGCCTCCACCGCCCCCACCTCCGCCACCCCCGCCGCCTCCACCGCCGCCTCCGCCTCCGCCGCCACCACCTCCGCCACCACCGCCACCTCCACCACCTCCGCCACCTCCGCCACCTCCGCCTCCGGCCCGCTGCCGCGTCCCGAGAGTCCTCGGGCTGCGCCTCGGCGCCGCGAAGCGCAGGATCCGGGCGGCCCGCTGCTCGGTCGGACGCGTTCGCCGCGTTCGCTCGAGGCGCTCGCTGCGCGGGCGTGTGGTCAGCCAGTCACCGCGGCCCGGCACGATCAAGCGCCGGAACTTCCCGGTGAGGCTGGCGGTCGGTCGGGGCTAGACAAACCGACACCGAACACCAAGAGGGCCGTCCCCAAGGGCGGCCCTCTTCTTTTTTTCGGTGACGCCGACCGAGAGCGAATCTCAGCTCGACGAGCGGCGACCTCAGGGATTGAAAAAACGCGCTCGAAGTTGTAGAACCGGCCCCAGGCTCGGAAGTGCGGGCTCAAACGGGAGGGAGGAATTTCTGTGCAGAAGCGACAGAAAGCGCGCTGGCCCTGGCTGGCCACGTTCGCTTCGCTGGCGATCGTGCTCACGGGCGCGATAGCAGCGGGTGCGAGCGCGAGCAAATCGTCTCAGGGGGTCTGTGCACCGAGCGCCAAGTACCTGCTCCAGAAGCAGACGAATGTGCACGCGACGGGCGTTCGCGCCCCATGCGGTTCGCAGTGGGAGGACGTCGCCCCGCTGCCGCAGACCCTGTTCGGGCCTGCAACGACGACCGACGGCACCTACGTCTATGCCTTCGGCGGCTACCACTTCCCGGAGGCCATTGGCTCGACGCTGAACACCGTGTACCGCTACGACCCGGTCGCGAACACGTGGACGACGCTGGCTCCGATGCCTCATGTGGCCCTTATCGCCTCCGCGGTCTACTACCCGCCGACGAACAAGATCTATGTCTTTGGTGGAGCTAACCGGACTCCGGATCCGATCGTCGACTACGACACGACTTTGATCTACGACGTCGCGACGAACACCTGGCTACCGAACGGTGCGACCATGCCAGGCCCCCGTTCCCAGATGGCCGCGGCCTACAACTCGGCGGACGGGAAGATCTACCTGAACGGCGGATATTCGGATTCGACGATGGGGATCAACTCGGTTCAGGCGACGACCTGGAGCTACGACCCGGTCGCGAACTCGTTCACCGTGCTCGCCGATAGCCCCCAAGCGCACGGAGGACCAGCCTCAGGGGTCATCAACGGCCATTTCCTGGTCGCAGGAGGCCGAACGGCGATCCCTGCCGACGAGACGCTGGTCGCGACCTGGGACTACGACATCGCGTCCAATACGTGGACGCAGAAGCAGGACCTGCCGCAGCCGACGAACGTGCCGGGCTTCGCGGTTGCGCTCAGCAAGCTCTGGGTGTACGGAGGGTGTACTACGACTCCGTGCAATCCGTTCGACGGGATCACCAACGCCGAGAGCTTCGATCCCGTGGCGAACACGTGGTCGACGGCCCCGAGTCTCAATCACGCGCGGTCGTTCCCGGGGGGTGCAGCGGTCGGCAACGCGCTGTTCGCCGTGGGCGGCCGTGATGGCGTGGACGTGTCGCTCGATACGGTCGAGAAGCTGGACGTCGGGCCTCCACCTCCGCCACCTCCGCCGCCTCCGCCGCCTCCGCCGCCGCCGCCGCCGCCTCCGCCTCCGGCTCGCTGCCGTGTCCCGAGGGTGCTTGGGCTGCGGCTGAACGCTGCGAAGCGCAGGATCCGGGCGGCGCATTGCTCGGTCGGGCGCGTGCGCCGCGTTCGCTCGAGGCGCTCGCTGCGCGGTCGCGTGGTGAAGCAGTCACCGCGGCCCGGCACGATCAAGCGCCGGAACTTCCCGGTGAAGCTGGCGGTCGGTCGGAGCTAAGACAGACCGACACCGAACACCAAAGAGGGCCGTCCTTCGGGGCGGCCCTCTCTCTTTAGGTGGGCCTCTTCGCGTTTACGAGCCGCGGCCGATCCACTCCTCGCCGCCGACGTAGAGCTCCTTCTTCCAGAGCGGCACCTGCGACTTGAGCGCTTCGATCGCGTCCGCACAGGCCGCGAGCGCGTCCTGCCGATGAGGCGCCGAGACCGCGATCGCGACGCTCGTCTCGCCGACCTCGACGCGACCGAGGCGGTGTGACATAGCGACCTTGCAGAGGTCGTACCGGGCCAGCAGTTCGTCCGCGATCCCGGCCAAGACGTCCTCGGCCATCTCCTCGTACGCCTCGTACTCGAGGGCGATCACGTCTCGCCCCCGTGAGTGCGTGCGAACGGTGCCGAGAAAGGTGGCGATTGCTCCGGCCTGCTCGTCGACGACCTCGACGACGACGGACGTCAGGTTCACCGGACCGTGGGTCAACCGAAAGGCGCCGCCGGACACGGGTGGGATCAACGCCACCTCGTCTCCCTCGGCGAGCGCGTCTCCACGGTCCGCGTAGGTGCGATTGACGGCGTAGAGCAGCCCCGCCGGCTCGTCGCCGAGGTCGAGCGCAGGCCACACGTCCTCGACCGACGCACCGTCGTCGAGGTCGAGCTCCCGCCGGTCCGTGCCCGCCCGCTCGCGAAGCCCGGCGAACAGCCTGACGACCACCCTCACGGGCGTAGCGTAGATTGAGAGACATGGCGACCACGGAGGATGGCCGGGAGACCGACTCCGGAATCGAGATCAAGCCGGTCTACACGGACGAGGACGTCGCGGACCTCGAGCTCGAGCTGCCCGGCGAGTTCCCGTTCACCCGCGGCCCGTACGCGGACATGTACCGCGGGCGCCCCTGGACGATCCGCCAGTACGCGGGCTTCGCGTCCGCGGAGGAGACGAACGTGCGCTTCCGCTATCTCCTCGAGCGCGGGCAGACGGGCCTCTCTGTGGCATTCGACCTCCCGACGCAGCTCGGGTACGACTCCGACGACCCGCGTGCTGTGGGCGAGGTGGGGCGGACCGGCGTCGCGATCGACTCGATCGCCGACATGGAGCTCCTCTTCGACAAGATCCCGCTCGGCGAGGTCTCCACGTCGATGACGATCAACGCGCCGGCGTCGCTGCTCCTGCTGCTGTACGAGCTCGTCGCCGAGGGGCAAGGCGTCAAGAGCGAGCAGCTCCGCGGCACCGTCCAGAACGACATTCTCAAGGAGTACTGCGCGCGCGGAAACTACATCTTCCCGCCGAAGCCGTCGATGCGGCTGACGACGGATCTCTTCGCGTATGCGCACGAGCGGCTGCCGAAATGGAACACGATCTCGATCTCCGGGTACCACATCCGCGAGGCGGGCTCGACGGCCGTCCAGGAGCTCGCGTTCACGCTCGCGAACGGGATCGCCTACGCGCAGGCGGCCGTCGACGCGGGTCTCTCGCCGGACGAGTTCGGCGAGCGGCTCTCGTTCTTCTTCAACGCGCACAACCACTTCTTCCAGGAGGTCGCGAAGTTCCGGGCTGCGCGGCGGCTCTGGGCAGAGATCATGCGGGAGCGTTTTGGGGCGACGAACCCGAAGGCGCTGGCGCTTCGCTTCCACGCGCAGACCGGCGGCTCGACGCTCACGGCGCAGCAGCCGGAGAACAACATCGTGCGCGTGGCTATTCAGGCACTGTCCGCAGTGGCCGGCGGCGCGCAGTCGATCCACACGAACGCGTTCGACGAGGCGCTCGCGCTGCCGACGGAGCGCTCGGCGAAGATCGCGCTCCGCACTCAGCAGCTGCTGGCACACGAGGCAGGCGGAACGGACACAGCCGATCCGCTCGGCGGCGCCTACTTCATCGAGGCCCTGACGGACGAGCTCGAAGCTGCGGCGCGCGAGCTGATCGAGCGCGTGGACGAGGTCGGCGGCGCGGTCGAGGCGATCGAGCAGGGCTTCGTCCAGCGCGAGATCGAGGACGCGGCGTACAAGCACACGGCCGCGGTCGAGTCGGGCGAAAAGGTGATCGTCGGCGTCAACCGCTACCAGGAGGCCGAAGCGGAGCCGATCGAGCTGCATCGGCTCGACCCGGAGGCGGAGCGACGCCAGATCGAACGCACGGCCAAGGTCCGCGCCGAGCGCAACGCGGACGAGGCGGGACAGGCGCTGGCCGAGGTGCGGCGGGTCGCGGAGAGCGACGGCAACCTGCTGCCGCCGATGCGAGACGCGCTGCGAGCCCGCGTCACGGTCGGAGAGATCTGCAACGAGCTGCGCGAGGTGTTCGGCACGTACGACGCCCAGCTGAGCCCGAGATAGAGCATGCATCAGCTGGGTAACTCCCGCGAATTCTCGGGTAAGAGAAATCCGGAACAATATGACTTGCGAGATGCCACGAGTTCGTGTATTTTCAACGACTCAATTCCGAGTCGAGGAAAGGAGGCTGGATGATGATGAATGACGTTTCGCTCACGTTCGGCCTCTTGGGCTGCCTCGCTCGGAAGCGCTCCAGGTAATAACGGCGCGCGATAGCACGATCGGGCGAGGCGACCGGAAGGTCGTCTTTCGTGTTCTCAGGGAGAAATCCCGCAAGCACTGCGAACGAAAGGAGGCACTTCGTAGTGGAAGCGCCACTCAACCGTAGGGCCGCATCGAGCCAAGATGGAGCAAGATCGTAGCCGCGTCCCGCGAAAAAAATCGACTGCTAAAGACAAGTCTTGTTTTAGTGATCCCTTTTTTCGGTAGACGCATGTAATTCCGTCCTCTCCGTCGATCTCGGTGCGGCGACGAGACCGAGAAGGAGAGGAGGAAAACATGGAGTACTACCACCCTGAATATCGTCGCCAGTACTGCCGGGAACGGATCGCCCGAGCACGGGAGGAGTACCGTCGCGCTCAGGCGCCGCCGAAGAAGGCCGAGCAGCGCAGGCGCGTACCCGTGATCTGGGCGATCTGGGAGCGCGTTCGACGTCAAGCGGCTCAGCGCGCACCCGCGTACCGGGCGTAACCCGAGCGAGCGGCCGTGCGCACGTGAGGCCTGAAGAACCTCGCGTGCGCGCGGCCGACGCGGCAAGCTTCGTTCAGCGTGAGGATCCTGCTCGTCTCGCAGATGTACCCCGGGCCCGACGATCCCGACCTCGGCGCATTCGTCCAGGGGATCGAGCGGGCTCTTGCCGCACGGGGGCACGAGATCGAACGTGTCGTCACGGCGGGGCGGGGCGGAGGCAAGCGCCGGCATCTGCGGCTCGCGCGGGAGGTGCGCCGCGCGGCCCAGCGGTTCGAGCCTGCCGTGGTCTATTCGCACTTCCTCGTTCCAACCGGCCTGTCCGCGGCGCTCTTCGGCGGCGCGCCGCTCGTCGCCACGGCCCATGGGCGGGACGTCCGCAACATCGGCGCGTACCCCGGAATCGCCTCCGCGACTCGCTTCGTCGCTCGCCGTGCCGCCTCGCTGATAGCCGTCTCCAACTACCTCCGCCGCGAGCTCGAGGCGAAGATCCCGGAGGCCCGTGGCAAAACGGAAGTCGTCGACTGCGGCGTTGACCTCTCGCTCTTCGAGACACGTCCGGCGTCTGACACCGGACAGGGCCGTAACGGGCCCGTCTTCGTTTGCGTGGGCAGTCTGATCGAGCGCAAGAACGTCGTCCGGCTCGCAGATGCGTTTGCGCAGCTCGGGACCGGGCGCCTCGTCTTCGTCGGCGACGGCCCGCTGCGCGGCAAGCTCGAAGGCCGCGCCAACGTCGAGATCACCGGCCGCGTCCCGCACGAGGACGTGTCGCGCTACATCGCCGAGTCGACGGTGCTCTGCCAGCCGTCGCTGATCGAGCCCTTCGGCCAGGCGTTGCTCGAAGGGATGGCGTCAGGCCGTTCGGTCGTCGCGACGCGAGTCGGGGGGCCGCCGGAGTTCGTCCCGCCGGAGGCCGGGATCCTCGTCGACCCGCTCGACACGGCCGCGCTCGCAGAGGCGATGCGCCGCGCCGCGGAGCTCCCGGTCCCGAACCCCGCCGCGCGAGAGGCTGCGGCCGCGCACGACGTCAGGGCTCAGGCGGAGAAGATCGAGGCGATCCTGGAAAGAGCCGCTCGAGGTCCGCGAGCCTGACCTCGACGAGCGGCCGGATCCGGTCCTCGAGCCCGGCCTCCTTGGCGAGCCGCAGCGCCGCCTCGTAGCTCTCGCGCGCCTTGTCGGGCGACACGCCCTGCTTCAATCGATTGTCGCCGGTCACGAGATGTTTCTGGATCTGCTCGCGGGCCGAGTCGGACACGGAAGAAGCGTAGCTTTGGCCGTCTCGGGGTAGATCCGGCAGATGGAAGCCGCCGATGCCGCGGGCGAGCGGCCCGTTCGCGTGCTCATCGCCGACGACGAGCGCCTGTTCGTCGAGAGCGTCGAGGCGCTCCTGCACAACGACGAGCGGGTCGAGGTGATCGGAACCGCGACGAACGGTCAGGACGCCGTCGATCTCGCGCGCGCCCTCGTCCCGGACGTGACGCTGATGGACATCTCGATGCCCGTTCTGGACGGGATCGAGGCGGCCAGGCGGATCCGGCTCGAGCTCCCGGACGCGGGCATCCTGATCCTGACCGGCTCCAGCATCGCCGCCGACGTCGACCGCGCACGCCAGGCCGGAGTCGCCGGCTTCCTCACGAAGGACCGGATCGGAACGCAGCTCGTCGGCGCCATCCTCCAGGTAGCCAATCGCTAGCGGATACTCTGTCGCCGTGCTGCCCCTATTCGCGTTCGCAGACAGCTTCGGCCGCTCGGCGTTCGTCTTCTTCGACTTCGTCACGGCCATCCTCCTCATCGTTCTGGTGCTGATGCACTCAGGGCGTGACACGGGCATGGCCGGAATGGGCTACGTGCCGGCCTCCCAGGGCGGAACGCACATCGTGGAGCGCAACCTGACGCGGTTGACGGTGGTCGTCGGCGTGATCTTCGGCGTCAACTCGGTGATCCTCTACCACCTGCTGTTGTAACTAGAGCCCCGGCCCGGAGCCGGTCCCGCTGATGTGGAAGCGCCCGGTTGCGATCGCCGGCACGAGGGCGGCGTGCGCGAAGCGCTCCTCGTAGAGGTCGTTCAGGTTGACGAGCATCCGGTCCCGGGTCAGCCCGGGAACGTCGCCGAGGACGTCGGACATCGCAACGGTGAAGCGCAGGTTGACGAGCGGCTCGGCGATCTTGCCGTCGCGGATGCGGAACGTCCCGTCCCGCGTCATCCCGGTCAGCACGCCTCCGCGGGGGTCGACGATGCTCAGGTAGTGGAGCCGCGTGACGTAGATGCCGTCGCCCACGAGCTCCGCCAGCTCCTCCGATGAGGTTGCCTCTCCCGCGGCCATCGAGTACGCGCTCGGCAACGGGCCGAAGAAGCGCCATGCGTCTGGCGGGGCATGCCCGGTCGAGACCTGTCCGTCCCGAGCACGCGCAGAAGTCACGCGATCCCAAACAACGCCGCGGATCACGCCGTCCTCGATCATCGGCACGCGCTGCTTCGGCGTGCCCTCGAAGTCGAACGGCCTCGGGAGGTTCGCCGAGTCGAGCGCGTCGTCGGCGATCGAGACCTTCGGGTCGAAGGCGTGCTCGCCGATCCGCCCGCAGAAGTAGCTCCGCTCCTCGAGAAAGCCCTGCGCGCCCATCGAGTCGTACGAGAACCAGCGCACGAGATCGCCGACGGCGACCGGCTCGAGCACCGCCCGGTACGTGCCCGGCTCGAGCTCGCCGCCGCCACGGGTGCGCGCTGCGGTCGCCGCGGCCTCGCGCGCAGGCTCGGCCGGATCGACGTCGGCAGCCCGCCAGCCCGTTCGCTCGGCCCAGCCCGACGCCTCCTTGTCGGCGGCCAGACAGAGACAGACCGCGTCCGTGGTCGTCTGCTCCGCGGCCACACCCGTCGAGGACGCAACCGCGATCTCGGTCACGCCGCTCGTGTAGATCCCGTAGAGCCCGATGTCCCCTGCGGCCTCGATCGCAGCCGCCGCGAGCCGGGCCTGGTCGGCGGCGCCGAGCGCGGCGGTTTCCTCGTCGTAGCCTTCGACCTCCGAGTAGCTGGCCGGCCCCGCGAAGCCGGGGAAGTCGGGATCGGGCCTCGCGCTGTCGGCGGCCTCGCTCGCGCGGCGCGCGACCGCGGCGAGCCCCTCGGCGTCGACCCGGTTCGTGGCCGCCCAGCCGATCTTGCCGTCGCGCAGGACCCGCACGCGGACGACCGAGTTCTCGATCAGCGTCGGCTGGTGGACGATCGATGCGGCGAACCTGGCGACGCCCGATCGCTCGGCGTGCACGACGACCTCGGCGTCGTCGCCGCTCGTCGCGCGGAGCGCCTCTTCAGCCAGATCGAGGCTGCCACTCACGATGAGACACCGACCTCGACATCGCGGAATCGAGCAGGCGCGGCGCCGTGTGAGACGTGCGCCTCCTGCCCCGGCTGGCCCTTCCCGCAGTTCGTGAGCCCGAAGAGCGTCCATTCCTCCCGACCGGCGACCGCGTCGAGCTTGCCCCAGAAGATCGGCGTCACGCCCGTGTAGGTCGCGTCCCGAAGCATCCGGCCGAGCTTGCCGTTCTTGATCTCCCACGCGACCTGCGTGCCGAACTGGAAGTTGAGCCGCTTGTCGTCGATCGACCAGCTCTTGTTCGTCTCCAGATAGAGCCCGTCGTCGACGTCCGCGAGCAGTTCCTCGAACGAGCCTTCACCGGGCTCGAGGTGGAGGTTCGTCATCCGGACGAGCGGCATCCGCGCCCAACCGTCGGCGCGCATCGACCCGCCGTGGCCGGCGCCGAGCTGCACGGCAGTCTCTCGCGAGCTGAGGAACCCTCGCAGCACGCCTCCTTCCACGATCGCCTCGCGCGCGGCTGGCACGCCCTCGTCGTCGAAGGCGAAGGTGCCAAGGCCTTCGGGGGTCGTCGAGTCGGCCGTGATGTTCATGTGCTCGGAGCCGTAGCGGAGGCTGCCGAGATCCTCCGGCGACAGGAAGCTCGTGCCCGCGTACGCGGCTTCCGTGCCGTAGACGCGGTCGAGCTCGGTCGGGTGCCCGACGGACTCGTGCACCTGCATGATCGCCTGCTCCGGCGAGAGGACGATCGTCGTGCGGCCGGGCGGGCACGCGGGTGCGCGCAGGAGCTCCGCCGCCTGCTCGCCGACGCGCGGCGCCTCGCGGTCGAGCCCGAGCTTCTCGACGTACTCCCAGCCGCCCTGACCGCTCACGCCCGAGTGCTGGCTCGGATAGCTCCGCACCTGGGAGACCTCGTCGGTGGATGCGTACGCGTCGATGCCGCCGCCGCACTCGTAGATGTCCTGCTCGACGTTCGTGCCCTCGGAGGAGATGAGGACCTTGTGCTCGTGCTGGGCGCGGATCATCGCGACGGTCACCTTCACGTCGTCGTGCCGCATGCCGTCCTCGGCCCGCAGGCAGAGGTCGATCTTCTCGGTCAGCGGGACGGCGAAGGGGTCGCGCTCGAGCGGCGTGCGGTACTGGCCGGTGTGAGCCTCGACGGGCGCGAGGTTCGTCTCGTGCCGGCCGGGCGCTGCGCGGGCGAACTCGACGGCTCGAAGCGCCGCGTCTCGAGCACCGGTCTCGTCGAGCCGTCCGGCTCCCGCGAATCCCCAGGCGCCGTCCACGAGCACGCGGACGCCGATGCCCGCGCTCTCGGCGTCGCTCAGGTCGTCGACCTGGCCGTTCTTCGTGATCACGTACTGGCGGCGCATGGACACGGCCCTCGCGTCCGCGTAGGACGCCCCAGCCCCCAGTGCCGCGTCAACCGCCGCTTCGGCGAGCGCTTTCACGCGAGCAACCCTAACCCCATGGGGTCAGACCCCTTTACAACTCCCTCGCGGCCGGGCCGCTCGGTTATGCGTCCTGTGGACGAGAAGTGCGCGATCCGTTCGAGATCCGCGCGCGTCTCGAGTCGGGGTCTGACCCCGTAGGGGCGCCCGCTACTATTCGCGTCGCGCGCTGGTGGCGGAATTGGTAGACGCGCAAGGTTGAGGGCCTTGTGGGGTTAAGACCCCGTGGAGGTTCAAGTCCTCTCCAGCGCATCGTCGCCAGAAGTCCGGCCTCCGCTGGCGCGGAGGCCATGACGACTTCTGGCGACCTTCTGATCTCAGGGTCGAGTCGCAACGAGCGGTGACGGGTAAAACCCGCCGCCGCGGCGGTTCTCCTCAGTGCGATGGCATGCGGATGGACCGGACAATCCGCCACACCGCGTCCTTGTCTTCGTTTGACGCTTTCGGGCCGAGCCAGACGAACACGTGGCAAGTGGAGCCGTTTGCGTTGATGGACTGTTCTAGCGTCGACGGGGGCGGAGCACCTTGGACTGGAGTGAAACGCGCGCGTTCGAGCGGCAGTCGTGTTTCCGGGCCCCGCAGCTCTTGCCCGGGTCCGCCGAAGTAGCGGACGAGGCCGAAGGCCACCGCGTCACGCGGGAATCTCCGGAAGTAGACCTCTTCGGTCGCATGCACGTCGGGCGAACTCCCGATGACTGCGCCGCGCGCCCAGAGCATCCCCTTGGCGTAGCCGATCGCCTGAGCCCTCATCGACGCCGGATAGGAAATGGTCCATCCGTCCTGCGGCTCGCGGTACTTGACCAACGCCGTGTGGTGTCCACACGAGACGAGACCGAGCACCACTGTCGCGAGAACGATCGTTTTCAAGTCACTTTCTAGGACGTCGGCGCGAACTCGGCGGTTTGACGCCGTCCGTAGCGGCCGCTACCGTGATCGAACACATGTTCGTGGAAGGAGACCAAGTGCTCACCGAGCGGCAGCGCCAGATTCTCGACTTCTTGACGAAGTACGCGGACGCGCACGGGTACCCGCCAACCGTCCGCGAGATCGGCGAGGCGGTTGGCCTCGCGTCCCCTTCGACCGTCCACGCACACCTCGCGAACATCGAGCGCGCGGGCCTGATCAAGCGCGACCCGACGAAGCCGCGCGCGATCGAGCTTCGCCGCGAGCCGAAGGCGCCCGCGGTCGCGGAGTCGGACGTCCACAAGCTCCCGCTCGTCGGCGAGGTCGCCGCGGGTGGGCCGCTGCTCGCCGAGGACAACGTCGAGGGCTATTTCGCGGTGCCCGAGCCGCTGTCGCGCGGG
>Ga0307305_10000059_pt1 | contig 28905 bp, 27 predicted proteins | sample ER_DNA_186_FD_194512 | JGI IMG/M metagenome (GOLD analysis project Ga0307305, IMG submission 194512) | Bulk soil microbial communities from the East River watershed near Crested Butte, Colorado, United States - ER_DNA_186 | ecosystem: Environmental > Terrestrial > Soil > Floodplain | place... | reverse complement strand
TGCCGAAACCCTTGGAAAAACTGATTTGCTGGTCGCGACGTTCGCAATCGTCGGAAGAATAGCGTCAATAGTAAGCTCCTAACCCCTTTTTCTTTTCTTAAGTTTCCCTCTCAATGGCTTTCCATTCTGCCGGAGTTAATTTGAGCTTTGCGGCAGCGACGTTTTCTTCCAGGTGCGCGAGAGATGACGTGCCAGGAATCGGCAACATCACGGGCGATCGCTCCAGCAGCCAGGCAAGCGCGACCTGGATAACGCTCGCGCCGCGATCCCTGGCCGCTTTCTCCAGCGCATTCTCAGGTTTCAAACCCCTGCCTCCTCCGATGGGAGACCACGGCATGAAGCCAAGGCTCTCCTTCTCGCAATAGACCAGAGTTTTTTCCCACTTTCGGTCCTCAATGTTGTACTGGTTCTGGACGCTCACGATCGGAACAACCTTGCGCGCCCGCACGATTTCCTCCGGGCTCACGTTCGATAATCCGACGTGCCGAATCTTCCCGGCGCCCTGCATTTCCTTGAGCGCGCCGAGCGAATCCTCCATGGGCACTTTTGGATCGATGGTGTGCAATTGATACAGATCGATCCGCTCGAGCCGTAACCGCTTTAGGCTCATCTCGACAGCTTGTTTGAGATGTTCAGGCCGACCGTTTGGTACCCACTGACTAGGTCCTGGTCGGGTTAGACCGCCTTTCGTCGCGATAACGAGCCCCTTGGGATAAGGATGGAGCGCTTCTGCGATCAGCAGCTCGCTTGTTTCCGGGCCGTACGCATCGGCCGTGTCGATCAAGTTCACACCGAGTTCGACGGCGCGCTTGAGAACTTTGAGCGCGTTATTGCGGTCAGGCGGCCAACCCCAGATGCCTTCCCCGGTGATGCGCATCGCGCCAAAGCCAAGCCGATTGACGGTGAGATCGTCGCCCAACTGCCAAGTAGGATTCGTGGCCGGGTTCATTGTTGTCGAAGAGGCGGCTCCGAAGATTGCGTCCGATCCTCCCGCCAAAAGCGCGGCACCGCCTGCCAGAGTGGTGCCAAGAAATGTTCGGCGGGTAACGCCTGGCTTTTGTTTCGGGTCCACAGATTCATCGGCCATGACGCGCACAGTACGTTCACGGAAACCGCCGTCAACGCAAGAGCACCGTTCGGCTTGATAATTAGTGTTTCTCTTAAAAGCTGATTCCTAATCGATGATTGCGGTTTCGATCGATGTAATCGAGGTCGGCTCTCAGCTTTGGCCATCGCTGACCCCAGCCACTTCCAATGTTAAATGTTTAGACGCGAACCTATTTCCGATTTATTTCCCATTTCTACTGGCCAAGAAAATTAGACCCAGTGGTGGCCGTTAGTGCTCGGTCGGTGCGCGCCTCAATCTCAACCGGGTCGTCGGTCTCAGGGCCTGCTAGAACCTGATCTGCAACAAGGCGAAAGTCAGCCTCGATCCGCTGATCTGCAGGTGTTTTCTCTCGATGCGGCCCTTCCGGAGCTATCATTAATAGTGACCACGGCGGAACGAGTGGCCACACGCCGCCGATTCTCACGCCGACGTAGAGCAGCGTAGCTTCTTCGATCGAACATCCTCCGGCGCGGCACGCGTGATAGAACATCCGATCGGCCTTGCGACGCGCGCCTGCATCACCCGTCGCGTCATCGCATGCTTTGTCATGGACGATGGACGCACGCCGATAATCGCCTGTGTAAGGAGAACCCACGAGCGTCCACAACGCGCGCGGTATTGAAGCGCCATCAACTTCGTAATCTTTGGGCGTTGCCCAGATTGTTCCGCTTGGATCGGTAAAGGAAAAATTTGAGAGCAACCGCATTTTGCGATCGGGCGAGTTGCTCTCGGTGAGCCATTGGGTCTGCGGTTCACCTGAAAAGGTTCCGTGGGACACAGCCCGAGTTTTCCACCTCTAGATCAATGCGACAATGTTAAAACTTCGCAATTTCTCAAGTCTCAACCCTCAGCTCTCAAGTTTGCCAATCGCTGGCCCCAGGCATTGCGAATGTTAAATGCAGTGCTCGCGAATGAAGCCGCGGGGACGCGAGCGACATCGATGGGCGACCCGAACGGGTGAGCTTTCGGTAGAAAGCGAATCAATGAAGCCGACGGGAGTCGAGCGACATAGATTGCAAAACCCGAGGGGCGAGGGTGAGTGAGCGGGGAAGCAACCGAATCAACGCTTTCGGAGTTTAGACGCGACCCTCTTTCCCATTCCGCTAGCGGTTTTCAGTTCCCATGTTCCGGTCTCCGTTTTCCGCGTTCGAAAAGAGCGGCAGATATTCCCCGTAGCCCTCTTCCTTCAACTTCTCCACGGGAATAAAACGCAGCGCGGCCGAATTGACAGAGTAGCGTTGACCAGTTGGCGCCGTGCCATCGTCGAACAGGTGACCGAGGTGCGAATCACTTTTGCTTGAGCGAACTTCAGTTCGCTCCATTCCGTGGGAAGAATCCCTTTTTTCCACCACGCGTTCTTTCGAAATCGGCTTCGTGAAACTGGGCGAGCCCGTGCCGCTATCGAATTTATCCAGCGAACTGAAAAGCGGCTCGCCGGTGATAATATCGACATAAATTCCGGCCTTGTGATTATCCCAATAGGCATTTTGAAACGGAGTCTCCGTGTCACCTTCGCGCGCTACGCGATACTGGTCTTTGGTAAGCCGACTTCGCAGCTCGGCGTCACTGGGAACTGTTTTGTTGGGATTCATCTTCTCGGTTTGTTTTTTCTGCCCTTGAGCATACCCGAACAAAATCCAGCCGACGATCACAACGATGGCGCCAACCAAACCAACCCAGAGAGTCAAATGCGATGTGCGTTTGTGTGTGATTCTTTTGCTGTTCATGCCGACAATCTCCAGCGCTTAGATTTAGACCGGTCCCCGCGCTTAGCCGTTCACTTCTGGCAAAAGGCCTCTCCGACAAGATGAGCGGGTGTGAGATCAGTCTCCTTTAACTGAATTCGTGAACACGCGGACGGGTGGCCGGTTACAATTTCTTCAGGGCGCAAAGAAGTAATTCGCGGTTCGCCCAACTGCTAACTTCCAATTTTGAGCCCGAGCTTCGCAGCAAGAAACGGTCAATCTTTCGGAAAATACGCCCAGAGCGCACTCACCGGCGAGCTAAATTACATAGTCTCCGGACAAGAAAAACAGAAAGACTACGTTTTATGAGAAAATTAACCCCGACCCTTACGCAAAGCGGACTGCTCGCCGTGTTGCTGCAACGCCAGCGCAGCCAAGTAATCCAGTTGGCCCAGCGTCGCGCACACCGCAAGCACGTGCGTGCTGCCCTTTGGAGTACCCTCACTTGGCCGTACCGCGCGCTCACGGCGCCAAGGCTCGTCGGCGATTCTGCCGACCCCTTTGTCGGAACCGTCCCGCGCCACACTTGAATCTTTCACCAGGACAATAGCCATGTATCACCAAATCCACACCTACACCGAACTCCAGCAACAGATTCACGACGATCTGCGGATCCAACATCCCGAATGGGTCAAGTCCAATGGCGAATGCCCCACGTGCGATTCTTACGAGTCGCGCCTCACGGAACTGCTCGGCACTTCGACGCGAACGGGATCCAACGGATCTATCGCTGCTACCCATCGCGCCCTCGAACAGGCAGTGACTAGAAGATAAAAATTTATGGAATATGTTCCAGTACCAGTTATCTACTTCTTGTTCTGTCTGGGGATCACCTACTTAGGAGGCTGGGCCATCGTAGCTACGGGAGGTAAATGACCAACGACACATCTACCTTGGTAATTCAGTTGGTTCTTTTAGCTGCTATTATTCTCGCTCCCTGGCTTTATAAAAGAAGTAAGAGTTAGGTTTGTTCCCCTCAGGCCCAAAGAACAAGTTACCAGACACACGGCAGTCTGCGACAGTCGAAACCGGAAGTCCGAAATCCTTCATGCATCTATCGTAAGCGGCTTACGATGCATGAAATCAAGCTCGTAGCGGACGAGTCTACGAGCAGGCGCGAATATGGCCGGCGCGGTCACCGCGGCTTTGCCAGCCGCTGGCCTCAGCTCGTTCGAATGTTAAAAGTTTAGACCTGACCCCGATTCTAAACCTGGAGCCTCGAACATCCTAGAGGTCAATTCCCATCGCGATGGCTCCGGTGATCTCTGCCCAGACGCAACGCTTCCAGAATACGCCGTGCGGGGACGCCGGCGGATGGACTGCATTGGTCGCATGCTGATGTGATCGAGCGATTGGGCAACGCGAGTCAATTCGCGCGCGGCTAACACGGATAATCTAAAGGTCAATTCCCATACTGATTGCGCTCGGAATGTCCTCCCAACCACATCGACGCCAAAAGCCGCGCCCGCGCGGATTATCGTCGGCCACCATGATAATGACGCGCTTGACCCCGGCCCGGCGTAGACCCTCCAAGCATTCATCCAGCAGACGCTTACCGAGTCCGCGTCCCTGATAAGCAGGATCAACCGCCAGATGATAAATGTGTCCGCGATGTCCGTCATGACCGCATAACGCGACGCCAATAGTCCTCGACCCATCGGTCGCCGCTCGACTCAGCCCCGGATTGCGCGCGAGAAATTGAGCAACGCTTTCTCTGTCATCACCCTCGGCGATCTCGAGACCTTCGACCCGCTGCCATAGTTCAACCGTCGCGTCGTAATCGTTGATGGAAAATTCTCGGGTGTCGATGTTGCCGCTCATCTTGGGTCAAGAACTCCCGTGCACGCGCCTATCGAGCAGAAGATTCTTTCCGGCGCGCTTTTCTTCGTGGGGGGACACGGATAACGAAATGAAACCGTCGCGAGAACGCGTTGTCGATCTTAGTGCGATTGCCGGTGGCGAGAATCGCGAGGCCGGCGTATTCCCCGATTCTCTGCAAAAGATAATTAAGCTCGATGTTGGCGTAACGGTCATGGCTATCCTTCACCTCGGTGCGTTTGCCAAAGAGGGCATCCGCCTCGTCGAAAAAGAGGACCGCACCACACCACTCTTCTTCGCCGCATCGAAGACGCGACTCAGATTCTTCTCCGTCTCGCCAATATATTTAGAGACGACGGCGCGCAAATCGACCCGGTATAGGTTTTTTCCGAGGTCGCGGGCCAGAGTTTGGGTGGCGACGAGCGCGCCCATCCGGTTTTTGCAGGTGAGCAGGACACAAACGCCCTTTCGGCGCGCCGGCTTGCGAATGGGCTTGCGCTTTGTCTTCGCACCGCATTTTGCGCAAATGAATGCCACCACCTCGCCCAAGGATGCCCGAAATCGGGTCGGCAAGCGCAGCTCGGGTTCGAGCCAATTTTCCGGATAAAGAAAGACTCTCCGGTTGGCGTCCCAGACCCGATATCTTTTGAGCCATTCCCATTCGCCCTCTGTTTTGCGGAGCTGCTTTCCTTGCTTCCTGGCTTTTGTTCTCGGCATCTGAGACGAGTGAACTAGGTTTGCATAATTCTAGCGAGCACTACTTCTTCCGGTCAGACGCAATTTCGGCGAAATCGAGCCGTGGGAACGAGCGAGATGGACGGTTAGTCTGTAATGGTAACAGATGAGCTTCGTGGGAATGAGCGAATCAATGGCGCGTGCTGGGAATGGAGCCAGCGCGAAGCGGTGCGACATAGATGGGTGACCCGAACGGGTGAGCTTGCGGGCGTAAGCGAATCAACCCGTGCCATAAATTGCAAAACCCGAGCGGCGAGGGTGAGTGAGCGGGGAACCGAGCGACTCAACGCTTTCGGAGTTTAGGCGCGACCCCATTCCCCCTCATTTTTTCCCCACCGCGTAGACAAATCGCGGCCGCGAGCGCATCGTTGCCACAACCAGATTTTCCCGATGGAGATCCATCAGCTCCGTTACTTCATTGCTGTCGTTGACGAAAGCAGCTTCTCGCGCGCGGCTGCTCGCGAACATGTCGCTCAGCCTTCGCTCAGTCAGCAAATTCAAAAGCTGGAAGCGGAGATGGGTCAACCGTTGTTCGATCGCCTCCCGCGTTCGGTCGTGATGACCGAGGCCGGGAAATGTTTGCTCGAGTACGCGCGAAAGATTCTGGCCGAGATTGCGGATGCGCGCCGTCGCGTGAACGAGCTGCGACGCGACGGCGTCGGCCGGCTGACCGTGGGGGCCATTCCGACCATTGCGCCATACGTTTTGCCGGCGCTGATCGGCAAATTTCAACATCGTTACCCGAAAGTGATCCTTGAAATCTTTGAGGACACAACCGAAAGGCTCGTCCGGCGATTGGAAGACGGCGACCTGGACATCGCGTTGGTTTCCACCTGCGGCGAAAGCCCCGCTTTGGAGCGTCATTGGTTAGGGAAGGAGCCGCTGTTGATCCTGCTGCCGGAAGAACATCCGCTCGCGAAAAAGAAAAAGATCAAATGGACCGATCTCAAATCGCAAAAGTTTCTGCTCTTACACGAAATGCATTGCCTGTCGGCGCAGGTTTATCAGTTCCTGGCTGCCCATCATCTTCGGCCCGAATTGACTGTCAGAGGCGCTCAGCTCGGCACCATCGCCCGGATGGTCGCGGCTGGAATGGGAGTATCGGTGGTCCCGCAAATGATGATTGAGGCGGAGCCGGTGACTGGATGCGTCGCCTTGCCTTTCGCGCCGCCGGTTCCCATGCGCGAGCTCAATGTGGTGCGCAATCCTCTCCGCTTTCAGGGTAAAGCGGCCGCAGCGTTCCACCAGGAAGCCGCGGCCGCTTTTTCCTCAAAACCAAACGCGCATTAGCGTTCCAATCCAATTCCCTTGTGCCATGGCGTGGGCCAATGAGAATATGGGCCACGTCATCGTGATGAAGATCAACGCAAAAAGAAAGAACTCAGCGAAGTAGCTCGGGCGTTCCCGCTGCATGTAGCGTTCGCTTAGAAAACGAAAAACGCGTAAGCGCATCGAAGCCGTAGTTTTCATTTAGATCACCCCCTTCTCTGCGCCAGAATTCGCCCATTGGTGAAGAAACGAGATCAACACGAACAAGCTGCTGATGACAATCGCGGCGCAGCCCGGACCGAAAAGTTCGAGGTTAAAGAGCGCGCCTTGAAGATGATCAACGACCCGGCCGATCGAAATTCGCTCGGCGACCCGCTTGATCGGGCAACACTCCTGATATCTGCTTTCGAGGTTTAATGTCTGCATACAAGCAACCGACATCAAGCGGCACCGCCTTTAAAATACTTTGTGCGTCTGGCTGGGATAGGCGCTGCCTATCCCGTGTTGTAAGGCGCTCACGACGCCGAAGTCGTGTGCCGTCGAGATAGAAGCAGCTATATGCACGAATGATGCGTGTATCTACACGCATGAACCAGGACGCGCTTTCGCTGTAGCGGCGGTCGCCGCGGCGACCGCAAAATTTGCGGCGCACGGATTCGGTTGCGCTCACGCCGGGGCGCAATGTCAAATGGTGTGCTCAACCTGCCCGCCGGGGCGGGCGAAGACTTTCGGAGTCTAACCGCGACCCCGTTGTGTCATCGCCTTCCTCCACCGCGATCTTCAAACGGAAAGGATCGGCGGTATCAGCCGTGGGAGCGCCATCAATGCCGAGCTGCGTCCACCTGCACTTCGCAGTGCGATACGCCTGCCACTACAGCGTACGCGTTCGTTCCTGGCGGAGTGAAGATGGAGACGGCATGGAAGTCCATTCCATCAGCGCCTTTTCAATCTCCGCGCCGTTGGCACTTAGCCAGGCACTCATCTGGTCCCCTATTTTTTCTCCGTACATACGATGGGAATAGACGAAGGAGCATCCTTTCCCATCCACCACCTTGAACCTAGCAAATGCAACCTCGATGAAATTCGGCCGGCCAAAGACCGCGGCGATCAAATGTTCCGCCGGCCGATCTGCCGTCCGAGGGACCGAACTCGTCTTGAGCACCCTGGCCTGGTGACTCTTGTAATTCTCCAAGACTGCGTTCGCCTTCGCCGCCAGACGTTCACCATCGTCGACATCTGGGTACGCGTTCACAGTGATCATGTCAGACCATTTGTTGAGATCTTCCTGCCTTTCAGGTGTGAACTCATGCTGATCGTTCTTCGACCAGCGGTGGAAATAATCGACGTCTCTGAAAACAAATGCCGGCTTCGTAGGTGGAGGAGTGGCGCGCGTCTCTTCCGCATAAAGTGCGCTGCAGGCGGTGGCTAGCGATATAAAGATGCTAAGTGACTGAATTCTCATTGTTCTACCTCCTCGTACGATCAAGCTAAGGTGCGGGGACGCTGAATGCTACTATGGTCCCCGATCACTTCGACACTACTGTGGCGCATCGAGCCCGTCATGCCAGCAAAGCCATTGGGCAAAGGCCATGATGCGCGCGAAGCTTTGAGCGTTCAGCCAGGGATAAGCTCGTTGCAGGTGGCTGCGGAACTCGGCCACGAAAGTCGTTGTCCACGGGACACCACCCGGGTAGTTATAAAGGTGATCCTCGCACGTCTTGACGACGGCTTCCAGCTGAGAGGTAATCGCCTCCGAATCATCCGCCAGGTGATGGGTGTCAATATGCTCTGCAAGTCTCTCCCGGTTGGGCACCGTGTAGAGATAGGCGCAGAAAGATTCATTCAGAATTTCGGGAGAGGAATTCATGGAGGCGTGCCTGGACCAGAGAAACCGTTTTCATCAAAGAACCGATTATCGCTTAAGTGTAACGCGATTTCGGCGAGTTAGGCAAGCGAATGAGATCCGGCTGACACCTGACATCTGATTTCCGACCCGCGACCTCTGAATCAGCGCTTCAGTTCCGCAGTTCTAATGAGTGTCGACAGGAAGTTCTGATCCACACGCGGTATTCAGAAGCGTTATTTCGCCGCCTTCTTCTTGTTCTTCGCCAGGGCGAGGCGCTCTGTCTTTTTGCGGCGTGCCGCGCGTTTCTTAACGTTATCTCTACCTTGGCTGTGTCCCATAAGCCTCAACACTCACCCTTTCTCCGCCGGTTCCAAGCAGTTTCATTCACTCAGCTCCCGCTTCGCTCTCCGCTACTCGCGCGGCATTGCCGTGCATGTCACTCACCCCACTCGCTCCATTCGCCGGGTCCCGAATCCGTGCTGCGGAATCCGGTCTCGAAAATTCCGCTCTCTGAATGTCAAATGTTTAGATACGACCCCATTTGTTCATTACAAGCTTTACCCCGTGAGATAACGTCGGAGGCGATTTTTGATATAACGTTTTCCCAGGCAGTTTTGAGGTACTTCTCCCGCTGCGCCGCGTCGCTCTCGTTTCGACAACCCTCCCAATAGACAAGCTCAAAGGGCCTGCGTTCTTTTGTAGAGTTAACGCGTCCATCGTTGTGGGGGCCGAAGTCGTGCCGGTAAATCCCGCGTTAGACCAACATAAAAGTGACGATCAACTTCCGAGCGCAAAACGTAGACATAGCAGTATTTCGGCACGCCTGTTGTATCTCACGGGGTGAACGCTTCCTTATTCACAACATATGGCATCTTGGTCGGGTCGCCGCCGTAGTTCCCTTCCAGCACGTCGATCAGTGCCTGGGCAGTGCGCCCAGCCATGCCTTTGTTGGGATCGACCGAGAGCCGCGTGATCTGCGCGCCACTGGCGAAGTGATGGAACAGCCGCGTGCGGTCGGCGATTTCGGGATCGAGGAGCGGCGAATCCGGCGGCAGAGGCTCTTTCTCAAAGACGTCGAGCGCCGCTCCGGCGATGACTTTGTCTTTCAGCGCTTGGGCGAGGGCCTTCTCGTCCACAACCGGGCCACGTGAGGAATTCACCAGGTACGCCGTTGGCTTCATCAGCTTCAACGTCTTCTCGTTGATGAGGTGGTACGTTGGCTTGTCGGTTTCGCCTTCGCGCAACAGCGGCACGTGGACGCTCACGTAGTCGGCCCCGCGCATCGCCTCCTCGAACTCCACGTACTTAATATAAGTCTTCTCCTTCTGAATCCCCTTAGCGTGGCGCAGGTCCATCAATTCCTGAATCGAAGCGATGTACTTGTCATTGTGATACGCCGGGTCGTAGCACAGCATGTTCATGTCGAAACCCGAGCACTTCTTGATCATCGCCAGGCCGATGCGTCCGGTGCCGATGATGGCGATGGTCTTGCCTGTGACCTCGTCGCCAAGGAAGGGCAGGAATGGGTGCCACGACGGCCACTTCTGGTCTCGCACCAGGCGCTCACTCGCATACATTTTGCGCGCCAGCATGCCGAGCATGAGAAAAGCGAACTCGGCGGTCGCTTCGGTGAGCACGTCGGCCGTGTTCGTGAATGGGACCTTGTACTTGTTGGCGTCGGCACGGTTGATGTTATCAAAGCCGACGGCGATCTGCGCCACGACTTTGAGCGAGCCCTTTCCTGCTTCGAAGATCTCGGCGTCGATCGGATCGCGGAGCGTGGTGATCAAGCCGTCGATGCCGCTCTTCACTTTCTCGATGATCAGCTTTTTTGGCGGCGCCTCGGGGCCTTGGAAAACCTCGAGCTCGTAGCCGCGCTCCCGAAGGCGGTTCTCGGCCGGATCGCCGATGCGGGAGGTGGCAAAGATTCGTTTCTTGTCGGTCATGTCTGAAGAATGGAGCCGACAAACATAAACGCGGCTTCTGGCTTTTCGCTATCGGATTGAAACCGGCGGCTTGCAATGATTTCTCTTTCCATCACGGAGCCGGACGCTATGCGGCAAAAAACACTTTGCTATATGTCACGTAAACTTCAGCGGCGATGTCCTCGTCGCGGCGGGCAACGCCTTACTTAGGATTGCTGGGTGCTGCTGTAGGCGGGATAAGACCGAGCTGTCGCATCATGCTGATGTCATCGCGGGTCGCGTAGTGATCGGCAATTTTGCCGTCTCGGAACTTCAGCCAGTGAATATGATCGGTCTCGAAGTGTTTTCCGGTAGGCGCAACGCCTATTAACATACCCCCGTTCACCGGGATTTTTCCGATGCCGCGGTGCGTGCCACTCACTTTGCACCGCATAACAACAGAGTCGTCTTTCGCGATCATCTCGACGACCTCGACGTGCCAGTCAGGAAACGTCGTGAAGATGTCGTTCAGTACCATTCGGAAGCCTTCGCGCCCAACCGGCCGACCGAAATTTTTCGCGTCTCCCGTTAGGTCGGATAGCATGCCTTCGATGTCATTCCGGTTCGAAGATTCGAAGAAATGACGAGCCACGTTTTCATTCCGCTTTGTGTCGTCCGTTGTTTGCGCTGCTGCTCCCAAGGCGACCGTCGCTGCGAGTGTGCTAACCAAGACAAATCTCATCATGTGCTGAGCGTGGAGCGCCTGCCACGCTGTCTACGAGCGCAAAAAACAGTTTGTTATATGTCATATAAAGCCGCGCAGTTGGCGAGAATTCCCTTTGCGACTACAGGTTCTTCTTCGCCCAGCCGCCGACGCGATCGAGTGCCTTCTCGATGTTCTCGATCGAGTTGGCCACGCTGAAGCGCAAATAGCCCTCGCCGAAGTCGCCGAAGGCGGTACCGGACAGCGCGGCGACGCCGGCATCGTCGAGCAGCGCGTCGGCCAGTTTCTTCGATGGCCATCCGGTTCGCTTGATGTTGGGGAAAACGTAGAACGCGCCCTTGGGCAAGCGGCAGGAGAAACCTTTGATCTTGTTGAGGCCGGCGACCATAACGTCGCGCCGTTTCTTGAACTCGGCGCACATCGCCTCGACCGCGGCCTGCGGCCCGCGGAGCGCTTCGATGCCGGCGACTTGCGTGAAGGTGGCAGTGCAGGAGTTGGAGTTGGTCATCAGGCGGGCGACGTGCGCCGCCAAATCTGCGCGCATTACGCCGTAGCCCATTCGCCAGCCCGTCATGGCGTAAGTCTTGGAGAAACCGTCGAGCAGGATGCAGCGCTCCTTCATGCCGTCCACCGACATGATGGAGTGGTGCTCACCCTCGAAGATGAGACGACTGTAAATCTCATCGCTCAGCACCATTGTGTTGCGGTCGCCGATCGCGCGCGCGATGTCGTCGATGTCCTTCTTCGTCAGCACGCCGCCGGTGGGGTTCTGCGGCGAATTCAGGATGACGAGCTTCGTTCGGTCGTTGATCAGCCCGGCGAGTTCTTCGACGTCGAGCCGGAAATCCAACTCCTCGCGCAACTGGATCGGCACGGCTTTCGCGCCGAGGAACTGGATCATTGACTCGTAGATGGGGAATCCGGGATTGGGGTAGATGACCTCATCCCCTTCTTCAACTAGCGCAAGGATGGTGAAGAAGATGATGGGCTTACCGCCGGGGACAACGACCACTTCTTCGGGTGTTGCTTTTACCCGGCGCGTCTCACTCACGTACTGAGCGATGGTCTCGCGCAGCTGCGGCAAGCCCGCCGAAGGCCCGTAGTGGGTGAAGCCCTTGTGCAGGGCGTCGGTCGCCGCCGCGATGATGTTGTCCGGGGTATCGAAATCGGGCTCCCCGATCTCGAGATGAACGATGTCGCGGCCCGTTGCCTCGAGCGCTCGCGCTTTCACTAGTACTTCGAACGCGGTCTCGGTGCCGAGACGCGCCATGCGCTTCGCGAGGCGGAGTGGTATTGCCTTACTCATGGCGGCGAAACGAGTGAGTGGTAAAGCTTGCTCATTGCGCCATCCTAAACAACCCGAAGACGGAAGCAACGCCTGAGCTTCCGTCGGGACGTGGCAACGCTTTACGTCCTCAGCACTATAGCGCGGTGGCGTACCTTGCTCCGAGCCGATCAGGAGTTTCAAAAGTTAGGGCTGACCCCCTTTCTGCTTCCCCGTGAGTGTTTCGGTAGCGCCCCGCACCGAGCGCAAAGACAACGCCGGGGGAACAAAGGAGAATGACCGCATGGCGCCGTCTGAGCTGCTGGCTGCTGGACAAATCGGCGGTCGACGCCCGGTGGCTAGTAATATGGAATGTGACCGCGGGGCTTTCCCCTGCGTAAATGCCGGTATAGCTCAGTTGGTAGAGCAGTTGATTTGTAATCAGCAGGTCTTCAGGGACAGCGTCGATATGACGATTCGGGATTGCTCACGCCCGCTCAAGGGCCAAAGCAACGCCTTGGCCAACACCGACGCATAGACTCACCAAGGCACGGGACTGTTGCTGCCTGCGCAAAGCATAGGCGGCAGTCATCACCAAACGCGCACCGCTGGCGCCAAGCGGATGCCCGAGCGCGATCGCGCCACCGTTGCCGTTGACATGCTCAGCATCGTCGGCCAGTCCGAGGCTACGCGTACACGCGAGCACCTGGGCGGCGAAGGCTTCATTGATTTCGATGCGGTCGAAGTCGTCGAGGCGCATGCCGATCTTGGCTAACAGTTTGTGGATCGCTGGCACCGGTCCAATGCCCATGATCCGCGGAGCAACCCCGGCCGCTGCCATGGTGATGACGCGGGCCAAGGGCTGCAAGCCATGTTTGTCCAGCGCTTCAGCCGACGCCAACAGCAGGGCGCAGGCACCATCGTTTAATCCGGAGGCATTGCCTGCTGTGATGGTGCTGTCGGCGCCCAAGAGCGGCTTGAGTTTGGCCAGGTGCCCGGGCGTGATGTCGGGGCGCGGATGTTCGTCTTCACTTACGGTGATGCTTTCGCTGCCCTGCCCCACCTGCACTGCCGTTATTTCCTCGGCCAGCCAGCCTTGCGCGTGTGCGTACGCGGTGCGCTGTTGGCTGCGCCAGGCATAGGCATCCTGGGAGGCGCGGGTAATGCCGTGCTCACGGGCAAGGTTGTCCGCGGTCTGCGTCATGGAATCGACGCCATAGCGCGCCTGCATCACCGGGTTGATGCAATGCCAACCGAGAGTACTGTCTTCCAGTCTTTGCTCGCGACCGAAGGCAGTGTCGGCCTTGCTCATAACGAACGGCGCCCGCGACATGCTTTCGACGCCTCCGGCAATCACCAACTGTGCATCGCCGCCAGCCATCGCACGAGCTGCAAGACCAACCGCTTCTAAGCCGGAAGCGCACAACCGATTCACCGTTACCGCCGGCACTGTTTCCGGCAGACCGGATAGTAGCGTGGCCATGCGGGCAACATTGCGATTGTCTTCGCCGGCCTGATTGGCGCAACCAAGAACAACTTCATCCACCGCGCCCCAGTCGATACCAGGATAACGTGCGATCAACGACGTCAGCGGCGCCGCGGCCAGATCGTCGCAACGCAACGCTGCCAGCCGCCCGCCATAGCGACCAAACGGTGTTCGGGTTGCTGCCGCAATGAAAACATCAGCCATATGCGCTCCGGGAAACCGTCAGCGGCTGCCAACCATCGCGTGCCACCGCCTGTTCAATCGCCTGACGCGCGCGATGCAAAGCAGGCAACATTTTTTTCAGCGCCACCGCCTGCACATCGTCGCTGTAACGCATGCTGACGTTCAGACCACACACGGCCAGTCCTGTAGCGGAACGAACCGGCACAGCAATCGAGCACAGTCCCAGCTCCAGCTCCTGCGAGACGAACGCGTAGCCTTGGCGGCGCACCTTCAGGATTTCCGCTTGGAGCGCCCGGGTCTTGTAGACTGTGTGCGCGGTAATCGAGCGGAACGTATTTTCGCGCAACCAGGCGGAGAGCTCGGTGTCCGATTTGTCCGCCAACAGGACGCGACCCATCGAAGCGGCGAATGCCGGCAACCGCGCGCCCACACCGAGCGCGACACTCATCAGGCGACGGACCGCCACGCGCGCTACATAAACGATCTCGCTGCCATCCAACACGGCCATCGAGCACGACTCGCCCACCCGCTGCGACAACTGTTCCATCGCTTCGTGCGCCAACTCAGTCAGGTCCAGCGAAGAAAGATAGCTGTAGCCCAGGTCGAGCACTCGCGGCGTCAGAAAAAAATGCCGGCCTTGCGCGGCTACGTAGCCGAGGTGTTGCAAGGTTAACAAACTGCGCCGGGCCACCGCACGCGACAAGCCGATCTGCGATGCAATTTCGGACAGGGTGCAACGGGATCGTTCGCGGTTGAACGCGCACAATACCTGCAAACCACGAGCCAGCGACTGAATGTAATCAGGGCTATCGGTAAACGCCGCGCGGGATACCATGAAAGGAGGCTTCAATGATTGATTGACAGCGAGAGCCTAATGGGATTTTATGTGGTGCGCAATGCGAATTAATGTTCGATTATCGAACACAACCGGAAGCCATCTCCTGTGATCAACGAGCGCGATAGCGTTTTGCACAGCTGGTGTGTGCCAGCCCAATGGCAGGCGCCGACGATCGTCGGCGGACGTGGCGCGCATTTCTGGGACGCCGACGGCCATGATTATTTGGACATGAGCAGTCTGTCTGAATGCAGCAACCTCGGGCATCAGCATCCCACTGTGGTTAAAGCGATACGTGAGCAGGCTGAGCGTCTATGTTTTGTTACCTCCGCCTGGGGTACCCAACCCCGCTCCGAACTCGCGCAAGCTTTACTCGCGAAGGCGAGCTTCGAACGTGGTCGGGTATTTTTTACCGTGACCGGCGCCGACGCGAATGAGCACGCGGTTAAGTTCGCGCGGCAGGCGCGCGGGCTCCCACACGGATGGATCATCACTCGCGATCGTTCCTACCACGGCGCCAGCTATGCGTGCATGGCGTTCTCCGGAGACGCGCGAACTCGTCATCAGGTTGATCCGGAGCGTTACGCCGTTGCGCACGTCGCGTCGCCATATGTGTACCGGTGCCCGTTTGGTAGCAGCAGCGAAATCGAGTGCGGCCAGCGTGCCGTTGCGGCCGTTGCTGATGAAATCGATCGCAAAGGCGCAGAATCAGTTGCCGCGGTCCTGATGGAGCCCAATGCTGGGACTAATGGAATTGTGGCGCCGGACAATTACTGGCCGGGTTTACGCGAGCTTACACGTTCCCGCGGCGTATTCTTGATTGCCGATGAAGTGATGAGCGCTTTTGGCCGCTGTGGCGAATGGTTTGCATGGCAACGATACGGTGACGCCGGCAAACCAGATCTTATGACACTCGCGAAGGGACTGACCGGTGCACATTTGCCGCTCGGCGCCGTGGTGGTGAACGAAAATGTCGTCCAGCATTTAGAAACACAGATGTTGTTCACCGGCTTGACTTACTTTGGCCATCCCCTGACTTGCGCCGCGGGATTGGCGGCACTTCGCGCTTATGAAGACGAAAAATTAATCGAGCGCTCGCGCCGTTTGGGTGGTGAGATGTTGCTCGAATTAAAGCGCCTCCAGCAAAACCATCCTCTCATCGGCGACGTGCGCGGTGGCCATGGTTTGTTCGCTATCGTTGAACTGGTGAGCGACCCAATCAGCCGCGCACCGCTGGCACCCTGGCCGCAAACGCCTCCGCAACTGACGGCCCTTGTGCAGAAGGCGCTCGCCCGCGGAGTATCTTTTGCGGTCCGCGGGAACCTGATCATTCTGGCACCGCCGCTGGTGATTGAAGAACGTGAACTGAGCGATGCCCTGGCCTTGCTCGATCGGCTGTTAAGTGAAATGGAGTCTGCATGAATTTCAAACTGACCTACGCAACCATGTTCAATCCGCCGGCGGAGATGCACACGCGTTTTGACGCCGCGCTGGCTAAACTCAATAAAACCTTAGGCTCGACCCACGCCCTCTATATTAATGGCGAGGATCGCGTTAGTGCGAGCCACGACACGCGGCGCAGTCCGATCGATCAGCGCCGCATCCTCGGTCATTTCTCGCTCGCCAGTGTAGATGATGTGAACGACGCCATGGCCGCGGCCCAAGCTGCCTTTCCAGGATGGCGCGCAACGCCGAGAGAAGAGCGTGTGCGTCTGCTGAAGCGCGTCGCCGCGCTGATCGAAGAGCGCGTTTACGACATCGCCGCAGCGATGTCGTTGGAAGTTGGAAAGAACCGGATGGAAGCGCTGGGAGAAGTGCAGGAGACAGCGGACTTTTTCAATCTTTACGCGGATGATTATGCCGGGCACAACGGATTTGATCATCCTTTGCCCGATGATCCGCTTCCGGATTTCCGTTCGCACAATCGTAGCGTGATGAAGCCTTACGGTGTCTGGGTGGTCATCGCACCGTATAACTTTCCGTTCGCACTTGCCGGCGGGCCGGTGGCGGCCGCTTTAATTACAGGAAATACAGTCGTGTTGAAAACAGCGACCAATACGCCGTGGTCGGGACGCCTGCTCGCAGATTGTTTACGCGATGCTGGCATTCCGCGCGGAGTTTTCAATTACCTCAATGGTAGCGGCAGCGTAGTTGGTGAGAGCCTGCTGCAGCATGCGAATACCGCCGGAATAACCTTCACTGGATCGGTTGACGTTGGCATGCATATCTATCGCAGCATGGCCAGTGGCGTGTATCCGCGGCCGTGCATCGCCGAAATGGGCGGTAAGAACGCTTGCATTGTGACTGCGAATGCAGATCTCGATCGCGCGGCCGACGGGATTGTGCGTTCCGCGTTTGGATTGAGCGGACAAAAGTGCTCGGCGGTGTCGCGAATCTACGTTGATGACAAAGTCGCGGATCCGTTGATCAAAAGGCTCCAGGAAAAAATCGCTGAGATCACCATTGGCGATCCTTCGCTGCAGAAAAACTGGCTCGGGCCGGTGACCACGGCTAGCGCGCTGAAAAACTACGAGCGTTACAGTAAAGAACTTACCGAAAACGGCGCGCGCATTTTGTCCGGCGGCAAACGTTTGGCCGAAGGTGAACTGACGCACGGCTATTTTGTCGCGCCGACGCTGGCTGAAGCGCCGGCCACGCATCCGCTGTTCAAAGAGGAAATGTTCGTGCCGATCACGATGCTTTGTCGCGTACGCGACCGCGCTGAAGCGATCCGGCTGGCCAACGATTCGCGTTTCGGACTAACTGCTGGTCTCTACGGCAATGATGACGATGCGGCCTACTTCTTCGACAACATTGAGGCCGGAGTTACTTACGTTAATCGTCCGCAGGGGGCGACGACCGGCGCCTGGCCCGGGTATCAGCCTTTCGGCGGTTGGAAGGGATCGGGTTCGTCGGGCAAGGGTATCGCCTCGTTCTATTACCTGGCGCAATACCAGCGCGAACAATCACAGACAAAAGTGGAATAGCGATGCAGCTCGGCAGCTTACAAGAAATTATCGATCAATATATCCACGATGGTCAGAGCGTGGCGCTGGAAGGTTTTACTCATCTGATTCCGTTCGCTGCCGGGCACGAAATTCTGCGCCAACAAAAACGCGATCTGCATCTGATTCGAATGACGCCCGACCTGATCTACGATCAATTGATTGGTGCTGGTTGTGCCCGCGAACTGACGTTTTCCTGGGGTGGCAATCCCGGAGTCGGCTCGCTGCATCGGCTACGCGATGCGGTCGAGAATGATTGGCCGCGGCCTTTACCGATCCACGAACATTCGCACGCGGGAATGGCGGCAGCGTACACGGCAGGCGCCGCCCGGATGCCATTCGGAATGCTGCGCGGCTACGTTGGAACCGATCTTCCCGGCGTCAACGCGGAAGTGCGCGAAGTACGTTGCCCTTATACAGACGAAAAAATTGCGACCGTGCCCGCGATCAACCCGGATGTCACCGTCTTACATGCGCAAGCCGCCGATCGACAGGGCAACGTTTTTATTCGCGGCATCGTTGGCGCGCAGAAAGAAGCGGCGTTGGCCGCGACGACACTGATCGTCACAGTTGAGGAAGTCGTCGAGTCCTTGGACGCGCCGATGAATGCAATTGTTTTGCCGCACTGGGTGGTGACAGCGATTGCCGAAGTGCCAACCGGTGCTTATCCCTCCTACGCGCTCGGCTACTACGCCCGAGACAACGCGTTTTATCTGGCTTGGGATGAAATCGCCCGCGACCGCGAACGGTTTTCTGAATGGATCGATCGTCACGTGCTCAGTAGCCGAGACCACGCGGAATTTCTCGACAGCTTGGCGGAGGCCGCATGAATGTCGATTCCTCTTCTCTAAATAAATATACGCCGGACGAAATGATGACGATCGCGGCCGCGCGCTTGATTTGGCCGGGCTGCGTTTGCTTCGTTGGCATCGGCGTGCCTTCCGCGGCAGCGAATCTTGCCCGCCTCACTCATGCGCCGGACATCGTCCTCATCTACGAGTCCGGCGCCATCGGCACGCAGCCCAGGGTATTGCCGTTATCGATCGGCGATGGTGAACTGGCGGAAACCGCGACGGCCGTTGTTCCGTTGCCAGAAATTTTTTCTTACTGGCTGCAGGCTGGTCGCATCGATGTCGGCTTTCTTGGCGCGGCGCAAATTGATCGCTTTGGCAATCTTAATACCACGGTCATCGGCGGCTACGGCAAACCGAAGACGCGGCTACCGGGTGCCGGTGGTGCGCCGGAAATTGCCCTCCACGCCAAGCGAATTTTTGTGGTGCTGAAACAATCACCGCGAAGCTTTGTCGCGAAGCTGGATTTTTGCACGAGCGCGGGCTTCCTCAATGGAAATGGCGAGCGAACACGGCATGCCATGCCCGGTACGGGCCCGCAGGCGGTGATCACCGATTTGGGCGTGCTCAAGCCGGCGACCGGGTCGCAGGAGCTCACTCTAGTCGCTCGGTATGAAAATGTCAGCGTGGACAGGATCCGCGCAGCCACAGGCTGGCCACTGGCAGTTGCCGACACCGTCGACGTTGTTGCGGCACCGACCGCGGACGAGCTGCGCGTCCTTCGCGACCTGCATAAGCGAACGAAAATCGCCCATGCCGGTGATGCATGTCCATCGAGGAAAAGTTCCATGGCCGTCGCTCCAGCAAGCGGTATCAACGCATGAACAAGGAGAGCCATCCCGCCATCCGAACCGAATTGCCCGGACCTAAAGCGCGGGCACTCCTGGCCCGCGATGCCGAAGTAGTATCGCCCTCGTATCCGCGCGAGCACCCGTTCGTGATGTCGCATGGGCGCGGTGTCGAAGTCTGGGACGTCGATGGTAATCGGTTCCTGGATTTCGCCGCCGGCATTGCCGTCTGCAGCACCGGCCATTCACATCCGCAGGTGGTTCAGGCGATCAAAAATGCGGCCGATGAGTTTCTGCACATTTCTCCTGATTTTTCGCATGAAAGGCAAATCGCACTCGGCGAAAAAATCAATGCGCTCTCGCCGATGGGGGAGCCTGTGCTCAGTTTCTTCTGCCAGTCCGGCACCGAAGCGGTGGAAGGCGCACTGAAACTGGCGCGCTATGTCAGTGGACGCTCGCGCTTCATCGGATTTCTCGGTGGTTTCCACGGGCGCACGATGGGTTCGCTCGCTTTCACCGCCAGCAAGTGCACGCAGCAGCAAGGTTTCGCGACCATGCCGGGTGTCACCCATGTGCCGTTTCCGAATCCTTACCGGCCGCTGTTCGCGGGCGACGATCAAGGTCAGGCCGTCCTTAATTATATTGAGAACGTCTTATTCGTCAGCAATCTGCCGGCCAGCGAAGTCGCTGCGATCCTGGTCGAACCGATTCAATGCGAGGGCGGCTACATCGTGCCGCCGGATGGGTTTCTGGCCGGCTTGCGCCAGCTGTGCGATCGCCATGGCATTCTGTTGATTCTTGATGAAGTGCAGTCCGGCGTGGGTCGTAGCGGCAAGATGTTCGCCTGTCAGCACTGGAATGTGCAGCCCGACATCATGACGTTGGCCAAGGGCCTGGGCTCCGGCCTGCCGATCGGCCTGGTCGTAGCTAAAAAAACCATCATGCAACAGTGGAAGCCCGGTGCGCATGCGAACACTTACGGCGGCAATCCGCTCTGTTGCGCGGCCGCACTGGTGACACTCGACCTGATCGAACGCGAGTACGCCGCCAATGCCGAGAAAGTCGGCGCCCATTTCATGAAGCGTCTGCGCGAATTGCAGTCGCAGTATCCTGTCATCGGCGAGATCCGTGGCAAAGGGCTGATGATCGGCATGGAGCTGGTCAGCGATCGGGCCAGCCGCGCACCGTGCACAGCGTCGTGTCATGCCGTAATCACAAACGCATTTCATCGAGGCCTGATCTTGCTCTCCTGTGGGCAAAGCACCGTGCGCTTCATGCCGCCGCTGATGGTGTCGGTGGCGCAGGTGGACGAGGCAATGACTTTGTTGGAGGCTGCCCTGCTCGAAGCGCTGGCTCAATAATGGGAATCGCCATGCGTCAGCACAAAATTCTGCTGGCGGGCGTGTTGTTGCTATGTGCCTCGCCGGCGCTGGCTGAGCGCAAAACCGTTTTGGCGCAAATCCAGCTGCCGCACAATTATTACTACCGTGAAATGTATCTGCCGCAGCTGACCACCGGTCCATCGGCGTTGACATTTTCGCCCGATGGCAAGGAGCTGGTCTACAGTATGGGTGGTTCGCTGTGGCGCCAGGCTATCGATAGTGACCAGGCGCATGAACTCACCCACGCGGGGGGCTACGACTACCAGCCGGATTGGTCACATGATGGTCGATACATTATATTCACCCGTTACCAGAACGACGCCGTTGAGTTGTGGCAGCTGGATCTGCAAACCGGCAAGGAAGTAGCGCTAACCTCGGGTGGCGATGTCAACGTCGAACCGCGCTATTCACCGGATGACCGCCAGGTCGCCTTCGTTTCCACCGCTGACAGCGGCCATTTCAATCTCTACATCGCAGAGATCGCTGGTGATCGCTTGAGCGCCACGAGACGTTTGGTGCCCGAGCACACGAGCAGCATCTATCGCTACTACTACGCGCCTACCGACCACGCGATCAATCCTTCCTGGACGCCCGATGGTCAGCGTTTGTTGTTCGCATCGAATCGGGAAGTCGCTTATGGAACCGGCGATATCTGGTCAGTGGCAGTGAACGCGCCCGAAGATCTGAAAAAAATCTTCAGCGAAGAAACGGCGTGGCGCGCGCAGCCGCAGGTCGCACCAGATGGGCGGCGGGTCTTGTTCAGCAGTTATCACGGCCGCCAGTGGCAACAGCTCTGGCTGACGACCATGCAGGGCGCCGCACCGTTACCGTTGAGCTTCGGTGAGTTCGATCGTACCCAGGCACGCTTTTCGCCAGATGGCAGCCGGATTGGCTACATCAGCAACGAAGAGGGCAATACCTCGCTCTGGATCCAAGACATCATCGGCGGCGCGCGAACTCGCATCAACGCCACGCGCCGGCATTACCTAAAGGAGGTCGGCCGCCTACAGCTGAGTGTGCGCGACGAGCACGGTAAAAAGGTGCCGGCGCGAGTTAGTGTTATTGCTGCCGACGGCCGTGCCTATGCGCCCGACAATGCCTGGATGCATGCCGACGACGGCTTTGATCGCAGCCTTCAGACGTTCGAAAACCACTACTTCCACTGTCCGGGTGAATGCACCCTGATCCTACCGACCGGCGACGCGCGGGTGCAAGTCTCTCATGGCTTGGACTACGCCATTACGGAGCGGCACGTCGCCATCACAACAGGAGGCAACACGATGACGATGTCGCTCGATCACCTGCGGTTGCCGGCTCAATATGGCCACTTCGCCAGTGCCGACCTGCACGTGCACATGAATTATGGTGGGCACTATCACAACACTCCTCAGAATTTGATCGAACAGGCACGCGCCGAACACCTGGATGCCGTCTACAACCTGATCGTCAACAAGGAAGAGCGCATTCCAGATGTCGCGCAGTTCACTACCCAGCCGTTGCGCAAGGACAACATGCTGCTGATGCAAGCACAGGAATTTCACAGCAATTATTGGGGACATCTGGGCCTGCTGGATCTGGACGATCATTTCCTGACCCCGGATTTTTCGTCCTATCGGACAACGGCCTTGGCCAGCCCATATCCGCACAATGGCGTGATCGCTGGCCTGGCACACGCGCAGCATGGTTTGGTCGGATATGCGCATCCCTTCGATGGGCCGGTCAACCCCGACAAGGATCTCGAACTCAGTAATGCCTTGCCGGCCGATGTTGCCCTGGGCAACGCCGATTATTACGAACTGGTGGGTTTCTCCGATCACCGCTCCACCGCCGACATCTGGTATCGCCTGCTCAATCTTGGTTTTCGCCTCCCAGCCGGCGCAGGTACCGATGCGATGGCGAACTACGCTTCGTTGCGCGGCCCGGTGGGCATGAATCGGGTATTCATCACCATTGTGGGCGAGACCACGCCGGAAAAGCTGCACTCGGGTCTGAAGCAGGGTCGGACCTTCGTCACTAATGGTCCCTTATTGGGTTTGGAGATCCATGGCAAACGTCCGGGAGATGACATTACACTGGCCAAGCCGACGACACTGCCGTACCACGCATCTCTGCGTTCCATCGTGCCAATCGATCACTTCGAGTTGATCTTCAACGGTCGCGTCATCGCCAGTCATCGCCTTGACCGGGCGCGCACACAAGCCGATGTCAGTGGCGACGTTGAGATTCCTGCCAGCGGTTGGCTACTGCTGCGCGCCTGGAACGATCACGCCGACCCGAAGGTACAAGACATCTATCCTTATGCCAGCACCAGCCCGGTCTACCTAACGGTTGATCGGCAGGCGCCCCGCTCGCCGGGGGACGCGGCCTATTTTGTCAGATGGCTCGATCGCGTGATCGCCGGCGCAACCGCGCGGAGCGACTACAACAGCGCGCAGGAAAAGCAGAACACGCTGCAATACCTGAGCGCGGCACGAACGGTGTTTCAAACACGAATAGAAACAGCGCGCTCAACGGCGCTTCGGTAGTAGGAGGTTCGAAATCCGTCCTCACCGCGGTATCCCTAGGCAAATGTTAATACGGCTTCTAACGTTTCGGGGTGGCGTAAGCTGTCGTCTCTTATTGCAACTCCTGCCCTTTCGGCGAGTTCATCTGCAATAAAGAACTTCACGCACGAGGCCCTTACCAGCTTCATGACCTGATTCAAGGACTGCTTGTACATATGGTCGTGATCGGGCTAACGGTTTCCTTTATCGTCTGCCGGTGCGCCTGAACCTTAACTGATAACCGATAACTGCGTCAGTCTCGCAAATGCCCATTGTGTTAGATGTGACCCTGCTTTGTTTCTGCTTCCGGCAACCGCAAAGACATAACTCGCCGGGTTCGCTGGCGTGATTTCAATCTAAAGAATCCGATCGCGCCTTTGTATTTGTGGAAGGGCTTCTAGAGATTAGTCGCTGCGCGCCTTCGCCAATTTGCTCGATGGAAAATAAGAACGATCAGCCAAAGAAAGAACGTGAATGCTCCGGCTGGTAGCGTGACGAGCATCAGCCAGCCCATCACACCAAGGGTATAAAGCGCTGCCCATAGTCTTTTCCGTTGATCATGCAGGGATGCACCGAGCCTTCATCCACGCGGCAGCCGTGTGCGTTAGCGATTAAACCACACGCCACCACAGACCCCACCGGCGCAAACGCGACGAGAACGATGAGGACGAGAACGATCCAATAGAGAATCCAGGGGAAGCGTTTCTGAACGGGGAAAGGTGGTGGGTTCATGGCAGCCAGCTCAGATCTTTAGCCACAGATGGACACAGATCGGCCAGTCGTATCCGTGCGAATCTGTGTTAATCCGTAGCCAACAAAGTTTCATTGAGCGGGTCACTGCCGGTGATGCGTCTTCTTGAACCCGTCCGTGTAACCGCTCTCGAAGGCCAGGTCCCAACTCTGCTGTTCGCCGGACCCCTGCTGCTTGAAATACTTCTGAGCCATCATGTTCAAGTCAGCGTCCGTCGGCAACTTTGCCTCCGCCGGCGCCTCCTCTCCCGCCTTCTCCCCGATTGCATAAGCCGCCCGCTCCTCCGCCGTTCTGCCGTGAGTCGCGCGATGAGTGTAGAACGCCGTCACGCCACACACGACGAACGCCGCCGCTGCCATCATCACAAAAAAACGCACCGGTTTGAATTGTCTGGCCATGCTTCGGGGGAGACAACCATGTGCGATTCTTGTTGGCAACAGGAACCTGGCTCGTCTTTGAGCCAGAGTTGAGTTTGTCGAACTTCGAGAGTCCAAGGCCAAATAGCAAAAGCTAGATCCGGCCCAAGACGTGAGTTCATTTTCCTGATCTCCGGATCACTTTACTCGTGCCTGGACGCCTGATTTAATTCCGGCGAGGCTCGGGCGCAATCGGAACCATGGTAGACAAAACCGAATTAATCCTGATTTGTCTCGTTGCGGTCGCTCTGCTGGCGATCGTTGCCCGGAAAATCCGAATCCCATATCCAATTCTGCTGACCATCGGTGGTGTGGTCCTCGCTCTGGTTCCCGGCCTTCCTGCGATTCACCTCGACCCTCAACTGGTCTTTAATCTGTTTCTTCCGCCCTTGCTTTATCCCGCGGCCGTCTACACGTCCTGGAGAGATTTCCGAGCGAACCTTCGCTCAATTCTCCCACTGGCAATCGTTTTGGTCCTTTTGACGATGACGGCGACTGCTTATCTGTTCCACGGCCTAGTCGGATTACCCTTGGCGGTGGGTTTTGTGTTCGGCGCCATCATCTCGCCGCCCGACGCCGTGGCAGCGCTGGCAGTGACTCAAACTTTGCGGGTGCCCCGCAAGATTATTGTCATCCTCGAAGGAGAAAGTCTGATAAACGACGCCACTTCTTTTATCTCGTTCCGTTTCGCAGTGGCCGCCGTGATGACCGGCACCTTTTCGCTGGGGCAAGCGAGCTTGCAGTTTCTTTTTGTCGCCGCGGGCGGCATCTGTGTTGGTCTCGCCGTGGGCTGGCTGGCAACGCAATTGCAAAAGCGTTTGGACGATCCGCCAGTTCAAACAATGTTCTCCCTTCTTACACCGTACGTTGCCTACTTCAGCGGTCAAAGGCTGCATGTCTCCGGAATCCTCGCAGTCGTGATTGCTGGCATTTATTACGGGTGGCGCGCCCCGCGTATCTTGAGCGGGCGCATGCGACTGCAAACGCTGCCTGTTTGGGAAATGGTCACGTTCATTCTGAACGGAGTGCTTTTCATGCTCATCGGGCTTCAACTGCCGCAGGTTATCCACGCGCTCGCTCCGGGTACGGCGACTCGCGTGGCCCAGCTGGCGATAGTGTTTGTTTCGATCATCGTCCTGGTTCGTTTTGTGTGGGTGTTCGGGGCCACCTATTTGCCGCGCCTGCTCAGCCGAACGTTCCGCCGTAAAAACCGCGCTCCCTGGCAACACACTACGTTGATCGCATGGACCGGGATGCGCGGGGCGGATTCGCTTGCCGGCGCGCTGGCGATCCCGTTTGTCCTGGCTAATGGCGAACCATTCCCCGGACGCGATCTCATCCTCTTGCTTACGTTCTGCGTCATTTTCGCAACGCTCGTTCTGCAAGGACTCACTCTTACGCCCCTGGTCCGTTGGCTGAAAGTTGTGGACGATCGCGTCACGGAAAAAGAAGAGAGACTGGCGCGCCTGAAGGCCAACGAAGCAGCCTTGGCTCGTCTCGAGGCAATCGAATCGTCGAATCGGGTCAAGCCCAAGACCGTTGAACGTCTTCGTTCAGAATACGAAGACCGTATCCGGCAACTTCGCAGTGAAGCCCCCCATGAAGAAAGCGTCAGCAGATTGTTCTCGGCGGACTTTGAAGAATTGGCCCGCGAAGTGTTACAAACAGAACGCGACACCGTGATCGAACTGCGCAACGAAGAGGCCATCAACGACCAGGCCTTGCGCCGAATCCAACGTGATATTGATCTGGCCGAAGCCCGGCTTCAGCGGCCAGCGCGAAAACCGAGGTGAGGAGGTCGAATCATAGCGAAAACGTTTCTCTAGCGAGTAACTCCCTATCACCGCATAAGTCCCAAGCGATTTCGCTTTCGGAGTTTAGACGCGACCCGTTTTTCCTATCTAAAGATCAATTCCCATCGCGATAGCGCCGGTGATCTCTGATCAGCCGACCCACCAGACAGCTCCCAGGCGCCTTTGACAAAGATTTGGGTAGCGTCGATTCCTTGTTGTCAATCCGCACGCCCAAATCAACAGGGCCGATGACCGAGTGGCCGCCACCCTGCACGATACTTGGGTGCGCTACAAACCGGACCAAACACCCAAAATGAAAGCCACAAACTCACTCAATACGGCGCTGCTAGCACTGACGCTGACAGCGGGAATGGCCGCAACCGTCCTAGCGGGCAACAATATCAACCCGCAGGATTTCAGCACAGTAATTGACAATCCGTTTTTTCCTTTGGTTCCGAACACTACCTACGTCTATGTAGGCACCACCGAGGGCAGCGCGGCGCGCGATGAATTCGCGGTCACGCGCCGGACGAAGGTGATCCTGGGCGTGACCTGCAGGGAAGTGCGGGACCGCGGGTTTGTGGACGGAGTGCTCGCGGAAGACACGCTCGACTGGTTCGCGCAGGATAAGGACGGAAATGTCTGGTACTTTGGCGAGGACACAAAGGAATTGGACGCGAACGGCAACGTAATCAGCACCGAAGGGTCATGGCAAGCCGGTGTGAACGGCGCCCAGCCGGGGGTTGTCATGGAGGCCGATCCGCACGTTGGCGATACCTACCAACAAGAGTTCTCCGTCGGAGTCGCCGAAGATATGGCCACGGTCCTTGCGCTGAATAAGACGGTCAACGTTCCCTTCGGCTCCTTCAAAGACTGTCTTGAGACATCGGAGTTTACCCCGCTGGAGCCTGGTACGATCGACCACAAATTTTATGCGCATGGAGTTGGACTCGTTCAGTCCGTCGCGCTCAGAGGCGGCAGGGAGCGGTTCGAACTGGTGACCATTTTACAGACTAAGTGATTCACAGCGGGGTAAGGGAAAAGATGGAAGTGGTAGTGCTTGCCACGCTCACAAATTCTCCGGATCGGGTGATTTAAAGTCACCTGGCTCTTATCCACTCGCGACCGGGCGCTTCCAAGAACAGACTTCACTTCGGCCTTCTGCACCTCCTCGATGTATTCGAGGTCGGCTCTCAACTTTGCCAGTCGCTGACTTCTCAGCCAGTTCGAATGTTAAATGCCGTGCTCAGCCTGCCCGCCGGGGCGGGCGAATAATTTCGGAGTTTAGACGCGACCCCGTCTTTCTTCATCCAATTGGATAGGTGGCCGGAGTTTCGTCAGATTGCGAGCAAGCTAATATCCATTTGATAAAACTTGAAGGTATTTTCTTCCCCGCTGCCATCGGCGGCTACTGCTCGGTAGCGATCCAGAACATCGTTGATGAACTCCGGCCGTTCGGCTTCGGGCAAACGGCGGGTCCATTCGACGCAGCCTACCGCACCAAAAGCGGAAAAAGCCGCACGTGACCCAAAATCCCACGCATGATCCTCGGTATTAACACGCAGCACCCGGAAGCCATTACGCTCTGCCATGGCTGCGTACTCGTCTGATGTCAGGTGCAGATAAGGATCGTGAAAATCCCGGAAGTAAGCGCTCCATTTCGACGTTCGACGTGTCTCTTCCACGACATTTTCCAAACTCTTGCGCGCACCTGCCGCGACAAGCCGAAGCTGCGCTTTGCCACCGGAAATCAAGGCGGAGTGGATGGAACTAAGAGCCGCATCCTGCTCGGGGATCCAGTGCAGCGCATTAAAAGAAACCACGAGATCAAACTCGTTTTTGAAGGGCAGGCAACGAGCGTCCGCCACCTCAAATCGAAGGTTGGACCGCGTTGCCGGACCGAAATGGCGCTGAGCGAAGCTAATCATGTCACGTGACAGATCGACCCCGACTACGGAACCTCGCGGGGCGCGAGAGGCGATTTCCGCGGTGATCTTTCCATCGCCGCATCCGACATCAAGGATTCGCTCCCAGCCATTAAGATCGAGCAGGGCGAGTACTTCCTGAGCCATCGCTTCCTGCAGCGACGAGCGGCGATAGTACTCGGCAGCATCCCATTCTGTCATGTGCGGTAACAAGGAATGCCGCACCTTATTCCGCCTCTGCCTACGCTTCAATAATCTCACGGTTCTAATCGCCGAGAGGCTCGCCGGAGCGGACGCAGCGAATGAATCAAGGCCGCGCTAAATCGATCTTCAAATCATTCGCTATTTCGGCGAATCTAAGTCTGGCTCGTGTGCGGCGGCAGAAGAATCATTAGAGCAAACTGCAAAGTGCCGATGGCCAGCGGAAAAATGACGGCGGCATAAAAGAGCCAGAAAACGCCCGAGCCCAGAGCATTGTAAAATTGCGAGAGAATCACCGCTGTGCCCAGGATGCCAACCATATAAAAAAGATAG
>Ga0307305_10000057_pt1 | contig 29025 bp, 25 predicted proteins | sample ER_DNA_186_FD_194512 | JGI IMG/M metagenome (GOLD analysis project Ga0307305, IMG submission 194512) | Bulk soil microbial communities from the East River watershed near Crested Butte, Colorado, United States - ER_DNA_186 | ecosystem: Environmental > Terrestrial > Soil > Floodplain | place... | reverse complement strand
GAACTGCGATGTCCGGTATGGGTTGTAACCGGTCTTGCCCAGGGTCACGTCGACACCCGAGATCGCCGGTGAGCTCATGTACGACAGGAAGTCATACGCGGCATCCTGGTTTGCCTTCGGAGATTGGGCGTTTACGGCGCCGGACCAGCCGCCGAACGAGGCGAACGGCGCGTAGTTCACGCCGTCGACGGCGTTCGGGCAGGTCGTGGCATCGCACGCGACGAGCTTGCCGGTGGCACGGTCGAGGACCTGCTTCCAGCCAGGAGTGATCGTCGCGCCGGTCTTGTCCTCGGCGAACGTTCCGGGTGCGAGCGTGCCGACGTCGCCCCAGTCCATCGTCAGGGCACAGCGGCCGGTGGTGAAGAGACCGCGGGACCCACCGACGTCCATGTTGAGCTCATCGGGCGGACCGAACTGGACCGTCTTGGCGTACGTCTCGAGGGCCTTGGTCATCGCCTCGTTCTGGCCGAACAGCGGGCTCATGTCGGTGGTGTTGAAGAACGCGCCCTCGTTCGTGCCCTTGGCCTGGAGCAGCCCACCGGCCACGGAGATGATCCACCAGTAGCTCTGGGCGCCCTTCTTCTTGGCGATGCACGAGCCGTAGTCCGGCTGGCCGTCGCCGTTCAGGTCCTGCCCGTTGTACTTCTGGGCGATCGTGAGGTAGTCATCCCAGGTGGCCGGCGGCTTGACCCCGTCCTTCTCGAGGATGTCCTTGCGGTAATAGACCATGTGGAAGTCGCCGTCGAGCGGGATCGTGTAGACCTTGCCGTTGTAGGTGGCGTTGAAATCGCGGAAGAACGGCCCGATGTCCTGCCAGTTCAGCTGCGGGTCGCTATTGACACGGTCCGTCAGGTCCAGCAGGTAGCCGGGGCCCGTGAAGTCGCCCATCCACTGGGGGTCGAACACGTACGCGTCGAACGAGTTGGTCTTGGTCGAGGCGTCGAGCAGGGCCTTGTCGTAGATGGTCTGGAAGCCGACCGCGACGACGTTCACGTGACCGCCGGTCAACTTCTCCCAGTCCGGCGCGCGCCGTTGGAGCGGCTCCGCGACCTGGGGGCCGTTGAAGGTGAGGATGTTGACGTTGACGCCCTTGAACTTGTCTCCTGGTGATGCCGCAGGGCCGGCCGCGCTCGGAGCCGGGCCGCTGCTGCTGGTGGCAGCCGGTACCGAGGCGGCAGCGCCGCTGGTCGATGCCGGGGAGATGCTCGGAGCCGCGTTGCACGCGGTCTCGACGAGGATCAGGCCGACCGCGATGGCGATCGATCGGAACCGCGACACTGGTTCCCTCCTCCTTGACCCGCTCGAGACCTGTCCAACATACTGAACAGGCGGCGGTGGGCTGAACACTATTCCACCGAAATGCAACCGTCAATATGCTGTACGACATCCACCATACTGACCGCAGCCCGATGCGGCGGGGTCAGAGGACGAGGGTTTGCACATGGGCAGACTGAGCGAGGAGCGGGCAACGCGGGCGGCGGTGGTGGCCTCGCGGCCTACCGATCCGAGCGCACGGGATGGCGCACCCGTACTGGGGGAGGCGGATTCGCTCGCCCCTGCGGTCACGCGAGCAGCCACGATCCTCGACGTCCTCGCGGACAACGATGGCGAGGCAGCGGGACCGAGCGAGATGGCCCGCCGCCTCGGGTTGCCGAAGTCGTCGATCGCCAACATCTGCGGTGCCCTCGCCGATGCCGGCCTCGTTCGACGTGTCGGCACCGGCTTCGCGCTGGGCCGTCGTTTGGCCGAGCTCGGTGGCGCCTATCTCGCAACGGTCGACCAGGTCCAGGAGTTCTACGAGGCAAGCCGCCAGCTCGAGGCCGGCTCCGAGGAAACGGTCCAGTTCGCCGTCCTCGACGGTCTCGAGATGACGTACCTCGCCCGCCACGATGGACGCCAGCCCGTTCGCCTCACGTCAGGCATCGGACGGCGGTTGCCGGCGTCCTGCACGGCGACCGGCAAGGCTGCGCTCGCCTCGCTCGACGACGCCGAGCTCGCTCGTCGGCTTGGCGGCGTGACCACCCTGCCGACACTCTCGGCGCGCTCGCACAGCACGGTCGACGAGCTGATGGCCGACCTCGTCGAGGTTCGCCGTCGAGGCTATGCGATCGACGACGAGGAGACGATGGAGGGGGTCGTCTGCTACGGCGTGATGGTCCGCGGTCGCCAGCCGGGCGAAGGGCCGTATGCCGCCAGCATCACGCTCCTCAAGGTCAGGGCGACCGACGAGCGGGTGCCGATGCTCGTGGCCGATCTTCGCTCGCTCGCCGACCAGCTGGCAGATCCGCTCCGCGCCAACGCTTAGCGATCCAGCCCGTAAACCCGGCGCGCGGTTTCGCCGAAGAGCTGGTCTCGCTCGCCGGGGCTGAGGCTAGCGGTCGTCGATCGGGCGGCCTCGAGGACGCCGTCGTACGTGGCCGCGAGCAGGCAGACCGGCCAGTCCGATCCGAACATCAGCCGATCGGGCCCGAAGATGTCGATCGCCGCGTCGACGAACGGCTGGAGGTCGGCGGGCCGCCAGCTCTGCCAGTCGGCCTCGGTGACGAGACCGGATACCTTGCAGGCGACGTTGTCGAGCTCCCCGAACGGACGTAGCAGGCCGAGCCAGGGCTCCTCCTCGCCGAGGCGGATCGATGGCTTTGCGAGATGGTCGATCACGAATGCGACGTCCGGATGGACCCGGACGGTCGCGAGCGCTGCCGGCAACTCCCGTGGACGCACGAGCAGGTCGTACACAAGCCCGGCCGCGCCGACCGCCGCGATTCCACGGTTGACGTCGGGCCGGAGGAGCCACGCCGGATCGGGCTCGTCATGCACCTGGTGGCGGATCCCGGCGAGGTGCGAACCGTCCTCGCCGGCGGTCAGCTCGGAGATCGTGTCGCCGACCGCCGCGTCCGTCAGGTCGACCCAGCCGACGACACCCCCGATGAACGTGGTGGCCGTCGCGGCCGCGAGGAACTCCCGCGTCTCGTCCAGGCTCGACGTCGTCTGGACGAGGATCGTCCGTTCGGTCCCGGCGCGCTCCAGAAGCGGCGCGAGATCCTCAGGGCCGAACCGTCGCCGGATCGCGGCAAGATCATCGGTCAACCACGGGTAGTCGCGGGTCGCCGGATCCCAGAAGTGGTGGTGGGCATCGACGACAAGGGCAGCCATCAGGGTGTTTCGGTCGGGACGGGCGCATCTGGCGCGATCAGCCCATCGCGCCGAAGCTCAGCCCACAGGTCCTCCGGAATGACCTGACGCATCCCGGCCGGATAGTCGTCCAGGTGCTCGATCCGGCCGACGCCCGCCACGACGGACGCGACGGCGGGGTGGGCGAGGGGGAACTGGATCGCCGCCGCCTTCAGCGGGACGCTGTGACGGTCGCAAACTGCGGCGAGACGACGGGCCCGGTCGATGACGTCCGCCGGGGCAGGCTTGTAGTTGAAACGGCCCGCCTGGCTCGGCGCGGCGAGAATGCCGCTGTTCATGACCCCGCCGATGACGACCACGACGTTCCGCTGGACGCACGTTGGCAGCAGGTCCGTCAGGGCGTCCTGGTCGAGGAGCGTGTAGCGACCGGCGACGAGGAAGACGTCGAAGTCGCCCTCGCGAGCGAACCGGGTCAGCATCTCGGACTGGTTCATCCCGGCACCGATCGCCCGGACGACACCGTCCTCGCGCAACCGGTGGAGGGTCGGGTAAGCCTCTCCGATCGCCACCTGCCAGTGGCCGTCGGGATCGTGGAGGAACACGATGTCGATCCTGTCGAGCCCGAGTCGACCGAGGCTCTCGTCGATCGACCGCAGGATCCCGTCCCGGCTGAAGTCGAAGACGACGCGGAACCCGGTGTCCTCGGTCCGATCGGCGTCGCGACGGTCGCCGAAGGCGTTGCGGTCGACGTCCGCCCCGGGCTCGATCTGGTCCGCGCGCTGGACGAGCCGGCCGACCTTCGTCGACAGGACGAACTCATCGCGAGGCCGGCCGGCGAGGATCCGCCCGAGACGCCGCTCCGAGGTCCCGTAGCCGTAGAGCGGCGCCACGTCGAAGTAGCGGATGCCGATATCCCAGGCGTGCTCGATCGTTGCGAGCCCGGCCCGTTCGTCGATGACATCGAAGACGCCGCCGATCGACGCCGCCCCGAACCCGAGCCGTGTCACGGAGAGCCCAGTTCGCCCGACCGAGACGCGTTCCGTTGGTTCGAACGCCATCTCTCCTCCTCGACGCCGGCGCCCCGTCGGGGACCCGTCCCGACGGTGGTTGACGCGATTATCACCGTATCGTATCGTTCACTCTACCGTCCACGGGTCAGCATACTGAACGGAGGGAGCGCGAGGGTGGCCGCCCGGCCGGTACTTCAGCCCATCACACCGAGGATGTTGGGCCGCACCCCGTGCGCCTGATCTCATATCGGGCAGCGGGAGGCCACGACGGCCTGGGGGTGGCCACGCTCGAGCGATGGCTGCCCGCCGAGACGTTGCTCTCCGACGGTCCGACGACCATGGACGAGCTCCTGACCGGCGATCCCGATCGACGTGCCGCGCTCGCTTCCGCCGCGGCGTCGGGGACCTCCCGCATCGACAGCACGGGGAGCCGCCTCGAGACCACTGAGCTTCTCGCCCCGGTCCCCCGGCCCGGCAAGGTCGTGGCGATCGGTCGCAACTACCGCGAGCACATCGAGGAGGAGGGCGCGGATCGCCCGACGGCGCCGCTCATCTTCGCCAAGTGGCCGAGCTCGGTGATCGGCCACGGCGCCGAGATCCGCTGGGATCCCGACCTCGCGACGCAGGTCGATTACGAGGCCGAGCTGGCGGTCGTCATCGGTCGGGCGGCTCGGCGAGTCGCCGAGAGCGAGGCGCTCGACTACGTCCTCGGCTACACCTGTCTCAACGACGTGTCGGCCCGCGACATCCAGTTCGGCGACGGCCAGTGGGTTCGCGGCAAGTCGCTCGACACGTTCTGCCCGATAGGCCCAGCCCTCGTCACCACCGACGAGATCCCGGATCCGCAGCGGCTGGCCATCAGCTGCCGCGTCGGTGGCGCGATCGTCCAGCAGGCGAGCACTGCGCAGATGTATTTCGGTGTCGCCGCGATCGTCAGTTACTGCTCCCAGTCGTTCCGCCTCGAACCGGGCGACGTGATCGCGACCGGGACACCCGGCGGTGTGGGTATCTTCCGCGATCCGCCGGCGCTCCTCGGCGACGGCGACGAGGTCACCGTCGAGATAGAGAGGATCGGCCGGCTCGTCAACGTCTGCCGGTTCGACCCTGCGCGGGTGCCCGCGTGATGGCGGCCACGAACGGCGAGCGATTCCTCGTGACGGGCGCGCTCGGCTGCATCGGGGCGTGGACGGTTCGGGCGCTCGTTCGGGATGGCGTTCCGGTCATCGCGTTCGACCTGGGCGGCGATCCGCGCCGCCTGCGCTCGATCATGACCGACGAGGAGCTCGGCGCGGTCACGTTCGTCCGCGGCGACATCACGGACCTCGCTTCGGTCGAGGATGCCCTCGACGCGAACGGGATCACGAACGTCATCCACCTGGCCGCCCTTCAGGTCCCGTTCTGCCGAGCCGATCCACCGCTCGGAGCGCTCGTCAACGTGGTCGGGACGGTCAACATCTTCGAAGCCGTCAAGCGACGGGCGGACCGCATCGGCCCGATCGTCTACACCAGCTCGATCGGGATGTACGGACTAGATGATGCCGACACCCGGACCGGTCACCTGGCCGAGAACGCGACCGCCCACCCGTTGAATCACTACGGGGTCTACAAGCTGGCGAACGAGGGCAACGCCCGGGTCTACTGGCTCGACGACCACCTGTCGAGCATCGGTCTGCGGCCGATGACGGTCTACGGCGTCGGGCGCGACCAGGGGATGACGAGCGGGCCGACGAAGGCAATCGTCGCGGCTCTGCTGGGTATGCCCTACAGGATCGGCTTCGGCGGCTCGACCCTGTTCCAGTACGCCGACGACGTCGCCCGGACGCTCCTCGCGGCCAGCCGGAGCCGCCTCGAAGGGGCCCATGTCTTCAATCTCGGCGGCAGCCTCGCCAGCATGGCCGAACTGGTCGAGACGATCGAGTCCATTGTCCCCGGGGCGCGCGGCCTGATCACCTTCGATCCCACCCCGTTGCCGTTTCCCGCCGAGATCGACCATGACGGGCTGGCGGCCATCGGGTCGGTGCCGGTCACGCCCTTCGCCGACGGCGTTGGCGCAAGCGCCGAGATCTATCGCGACCTCGCTCGACGGGGCCGGCTCATCGCATCCGAACAGGGCCTCGAGCCGCCCGCCACAGGCGTCCCAACACCAGCGTAGGCTTGGCATCGTGCCTGTCTACGCCGACCCAACCGACGGTCTCGCCGTTCCGGTCCATCTCCTCCGGACCTGGACGGCGGGACTGCTCGGTACCATCGGGACACCGCCGGACATCGCCGCCGACGTGGCCGAAGTCCTCATCGCCTCCGATCGGCGGGGGATCGCCTCGCACGGCACGGCTCGCCTGCCGAACTACGTGGCGCTCGTCGAGGCCAGCGTCCTCGACCCCGCCGCTCGTCCCGTCCGCGAGGCGGGTCGGTCCGCGCTCGTTCGGTTCGATGGCCGGAACGGCTGGGGCCACCACGCGTCGCGGGTCGCCGTCGATTGGGCGATCGAGGCGGTGGCCGAGGTGGGCGCGGCAACGGCCGTCGTCCGCAACTCGAACCATTACGGGATCGCCGGTTGGTACGCCCTGCGCGCCGCCGAGCGGGGGCTGATCGGCGTATCGCTCTCGAACACGTCGCCGCTCGTCGCCCCGACCCGGTCGCGGGTGGCGATGCTCGGGACGAACCCGATCGCGATCGCCGCGCCTGCCGGTCGGTTCGGCTCGTTCTGCCTCGACATGGCCACCTCGACGGTCCCACGCGGCCGCATCGAGGTCGCGGCGCGCCGCGGCGAATCGCTGCCGGTCGGCTGGGCGATCGACGCGGAGGGTCGGCCCGCCCTGACCCCGGAGGCCGCCCTCGCCGGCGCCCTCCACCCGCTCGGTGGCGAGGAGTCGACTGCCGGTTACAAGGGATATGGGTTGTCGCTCGCGGTCGACATGCTGACCGGCGTCCTCGGTGGCGCAGCGTTCGGTCCGAACATCATTGGGCTCTTCAGCACGGACGCGCCGTCCGATCTCGGTCAGACGTTCATCGTCATCGACCCCGCCGCGATCGACGAGCCCGGCGCGTTCGAGCGACGCCTGGAGGGCTACCTCGAGCAGCTCGTCGCGGCGCCGCTCGCACCCGACGCGCCAGGCCGCGTCCTCGTCCCGGGCGAGCCCGAGGCGGCCGCGGCCGCGCGCTCGGACGAACAGGGAATCGTCATCGACAGGGTCCACGCCGACGGGTTGCGGGCTCTCGGGGAGCGGCTCGGGTTCCCGTTCCCGGATGTCGCGGCCGCTTCGTCCGGGCCAGTGGTCGACAGCGGTGGCTGACCGGGTCGACATCGCGATCATCGGTGGCGGGATCGTCGGGCTGGCGACCGCTCATCTCCTGCTCGAGGCGCGTCCGGACCTCAGGGTCGCGGTCCTCGAGAAGGAACCGGAGCTGGCGACCCACCAGTCGGGCCACAACAGCGGGGTCATCCATGCCGGGCTTTACTACGCCCCTGGCTCGTTGAAGGCGACCCTCTGCCGCGAGGGCAAGGCGAAGCTCGAGCGGTTCGCCGGCGAGCACGAGATCCCGTTTCGCCACCCGGGCAAGCTCGTCGTGGCGCTGAACGACAGTGAGCGGCCGCGGCTCAAGGCACTTTGCGAGCGAGCGACCTCCAACGGCGTCGAGGGTCTTGAGATCCTCGGGCCGGAGCGGATGGGGGAGCTCGAGCCGCACGTCGCCGGCGTTCAGGCGCTTTGGTCGCCGAAGACCGGCATCATCGACTTTCGGACGGTCGCCCTGGCCTACGCGGACGAGGCCCGCGCCCATGGCGCCGACGTCCAGGTCGATCGCGCCGTCACCTCCATTGACGAGCGTGGCGACGGCGTCGTCATCGGGACGACCCGGGGCGAGCTCGAGGCAACGAACGTCATCGCCTGCGCCGGGCTCCAGTCGGACCGCGTTTCTGCCATGACCGGCGAGCGCGGGCCGGACGTGCCGAGGATCGTCCCGTTCCGCGGCGACTACTACACGCTCAGCCCTGATGCCCGCCATCTGGTGACCCGGCTGATCTACCCGTTGCCGGACCCGCGCTTCCCGTTCCTCGGTGTCCATTTCACGCCGCGTATCAACGGCGAGGTGTGGGCCGGCCCGAACGCCGTTCTCGCCTTCGCCAGGGAGGGCTACCGGCGACGCGACCTGAACGTTCGGGATCTGGCGTCGACCCTCGCCTTTCGGGGGTTCCAGCGACTCGCCGTCCGTCACATGCGGATGGGCGTCGCGGAGATGTGGCGCGACTGGTCGAAGCGGGCATTCGTTCGCGAGCTCCAGCGATACCTCCCGGAGCTGCGCGGCGACCAGCTCGTCTTCGGCCCGTCCGGTGTCCGCGCGCAGGCGCTCGATCGGGATGGCCAGCTGGTCGACGATTTCAGTCTTGGCGGCACGCGGCGGGTCCTCCATGTCCGCAACGCCCCATCGCCCGCCGCGACAGCCTCGCTCGCGATCGGGCGAGTCCTCGTCGAGACTGCCATCGAGCGCTTCAGCCTGGCCTGACAGTACCTGGGCGCACCTGGATCGGAGAGACGATGACCGCCGCACCAGTCCGCTGGGGGATCCTCGGGACCGGCGACATCAACGACAGGTTTCTGCCCGGCGCCCGGCTCAGTGACGCGGTCGAGATGGTCGCGGTCGGAAGCCGCACGGCGAAGCGGGCGGCCGCCTTTGCCGAACGACACGACATTCCGCGGGCCCACGGCACGTACGAGGAGCTGCTGGCGGACCCGGGCGTCGACGCGATCTACAACGCCCTGCCGAACTCGCTGCACCATCCGTGGACGCTTCGCTCACTGGCCGCCGGCAAGCACGTCCTCTGCGAGAAGCCGTACACGCGCCAACCGGCCGAGGTCGACGAGGCGTTCGATGCCGCCGACCGGGCCGGCCTCGTCCTGTCGGAAGCCTTCATGTGGCGCCATCATCCGCAGGCCCGCCACCTCGTCGAGAGCCTGCCGGCGATCGGAGCACTCCAGGCGATCCGGGCGACCTTCGGCTACGTCCAGGAAGGCGCCGCGGACGTCCGCCTGCGGCCCGATCTGGAGGGCGGCTCGCTCATGGATGTCGGCTGCTACTGCGTCAGCGGATCGCGGCTCGTCGCCGGCGAGGAACCCGACGTCGTGTACGGCGTCGCCCTCCCCGGTCCGACCGGCGTCGACATCCGGTTCACGGGGCTCCTCCACTTCCCGAGCGGCCTCGTCGCGGAGTTCATGTCCGGTTTCACGTCGACGCTCCACACCCTCGAGGCGATCGGGACCGGCGGATCGGTGATGCTCACGAATCCGTGGCAATCGCGACCGGTGTCGATCGTCCGCGACGGCGTCGAAACGCAGCTCGTTGCCGAGAACGCCTATCGACTCGAGCTCGAGGACGTCAGCAGGGCCATCCGGGGCGAGGGGCCGCCACTCCTCGGACGGGCGGACGCAATGGGTCAGGCGCGAGCGCTCGACGGACTCCTTCGCTCAGCCGCGACCGGCCAGCCCGTCACGCTCTGACCGATCAGGGCTTGGCGAGCACGATGACCGTCATCCCCCCGACGGCCTGAGGCTCATCCAACGCGACGAGGGCCGCCGGCGCGCGCTCGAGGCCGATCGTTCGCCCGACCAGCCGACCTGGCTGAAGGCTGCCGTCGGTCACCCTCGCGAGCATCTCCCTGTAGTCGTGGGCGGCCATGCCGTGGCTGCCGCGGATCTCGAGCTCGCGCGAGATGACGAGATCCATCGGCACCGCCGGTCGAGCCTGGTCACCGACCATGAGGCCGACCTGGATATGCCGGCCGCGCTTGCGGAGACCGGCGATCGAGTTGAGACACGTCCGGGCGCTGCCGAGAGCATCGATCGATAGGTGCGCCCCGCCGCCGGTCGCTTCGACCACGCGCGCTGCGACATCGTCCGCGGAGCCGTCAACGACCGCTTCCGCACCAAGCGCGGTGGCCGCGGCGAGCGCCGCCTCGGAGATATCGACGGCGACGACCCGGGCGCCGCTTGCGACCGCGATCATGACCGCGGACAGCCCGACACCACCGCACCCATGGACCGCGACCCACTCACCCTCACGCACTCGTCCCTGGGCGACCACGGCGCGATGGGCCGTCGCGAACCGACAGCCGAGGCTGGCCGCCGTCACGAAGTCCAGGTCGTCGGGGAGTCGGACGAGGTTGATGTCCGCTCGGGCGATCGCCACGAACTCGGCGAAGGAGCCCCAGTGCGTGAAGCCCGGCTGGAACTGGTTGTCGCAGACCTGCTGATCGCCGGCCAGGCACGGCTCGCACACCCCGCAGGCGCAGACGAACGGCACCGTCACCCGCTCGCCGACGGTCCAGCGGGTCACGTCCTCGCCGATAGCCTCGATCGTGCCGGCGAACTCGTGCCCCGGCACGTGCGGGACCGTGATGTCCGGGTCGTGCCCACGCCAGCCGTGCCAGTCGGAGCGGCACAGGCCCGTCGCCTCGACCCGGATGATCGCCCCGTCGGGCGGACAGACCGGGTCGGGAACGTCGCGAACCGCCGGCATCGCGTCGAAGTCGGTGAACAGGACGGCCCGCATTGAACAAGCCTACCGGGAGGAGGTTCAGGCAACCAGCGGCGGCATATGGGGTGGGTCGGGTTCCCCACGGCTCCCGTCGGCGATGCCGTCCGCCCGGGCCCCCGCGAGCGTCGTGAGCCGCTGAGCGGGAGAGAACGTCAGCCAGATTGCGCTCAGGATCCCGCACACGGCGGCGGCATCGAGCGCCACACGGGCCCCGAAAACCTCGGCGATCGCGCCGCCCAGGAGGGAGCCGATCGGAAGGATGCCCCACTCGACGAACTGGAACGTCCCGTTGACCCGTCCCATGATCGCGTCGTCAACGCGGGCCTGTCGCAGGCTCAGGACATTGACGTTGTAGACCGGCGTCGCAACCGCGCCGACGAACCGGCCGGCCAGCAGGAGAATCATTCCCGGACCGGGACCGGCGACCGCGATGAGGACCATCGCGACCGCGCTCAGATAGGTGGTCCCGAGAAGCGATCGGCCCACGCCGAACCGGCTCGTCGACGCGCCGACGACCATCGCGCCGAGCACGAAACCGACGTTGCCGATTCCATAGACGAGGCCGAACCCCGCAGCGTCGAGTCCCACGTCGCGCGTGGCGAACAGGACGATGACGGCCAGGACCATGCCGCTCCCGAGATTGAAGACCGCGGTGGAGCCTGCCAGATCGCGCAGGATCCGGTCGCCGGCAACATGCCGCAAGCCGACGACAATCCCATCCACCAGTCCGATCCTCGTGGATTCCGGCGGTCGTGGCCGGACCCGTCGCGGGGAGCTCACGAGGGCGATCGCCGAGATGACGTATGAGGCCGCGTCCAGCACCACGGCCATGGCACCACCCGCGAACTCGACGAGGGCGCCGCCGATGCTCGGTCCGGCGATCCGCGCACCCGAGTCGGACAGCTCGAGACGCTGGTTTCCAGCCACCAGTCGATCGGCGGGCAGAATGGCCGCAAGGTAGCTGCTGCAGGCGACGCTGAAGAAGACGCTCAGCGACCCGACGACAACGGCGACGACGTACAGGAGGCCGATCGAGGCACTGCCGAGGGCAAGGGCGATGGCGGCGACGCCGAGAGCGACGGCCCGCCCGAGGTCGCAGACGATCATGGTCGCTCGATGGTCGAAGCGGTCGACGATCACGCCGGCCGGCAACGACAGGACGAGATACGGGATCGTTTCGAGCGCGGCAAGGACTCCGAGCTCGAGCGGATCGACGTGCAAGGCGAGGACGGCGATGAGCGGCAGGGCCACCATCGAGACGTGCGTCCCAAGGGACGACACGGTCTGACCGATCCACAACGGACGGAACGCGTCCGCGAGAGCCCCCGGCCGGCGCATTGGCAGTTTCATGTGGAGCGTTCTCAACCGGATCCTCAGACGTGGTCGATCCGGGAGAAATCCCGCACTGATTCGTGGCCCCGGCGCGGTCATTGGACCTTCTGCGACCGGCGACCGCACCTGTACGAAAGTCCGATTCCGGCCATCCGGCTGACCCTCCGGCGGGCGACCTATACGAGCCTGCGAGTCGATCCTGAGCCGCTCCACTGCGGCATTGGTTGGTCGGTCGAGCAGTCGGTCAGTCGGCCGGCGCCGGTCGCATCGACAGGAATTCCGTGACGCGCATCAGGCGAAGGAACAAGCGCACCGGGAGGGGCATGAGGCGCTGCTTCGGATCCACGAACAGCCGCGGGTCAGCCAGCCGAGCCCTCCTGCCCATCGTCACGAGCTCGCAGCCACCCGCGGCCAGGATGTTCTTTACCCATTGGACGTCTGAACCGTAGGTCAGGGCAAAGACGTACTCGTCGCCATGGCGGAAGACGTTCATCGGCGTCCGATACGTTCGGCCCGACCGGCGCCCGACGTACACGAGGATCGCGAAGCCCGGCAGGTGACCGGCGAATCTCCGGCTGATCGGGTTGAAGAACCGAGTCGTGTAGGGTCGCAGGAAGCTGAGAGCCGTCATGGGTGATCTCGTCGCGACGGTCGGGCTGCGAGGTTCGCCGAGAAAGAATGGAGCGGGAGACGGGATTCGAACCCGCGACATTCTGCTTGGGAAGCAGACACTCTGCCAGCTGAGTTACTCCCGCTCGGGGAGGCCTCGAAGTCTAGCGTCGGCTCGGGCTCCCTTCAACGCGGCCCGGCGCCCTGCGCTTCACGGGGGTCCGGGCGCGAGATCGTCGTCGCCTAGACGCCCTTGAGGAAGACACCAAGCAGCAGGATCACGAAGGCGGCGACAGCAGCGTAGAGCGCCAGGGTGCCGGCGGCGAAGCCCGCGATCGTGCCTGGGAGCAGGCTGGTGAAGAAGACGAGCGCCGCGAAGACGGTCAATACCGCGGCGATGCTGGTCCGTAACTTTCGGAGCATCGAGATGAGTCGGCTGTAAACCGGATCGGTACCTACGGCTGCGTCGGCGAGATTGAGGACGCCCAGTGTGGCGATTGGATATCGGCCGCGGAAGTTTCGAACTCCCCTGACGAACTCCTCCCACGGTCGTTCACCTTGTTCGCGAAGCTGCTCGTCATGGACTTCGTGCTCACGAAAAGCTCGACGCCGCGGTCGAACTCGCCGAAGACCCCAGCCCGAGGACCGCTCGCAGGCATCCGCGTACGTAGCCGCTTCCGAGCCCGGTGAACCCACGGCCCGTTAGCCGACGAACCCGGCTCCGTCGGCGGGCTCGACCGCGAAGACTCGTGGTCGCAATCCGGTACGACGGACATACTCGCCATCGACGGTTCGACGGAGCGCGGCGACCGCATCCGGCCGGACAAGGTTGACCGTACATCCGCCGAAGCCCGCTCCGGTCATTCGCGCCGCCAGGACGCCTGGCGTCGCGATCGAGACGTCGATCATCGCATCGAGGGCCGGCGAGCTAACCTCGAAGTCATCCCGGAGCGATCGATGACTGGCCGCGAAGATCTCGCCGACCGCATCGACGTCGCCGGCTTCGAGCGCTGCGCCCGTCTCCAGCACTCGCCGGTTCTCGGAGACGATGTGTCGGGCCCGGCGGGCCAGGACTGGCTCCAGCCTGCCGGACCGCGCAGCGGCCTCCACCGCCTCGGGCGTCACGTCGCGCAGGCTCTGAATCGCCGGATCGTCGCCGGCCAGACAGGCGACGGCCGCTCGACACTGCTCCCGCCGCAGGTTGTACGCGGACGCGGTGAGCTGACGCGCGGAACCGGTGTCGCAGACGACGAGGCGGACATCGTCGAGCGGCATCGGCACGAGCCGCCACTCCTCGGACCGGCAATCGAGCAGGAGGGCCGAACCCGCTTGACCGCATGCCGAAGCGAACTGATCCATGAGGCCGGACTGAACCCCTACGTAATTGTTCTCGGCGCGTTGGCAGATCCGAGCCAGGTCGATCGGCAGGATGGCGGCCGTCGACGGCCCCAGCAGGGCCCGCGCGACCGCCAACTCGATCGCCGCCGACGACGACAGGCCCGCCCCGATCGGGAGACTGGTGGCGATCACCCCGCGGAGGCCTCGGACCGTCAGGCCCGCTGCCACCAGGGCCCAGGCCGTGCCGACCGCGTAGTCGAGCCAGTCACCCATGCGAGGGGGTGTCTCGTCCAGATCGAACTCGCCGACCTCGCCGCTATCCAGACGATGCAGCACGACCCGGCGATCGCCTGACGCCACGAAGGCGATGCGGATCTCGAGATCGATCGCTGCCGGCAGCACGAAGCCGTCGTTGACGTCGGTGTACTCGCCCATGAGGTTGACCCGTCCGGGCGCACGGGCGATCTCGATCGCGGTCGGCCTAATACGCGCGACCGGTTCGAGCTCGGCGAGCCGGGAAGGTAGCAGGTTGAAGGCGCCGGTCTCGGTCATGCGCCGTGCCGCCGCGGATCGCGTGTCCGGTCACCCGGAGCGCTCGGGGCTACGGGACGCATGGCTCGGGTCGCCGGTCCTCGAGGGCCGCGCGCCGTTCGGCGGCCTCCTCCGCCCCCAGGTCGCCCTGAGCCTCCGCCAATGGCTCGTAGCCAACCATGAACCTCCGGACCGTCGCCGAACCCAACAGCGGCCGATAGAAATGGGCGTGAAGCTGCCAGTGCTCGCGCGGGTGGCTGCGTCCGGTCAAGCGGAGGTGACAGGCAGCGCCGCCGAAGGCGCGGCTGCCCGCAGTTGAGCGGCGGCATCTTCGGCCGTGATGTCGCGTTGCAGCTCGGACAGGAGTTCGTAGCCGACCATGAACTTGCGGACCGTCTCCCCGAGCAGCGGCGGATAGAAGTGGGCGTGCAGTTGCCAGTGTGGTCGATCGCTGCCGTCGAAGGGCGCCTGATGCCAGCCCATCGAATACGGGAACGGGATCCCGAAGAGCGCGTCGTACCGGCCGAGCAGCCCCAGTAGGCTCCGGGTCAGGCCAGCGCGCTGGCCATCGTCGAGGTCGGGAAGGCGTGCGACCGGCCGGCGCGGGATGACCAGGGTCTCGTACGGCCACGCCGCCCAGAACGGGACGACGATCAGCCAGTCCTCGTCGATTTCGATCTGCCGGTCGCCGCCCGCCTCCTGGCTGGCGTAATCGAGGAGCAGGCGCCGGCCGCTTGCCCCGAAGTAGCGCCGCTGCGCGAGGTCTTCTCGAACGGCCTTCCAGGGCAATGCAGATCCCGCCCAGATCTGGCCGTGGGGGTGTGGATTCGAAGCACCCATTGCGGCACCGCGATTCTCGAACACCTGGACCCACGGAAACCTCGACCCGAGCTCGGCCGATTGCGCCGCCCAGAGATCGACGACGCAGCGGACGTCGGCCGGAGACATCTGGCCGAGGGACAGGTCATGCCTGGGTGAAAAGCAGATCACGCGGCACGTTCCCCGCTCACCTTCCGCGAGGAGGAGGCCGGACTCGAAGCGATCCAGCGGCGACGTCGGCTGGAGCGCCGCGAAGTCGTTGGTGAACTCCCAGGTCGACTCGTATGGAGGGTTGCGCTCGCCACCCGCCCGCGTGTTGCCCGGGCAGAGGTGGCAACTGGGATCGAAGCGCGGGCGCTGCTCCGGCGCCGGAGCCTCCTCTCGACCCAGCCACGGACGCTGCGTCCGGCCGGCTGAAACGAGGAGCCACTCGTCTGCGAGCGGGTCGTATCGACGGTGAGGCTGATCCAGGATCTCCGCGGCCGCGGACGGCGGCAACACGTTCGCGTTATTCACCTTGTCGGCGCGGCTCACGAGGATGCGGCCTGGTTCAAGCCGTCGAGGGGGTCGTTATCGAGCACCACCTCGCCGGTTCCATCGGCGCCGATCCGGTCGCCACCGACGCTGCCGTCACCGTTGCCCAAGACCGGGCTTCCCTCCGGACGAACCACCACGAGCTCGCGAACGTGGGTCCCGATGATCGCGCGGGCATCGGGCGTGATTCCCGTATCGGTGATCAGGACGTCGGCCTTCTCGAGCTGGGCGATCGTGCTGAGGCCGACGATGCCCCACTTGGTGTGGTCCGCGACGACGATGAGGCGTCGCCCGGCATCGATCAGCGTGCGGTCCGTCTCGGCCTCGAGGAGGTTCGGCGAGGTGAAGCCCGAGGCCTCGTCCATTCCGTGCACCCCCAGGAACACGAGGTCGACGTGGACAGTCCGCAGCGCAGCCACGGCGAACGGCCCAACCAGGGCATCGGAGGGCGTCCGGACCCCCCCTGTCAGGATGATCGTCTGGTCGCTTCGTCCGATCTCGTGCAGGACCTCGGCGATTCGGACGGCGTTTGTCACGACCGTCAGGCCCACCACGTCGGCCAGGCGTCGAGCGAGGGCGTACGTGGTCGAGCCGGCGGACACTGCGATGGCCATCTGCGGCTCGACGAGTCCCGCAGCCGCTTCGGCAATGGCTTCCTTCTCGCGCCGGCGAAGGGCCGATTTCGTCGTGAAGCCCGGTTCGAACAGGGCCGTGCCGGAGATGGCGGTCGCGCCGCCGTGGACCCTCTCGACGGCGCCTCGCCGCTCGAGGTACTCGAGGTCACGGCGGACTGTCATGTCCGAGACGCCGAGATCGCGCACGAGGTCGGCGACACGCACGGCGCCGTCCACGTTCACCCTCTCCAGGATGAATGCGTGTCGCTGCCGTGCCAGCACCAGACTCCTCCTTCCATGTTCCATATCCCGCTCCCGACGTCGGTCCGGTGGCGTGCTGGGCCTTGGTCCGGATCGAGCGACCGTCGCAGGCTACTCGCCATCCGTCAGCAGTCTACGGGCGATCCACCAGAAGTCAACGACAAACGATCGCGATTTCCAACAAAATCGACCGAAAACCTTGACACCGGCCATCCGGCGCCGGACAATCCGCGCGTTGCTGTGGGTTTTTGTCGGGCCGTTCGATCCCACAGCGTAGGAGGAGGACCACGCATGAGTGTTCTCGGCTCACCCCGAGGGGTACGAGGTGCGTCAGGGTCGCGGTGGATCACGCTGACCGGCGTCGCGGTGCTCTCGATTGTGGCATCCGCATGCGGCAGCGCTGCAACACAGGCCCCGGCCACCCAGGCCGCGTCACAGGGCGCAGCGTCACAGGCCGCAGCGTCTCAGGCGGCCGCGTCACAGGCCGCAGTCAGCGGCGCCGTCACGGTCGGATCGAATCAGTCGGATGCGAATCCGAAGGCCGCTTACGCCAGCCTGATCAACTCCTGTGCTTCGCAGGTCGGCGTGACCGCCACGATCAACACCACCGACCACGGCAAATTCCAGGATGCGATCAGCTCGTATCTCCAAGGCACGCCGGACGACGTCTTCACCTGGTTCTCCGGCTACCGCATGCAGTTCTTCGCAGCTCAAGGCCTCGCGACCGACATCAGTGACGTCTGGGCCCAGATCGGCAGCCATTTCTCTGACGCCATGAAGGCCGCCTCGACCGGCGCCGACGGCAAGCAGTACTTCGTGCCGATCTACAACTATCCGTGGGTCGTGATCTACCGGAAGAGCGTCTTCGCGGCCCACAGCTACCAGGTTCCGAAGACCTGGGACGATTTCATCGCCCTGGCCGCCAAGATGAAGACGGACGGCCTGATCCCGGTCGCCTTTGCCGACAAGGACGGCTGGCCGGCGATGGGTACCTTCGACATCCTCGACATGCGCCTGAACGGCTATCAGTTTCACGTGGACCTGATGGCGGGCAAGCAGAAATGGACCGATCCGAAGGTCGCCAGCGTCTTCACCACCTGGGCGAAGCTCCTCCCGTATTACCAGACCGGTGCCCTCGGCCTAACCTGGCAGGAAGCTGCCCAGGCTCTGGTCAATAAGAAAGCCGGGATGTACTTCCTGGGCACCTTCGCTGGACAGCAGGCGACCCCCGCCGACATTCCGGACCTCGATTTCTTCGCCTTCCCGACCCTCGGGACCTCGTTCGACTCCGAAAGCGCGATCGACGCGCCGATTGACGGGCTGATGCTCAGTAAAGCGCCCAAGAACCTCGCCGGGGCCAACGCACTCCTGGCGTGCGTCGGGACGCCCGCGGCCGAGAACCTCTACATGAAGAGCGACAGCAATGACGTGGCCGCGGCGAAGGACGCCGATACCAGCGGCTATAACGACTTCCAGAAGAAGTCGGCCGAGATCATCGGCTCATCCCAGAAGATCGCTCAGTTCCTCGACCGTGACACTCGGCCTGACTTCGCAGGCCCAAATGGCATGCAGCACTTCCTGCAGTCGTGGCTCAGCAACCCGACGCAGGATTCGACCACCTTCCTTCAGAGCATTCAGAGCTACTACGACCAGCTGCCTCCGCTGCAGTAGTCGTGGCATCCTGACCCGGTGAGCTTTCCGGTCTTTGGCCCGAATATGCTGACCCCCGTCCCGACCGGGACGGAGGTCAGCCGCTCCCGGAAGGTTCGCAGCCGGTTCAGCGTCCTGTCGCGGCGCGACAAGGTGATCCTGGCCGTGATGGTCGGAGTGCCGTCACTGGTCACCCTCGTCTTCATCTGGCTGCCGGTCATCCTGTCCATCCTGCTCTCGTTCACAAGTTGGAACGGGATCGGCGGCATCGACAAGATCAAGCCCGTCGGCCTCACCAACTACGTCAACCTGCTGACGAAGTACCAGGCGTTCTGGCCCGCACTCGAGCACAACCTCCTGTGGCTCGGGTTCTTCCTTTTCGTCGCGACGCCGATCGGGATCTTCCTGGCTGTCCTGCTTGACAAGGAGGTCCGCGGCACCCGCTTCTACCAGAGCGTCCTGTACATGCCGGTCGTGCTTTCGCTGGCCATCGTCGGGTTCATCTGGCAGCTCCAGTACTCGTCGTCCCAGGGCTTCATCAACAACCTGACCGGTCACACGGGCCAGGACAACCTGATCGATTGGCTCGGCAACCCGAACCTGAATCTCTGGGCGATCATCATCGCTGCGGCATGGCGCCACGTCGGTTACATCACCGTGCTCTACCTGGCGGGTCTCAAGAGCGTCGATCCCACCCTGCGTGAGGCGGCAGCCATCGACGGCGCCAACCAGCGTCAGACGTTCTTCCGGGTGGTGTTCCCCGTGATGGCTCCGATCAACGTCGTGATCGTCGTCATCACGGTCATCGAGTCGCTCCGAGCGTTCGACATCGCGTACATCACGAACAAGGGGCTGAACGGGCTCGAGCTGCTGTCGGTCCTCGTCACCAACAACATCATCGGCGAGGCCAGCCTCGTCGGATTCGGGTCGGCGATCGGGGTGGTCCTGCTCGTGATCTCCGTAGGCCCGATCATCGTCTACCTGTCGCGATCGATGCGGGACCAAGCCTGATGGTCGCCACCGGCATGAGCCGCGACCTGCCGAATGTCGCGGGCCGGGGCCGGGTCCGAACTGGCCGGATCGCGCTCCAGGGTTTCCTGATCGCGATCAGCATGTTGTGGCTATTCCCTCTGGTCTGGGCGATCTACACGTCGTTACGCCCATACGCCGACACCGCTCTCCGAGGCTACGTTTCGCTGCCGAGCACCCTCAACCTCGACAACTACATCACGGCCTGGAACCAGGGCGAGATCCCGAAGTACTTCGTGAACTCGGTCGTGATCGTCGTTCCCGCGGTAATCCTCGTCCTCTTCCTGGCCTCCATGCTGGCGTTTGCCGTCACCAAGTTCCGCTGGCGGTTCAATCTGCTCCTGTTGATGATTTTCACGGCCGGCAATCTGCTGCCGGCGCAGATCATCATCACGCCCCTGTATCGCCTGTATTTGCTGCTTCCGCTGCCCGCGCCGCTGAGCGACAACGGCCTCTTCTACGACCAGTACGTCGGGATCATCGTCATCCACGTTGCCTTCCAGCTCGGCTTCTGCGCCTTCGTCCTCAGCAACTACATGAAGACGCTGCCGGGCGAACTGACCGAGGCCGCTCTCGTGGACGGCGCTTCGGCCTGGAACATCTACCGAAACGTGATCCTGCCGCTCTGCCGGCCCGTTCTGGCGGCCCTGGCGACCCTCGAGGTGACCTTCATCTACAACGACTTTTTCTGGGCCCTGATCCTCATGAAATCGGGCAACAAGCTGCCGATCACGACCGCCCTCAACAACCTCAAGGGCGAGTTCTTCGTCAACAACAACCTGGTCGCAGCAGGCGCCGTGATCGTCGCCCTGCCGACGATCATCGTGTACATCCTGCTCCAGAAGCAGTTCATCCGAGGGCTCACGCTCGGTTCAACCAAGGGCTGAGAGCAGGCTCACCCCCCGATGCGGCCGACCACCACCGACGTTCCCGCACCCGAGATCGACGCCGCCGGGCCGGCCACGCGCCTCGAACCGTGGCGCGATCCGAGCCTCCAGGGCGTCCACCGGCTGCCGATGCACAGCGTTCCGCACGACGACCGGTTCGACCTCGACGGGGAGTGGCGCTTCCAGTTGCTCGGCCGTCCTGATGCGATGCCGCTCCCGGACGAATGGGGCTTGGCCAGCGTGCCCGGCTGCTGGACGATGCAGGGCTTTTGGGATCTGCCCCACTACACCAACGTGATGATGCCCTTCGCGGCCCTTCCGCCCGACGTCCCGGAGGCGAACCCGACGGGGGTTTATGAGCGCGAGTTCACGATTCCCGTGCGCTGGACCGGCCGCCGGGTCGTCCTTCATGTCGGGGCGGCCGAGAGCGTCCTGATCGTCAGCCTCAACGGACGCGAGATCGGCGTGAGCAAGGATTCGCACCTGGCCGCCGAGTTCGACATCACGGATCATCTCCGGCCGGGCTCCAACCTACTCGGCCTGCGAGTCGTGAAGTGGTCCGATGCCACGTACGTCGAAGATCAGGACCAGTGGTGGCACGGCGGAATCACGCGCTCCGTCTTCCTGTACGCGACCCACTCCGTGTACCTCGCGGACATCCACGTTCGGGCCGTCCTGGCGGCCGCCGGCCGGGGCGGAACCCTGGATCTGCGGGTGGAGGTCGCGTCTTCGGGTATCGCGCTGACGCCGGGTTGGATGGTCGAGGCTCACCTCGAGGGGCTCGACGAGCCGCTCCGGGCCGAGATCGCCGGCGAGTTCCCCGGGGGGCCCGCCAGGCTGAGCGTCCTCGAGCGAGCCGTGGTGCTCGGCGACACCCAAGGGATCGATCTCGAGACCGTCAAGGCCGTGACCCTCGAGGCGATGAGCTGGCCGAACGTGACGCCGGCGATGATGCCGGCGCCTGCCAACGCCGTGGACCTTCGGACCGAACTCGCCTCGATCGACGCCTGGTCGCCCGAGCATCCCAGGCTCTACCGCCTCAGCGTGGGCCTCCGGTCGCCGTCCGGCGACTTGGTCGAAGAGGCTACCATCCGCGTCGGCTTCCGCCGCGTTGAGGTCGACGGGCTCCATTTGCTCCTGAACGGGCGGCCGGTCCTCATCCGAGGCGTCAATCGCCACGACTTCGACGACCGGACCGGGAGGGTGGTTTCGGTCGCGTCGATGCGCGCGGACATCGTCCAGATGCGGCAGTTCGGGTTCAATGCCGTCCGGACGTCGCACTACCCCAACGATCCCGCGTTCCTGGACCTGTGCGACGAGATCGGCCTGTGGGTCGTGGCCGAGGCCGACATCGAGAGCCACGCCTTCATGGACACCGTCTCCGATGACCCGCGCTACCTGAGCGCGTGGGTGGAGCGCGTCGCCCGGATGGTTCGCCGCGACAAGAACCATCCGTCGGTGATCGCCTGGTCGCTCGGGAACGAGTCCGGCTACGGCGTCAACCACGACGCCGCTGCGGCCTGGGTTCGCCGTTACGACCCCACACGGCCGCTCCACTATGAGGGGGCCATCCGGTACGACTGGGCGAGCGACCAGACCGTCAGCGATCTCACGTGCCCGATGTATCCCCAGATCGCCTCGATCGTTGCCCATGCCGGCTCCGATCGGCAGCGCCATCCCCTCGTGATGTGCGAGTACTCGCACGCGATGGGCAACAGCAACGGGACGCTCGGCGAGTACTGGGACGCGATCGAGTCGACGGACGGGCTCCAGGGTGGCTTCATCTGGGAGTGGTGGGACCACGGCCTGCGCCAGGAGCTGCCCGACGGTCGGACGCGCTGGGCGTATGGCGGAGACTTCGGCGACGTCCCGAACGATGGGAATTTCTGCACCGACGGGCTCGTCTGGCCGGACAGGACGCCGAAGCCGGCGCTCTGGGAGCATCGGTTCCTCGCATCGCCGGTCCGGGTCTCGGCTAGTGCTGCTGATCTTGCGGCGGGACACCTCGTGATCGAGAACCGGGCGAACGTCCGCGATCTCGACTGGCTTCGGGCGACGTGGGAAGAGACGAACGACGGCGAAGTGGTCGACAGCGGCCGGTTCGATCTCCCGGCCGTCGGGTCAGGTGATCGGGGCATCGTGAAGATCGTCGGATGGCAGGCGCCGGCTGCCGGCGATCGTGAGGCGTGGCTGACGATCCGCTTCCGGACTGCCGCCGCCGAAACCTGGGCGCCGGAAGGGTTTGAGGTCGCGGTGGCCCAGCTTCCTCTCAGGATCCCTGTCGATCCGCCGCTCGACGGCATGTCCTGGGATCGAGCGGCCGTCGCCATCGACGACGCCGGCGAGATCCTGAGCCCGGTCCTCGTGGTGCCGCCGCGACTGTCGCTGTGGCGGGCGCCGACCGACAACGATCGCATCGCCGGCCTCGGGGCGGAGTGGGAGCGTCTGGGCGTTGGTCGTCTCGAGCGGCGCTTGCTCGGGATCGAGCGCGGCAACGGGGAGGCCATCGTCCGCGCCGACGAGGTGACCGAGGCCGGGATCGTCGTCCCCCACGAGCGGCGAATTCGGAGCCTGGAGGGTGGCGGGATCCTGGTCGACGAAACCGCGCACGTGCCCGCCCCGCTTCGTGATCTCGCTCGGATCGGGACGGTCCTCGAGACCGTCGACGGCCTGGAGGAGCTGGAGTGGTTCGGCGGTGGGCCCCATGAAACGTACCCCGACCGTCGCAGGAGTGGTGTGGTCGGCCGCTGGGCCTCGACGGTCACCGGCCAGCACGTCCCCTACATCCGGCCCCAGGAGAGTGGCGGGCACGCTGACGTGCGCTGGCTCACGCTCCGCGGCCGGGACGGCCGCGGGCTTCGGATCGTCCTGGACCGGCCGCGTCAGGTCTCGGTGACGCATTTCCGAGCGATTGACCGTGCGACGGCGACCCATGACGACGAGCTTGTCCCGTCGGCATCGACGATCGTCCATCTCGACGCGGCCCATCGCGGTCTGGGGACGGCCAGTTGCGGACCGGACACCCTGCCCCAGTACCTTGTCGGGCCCGGGACCTACCGCTGGGCCTGGGCGCTCCTGCCGCTCGACGCCTGATCCAGAGGAGACCGCCCGATGCCGATCGACTGGGACGCGGAGACCCACGAGTTCCACCTCCGCTCCGAGCAGCTGAGCTACGTCGTCTGCGTTCTCGAGAACGGTGCGCTCGGCCAGCTCCACGTTGGCGCGCCGTTGACCACAGGCCGCTCCTACCGGCACCTGGCGCCGGGCGAGTTCCGCGGGTTCGACAACCGGCTCGGCGACGCCGTGGCCCTGGAGTACCCGACCGAGGGCATCGGCGACTATCGGGTGCCGGCGATCTCTGTCGAGCTGGCCAACGGCTCGGCGGCCCTGTCGCTGGCGTTCGTCCGGCATCGGATCATTGCCGGAAAGCCGCCCATCCCGGGGCTGCCATCGACCTACGTCGAGTCGGACAGCGAGGCGGACACGCTCGAGGTCACGCTCGCTGATCCGTCGGCGGGGATCGAGGTCGACCTTCGTTATTCGGTCTTCGCCCGTCGGCCGGTCATCGCCCGAAGCGCCGTGATCCGAAACACCGGAGCTGGGCCGATCGAGCTCCGCTGCGCCATGAGTGCATCACTGGATCTGCCCGACGCCGACTGGGACCTCATGCAGCTGAGCGGAACATGGGCACGGGAGCGTGCGATTGTCGAGCGCCGCCTCGCGCCGGGGCGCGTCGCGATCGGCAGCCTGCGCGGAGCCTCCGGCCACGAACACAACCCGTTCCTCGCGCTGAAGCGCCCCTCGACGACCGAAGACTGTGGCGACGTGATCGGGCTCAGCCTTGTCTACTCCGGCAATTTCCTGGCCGAGGCCGAAGTCGACCCGTATGGAACCGCCCGCATCCGGCTCGGGATCAACCCCGAGGGTTTCTCGTGGCACCTGGAACCGGGCGCTGTATTCGCAACGCCGGAGGTCGTCCTCGGCTGGTCGGCCGGGGGTCTCGGTGGCCTGAGCGATGCATACCACGGCCTGTACCGGGAGCGATTGGCTCGCGGTACGTGGCGGGACCGCCCGCGGCCGGTCCTCCTGAACAGCTGGGAGGGCGCGTATTTCGACTTCGACGAGGAGCGCCTCGTGGCCATGGCCAACTCGGCCCGCGAGCTGGGCGTCGAGCTCTTCGTCCTCGACGACGGCTGGTTCGGGTCTCGCGACGACGACACCACCTCGCTGGGCGACTGGTTCGTCGACTTGCGGAAGCTGCCGAACGGTCTCGACGGGCTCGCCCGGCGAATCGACGATCTGGACATGGGCTTCGGCCTCTGGATCGAACCAGAGATGGTCAGCGAACAGAGTCGCCTCTTCGCGGAGCATCCGGATTGGGCGATCGGCATCCCCGGTCGGCACCGAACGGCGAGCCGGAACCAGTACGTCTTGGACATGTCTCGGCCCGAGATCGTGGCCTACCTGTTCGCCGAGCTCTCGAAGGTCCTGGCCGGCGCCCCGGTCTCGTACGTCAAGTGGGACATGAACCGCAACATGACCGAGCCCTACAGCCTCGCCCTGCCAGCCCACCGCCAGGGCGAGTTCTTTCACCGCTACATCGTCGGCGTCTATTCCCTGTACGAACGGCTGACGGCCGCGTTCCCGAACATCCTCTTCGAGTCCTGCGCCGGCGGCGGAGGCCGGTTCGATCCCGGAATGCTGGCCTGGGCGCCGCAGGGGTGGACGAGCGACGACACGGACGCCGTGGAGCGGCTCCGGATCCAATGGGCGACCTCGATGGTCTACCCACTGAGCTCGATGGGTGCCCACGTGTCGGCGATCCCGAACCACCAGATCGGCCGGATCACGCCCCTGGCGACCCGCGCCGCCGTCGCCTTCTTCGGAGTGTTCGGCTATGAGCTCGACCCGACGACACTGCGCGAGGACGAGCGACACCAGGTCTCTCAGCAGATCGCCTTTTACGTGGAGAGGCGCGAGCTCTTCCAGCGCGGGCGGTTCGTCCGGCTCCGAAGCCCGTTCGACGGTGACGGCAACGAGACGGCCTGGATGGTCGTTTCCGACGACCGATTGCGGGCCGTCGTCGGCCACTACCGCGTCCTTAACCGGCCCGTCCCGGGACCGGACCGGCTCCGGCTGCGAGGGCTGGATCCGTCCCTGCGCTATCGGGTTTCCAGCTGGCCGAGCACGGCGGACGCAATTGAACGTGTCAACCGAGCTATCCGCGGCGGCGACGACCTGATGACCGTGGGCCTCTTCGTCGAGTCGCCGAATCCACGGGACGCGCAGGTTCGCGGCGATTTCGAGGCTCGCCTGTTCGACGTGTCGGCGGAGCCGGCCTGACAGCGGCGGACCGAAGGCGCTTGCAACCGGGCACCTTGGGTTGGGTCATCCCGGCCCTTCAGGTGCTGCTCTCGACGCGTTGAGAGCTGTCGTCCGGGCGAACCGTGCGGTTGACGTTCAACAATGCCCGGGACGACCCGGCGAACCCGTCGTGGGGCGGCAATCGTGACTGGCGAGCTCGAGCAAGCGACATGAACCCAGCTGACTTTCCGGCCCCGAGAGAGGGGTTCGTGATTACTCATTTCCTCGTGGTGTCCGACCAGGACCGATCCCGGGCGTTCTACCAATCTCTGTTCGACGGCCAGGTGCTGATCGAGCGCGATCCGGTCATCATGAAGGTCGCGAACACCTGGTTGATCCTGAACGAGGGCGGCGGCCCGACCGACGACAAACCCACCGTCACGCTGACGACCCCTCCCGACCCCGACCGCACGAGCGCCTTCCTCAACATTCGGGTCGCCGACATCGGGAAGGTGTACGAGGAGTGGTCGGCCAAAGGCGCAGAGTTCCTGACCGAGCCGAAGGACCACGGACGGGAGATCCGCGCGTACATCCGCGATCCCGACGGCCATCTGATCGAGGTCGGTCAGACCGTCGGCGTTTCTGGGTGATCGGTCGGCGAGTGTGACGCGTTGGGCGTTCGGGGTGACGGCGAGATCAAGATTCCATGACGCGCACGCCGACGCGCGCAAACCGCGTCCGCCGGGAATCTCGGGCGTCACTGACAAGGCTCCTCTGTGGCACGATCACGCGGGCCAATCGCGGCTGGGAGGGCCGAATGCGTCTCCAGCGACGGCGATTCAGTGAACCACGTGACGCGGCGATTGGATTCGCGGTCGACGCGGCAAGAAGCTCTTCGAGAACGACCTGAGAATCGCCCTCGCCCGCTAGGAAGAAGCCCATGTGCCCGGGGTCCTGCTTTCGAGTCCGGTCTAGAGTTGCCGGAGCCATGCCGCGAGTTCATCCGCCAGCCCGGTCACAAGGTGTCTGCGTGTCCCGCTCAGGAGGCAGGCGACTCGGGTGCTAGGAGAACCGCGTGATCCGATGGAGGACGGCCTCGCTGGCGAGGCCTCGTTCAAGGCGGTCACGCAGCGGCGCCGTCGGGGCCCGGCGGCCGTGGCCGTCGCCGCGCTCGCGTTCGTGGGCTTCGCGCTCCTGACCAAGGAGTTGATCGCCACGGCAGGTGCCCCTGTCTTGAGCGCGACACCAGCCTCGTCCCTGGGAGTGATCGCAAGGGCCACCGCCCCTGCCTTCGCACAGGCCGCGCCCGCTGCGGTGTCGGCTTCGGGCCCTCCGGCCCAGGATCCGACCGCCCGGCGATACCCCACGTTAGCCGGCGTCAGCGTCAACGCTGGGACGACCCATCTCATCCCGGGCCCGACACCGGTCGGAGTGACCATCAATTTGCCAATGGGCTGGCAGGCGGCGGGGCCGAGTATGTACCTCAAGCGGGCTTCCGCCGGCCCGGTTGGCCTGTCGATCGGCGCGTACAGCATCCAGCACGTGAACACGTTCCCGTGTCGATGGGCAAGCCAGGCGTAAACCGACACGGCCTACCCGCACACCACCGCGGGACTGGCTTTGGCGCTCTCGGCATTCTGGGGCCAGGATCCCAACCAGGTGCCCTTCTTCTCGAATTCGACGATCGCACCCATCTCCAGCCGACCTCGTCCAACGGCCATCGGTGGCCGTTCGGCTTCGTATGTCGAGGTGCTCATCCCGAGCGTCCTCGATTTCAGCCAGTGCGACGCCGATCAGCTCGTGCTGTGGGAATCGGCAGACGGCTCGGTCCGGTACGGCTTGGGTCCCGGCGAGATCGATCGCCTTTGGGTAGTCGATATGGACGGTGCTCCTGTCGTGATCGACGCCGCCATGCCGCTGCTGGCCTCACTGTCGGACCGAGCCGAGCTTCAGGCGATAGTCGACTCCGTTAGGATCGAACCCTGGGGCCTTTGTGAGCGAAATCGGAACTGCCACGAGCTAGCCGCAAGCCTTTCAGACACGTCCCTGAAGCGCGCCGACAGCGCAAAGAATCGGTCTATCCAACGAACGACAACTCACTTGGATTGACAACCCGAGCCATCGGGAGTTTTGTCGGGCTCCATCCGGCGAAGGATGAGCTCGCCGAGGCTCTCGCTCACCTCGAGACCGGGGCGGTCTTCTTCATGGGTCGAGTCGTCGACCCGACGGCCGCCGGCTAGGAGGCCAGCGGCGACGCCGAAATTGGAGGTGTCGTTCTTCTCCTGCCGTCGAAAACCGGGGCTTCGTGCGCCTGCGTATGTCTATCGACAGCAGGCCCCAACCCACACCCAAAAAGCTCTGGAGTACCCGATGTCCGTTCCTCGTCTGATCGCCGCGCTCGTCACCGCGGTCCTTGTCGTCGCCGGCTGCTCGTCGGGCGCAGCCAACCCCGCTCCGAGTTCTGGAGGTGCATCAGGCGCTGCCGGAGTCACAGTTGGGACCGCCAGTTCGGCGAGTTTCGGGACCTACCTGACCGGCCCGAACGGCATGGCGCTCTACACGCACGCCGGTGACAGCGCGACCTCATCGACCTGCACCGGCGGATGCGCCTCGGCATGGCCGCCCCTCGCGACGACCGGACAGCCGAAGGCCGGGTCCGGGGTCACAGGGCAGCTCGGCACGCTGACCCGGGCTGACGGCACAGTCCAGGTCACCTATGGTGGCCTGCCGCTCTACTACTGGCAGGGCGACACGAAAGCCGGCGACGTGACTGGCAATGGCGTGGCCGGCTTCTCTCTCGCGAAGGTCGGCGGAGCGGGATCCGTGCCGAGTGCCTCGGGAGCCGCGCCCGCGCCGAGCTCATCCACCACTTCTGGGTATTGACGCCGGACGTCCGCTTCCCCACACGGGTGACGCGCCTGGTTTCCTCCCTCGGACTCAACTCGTCGGTACTGCCGGGGTAACGGTGCTGCCCGCCAACCGCGCGATGGCGATCCGGTTGATCAGGAAGGCGAGGCGAGAACGCAGGGCGAAATCGAAGGGGATGGCGTCACATCGATCGACCCATCAGGGTGGATCGCGATCGTTTTCGTGACTTCATCTCCACTCGTTGCCGCCGCCACCACGCTTGTTTGGACGTGCGATGCCGACGACGTGACGTCGACTGAATACGTGCCGGCGTCGAGACCCTGGGCCGACTCCCGGCAACCTTCGACGATCATCTCGCTCGCCCCTCCCGACGCCGGAGGGGCCCAGTGCACGGTTGCACTTTGGGTTGACTGGTTGACAATGCGGAGGACCAGGTCTGCGTGTGCAACCGGGCCCGAATTCACGAAACAGCCTGACACGCCGAGAGCGACCGCAGCGGCAGTCGTCAGCAATCGGCGTGGGTGTTGTTGGTCCACGTGCTGTACCAAGCGGAACTCGTTATCGACCAATCCGACA
>Ga0307305_10000056_pt1 | contig 29177 bp, 28 predicted proteins | sample ER_DNA_186_FD_194512 | JGI IMG/M metagenome (GOLD analysis project Ga0307305, IMG submission 194512) | Bulk soil microbial communities from the East River watershed near Crested Butte, Colorado, United States - ER_DNA_186 | ecosystem: Environmental > Terrestrial > Soil > Floodplain | place... | reverse complement strand
GACGTCGCGGTGCGCGGCGGTGCCGTCGTCGGCCTCCCGGCCGGCGGCTCGCTGCGGGTCCTGGCCGGCGGGATCGCGACCAGCGGCTCGACCAAGCGCCGCTGGCGCCGCGGCGGCGAGATGCAGCACCACCTGATCGATCCGCGGACGGGCCGCCCCGCCGAGTCGCGCTGGGACGAGGTGACGGTTGCCGCGGGTTCTTGTCTCGCCGCCGACGTCGCGGCCAAGGCGGCGTTTCTCCTCTCCGACGACGGCCCGGCCTGGCTCGACGACCGCGGTCTCGCGGGGCGCTTCCGCGAGGACGAGGTCTTCGTCGAGAACCGGGCGTGGACGGAGTCCCTGCAGCGGGCAGTCGCGTGATCGTCTGGTACGTCGCGCGCGCGGGCGGGATCCTGGCCTACGTGTTGCTGAGCGGCTCGGTCATCCTCGGGCTGCTGCTGGCGGGCCGGGCGAAGCTGCCCGGCTGGCCGCGGTTCGCGGTCGAGGACATCCACCGGTTCGTCGGCCTGCTCGCCGGGACGTTCATCGCGATCCACGTCGGCGCGCTGCTCGTAGACAGCTACATGCCGTTCTCGCTCGCGAACATCCTCGTTCCGGGGACAGCGCCGTACCGGCCGGTCTCGGTGGCCTTCGGCGTGATCGCGGCCGAGCTCCTGCTCGCACTTGCCGTCACGAACCGCTACCGGAAGTCGCTCTCGCACCGCTTCTGGCGGCGTGCGCACTACCTCAACTTCGCGGTCTGGCTGTTCGCGCTTGTCCATGGCATTGCCGCCGGGACCGACCGCACAACAGTCTGGGCGCTCGCGCTCTACATCGGAACCGCCTCGTTGGTCGCGGGCTTGGCGGCGAGCCGCTTTGCGGGGGCCGCGCCCGAGGCCGCGCCGATACGCTGACCATGTGCCGGACATCCGAAGCGAGATTGCGCGCCGACTGGCGCAAGGTGAGCGTGTGGCGCTGGCGACGGTGGTCGCGACCAGGCGTTCCGCACCGCGGCCGGTGGGCTCGAAGCTGCTCGTCTCCGAGAGCGGGGAGCTCCTCGGCTCGGTGTCGGGCGGGTGCGTCGAGAGTGACGTAGCGGTCCAGGCCGCCGAGGTGATCGCCGGCGGCGAGCCGCGGCTCTTGACCTACGGCATCACGGACGATCAGGCCTGGGGAATCGGCTTGCCATGCGGCGGCGAGATCGACGTCTTCGTTCAGCGGCTCGAGCAGGAGCTGCCGCAGAACGGCGACGCCGCGCTGATCACTGCGCTGGAGGGCCCGCGCGTGGGCCAGCATTGGTTCGGGGAGATCGAGGGGCCGACCCGGGTACTCGAGCTCGACGGCAAGAAGGTGTTCGCCGAGGTGACCGGTCCGCCGCCGCGGCTAGTTGTGGTCGGCGCAACCGACACCGCCGAGGAGCTCTGCCGCTCGGCGAAGGCCCTTGGGTGGCGAACGGAGGTCGTCGATCCGCGGCCCGCTCTCGTGACCCGCGAGCGCTTACCGAGCCCGGACGAGATCAAGGTCGCCTGGCCGGACGAGCTCGAGGTCGACGGCGCCACGGCGGTCGTCGTGCTGACGCACGAGGAGCGGCTCGACGTCCCCGCGCTGACGACTGCGCTCGCGAGTAAGGCGTTCTACGTCGGCGCAATCGGGTCTCGCAGGACGCAGGCGAAGAGACGCGAGCGGCTGCTCGAGGCCGGTCTCGCGGAGGAGAGCATCGAGCGGCTGGCCGGGCCTGCCGGCCTCGACCTCGGGGCGGATACGCCCGCCGAGACCGCCGTCTCGATCCTGGGGGAAATCCTCGCGGTCCGCGCAGGTCGCTCCGGCGGCCGGCTCGCCGAGCGCACCGGGCCAATCCACAGCACGGCCTGAGAGCCGTGTCGACGTGAGTGCAATCGGTCTGACCGGTCATTTCAGACGGACGCACGAGCAAAGCTCGCGCGTCCTGAAGTCGGCATCGCAAGCGACGCCTTAGGTGACCGCAGTCGCGCTGGCGTGCGCGTCCGCCGCGCTGTTCGGCGCGATGTCGGTTGCGGTCCGGTTCGCGGTGCGCCGCTCGGGCGACGCGGAGCTCGGCTCGCTCGCGATGTCGTCGGTCGCCTTCGTGGTCACCGGCCTGATCGGCCTCGCGGCCGGGCCGCATCTCGACCTGGCCGACATCTGGCCGTTCCTGATCGCCGGGACGATCGCTCCGGGCCTCTCGCAGGTCTTCTTCGTGCGTGCGGTGCGCGAGGCAGGCGCGGCGCGGACCTCGGTCCTGATGGGCACCGCGCCGCTCGTTGCGGTTGCGATCGCCCTGGTCTTCCTGCATGAGCCGGTTCGGGCCCCGTTGCTCGTCGGCGCAGGCCTGATCGTGGCCGGCGGCATGGCGCTGGCCCGCGAGCGCGTGCGGCCGGCCGACTTTCGTCGCCTCGGAGTCCTCTTCGCGCTCACTGCGACGGTCCTCTTCGCGGTTCGGGACAACGTTCTGCGCTCGTTCGCGAAGGACACGAGCGTCCACGCGCTCGTCGCCGCGCCGGCCTCGCTCCTTGCCGGCCTGGCGACGATCGCGCTCTACCTCGTCGTCTCGCAACGCTCATGGCCAAGGGGCTACACGCGGCATCTGCGCCTGTTTGCGCCGGCGGGAGTGTTCTTCGGATTTTCGTACGCCGCCCTGTTCGAGGCGTACTACCGCGGCCGGGTCAGCGTGGTGGCGCCGCTCGTCGCGACCGAGTCGCTCTGGGGAGTCGTCTTCTCGGTCCTCCTCCTGCGGCGGAGCGAGCTCGTCGGCCGCTGGCTGCTGGTCGGCGCGGCGCTGATCGTCGCCGGCGGCGCGTTGATAGGCGTGTCGCGATAATCCAGGCGTGGGCTGGCTGACGCAGCTGGTCGAGGAACGCGGTGCCGAGGCGCTCGACCTGCACGCGCAGACGATCAACCCGCAGTTCGTGAAGCTGCTGCGGACGATCGGCTTCGACCGCCGCTGGGCGCGCGCCGAGGGCGCATATCTCTGGGACTCGGACGGGAACCGCTACCTCGACGTGCTCGGCGGGTTCGGGATGTTCAACGTCGGGCGCAACAACCCGCACATCCGCGAGGCGCTCGTCGAGGCGATGGAGCTCGAGCGGCCCGGCTCCGTGCAGCTGGGCGTCGACTCGCTGCCGGCCTTGCTTGCCGAGCAGCTGTTGCGGCTCGCGCCCTCGAGCGTCGAGCGGGTGCTCTTTACGAGCTCGGGCGCGGAGTCGGTCGAAGCGGCGATCAAGCTCGGGCGCGCCGCGACGGGGCGCTCGCGCGTGCTCTCGCTCGAGCATGGTTTCCACGGACTGACGCTGGGCGCGCTCTCGGCGACGGCTGCGTCGGAGTTCACCTCGCGCTTCGGGCCGCTGCTGCCGGGGTTCGAGAAGGTGCCCTGGGACGACCTTTCGGCGCTCGAGGACCAGCTCCGCGCGGAGGACGTTGCGCTCTTCATCGTCGAGCCGGTGCAGGGCAAAGGCGTCAACATCCCCGGGCCTGGCTACCTCGAAAGCGCGCAGGAGCTCTGCCGCCGGTACGGGACGCTCTTCTGCGTCGACGAGGTGCAGACCGGCTTCGGCCGCACGGGCCGGATGTTCGCGCTGGAGCACTGGGGGCTCGAGCCCGACCTGATCACCGTCGCCAAGTCGCTCTCCGGCGGCTACGTGCCGGTGGGCGCGCTCTTGATGTCGAGCGAGGTCTACGACGGCGTCTTCGACTCGCTCCCGAACGCGATCAGCCACGGTTCGACCTTCGCGCCGAACGACCTCGCGATGGTGGCCGGCCTGGCGACGCTGCGGGAGCTGGCTGCGCAGGATCTGGTCGCGCGCTCGGCACGCCTCGGCGAGCTCTTGCTCGAGCGGACGCGCCCGTTCGTCGACCGGTTCGAGGTTGTGCGAGACGTGCGTGGTCTCGGGCTGATGTGGGCGATCGAGTTCGAGGAGCCACCCGGCGGCTCGCGCACCTGGAAGCTGCTCGAGCGGATCCAGCCCGGGCTCTTCGCGCAGCTCGTGATCGTGCCGCTCTTCCGCGACCACCGCATCCTGAGCCAGGTCGCCGGCCACGGGCTGAACGTGCTGAAGGCGATTCCGCCGCTGGTCGTCACCGAAGAGGACGTCGACTGGTTCGTCTCGGCGCTCGAGGAGACGATCGCCCGAGCCGAGAAGATGCCGCGCGCGCTAGTCCGGTTCGCGCTCCAGGCCGCTCGCGCAGGCCGGACCCCGCGCCGCCGCCTCGCCCGCGCCTAGCGACCTGGTAACGACCGTAAGTCGCAACCAGGTAACGAGTTGTTACTTGGACATGTAGCCGGTGCGGCGGAGGAATTTGTGGAGATGGCGGAGAAACGCCTTCGCCGTCTTGTCCCAGCCGAGGCCCAGATGGTGCTCGCGACGAAGGACTTCGAGTTGCCTGAACGCCGAATCGCAGTGTCGTAGGAGACATTCGTCAGCCGTCCACGCCGCGAGGACGCCGACGTTATCCGTCCGGTATCGCCGGGCCAAGGCCCAATGCCACTGCCGTCTAGCATCCCGTCGGGCCAGTGTCGGGAACGACCGTGTGACGTCGTCGAATCGACCGGCGCGATAGCGCCAGACCTGGACGGGCCAACTCGAATCCGCGAAGTCCGTGAACTGATAGGCGAAACGATCGTCTCCCGACACGAACTCGGGGCGGCCGTCGTGGTCGAGGTCTCGAGCGCGGTAGTCGGCGTTCCCGAAGATATGTCTCGTGAGCACGTAGTCGTTGGCCATCTGGTCAAACCGGTAGACCTGCGTGTACCAGCAGCAGTGGGCTCCTCCCCACCAGAGATGGAGCACGATCTCCGGCTCGGGATCGACGTCGAGGTTTCGAACCGCGACTGACTTCTGGTGGTTGAAGTACCTCGCAGGGTCGACCTCGGAGTAGCTCGTCACCGGCTTCAGATCCTCGTCAAGGAGGACTGCGCCGCCGCGCCTGATCGTCAGGTGTGGGTTCGTGAACCGGTAACTCTGCGCGTTGTAGTCGTACGAGAAGTCCGCTTCGACATTGCCATCCACTGCCGTCTCGACTACGTGGCGGTTTGCCGCGGTCGCGGAGCCTGTGAGGGCGAGTGCGGCCAGAGCCATCGCCAAGGCCACGAGCTTCATCGCTTGACGATACAGCCGTGGAGGGAACCGGGCTAGAGCTCGGAGACTTCGGCGTGGCGTTCGGCGATGCAGGCTCGCGCCCAGGTGTCTGCGGCCTCGACGAGCCGGCCGCAGAGCATGTCCAGCTCGCGCTCGTCGTCTGGCAGCTGTTCCGGAGCGATCTCGATCCGGACCTGGTTGAGCGATGCCTCGGTCTCCCCGCCGATCTCGTGCCGGTGCTCGGCGACGATCGAGACCTCGCCCACCTTCGGAAGCAGAGCGGCCGCAAGCTCGTCGATCTCCGCGGGCGTGGCGCCGCGCCCTGCGAAGACGCCGAAGTTGACGCGAACCTCGACTCCGGGCGGTTCCGCTTCACGCACGCAGAAGGCCAGCTGAGGTTCGTTCATCATCTGCAGGCCGTATAACCCGGCTTGGCCCGATCTAACCCTCGGTCGGTTCCCAGCGGAACGAGCGGAGCGCGACGAGCACCCCGGCGATGCCCCAGGCCGCCAGCACAGCGACATTCGTCCCCTGCGACCAGATCTCGTGCCCGTGCAGCATCACGTTGCGCACGAGCCGCAGGAAGTAGGTGAGCGGCAGGACTGCCGCGATCGCCCGCAGGAACGCGGGATACGAGTGCGGCGAGAAGAACGCCCCGGAGATGAACGCCATCGGCAGGTAGATCGCGTTCACGACCGCGGAGGCGCCCTCGGCGCTCTTGATCAGGGCGGTGAGCCCGATGCCGAGGCCGCAGAACGCGACTGCGCCGAGAATGAGCGCGAGCGCCAGCGACAAGGGCCGGCCGGGGAAGCCGATCGAGAAGAAGAGCCGGCCGAGCACCAGGAGGCCTACGACCTCGACCGCGAAGGCCGCGAGGAACGCGCTCAGGAGCGCCGTCACGTAGACCGGCGCGGGCAGCGGCGTCGCGCGGAGCCGTTTGAGGATCCCCGCCTCGCGCCGGATCACGAGCACGATCGCCAGGCCGGCGAACGCGATCGAGATCGCGCCGTAGCCGATCATCCCGGCCTCGAGGAAGGGCGCCGAGCGAACGTTGCCCTCGCTCTTGATCCGGTCGTTGCCGTATACCGACGCGAGCAGCAGGAAGAAGATCATCGGCAGCAGGAACGTGAAGAACGCGAGCTCGCGGCTGCGCACGTAGAGCAGCAGCTCACCTTTGAGCTCGTGCCGGAAGAGCCTCACTCGGGCTGGTCCTCGGTCAACGAGAGATAGACGTCTTCGAGGCTCGGCCGGCGGACGACGAGGCCTTCGAGCTCGCGGTCCTCGGCCAGCGCCTTCTCGGTCAGCTCGTGGAGGAGGCGCGTGGGGCTGTCAGTCTCGAGGACGACCTCGCGGCCGTTCTCGCGGTAGCGGATCTCGGTGGCAGGCGCGCTGCCGATCAGGTCGGCCGGCGGCCCGACCGCGACGATCTCGCCTTTCCGCAGCACGGCGACGCGGTCTGCGAGCTGCTCCGCTTCGTCGAGGTAGTGCGTCGTCAGCACGATCGTCTTGCCGAGGCTCCGCAGCGAGCGGAGCGTGTCCCACGCCTGCCGCCGCGCGTGCGGGTCGAATCCGGTCGTGGGCTCGTCGAGGAAGATCAGCTCGGGGTCGCCGACGAGCGCGATGCCGAGGTCGAGCCGACGGCGCTGTCCACCCGAGAGCCGACGCACCCGGTCGTCGCGCTTCTCGCGGAGGCCAACCAGCTCGACGACCTCGTCCACTGAGCGCGGGCTCGAGTAGTAGCCAGCGAAGAGTTGCAGCATCTCGGCGACGGTCAGCGTCTCGTACATCGCCGAGGACTGAAGCACGACGCCGATGCGCTCCCGCCAGTCTCCGCCTGCCTCCGCCGGGTCGGCGCCGAGAACCTCGACGGTGCCGCCGTCGCGCCTGCGGTAGCCCTCGAGGATCTCGACTGTCGTCGTCTTGCCCGCGCCGTTCGGGCCGAGCAGCCCGAAGACCTCCCCCCGCTCGACGTCGAAGCTGACTCCGCGCACCGCCTCGAGTGCGCCGTACGACTTGCGCACGTCGCGAACGGAGATGGCGCTCATGCGAGCTCGATCGCGAGCACGCCGGCCGGCGGGAACGGCGGCTCCTCGCCGCCGGTGAGCGCGGCGGCGATCCTGCCGCAGTCGGGCTGGTGTCCGACGACGATCACGGTCTCGCCCCGGTCGGCTGCTGCGGCCTTGACGCCCTCCGCGGTCGCTCCGGGGGCGAGGCGCTCGTCGGCTTCGGCCTCCAGGCCGGCGGGGCGGGCGAGCTCGGCGCCGGTCTCCCGGGCGCGGAGGAGCGGGCTCGTCAGGACTGCGTCCGGGCGGATCCCTTCGGCGGCTAACCGCTCGCCCAGCTCGCGGGCGGCGCGCCGGCCTTCAGCGGTCAGAGGCCTCAGCTCGTCCGGCTCTCCGTCCGCAGCTTCGGCATGGCGAACCAGGTAGAGCTGCACGGCTGGGAGAATAGACACGTGCGCGCGCTTCGCTACGTGATTGGGGACGTCTTTACGGACACGCCCTTGGCCGGGAACCCGGTCGCGGTGTTCACCGACGCGCGCGAGCTGGAGGGGGACGTGATGCAGCGGCTCGCGCGGGAGATGAACCTCTCGGAGTCGGTCTTCGTGCTGCCGCGCGAGGGAGAGGGGCACGCGCGGATCCGGATCTTCACGCCCTCGGCCGAGCTGCCCTTCGCGGGGCACCCGACCCTGGGGACAGCTTTCGTGCTCGCCCAGCCGCTGCAGCTCGTCGAGATCCGGCTCGAGACCGGGATGGGCGTCGTGCCGGTGGCGCTCGAGCGCGAGGGACCGCGGATCGTATTCGGGCGTATGGCGCAGCCGATCCCAACCTGGGAGCCGTTTCCGGAGGAGCAGGCGCTGCTGGCCGCAGTCGGCGTCGAGGCCTCGGAGCTGCCGGTCGAGATCTACGACAACGGGGTGCGGCACGTCTACGTTGCGCTCGCTTCGGATGAGGCGGTTGCTGGGCTGCGGCCGGACTTCGGCGCGCTCTCGGACCTCTCGGGGGTGCTCGGCACGAACTGCTTCGCCGGGTCGGGCTCTCGCTGGAAGACGCGGATGTTCGCGCCCGGCGGCGGTGTCGCCGAGGACCCCGCGACAGGCTCGGCTGCGGGCCCACTCGCGGTGCATCTCGCCCGGCACGGGCGAATCGGCTTCGGTGAGGAGGTCGAGATCTCGCAGGGCGCGGAGATCGGCCGTCCCTCGACGCTCTACGCGCGGGCCGACGGCTCGGCTGAGCAAATCGAGCGGGTCGAGGTCGGCGGCAGCGCCGTGATCGTCGCCCGCGGCGAGTTCAAGCTTCCCTGAGCTCGACGGCCTCGATCTCCGGGAGCTCCGGAGCCAGGCCTCGCCAGAAGCGGCCGCCGTCGGTGGAAAGGTAGAGGCGGTTGCGGGCGGCGTACAGCACGCAGTCCGGGTCGTCGTCGGCGATGGCCACCGCACGGCCAGCGGGAAGGCCGCCTCCCGACTCGCGCCACGTCCGGCCCGCGTCGTTCGAGACCGCGAGCGGCGGGCGCCGGTCCACTACGGCGATCACCGTCGAGCCGCAACGAGCCGCCGAGACGACGCGAGGGAGCTCGACCTCCAGAGTCGGCCGCTCGACATGCGCTCCCGAGGCGCCGAGCACGACCTCCTCCTCGAGATCGACCTCGAAGACGCCGTCGACCGTCCCAACAAACGCCTTCACCGGAGCCGCCGCGCCAGTAGCCCGGTGACCAGCGCTCCCGCCCGTCGAGCCGAAGCGACCGGCGCGTGCCCTCCCGCACGCGCGGCCATGTATGCGACGGCGAAGGCATCTCCCGCACCGGTCGGGTCGACCGGCCCGCCGACTGCTCGCGTCGCGACGCGCTCGAGCTGCCCGTCCGCGTAGACGAGCGAACCGCGCGAACCGAGCGTGACGATGATCTCCGGCACCCCGAGCGCGCGCAGCGCTGCCTCGTCCGGCTCCCCGACCAAAGCCTGTGCCTCCTCCTCGGCGAGCTTGAGCACGCTCACGTGGCGAAGAACCTCGGGGTCGAAGTCGGCGTGCAGCTCCAGCGGCCCGGTCCGCGCCGGGCGAACGAGCCCCTGACCGTCGAACAGGATGCGCCGCCGGCCCGACGCGAGCTCGGCCAGCGTCGCCGCCGGAAAGTCGGACTGCGCCAGCGCGCCCACGTGGATCCAGCGCGCGTCGCCGAGCTTGCGCACGTCCTTCGGCGACCATGAGTCCCCGATCCCGTCGACGGTCATCTCGCGGCGGTCGCCCTCGTAACGGATCGAGAAGGCCGCCGTCGAAGAACCGCCGAGCCACAGCACCGGAACGCCCAGGGCCACCAGCGGTCGCATGAGCAGCGCGCGATCCGCGCTCGCGCACTTGGCTACGACGAGCGCCGGCGTCTCCAGGGCACGCAAGGCCCGAGCCGCCCAGAACGGTGGCCCGCCGACCCGGGGCGGCCCGCCGTCAACGAGGTCGCGCGAGAGGTTCCCGACTACGGCGAGCCGCGGCACGCGACGAGCCTAACCAGCCTGCGATCGTGGCCAGGACGAACGCAACGGCGAAGCTCGGCAGCGACGCCGTCCAGCGCGCGTGCCCCGGATGCAGGTTGTTGACGATCGTCGTCCACCAGTGCGGCCCAACGGGCGACAGCCATTGGTAGAACGCAAAGCCCACGAACCAGCAGAGCAAGAGCTCCCAGCGCACTGCGGGCGCCGAGAACACGTCCTTCGGCTCGTAGTGGGCACCGCGCATCAACCAGTCCGCGAGGAGCACCGCGAACAACGGCACGAAGACCGAGCCGAGCAGGTAGAGGAACGTCAGGTAGTTGCCGAGGTCGATCGCGATCGCGCCTCCGGTCGCAACCGCGCCCACCAGCACGATCAGCAGCCGCTGTGACGCCCACGGCACGACGTTCTGGATCGAGACCGCCGTCGAGTAGATGTCCGCGAACGCCTCGTCGCTCTCGTCGACGGTCAGCATCAGCAGCGCCACGATCGCGAGCGCGCTGCCGCCGGCGACCGCGGTCGGGATCTGGGACGGCTCGCTCAGGCCGCGCTCGATCACCAGCACCGAGCCGAGCCCGAAGCACCAGAGCGTCGGCACGAAGTAGCCGATCCCCGCGCCGAAGAACCCGCTGCGCCGGTCGCGGGAGAACCGCGTGTAGTCGGCCGCGAGCGGCGTCCACGAGATGATGTTCCCGATCACGAGGTCGACGCCCTGGCCGATCGAGACTCCGCCGGTCCCGTGCGAGTGCCAGAGGTGGTGCAGGTTCGCCTTGTCGAGCGCCCACCAGGTCAGGTAGACGATCGACGCCGCGACCGCCCAGGCCGCGAACTTGCGCAGGTAGCGGCGCACGAAGCCAACCGGCCCGAGCAACCCGAGGGCGACCGAGACCCCGCCGAAGACGAGCGCCCAGAGCCAGCGAGCCTCGAACCCGAAGACCCGCTGCGAGAGCGCTGCCGCCGCGGTCGAGATGATGATCAGCTCAAAGGTCGACCAGCCCAGGTTTTGCGCGACGTTCAAGACTGTCGGCGCGTACGACCCGCGGCGTCCCAAAGGCGCCCGCAGCAGCACCATCCCCGGAACCCGCGCGTCCGCCCCGATCGCACCGGCGAGTCCGAGCAGCAGGTTCCCGGCGACACCCCCGATCAGGATCGCGACCGCCGCCTGCTTGAAGGAGAGCATCGGCACGAGCCCGGCGGCCGCGACGATGACGAGCAACGAGACGGAGAGGTTCCCCCAGAGCAGCGTCGTGTCGAACAGCCCGAGCACGCGAAGCCGCTCCGGAACGGGCGTGATCCCCCAACTAGGCGTCCGCTCGTCCATTCGCTCCCTCCGCCGGCATTACCCGGATCAGGTTCTCGGGTGTGATCTCAGCCACTTGTCGCGGCACCCCGGAAATTCCAGCCTAGCGGTGATTACCCGAGCCGCGATGGGGTACTCCGTTGCCCAGGGTGAAGGGCCCCCGGAGGGACCGGCGGTTTGCGTTTCTCGTGCTTGGCGTGGTCCCGCTCGCGGGCTGCGGCGGCTCGCAGGATTCCCTCGCGCCGCACAGCCATCAGGCCCGGGATATTGCGAACCTCTTCTGGTGGATGATGGGCGGGGCCTGGATCGGCCTCGCGCTCGTCGTCGGGCTCCTGGTCTGGTCGTACAAGCGCCGTAAGCGCCGCGGCTTCGGCGACGACGTCGAGGGCGACAAGCCGGGCGAGAAGCGCAGCTGGTACGCGGTGCTCGGCCTGGGGATCGCGATGCCGATCGTCGTCATCTCGACGCTGTTCGTCATCTCCGACCTGTTCGTGATCAAGACGACGCAGGCGCCGGCGAGCACCACGACGCGGCTGACCGTGAAGGTGATCGGCCACCAGTGGTGGTGGGAGGTGCGCTACCCGGGCACGAACGCGGTGACCGCGAACGAGCTGCACATCCCGGTCCGCACGCCGGTGCGCGTCGAGGTCACGACCGCAGACGTGATCCACAGCTTCTGGGTGCCGGAGCTGAACAAGAAGGTCGACACCATCCCGGGGCAGACGAACGTCGTCGAGCTCGACGCCGACCAGCCCGGGCGCTACCGTGGCCAGTGCGCCGAGTTCTGCGGGCTCCAGCACGCGCACATGGCGATGTACGTCTTCGCCGACGAGCCGTCCGCGTTCCGGCGCTGGCTGTCGCGCGAGGAGAAGCCGGCGCAGAGCCCGAGCGGCGGGCTCGCGGCGGACGGCGAGCGGCTCTTTCTGAACGGCCCCTGCTCGAGCTGCCACGCGATCCGCGGCACCGATGCCGACGGCTTCGTCGGCCCGGACCTGACGCACGTCGCCTCCCGCACGACGCTCGCCGCGGTGACGATCCCGAACGACCGCGACTCGCTTCGCAACTGGATCGTCGACTCGCAGCACGTCAAGCCGGGGAACCTGATGCCGAACTTCTCGGTTTCCGGGCACAAGCTGGACGCGCTGGTCGCCTACCTGGAAGGCCTGAAGTAATGGCGATCGCAACGCCGCCGAACCCCGCAGCGGCCGAGCGCATGGAGCGGCTCGAGCTGATCTGGGAGAGCCGTCCCGGGATCCTCGGCTGGCTCACGACGACCGACCACAAGCGGATCGGGCTCCTCTACTTCTGGACGACGCTCGCCCTCTTCGGCGCGGGCGGCGCGGAGGCTCTGCTGATCCGCACCCAGCTCGCCCAGCCGAACCAGCACGTCGTCTCCCCGCAGACCTTCGACGAGCTTTTCACGATGCACGGGATCACGATGATCTTCTTCTTCATCATCCCGATGACGACGGGCGCCTTCGGGAACTACCTGCTGCCGCTGCTCCTCGGCGCCCGCGACATGGCGTTCCCGCGCATGAACGCCCTCAGCTACTGGATCTTCCTCGCGTCGGCGGTCTTCATCTACACGAGCCTCTTCATCGGCAAGGCCCCGGACGCGGGCTGGTTCAACTACGTGCCGCTGGCGAGCAAGAAGTACGACCCGGGCCACAACATCGACTTCTACTGCCTGGGGATCATCTTCAACTCGATCGCGTCGACGCTCACCGCAGGCCAGTTCATCGTCACGATCCTCAAGTCGCGCGCGCCCGGGATGTCGCTGAACCGGATGCCGCTCTTCTGCTACGCGATGCTCGCCGCGTCGTTCGGCCTGCTCTTCGCGCTGCCCTCGCTGAGCGCCGACACGATCTTCCTCTTCCTCGACCGCAACGTCGGGACGCACTTCTTCGACCCCTCGCACGGCGGCTCGACGCTGCTGTGGCAGCACCTCTTCTGGATCTTCGGGCACCCCGAGGTCTACATCCTGATCGTCCCGGCCTTCGGGATCGCGACGTCGATCATCCCCGCCTTCACCCAGCGCCGCCTCGTCGCCTTCCCGCTCGTCGCGATCGCCGAGCTGCTCGTCGTCTTCATCGGCTTCGGCGTCTGGGCCCACCACATGTACACGGTCGGGATGCCGACGGTCTCGATGGTCTTCTTCGCGGCGGCGACGGCGATGGTGATCATCCCGAGCACGATCCAGGTCTTCGCCTGGTGCATGTCCTTCGTGACGGGCCTACCGACGTTCAGGACGCCGCTGCTCTTCATCGCCGGCTTCATCTTCATGTTCGTGACCGGCGGGCTGACCGGGATCATGTTCGTAGCGATCCCGTTCGACCAGCAGGTCACGGACACGTACTTCGTGATCGCCCACTTCCACTACATCATCTTTGGCGCGGCGGTCTTCCCGATCTTCGGCGGAATGTACTACTGGTTCCCGAAGGTCACGGGGAAGCTGTACTTCGAGCGGCCGGGCCAGATCAGCTTCTGGCTGATCTTCCTCGGGACGAACCTCCTCTTCTTCCCGATGCACATCGTCGGGCTGCTGGGCATGACGCGCCGTGTCTACACGTACCCGTCGGGTATCGGCTGGACGGCGTACAACCTCGCCGAGACGATCGGCGGTTTCGTCACGCTTGGCGGGATCCTGGTGCTGCTCGGCAACCTTGCCGTCAGCTACTTCCGCGGGCCACCCTCGGGGCCGGATCCGTGGCGAGGGCCGACGCTCGAGTGGACGACCAGCTCGCCGCCGCCCGAGTACGACTTCGCCGTCATCCCTCGCGTCACGAGCGCCTACCCGAACTGGGATCCCGCCGACCGCGAGGCCGACCGGCTGAAGCTTGCCGACGGCGTGCTGATGCTCGAGCGCGGCCACGAGCAGCCCGAGGTGACGCCGGTCGATGGGCGGCTGGCGCGGGTGGCGCACATGCCGCACGAGTCGCCTTGGCCGGCGGTGCTGGCGCTCGCGCTCGCCCTGCTCTTCACGATGCTGCTGATCGACCGCTGGGGGACCGCCGGGATCATGGGGATCGTCTGCCTGCTCGCGCTGGTCGGTTGGCACATGCAGGAGCCGGAGGAGGAATGACCTCGTACGCGGATACCCGCGACGTCGTCGGCCGCCCCGCCGCGTGGTGGGGGATGCTGATCCTGATCGCGAGCGAGTCGACCCTCTTCGGCTGCTTCATCGGCTCCTACTACTACCTCCGCTTCCGCAGCGCGACCTGGCCGCCGCACGGGATCCCCGAGCCGAAGCTCGTCGTCCCGCTGATCCTGCTCGCGGTGCTCCTCACCACGGTCGTCCCGATGCGGCTCGCGGCGAAGGCGGCGGCCACCGGCCGGCTCGCGGCCACGCGCCTCTTCCTCGCGCTCGCGCTGGTCGTGCAGAGCGGCTACTTCGCCTACGAGGTGCACGACTTCTCCGACCAGCTGCACGGCTTCGACATCACGCGCGATGCGTACAGCTCGATCTACTACACGCTGCTCGGCGCCGACCATGCCCACGTCCTGCTGGGTGTGCTGTTCAACGTCTGGCTGCTCGGCAAGCTGACGCGAGGCTTCACGAGGTACCGCATCCACGCGACGCGGGCGATCGCCCTCTACTGGTACGCCGTCAGCGTCCTGACCATCGTCGTCTACGGCGTGCTTCTCTCGGCCCGCGCATGAGACGTCGCTTGCGATGTCGATCTCAGGACGAGCCGGCTTTGCTGGCTCGTCCGTCTGCGCCGCTGGCCGATGCGCCGGGATCCGAGGTGACGCCGTGACCTTGCGGCGGCTGGAGATCCTGCAGTGGACTGGCCTGCTGCTCGGAGGGCTGGCCTTCGCGGCCGCGCATGTCGTCGGCTACGGGATCACTGAGGCAGAGTGCAACTCGGCCGGGCTGCGCTGGGGGATCAGCAACGACACGTGGGAGGTGATCGCGCTCGGGGTGACCGCGGGTCTGGTGGTCGTGTCGGGACTGGCCGCGGCGACCGTGGTCGTGCGGACGCGCGAGACGAGCTACGAGAGCCCGCCGCCGCCCGGCCGGGTGCGCTTCCTCGCGATCGCCGCGCTGGCCGCGAACCTGATCTTCCTGATCATCATCGTGCTCGACGCGCTGGGCTCGATCGTCAACGTCGCCTGCCGCCAGGGATGAAGCGCCTGCTCGTCATCGGCCTGCTTGGGCTCGCCATGCCCGCGGCGGCCGCTGGAGCCGGCGACGTGCAGCTCGGCTACCACCTCTTCGGCCAGTACTGCGTCGCGTGCCATGGGGTCGCCGGGAGCGGGATCGCGCCCGGGCGCCGGCGGCTCGCGCCGTCGCTGCAAGGCGTGGGCGCGCTGGCGGCCGACTTCTATCTCCGCACCGGCTACATGCCGCTGCAGCACGTCGGCATGCAGCCGCACCGCAAGCGGGTCTTCTTCGACGAGAACCAGCTGCAGGGCCTGATCGCCTACGTCGCCTCGCTCGGGCCCGGCCCGAAGGTCCCGAAGCCGCATCCCGAGCGCGGGAACCTCTCGGAAGGGCTGCACCTCTTCACCGAGAACTGCGCCGGCTGCCACCAGGTTGTGGCCGAGGGCGGCTACGTGACAGGTGCGCTGCCGCCGCCGCTGAAGGAGGCGACGCCGACCCAGATCGCGGAGGCGATCCGAATCGGGCCGTACGTGATGCCGCACTTCTCGACGAAGGCTCTCTCGCCGTCCCAGGTGAACTCGATCGTCCGCTACGTCGAGTACGCGAAGCACCCCGACGACCGCGGCGGCTGGGCGATCGGGCATGTCGGGCCGATCCCGGAGGGCCTCGTGACCTGGTTCCTCGGAATGACGGTGCTGGTCGGGCTCTGCATCGTCCTCGGCCGGAGGCTCAGGCATGGGTAGGGCCAAGGACGCGCTCGTCGCCGGGCTGCTGCTGCTCGCCCGGAAGCGCAAGCGCCGGCTCTGGCCGGGCCAGCGGGAGCGGCTCGTGCCGCCCGCTGCGGACAACCCGGGCTCGGAGCTCCTTGCGGCGCTTCTGTTCCTCGCGGCAGCGGCTTGCGCGGTGGCGTTCATCGTCGTCTACGTCCTCGACCGCCTGCCCGCGCACAACCAGCTGCTCGGGCTCTCGATCGGGCTCGCGTGCCTGTTTGTCGCCGCTGGGCTGATCGTCACGGCCAAGCGGCTGATCGTGACCGAGGAGCTCGAGGACGACTACCCGGCCGCCGAGCACCGCGACGAGCAGGAGACGATCGTCCAGCTCGTCGCGGACACCGGCTTCAGCAGGCGGCGCTTCCTCAAGCTCGGGCTGCTGGCGGCAGGCGGCGCGCTCACCGCGGCGATCCTTACCCCGATCGCGTCGCTCGGCCCGGCGATCGACATGGCGCGCTTCTACGCGACGCCGTGGCGCCGCGGCCGCCGCCTGGTCGACGAGCACGGCCGGCCGTACAAGGCGTCTGACATCGAGGAGAAGACGCTCTACACGGCTTTCGCCGAGGGCTCGGACAAGGAGCAGCTGGGCTCGGCGGTCGTGATCGTCCGGCTCCCCAAGAACCGGCTGAACCTGCCGGCCGGGAACTCGGGCTACGCGGCGGACGGGATCGTCGCCTACTCGAAGATCTGTACCCACGCGGGCTGCGCGATCTCGCTCTACCGCTACCCGCTCTTCCAGCCCAGCGAGCCGACCCCCGCGCTCGTCTGCCCGTGCCACTACTCGACCTTCGACCCGGCGGCCGGCGGCAAGGTCACGTTCGGCCCGGCCGGCCGGAAGCTGCCGATGCTGCCGCTGAAGATCGCGCCGAACGGCGAGCTCCGCGCGGGCGGGAACTTCGACTCGGCGGTCGGCCCCTCGTGGTGGGGCGTGCGCTCGAAGAGGCCGACCTAGTGCCCCGTCCAGCAATACGTGCCGGCTTCTGGCCCGCGAGCACGCGGCGCCAGAGCCCGCCCTTGCCCTTAGCAAGGCAATCCAGCCTTGCTGCGGTCAAGTGCGAACTCTGGCTTGGTGCTCGCGACCCAGAAGCTCGACGGCATTACTGGACGGGGCACCAGTGATCCGCAAGCTCGTCCGCTTCCTCGACCGCCGCAGTGGCACCGCGCCGCTCATGCGCAAGACCCTGCGCTACCTCTTCCCGGATCACTGGTCGTTCCTGCTCGGCGAGGTCGCGCTCTACTCGTTCATCGTCCTCGTCGCGACCGGGATCTACCTGACGCTCTTCTACGAGAACAGCACCGCGCAGGTCGTCTACCACGGGCCGTACGTGCCGCTCCAGGGCCAGGAGATGACGCAGGCCTACCGCTCCGTCCTCGACCTCTCGACGACCGTCAAGGCCGGGCTCCTGATCCGGCAGACCCACCACTGGGCCGCGGACGTCTTCATCGCCGCGATCGTCCTGCACCTGATCCGGATCTTCTTCACCGGCGCCTACAGGAAGCCGCGCGAGCTCACCTACTGGATCGGGCTCACGATCCTGATCGTCTCGCTGCTCGAGGGCTACCTCGGCTATTCGCTAGCCGACGACCTGCTCTCGGGAATGGGCCTCGCGATCGGCTACGCCGTGGCGGTCTCGATCCCGTTCTTCGGCGCCAACCTGGCGGCGCTGATCTGGGACGGCCCGTTCCCGGGCAAGCACGACTTCTTCTCCCGGATGTACGTGGCCCACGTGTTCCTGTTCCCGGCGCTGATCGCCGTCCTGCTCACGATTCACCTGGCCCTGGTGGCGCTCCGGCACCACACGCAGTTCCCGGAGACGCGCCGCCAGACGGAGCGGAAGATCGTCGGGGTGCCGCTCTTCCCGGGGCAGACGCCGCGCTCGCTCGGGCTCTTCTTCGCGGTCGCCGGCGTGCTGTTCCTCCTAGGCGGGCTTATCCAGATCAACCCGATCTGGCTCTGGGGCCCGTACCACACCTACCTCTCGACGAACGGCGCGCAGCCGGACTGGTACCTCGGCTGGCTGATCGGCGCGCTGCGGCTCGTGCCGGGCTTCGACATCACGATCGGGAGCTACACGCTGGTACCGAACCCGTTCTGGGGCGGGGCCTTCTTCCCGCTCCTCGTGTTCATGTTCCTCTACCTCTGGCCCTGGCTCGAGCGGCGCTTCGGCGGCGACAACGCCTACCACAATCTTCTCGACCGGCCCCGCGACGCTCCCATGCGGACGGCGATCGGCATGACGACGCTGACCTGGGTCTTCCTTCCGTTCATCGCGGGCAGCTCGGACCGGATCTATGTGACCTTCGGGCTGCCGTACATCCCCCAGATCTGGGCGTTCCGCACCCTGGCGGTGGTTGCGCCGCCACTCGTCGGGCTGATCACGTTCTGGGTCTGCCGTGAGCTGCAGGCGGGCGAGCGCGTCGAGCGACGGCGGAAACGGGCCGAGCAGGAAGCCGAGGCCGTGTGATGCTCACGGTGCTGCAGGAGAAGCTCGCCGAGGGGCACGGTCTTGCGATTGCCGCCGCGGTGGTCGTCGACGAGGTCGAGGAGCGGACGCTCGATCTCGAGCTGCGCCGCCGGCTCTGGACGATGCAGGACGACGCTGCGGAGGTTCGCGCGCGCTGCCTCGAGGTCGAGCGGCGCCTCGGCGACGAGCTCGCGGAGGAGCTGCTCGCACACGCGCACGTGACGCGGGCGCATGCCGCCGATCTCGTGGGCGCCTGGTTCAAGGCGGGGACGAGCCCTTTGCGCTCGTGGAGCTTCCTGGCGATGGGCAAGGCGGGGGAGGTCGCGACGTGGGCTGCGCTGGAGGCGCTTGCGGCGCGGGGAGACTCGAACGGGATCGCGGAGCTCGCCGCATGGGGGCTACCGGTGCAGTGGCGTCACCTCGACCTTGCGCTGGACGGGGCGGCTCTGCTCGCCCGCGAGGCGGACCCGGCCGGCCCGCGCTATGGGTAGAGCTTCGGCGCGTGGGGATCCCGTCGTGCAGCCTCGAGCGTTTTCGCAGCGAGCTCTTTCGCCCGCCGAACGCGGGCTTCGTCCCGGTTGCCGAGGTTGATCACGACGAGCTCTGCGGCGCCCCGCGCCCCGGCCTCTGCAATCTCGGCCGCCACCAGGGCGTCGCCGCGCAGATGAGGACTTCCCGCCCGCGCGACGAGGGCGGCGAGTGTCGCCACTTCCGATGCCGCCTCGGCGATCGCGAGCGGCACGTCCGCGGCCCGGGACAACGCCGCCGCCACGGTTGCCTCCCGTGCAGCGGATCCCCGGGGCAGACGCTGCGCCTCGAGCACCTTCGCGTACGCCTCTGCGTCGGCCACGGCGAGCGGCGCGACAAGCGAACGCAGCGTCTCGGCGCGCTCGACCACTTCGCTCGCCTGCGGCCACTCCCGCGCCAAACGCGCCGCCATGGCGACGAGGCCTGCCGCCATCGCCACGGCGACGGCTGCTACCGACCCTCCCGCGGGCCCGGGCTCGTCGGAAGCGATCCGGTCGAAGAGTTGTTCGAGGGACTCCTCGAGGCTAAAAGAGGCCAACCGTCTGCCCGTGCTCGTCGATGTCGACGCCGAACACGGCGGCGGTCTTCCCCAGTCCGGGCATGGTCATGACGTCGCCACACAGTGGCACGAGCCAGCCTGCGCCCGTGTACGCGCGGATATCGCGCACGTGGAGCGTGAATCCGGTGGGCGCGTTCAGCAGAGTCGGGTCGTCGGACAGGGAAAGGTGCGTCTTCGCCATGCAGATGGGGAGCCGATCAAGACCTTCGCGAGTCAAAGCCGCGAGCTTCTCTTCGGCTGGCGGGAGGTAGTGGACACCGCCGGCGCCGTAGACGTGGATGGCGATGGCCTCGATCTTCGCTTCGATCGACGCGTCGAGCGGATAGAGGAAGTCGAACGAGTTCGGCTGCGACGCTGCGTCCACGACCGCCTCGGCCAGCTCGGTCGCGCCTTCGCCCCCGCGAGTGAACGCGTCGTTGATCGCGGCGGCGTGGGCTCCACCCTCCAAGGCCAGCCGGCGGACGGCTTCAAGCTCCCCGTTTCTGTCGCCGGGAAATGCGTTAACTGCGACCACCGCTTTGAGGCCGAACCTGGAGATGATCTGAAGGTGCCGCTCGAGGTTCGCGCCTCCGTGCTCGAGTACCTCGGATCCCCCGTCCGCGTCACCCCCGTGGTGCTTCAAGGCCTTGATCGTCGCAACGAGGACTACTGCGGCCGGGGTCAGACCGCCCGTCCGGCACACGATGTCGAGGAACTTCTCCATGCCCATGTCTGACCCGAAGCCGCTCTCGGTCACCACGTAGTCACCCAGCTTCAGAGCCACGCGGTCGGCGATCACGGAGTTGTTTCCGTGGGCGATGTTCGCGAACGGCCCGCAGTGGACGAGCACCGGCTGGCCCTCGAGCGTCTGTACGAGGTTTGGCTTGAGCGCGTCCTTGAGAATGACCGTCATCGAGCCCGCGGCCCCGATCTGGTCGGCCGAAACCGGCTCGTCGTCGTAGCTGTGCGCCACCGTGATGGCTCCGAGCCGGGCGCGAAGGTCGTGGAGATCGCGCGCGACCGCGACGATCGCCATGACTTCGGAGGCTGCCGTGATGTCGAAGCCGGTCTGGCGCACGTAGCCGTGCGCCGGGCCGCCGAGGCCGACGATCACGTCGCGGAGCGCTCGATCATTGATGTCGACGCACCGCCGCCAGGTCACCCGCAGGGGATCGATCCCTAGTTCGTTGCCGTGCAAGATGTGAGCCTCGACCAGCGCTGCGAGGAGGTTGTTCGCAGCTCCGATGGCGTGAATGTCGCCCGTGAAGTGCAGGTTGAGATCCTCCATCGGAACCACCTGGGCGTAGCCGCCCCCTGCCGCGCCACCCTTCAGGCCGAAGACCGGACCGAGTGACGGCTCCCGTAGACAGAGGACGGGCTTTTTGCCGATGACGCCAAGGCCCTCGGTCAAGGAGACGGAAGTTGTCGTCTTGCCCTCGCCGGCCTTCGTCGGCGTGAGCGCGGTGATGCAGATGAGCTTTCCGTCGGGACGGTCCTCGAGCCGCGCGAGCACCCCGAGATCGATCTTCGCCTTGTAGCTGCCGTGGGATGCGATCTCGCTCGGCTCGAGGCCCAACTCCTCGGCGATCTCGGCGATCGGTCGGAGCTCCGCGGCCTGGGCGATCTCCAGACTGGACGGCATTGTCGTTTCGGTCATGTGAGCGCCCTGCAGACGACCGACTCGGTTTCCGTCAGCCGGCCTTGAACCGTTCGGCCTCCTCCGAGCCGCTCGTGGCGTCCCCCGCGCTATAGGAGTGCGCGCCGGCACCTGCGAGCTGGCCCGCGTCTACGATCAGGTACTCCTCGCGGATGGGGCGCCCCTCGAACCAGCACTCGAGGATCTCGCGGACGCCCGCTGCGTAGCGGGCCTGGGCCGAAAGACTCGTACCGGAGGTATGCGGGGTCATGCCGTGGTGCGGCATCGTCCGCCAGGGATGATCCCGCGGGGCGGGCTGCGGGAACCAGACGTCCCCCGCGTAGCCCGCGAGCTGACCGGTCTCGCAGGCCCGCGCGACCGCGTCGCGATCGCAGATCTTGCCTCGGGCGGTATTAACGAGGTACGCGCCCCGCTTCATCTGACCGATCAGCTCGGCGTCGAAGAGGTGCTCGGTCTCCGGATGGAGCGGCGCATTGATCGACACTACGTCGCACACCGGAACCAGCGACTCGACGTCTGGGTGATAGCTGACACCCAGTTCCTCCTCCACCTCCGGCGGCAGGCGGTGCCGATCGGTGTAGTGCAGGCCGACCTCGAAGGGCTTCAGCCGCCGCAGCACGGCAGAGCCGATTCGACCAGCGCCGACGACTCCGACCTGCATGCCCTCGAGGTCGTACGAGCGCGAGGCGCAGTCGGCGATGTTCCAGCCGCCCTCGATGACCCACTGGTAGGAAGGGATGTAGTTGCGGACGAGGGCGAGGACCATCATCACCACGTGCTCGGAAACGCTGATGCTGTTGCAATAGGTGACCTCGGCGACCGTGATGCCGTTCTCGATCGCCGCCTGAAGATCGACGTGGTCCGAGCCGATTCCTGCGGTGACCGCGAGCTTCAGGTTGGGCGCCTTGGCGATCCGGTCGGCAGTCAGGTAAGCGGGCCAGAACGGTTGTGAGATCACGATCTCCGCCTCCGGCAGTTCCTGCTCGAGAACCGAGTCAGGCCCATCCTTGTCGGAGGTCACGATCAATCGATGCCCGCGTTCTTCGAGAAACGGCCGCAGTCCGAGTTCGCCTGAAACGCACCCCAGAAGCTCACCCGGACTGAAGTCGATCCGCTCTGGAGTGGGCGTGGTCTGGCCGTCGTAGTAGCGCTCGATCTTCGGGATCTCGCCACGCGCGTAGGACGGCGGATACCCGCTTACAGGATCGTCGTAGAGCACGCACACGATGTTCGCCATCGGTCCCATCCTTCCCTGATGTTCGGGTGTCCGGCTTTCTGCGTGGGCGCCATTCTCGCCGCTCCGCCGTCCCTTGTCAGAGAAGCGTCACCAGGGCCGGCTCGTTCGGGTGCCTGGAGCAGTAGGCGAGCCCGGCCCGGTGTCAGGTCTTGCAATCGCGCAAATCTCCCCGGCCGACCGACATCCGTGCGCCGCTGAACCGCAAATTCGACACGGTTGCGGCAGGTTTGTCGGAATGCAAGACCTGACACCGCGGTTCGGCCCGTGAGCCGCGAGGGCCCGCCGAGAGGCGGGCTCTTCGTTACTGGAACGAGCCTCCCTGCTGGTTCCCGGCGGCGCGCGTTGAGATGTCGCGAATCGCCTTCTGCGCGTCTTGCGCGCCCAGGGCACGCTGCCGGTCGCGCTCGCGCAAGTACCGCTCGTGCGCGTTTCGGCGGTTGCGGTCGGTGACTCGACTCAAGAACTTCATCCCGCACATTGTAAGCGCGAGCCGCGTCTACGATTTATGGCGAAGAGATGATCCTCATCTTCCCGCTGGCGTTCGATCGCGGTGGCGATTCTCTGGCGGCGTTGGGTACGGGGTTGTGCATCGCTCCACCCGGGCCAAGTAACAGTCTGTTACTTGGAGCGGTAAGCGAGCGCGGCTGCGGCAGCGATGGCTCCTGCTCCGAGCAGGGCCGCGGCCTTGCCGTGGCCGTTCTTGCTCGCCGGCGCTGAGAGGGCTCTCTCGGGGTACGTCGGGATCGTCCCCACGTCGCGGGCAAGCTTGATCACCTCTGCGATGTGCATTCCGTCGCGGCCGGTGTCGCACTGCTCGATTTGCGACCGGCAGGAAAACCCGTCCGCGACGATCAGCGTCTCCGGCGAGGCCTCGCGCACCTTCGGCAGCAGCACCCGCTCGCCGCAGGCAACGGAGACGTCGTAGTGGTCTGGCTCGTAGCCCCAGCCGCCGGCCATCCCGCAGCAGCCGCTGTCGAGCTCCTCGACCTCGAGGCCCATCTTCTCGAGCAGCTGCTTCTCGGGTGAGATTCCGCCCGTCGCCTTGTGGTGGCAGTGCCCGTGCAGGAGCGCCTTCCCGGGCAGCGGCGGTGGCCCGTACTCCTCCTGGGCCAGGAACTCGCTCAGGTGGAAGGTCTGCTTCGAGAGCCGCGCCGCGTCCTCGTCGAGCGTCTTCAGCTTCTTCAGCTCGTCCTTGAAAACTGCGACGCAGCTCGGCTCGATCCCGACCACCGGCGTCCCCGCGCGGATCTCGTCGCGCAGGTGGGACACGACTCGATTCGCATACCGCCGTGCCAGCGAGAGCATCCCGTAGTCGTAGAGCGGCCGCCCGCAGCAGAGATGCTCTTGCGGGATCACCACGTGGCAGCCCGCGTCCTCCAGCGCCTCGACCGCCGCGATCCCGATCGGCGCGTGGAAGTAGTTCGTGAACGTGTCCGCCCAGAGGATCACCCGCCGCCCGCCGCCGTTCCGCTGCGGCCGCGACGAGTACCACTCCTTCAGCGTCGGCGACGCGAAGGGCGGAATCTCGCGCTTCAGCGAGACCCCCATGGCGAGCTTGGCCAGTCGCGTACGAGTGACGAGGTTGACCAACGCGGGCGCCTTGGACGCGACCCGAGCGGCCTGGTCGATCAGCCCAAAGGCGTAGGCCGTCCTCGGGCGCATCCGCCCTTGGTAGTAGTGCGAAAGGAACTCGGCCTTCAGGGTCGGCATGTCCACGTTGACCGGGCAGTCGTTCGTGCAGCCCTTGCAGGAGAGGCAGAGGTCGAGCGCCTCGAAGACCTCCTTGTCCTTCCAAAGGTCGAGCTCCTCGCCGTTCAGCATCTCCCAGAGGAGGTGGGCCCGGCCGCGCGTCGTGTGCTTCTCCTCGCGGGTGACCATGAAGCTCGGGCACATGACCTTGCCTTCGGTGTGGCGGCACTTGCCGATCCCCACACAGCGCGTCGTCGCATGCGCGAACGACCCCTGGTCGGCCGAGTACGAGAAGTGCGTCTTGACCTGCGGCGGCGCGTAGTCGGTCCCGAGCCGGAGGTTGTCGGTGATGTGCTGTGGGTCGACGACCTTGCCGGGGTTCATCTTCCAGTCCGGGTCCCAGATCGACTTGAACTCGCGGAACGCCTCGACGAGCTCCTCGCCGAACATTTTCGGCAGCAGCTCGGCACGCGACTGGCCGTCCCCGTGCTCGCCCGAGAGCGAGCCGCCGAGGCTGAGGACGAGGTCGGCCGCCTCGTCGAGGAACCGCCGGTACGTCTTGATCCCGTCGGCGGTCTTGAGGTCGAAGTTCCAGCGCGCGTGGATGCAGCCCTGGCCGAAGTGGCCGTACAGCGCGCTCTCGTAGCCGAACTTGTCCGCGAGCGGCCCGATCGCGCGGAGGTAGTCGCCGAGCCGCTCCGGCGGGACGGCCGAGTCCTCCCACCCCTCGTAGGTATCGGGCTTGCCCGGGATGAACGCCGTCGCGCCGAGACCTGCCTCGCGCACCTGCCAGACGTGCTGCTCGGACGGCGGGTCGTCGTAGAGCTTCATCCCGGTGACCCCGCCCTTGCCGATCTTCAGCTCGCCCATCAGCTTCTTGGCCTTCTCGTCGGCCTCGTCCTTCGTCTCGCCACCGAACTCCACGAGCAGCCAGCCGCGCCCGTCGGGGAGCAGCGAGAGGTCCTCCTTGTGCTTCCCGAGCATCGTCATTGCGGTGATCAGCGTCTCGTCGACGCCCTCGAGGCCGAGCGGCTTGTGCGGGAGCACCTTCATGACGCCGTCGCCGGCCTCGGCCACGCTCCCGTAGGCGAGGACGAGCAGGGAACGGGCCGGTGGGCTGTCGAGAAGATGGACCGTCGCGCCGAGGAACGTCGCGCACGTGCTCTCGGTGCCGGCGAGCGCGCGGGCGACGTGGAAGCCCTTCTCGGGCAGCAGGTCGTCGAGGTTGTAGCCGGAGACGCGCCGCGGAATGTCGGGATAGCGGGCGCGGATGCGGTCGGCGTAGCGGTCGCGGAGGTCCTCGAGCCGCCGGTCGATCTCGGGGTCGCCTGAGGTGCCCTCGCGCACCTGCAGCCGCCGCCCGTCGTAGAGCAGGACGTCGAGCTCGTGCACGTTGTCCGACGTCCGCGGGCCGGGCCCGTAGAACTGCGCCATCACCGAGCGGACGCCGCAGGAGTTGCTCGCGATCATCCCGCCGAAGGTGCAGTACTCGTGCGTCGAGGGATCGGGGCCGAAGGTGAGCTGGTGGTCGTGCTCGGCCTTGTGGCGCAGGTGGTCGAGGATCAGCCCCGGCTCGACGCGCGCGAGCTTCTGCTCCGCGTCGATCTCGAGGATTCGGTTCAAATACTTCGAGAAGTCGATCACGACCGCGACGTTGGTCGTCTGGCCGGCGAGGCCGGTTCCGCCGCCGCGCGAGAGGAGCGGCGCGCCGTGCTCGCGGCAGGCCGCAACGGTTGCGACCACGTCGTCGATGGTCCGGGGGATGACGACGCCGATCGGCAGCTGGCGGTAGTTCGCGCCCGTCGCCGAATACAGCGCGCGGTCACCGGCCGAGAAGCGGACCTCGCCCTCGACGGTGCGATGCAAGGCTTGCTTCAGCGAGCGGACGTCGTCGGAGGCGGCCGGCCGCATCCGGATCCCGGGGGCGGTCTTGGCCGGAATCTTCACGCCGCGTACCTCTGCGCGTCGGCGCGCTTCAGCTCGAGCCCGTGGCCGGGCCGCGAGCGGTCGGGTCGGAGCTCGCCGTTCTCCGGCTCGAGGACGCCGTCGAAGAGCATCGACTCGATGCGCACGTGGTCGTGGAAGTACTCGAGGTGGCGCAGATTCGGCACCGCGCAGAAGGCGTGCGCCGAGAGCTGCGGCGCGCAATGTCCCGAGATCTCGAGCCAGTGTCCCGCCGCCAGGCCCGCGGCCTGCAGGAGGCCGGTGATCCCCCCGCAGCGGGTGACGTCTGCCTGCAGGCAGTCCACGCAGCCGATCAGGTTGCGGAAGTCGGCGAGCACGTAGGCGTACTCCCCGGCGGCGATCTCGAGCCCGCCCGGCCCCTGCTCCCGCAGGAGCCTCAACCCGTCGAAGTCGGCCGAGCTGACGGGCTCCTCGAACCAGGTGACGCCCCACTCGCGCCGGAGGCGGTGCGCCCAGTCGAGCGCCGACTTCCGCTCCAAGGCGCCGTTCGAGTCGACGAACAACTCGACGTCGTCGCCGATCGCCTCGCGCGCCGCGTCGAGCCTCTCGGGATCGCGCTCCGGCTCGCGGGAGATCTTCATCTTCACGCGAGCGAGGCCCTCGTCCGCCCAGCCGCCGAGCTGCTCTCGCAACCGCTCGAGCGAGTAGGAGCAGAAGCCACCGCTCCCGTAGAGCGGTACCGAGTCGTGCGCTCGCGGGAGGACGTCGACCAGCGCCACCTCCAGCAGGCGGGCCTTCAGATCCCAGAGCGCGCAGTCGACCGCGGCCAGCGCCATGGCGCCGATCCCCGGCCGTCCGGCGTTGCGCAGCGCGCGTCCGAGCTTCTCCCAGGCCTCCGCGGGAGCCATTGCGTCCATACCCTCGACCTCCGAGGCGAGCTTCTCTTCGACGAGCTTCCCCGCGGCCGCGGGCGCGTAGGTGTAGCCGAGCCCGGTCTCGCCCCCCGCGTGCGCCTCGACGACCACCATCGTCGTCGAGTCCCACTCGAAGGTGCCGTCGGACTCGGGCGCGTCGGTCGCAATCTCGTAGGCCGAGACGTCGAGCCCTTCTACGCCTGCCTCGGTCCTGGTCGCGAGTGCCTTCACTTCCGCCCGGGTAGGGACTCCTTGAACTCGACGAGCTTGCCGACGAGCGACTTCTCCATCACGCCGACGCGCTCCGGGTCGCCCTTGACCATCGCCTTGGCCATCTTCTCGGCCTGCATCCGCGTGATGTGCGGCGGCAGCGGCGGGATCTCCGGATCGGTCTTGACCTCGAGCAAGCACGGCCCCCCGGCGTTGAGCGCCTGCTCCCACGCGGAGCCGACTTCGTCGCCGTTCTCGCAGTAGATCCCCTTGAAGCCGATCAGCTCCGCGTACTTCGCGTACGGGATGCTCGGGATCCACTGCGTGCCGGGGAACTTCGGGTCGCCGCTCATCACGCGCTGCTCCCAGGTCACCTGGTTCAGGTCCTGATTGTTGAACACGCAGAAGACGAGGGTCGGGTTGTCCTTCCAGCGCTCGTGGTAGCGCTTGACGGTGATCAGCTCGTTCATCCCGTTCATCTGGAAGGCGCCGTCGCCGACCAAGGCGATCACCGGCCGGCCCTGATGGGCGAACTTGGCCGCGATCGCGTACGGCGTGCCGGGGCCCATAGTCGCCAGCGTCCCAGAGAGCGACGCACGGTTGTGCTCCTTGAGTTTCAGGTCGCGCGCGAACCAGTTCGTCGACGAGCCCGAGTCGGCGCAGATGATGGCGTCGTCGGGCAGGCGCTGCGAGAGCTCCCAGACCACGCGCTGCGGGTTCATCGGATCGGCGTCCTGGAAGGCGCGGTCCTCGACGACGCGCCACCACTCGTCAACCTGACCCTCGATCTGTTCGCGCCAGGAGCGGTCCTGCTTGCGCTCGAGCTTCGGGATCAGCGCGCGCAGGGTCTCCTTCGCGTCCCCGATGAGCTGCGCGTCGACCGGGTAGCGGAGGGCGATGCGGCTCGCCTCGAGGTCGATCTCGACGCAGCGGGCCTGGCCCTCCTTCGGGAGGAACTCCGCGTACGGGAAGCTCGTTCCGACCATGAACAGCGTGTCGCAGCCCTTCATCAGCTCGTAGCTCGCGGTCGAGCCGAGCAGGCCGATCGGGCCGGTGACGAACGGGAGCGAGTCCGGAAGCACGTCCTTGCCGAGCAACGCCTTCGCCACTCCGGCGCCGAGCAGCTCCGCGGTCTCGATCAGCTCGTCGCGCGCGCCGGCGGCGCCCTGGCCGACGAGCATCGCTACCTTCTTGCCCTCGTTGAGGACCCGGGCGGCGTGGTCGAGGTCCTCGTCGTGCGGAAGCACCCGCGGCCGCGTGTAGCCGACGCTCGAGTAGACGGCGCCGTGCTCGCGCGGCGGCGACTCGACGGCCTTCTCTTCCTGGACATCGTTCGGGACGATCAGCGTCGTCACACCCTTCTTGTCGAGCGCGATCCGGACCGCGCGGTCGACGAGGTGCCGGGCCTGCGCCGGCTCCATGCAGACCTGCACGAACTCGGAGACGTCCTTGAAAAGCACCGGCAGGTCGACCTCCTGCTGGTAGGCGGCGCCCAGTGACATCCGCTTCTGCTGGCCGACGATCGCGACGACCGGCGCGTGGTCGAGCTTCGCGTCGTAGAGGCCGTTCAGCAGGTGGATCGCACCCGGGCCGGAGGTGGCCATGCAGACGCCGACCTCGTCGGTGAACTTCGCATGGGCGCAGGCCATGAAGGCTGCCATCTCCTCGTGGCGGGCCTGGATGAACTCGGGGTCCGGGTCGGCGCGGTCGAGCGCGCCAAGGAACCCGTTGATCCCGTCGCCGGGGTAGCCGTAGATGCGGTGGACTCCCCACTCGCGGAGACGCTTGAGAATGAAATCGGCGACGAGTTCGGCCATGACCCTCCTTCGGTTGCTAACGCCCGGGTTCCCCGGCTTGATCTGCCGGAAACCGATCTACTGATTAACTTCCCGGCCCATGCGCCCTGAAGACGTCTACGAGCTGCGTTGGGCAGACGACCCGCGAATCTCGCCCGACGGTCGCACAGTCGCCTTCGTCGCTTGGGGAGTAGATCGCGACGCGAACGACTACACCGCCTCGATCTGGCTCGTGCCGGCCGACGGATCGGCGGAGCCGCGGCGGCTGACCCGCGGCGAGAAGATCGACGCCGGGCCGCGCTGGTCGCCTGACGGCTCGCACCTCGCTTTCGTCTCGAACCGCAACACCAAGGCCAGGCAGCTCTACGTGCTCCCGGTCGACGGTGGCGAGCCGCAGCAGCTGACCGAGCTGGACGAAGACGTGACCGAGATCGTCTGGTCGCCCGACGGAACGCGGCTCGCCTTCTCTTCGCGGGTGCGCGACTCTGCCTACGAGGAAGAGGACGATCGGAAGCGG
>Ga0307305_10000055_pt1 | contig 29265 bp, 27 predicted proteins | sample ER_DNA_186_FD_194512 | JGI IMG/M metagenome (GOLD analysis project Ga0307305, IMG submission 194512) | Bulk soil microbial communities from the East River watershed near Crested Butte, Colorado, United States - ER_DNA_186 | ecosystem: Environmental > Terrestrial > Soil > Floodplain | place... | reverse complement strand
GTTTTTCCATTCGATTTTATCGCGTAATCCGCGGTTCAATCTCACCGAATGATTCCGCGCTCGCTTTGCTCGATGAATTGGATGAGTTCGATGACCTCTTCTGTCTGGGGTAATTCCTTCTGCATCGCTTCAATTGCCTGACGTCTGTTGTATTTCGAACGGTAGATCAGGCGGAACGCTTCTTTGATCAATTTGACGCTCTCAGGCGGAAAATTTTTGCGCTCCAACCCGACCAAATTAATCCCGCGAATTTCGGCTGGATTGCCATCGGCGATCATGAACGGCGGAACGTCCTGCACAATTTTCGAGCAGCCGCCGGTGATCGCGAACCGTCCGATCCGACAAAATTGATGCACGGCTGTGAGCCCGCCCATCATTGCGTGGTCTCCCACTTGCACGTGGCCGCCCAATGTGCCGTTGTTGGAGAAAATGACGTGATCGCCCACGGCGCAATCGTGCCCGATATGACTGTAGGCGAGAAAGTTTCCGCAGTTGCCAATCCGCGTTTTGCCTTCGCTCGTGGTACTGCGGCTTGCCGTTACAAATTCGCGAAACGTGTTTTCGTCGCCGATCTCGAGGTACGTCGGTTCGCCGCGATATTTTAAATCCTGCGTTTGCTGCCCAATCGAGCAGTAAGCGTAAAATTTGTTCTTCGCGCCGGCCTTCGTCGGGCCGCAGAGCGTGACGTGATGTTGTAGCCAGCAATTTGGGCCAAGTACAACGCTAGCACCTATCACGCAGTAAGGTCCGACAATTGTTCCCGCCCCAATTTCCGCTGCAGGATCGATAATCGCCGTCGGATGAATCTGCACGTCGCTCATATGCATGAACCCCTCACCTTAGTCCTCTCCCCTTGGCATAAGGGGAGAGGCGGAAGAGCTATGCGCTGTGTTCTCGCATATTCTGCATTGCCCGCACTCTTTGACGCCTCGCCGTTTTCAAGGGAGAGGGGAGGGTGAGGGTTCGTTCCTTTCATTTATCCAAAAAGGTGAACATCAGTTCGGCTTCGGAGACGATTGCGTCATTAACAACGCAATGACATTGCGCTTTCGCCAGACGTTCGCCGCGCGATTTGGTGAGCTCGGCGTGGATGAAAATGGTGTCACCCGGCAAAACCGGTTTGCGAAATTTCACTTCGTCTGCGCTCATGAAATAACCGATGCGACTGGTCGTTTTCGCCAGTTTAAACAACAAAATGCTGGCCACCTGCGCCATCGCTTCCACCTGCATAACGCCGGGCATCACCGGGTGGCCCGGGAAATGTCCTTGAAAGAAGGGCTCGTTAATCGTGACCGTTTTCACGCCGATACATTTCGTCTCGGTTTCGAAACTGATAATGCGATCGACCATGAGAAACGGGAAACGGTGCGGTAAAATCTCCATCACCTGATCAGTATCGAGTCCTCCGTCGCCGCTTGGGATTGTTCGAGGCGTGGCCAACGCACTTCGGCGCGTCTGCTCACGCGTGATTGAACGCGCCAGCTGCGCATTGGTAGCATGACCAGGTTTCACCGCCACCACATGACCGCGAATACGCCGTCCGACCAGAGCGAGGTCGCCGATAATGTCGAGGATTTTGTGCCGGACGAATTCATCAGTGAAGCGCAACGGTTCCTTGCTTAGCACCGCTTCACCCCGCACGACGATTGCGTTTTCGAGGCTGCCGCCTTTGATGAGATTTTTGTCCATCAGCGGCTTAACATCTTCGTAATAAACAAATGTCCGTGCTGGAGCGATCTCGCGCTCGAACAGTGGCGGCGTGACCTCCATCGAGTAGAATTGTGAGAACTGATTGTTTGGCCCGGCTTGGGTGCACGAGATGCGAAACTTGTCGTCCGGCAATAGAACTAGTAGCCCGCCGGATTTAGACTCCACATGCATCGTGTCTCGCACGTCGAAAAATTTTCTCGGCTCCTCCTGGGCCGTTACACCGGTTTTCCTGATCAGATCGACGTACGCTTGAGCGCTGCCGTCGCCGATCGGCGGTTCGTTTGCGTCCATTTCCACAACGGCATTGTCAACGCCCATCGCCCAAAGCGCGGCCAGTACGTGCTCGACTGTGTGCACGCGGACGGAGCCTTCGCCGATCGTTGTCGCGCGTTCGACTGTCTTCAGATTTTCGATCCTCGCGTCGATCGTCGGTTCGTCCTGTAAATCCTTGCGTTTGAATTTAATTCCGTGATCGACGGGCGCGGGCTGAAGCTTGAGCGTGACTTTTTCGCCTGTGTGCAGTGCGGTACCGCTAAAACTTGCGACTTTACCAACTGTCTGTTGAAGCTCGGGCATAGCAGCCATGGGCGTTTAACTAGCAGAGATTTTGCCTCGTGACCAGCCGTTGTAGCCGCTTCGCTGTGCGAAGTGCGCTCAGTGACCTAAGAATGCAGGGTGTCACGTCGGCACAGGGCGACCCTACAGCGAGCGGCTTATTTCAATTCAAGTTCACCGCAATCGAAAGCCATCATTTTGTGAACATTTGAGATGCGAAATCGATGCAAACCTGCGCCATCATCCTGCCAAATCTGAATCGACTTCTCGCCATCCTTGGCAACCAGAACGCGAGTCAAATTCGGTGACTCACTTACCGTAAACAACGGCAGGCCGTCTGCCGTTTTCAAGTAGCCTCCGTCGCCGTCAAATCCCGCGCCTACATCGATTATGGATCGTTTGTCGTTACGGAGCGGATTTGGCATAAGTTTCACTTTCACAGTGGCGCCCGGGCTGTCTTGCGGCGGAGACTCTGCCACTTGGCCGAGATCCTCCACTTTAAGCGCACCAACGAGGTAACCACGAGCTCGATATTTTCCGGCGGGTAGATCCTCACAGTCGTCGTTTTTTCCGTCCCACTGCGTTACCAGTGCGTCAGCGCCGATTGTAAATTCGTTCAATTGAGCTTCCTGATGCAGAACGCGCACCAGTTTTCCTGTCGGATCGTAAATGCCAAGACTGATAGTTCCTTCCAATGGCGGAGGAACGAAGCTGACGCGGACGCTTCTCGCGGGTGAGGCTGATGGCGTTTGCACTGCAGCAGGGGGAGCTGTGAAGGATTGTTCGGGCGAGATTGAGACAGCAGGTGATTCTTCGGGTGTTACCGAGGCAGTCGGACTTGGTGATTCCTGTGCGGCAGCGACAGAAGCCAAAAGAGCTGCCACAAATGCGATGCTGACGGTTCTTATCATGTCGAGCGAAATCGAGACATCTCCTGGTCTTCTCAGCGAGTATCGAGAGATTCCTCGACTTCGCTCGGAATGACAAGTGGCCTATATGTAATAGCGCCAGTTCACATTTGGAAAAAGGTTGTCGCGCCATTCGCAGTCGCTGAGGAATTCTTCATCGATACGATTTGTGACAAACTGATCGTGCAGCCGATTGAATCGGACAAGATGATCTGTGATGCGCTTCGTTGCGTATTCACACGCGGTCCCAGTTTTCATCAAAAACGCCCAATCACTGGATTGCGCCAGCAGAAGTTCGCGGGTGAGCTGTTTGAGTACACGATGCGCAAGTGAGCTACAGTTTTGTTCATGGCTGCGCGCAACTTCACTCATTCGCTGTGTCGCAGTGTGCAGATGCGGATAAATCCACGCATTACTAGGATCGAGCCAGACGCCCAGATGCCCGTTTTCACCCCATGTTGAAGCCGCAGGCTCAACGATCTGCTGCGTGGGATAGGCCGCGAGATATTCACTCGGCGTGGTAAGCCGAAAATCCCGTTCATTGGCCACTTGGCGAACAAATTGCTCAAGGAAACGTGGTCCTTCGAACCACCAGTGCCCAAACAATTCTGCGTCAAACGGAGCGACAAGAATCGGGTCGAAACCACACTCGCTGATTCCGCGAATCTGCTGCCGACGCTGTTCCAGAAAGTGACTGGCGTGTTTTACAGCAGCATTTTCCGCCGCCGCGCGATCATACAACTGTTTTTCATCCCCGCGTCCGGTGATCCGGTGATATTTTACACCAGAGAATTTTCTCGTCCCGCGGGCGACCGGACCCAGGTGTTCCATGGGAAGATCGAAACCGACGTCGCGGTAAAATTCCCGGTAGGCCGGATCTCCCGGATATCCTTCTTGCGCGCTCCAGACTTGCCGGCTTGAATCGCTGTCGCGCGCAAACGCTGCTGGGGCCGCAGGCGTGTAGCAGGGGGCGTAGATTGATCGGCACGGCCGCGGTCTTCCAAACAACACGCCGTGCGCGTCGAGAACGAACCAGCGAATGTTTGCTTCCTGCAAAATTACTTCCAATCCCGGCGCGTAAGCGCATTCGGGCAGCCAGAATCCGGTAGGCTCTGCGTCGAAGAGATCGACATACACGTCCCGGCCAATCAAAACCTGCGCACGCGCCGCTTGGACGGATTGCTGCTGAACAATCGGGAGCAAGCCGTGCGTGGCTGCGCTGGCGATGATTTCGAGTGCGCCCGAGTCTCGCACTTCGCGAAATACCGAGATCAGATCGCATTTCCATTCATCGACAAAGACACGACGCCTCTCCGAGAACAGCTCGAAGTAAAAATCTGCGAGCTCGCGGAGCTGCGGATGATTGCGGTTCCGCTTTTGTTCGCGCCCAGAGAGATCGATTAAATTATCGAGGTGCTGCGCGTAACGCTCGCGCAAAAGCTCATCCTGAAGCATGGCGCATAGCGTTGGCGTGAGAGACATCGTGAGCTTGAACGGCAGAGAATCGTCCACCAAACGCTGCATCATGCGCAGCAGTGGAATGTAACTTTCGGTCACCGCCTCGAAGAACCAATCTTCTTCAAGGAAGTGTTCGTGCTCCGGATGCCGAACGAAAGGAAGATGCGCATGGAGAATGAGCGCGAGATAACCCAGCATTGCGAAAAACTAGAGGGCCACCAGACAATAGCGCAAGGTGGATCGGTTTCTCCGAGACGGTGTCAATTTGCCGCCGAAGACGCAGGTATTTTGGCAACGCGTTGTGGAGAACGCGTTCCACCTACAACGTGCGGCAAAAATCCTGGAATCGATCCAAGCCTTTCTTGATCACGTCCAAGCTGGTGGCGTAGCTGAGCCGGATGGTGCGGTCGTCGCCAAACGCAGCTCCCGGAACGACGGCGACGCTGGCTTTGCTCAGCAAACGGTCGGCGAAATTCTGGGAAGTGAGCCCAAGCTGGCTGATGTTCACCAGAACGTAAAAGGCGCCCTCAGGTTTCATCGCAGTGACGTTGGAAATCTTCGAGACGCGGTCGAACATGTAATTGCGACGCATATCGAACTCCTCGCGCATATCGGCGAGCGGTTGTTGATCACCTCGTAATGCGGCGAGCGCGCCGTACTGCGAAAACGAGGACGGATTAGAGGTGGTATGGCTCTGGATCGAATCGACCGCTTTGGCCACCGCTTCCGTCGCCGCCAGGTAACCGAGCCGCCAACCTGTCATCGCATAGGATTTACTGAATCCGTTGATCGTGATCGTGAGATCGTACGCTTCTTCCGAAAGCGATGCGATGCTCACATGTTTGGCATCGTCATAGACGAGTTTCTCGTAAATCTCATCGGACAAAATGTAAATATCTTCCTCGGCAGCGACATCAACGATTGCCTGCAGTTCCTCCCGTGTATAAACAGAACCAGTCGGATTGCCCGGGCTGTTCATGATCAACATCTTCGTGCGCGGGGTCATCGCATTTTCAAAATCTTCCGCGCGCATTTTCCAAGCGTTGCGCTCACTGGTGGGCACGATCACTGGTTCGGCACCGACCAATCTGACCATGTCCGGGTAACTGACCCAATACGGCGCCGGGATAATGACTTCGTCGCCGGGCTGGCATGTTGCGAGGATCGCGTTATAGCACGAATGCTTTGCGCCGTTACTTACGATCACCTGCGCGGGGCGATAATTCAGGCCATTGTCGGCGGCCAATTTTTCGGCAATTGCCTGGCGCAGCTCGGGGATGCCAGCGCTGGGTGTGTATTTCGTAAAACCGGCCTCCAATGCGTCGATCGCCGCCTTTTTTATGTGTTCGGGAGTATCGAAATCCGGTTCGCCCGCACCGAAGCCACACACATCAATGCCTTCAGCCTTCATAGCTTTGGCTTTGCTGTCGATCGACAGAGTGAGCGAAGGTGTCAGTTGGGCCGCGCGTTCGGAAATTTCCATGGTGGTGAGCTTATTCAAAATGGGAGCGCAAACTATTGGTGGCGATAGAAGTTTTCAATCAGAGGTTTAAAATTATTTTCATCGAATTGGACAATCGTCATTTCGCGTTTCGCGTTCTCAGGAGAATCCGACGCATGCGCCGCGTTGATCATAATCGTCTGTCCGAATTCCCGGCGAATCGATCCTGGCGGGGCTTTGGCCGGATCAGTTGGGCCAAGCACGTCTCGGATCTTCCGCACTGCATCCACGCCTTGATAAACAATGGCGATCGATTTTTCCGTGCCGGGAGCGTCATGTTCCTCCGACGGACATTCACTCGGCTTTCGACCCGCCATAAACTCGACGATGCTTTCCCAGTTTTCGCGGCCGCTTTTTGGGCCCAGTTTTTCTTCAAGAACTGGCAGCACAGGCCCGTAGAACTCCTTCGCTTGCGCAACGCTCATGCAGTGCACCTTAAAGCCGATGATGCTCAAACCCGACCGGGAAAACACCTCGATAACTCCGCCCGGTCGCAAATTTGGGAATTTGAAGTTGTCGGGCTTGATGAGGACGAGTGTCTTTTCGACCTGCGCGTCGGCGGGATAAGGGACGGCACGATCCAGGATGCCGCCGTCGGAATCAGAAAATTCAGCCCAGAGGTTCAAATCGCGCTCGACTGCTTTTGGATCGAATGCCGCCAGCACGCCGGGCTCGAAGTAAGTCGCTTTGCCTGAATCATCTGTGATGTAATCGCCATAGGTATCGCGAATTGTTTCACCGCTGGTGCGTTCATGCACGATGTGGCCTACCGTGTGATGAATCTTTTCAACCGCGTCAGGTCCGCGAAAAATGAGGAATAAAACACGTGGACGTTGGCCGTTCTTTTCGCCCGTAAAGTTTTTCAGGATGTACTCGCGAATTAACTCTTGCGTCGCCCGATGGCGCGGATCGGTTTCAGTCACGATAGTGTCCGCGTAGCGCTTTGCCAGTTCAGAGCTCGGCGCAAACATGCGTCCTCCGACCAGATCAAGTCCCGTGCGAGAAATCAACCGTGCCACGATGCCGCCGGTGCGCGATTTGCGGATCGAGTACGGCGTGACGATGGCGTAAGAGAGTTGTTCGTTCTGCATGGTTTCTGCCGCGCGTCTCGTGATTAAACCGCGTGGGATGCAGAGAAACCTAAGCCGCCAAGGCTGATCAAAAGTATCTGGCAGCGTTCAGGCGCGCAAATTTTTGTTTTCCCAAGACTGCAGCGAAAGCTCGCCCATCGCGCATCCGTAGTTTGGGCGCTCTGAGATCGCTTGGCGAAGCTACACCGCTGATTTTATTTCTTCCCAGACGATCGCTCGTTTTTCATGCGGGCCATCTTTTGCGCGAGACCGGCTGCGAATTTCTCGTACTGAACATTGTCGACTGTGAAAGTGCCGAACATATAATTGGAATTGCTCCATGACCAATTCTGGTCCGCATCGTTGTAAGTCATCACTGTCGTGCGTCCTTGCTCGTACTGGTGATGCAGCGGATCGGCGCCCGGCGGGTTCACAATTTTCGCCGCACCGCCCATGCCACCTTCGACCAGGTGGCCATGGAACGTGCCGTATTGCCCAATGGTGATCTGGTGCTCCTTACCTGCGATGTTTCGGGTGATCGGCACGTAACGTGTCTCAGTGTTCTTTGACACGCCAGGCGTCAATACCGCGCCGGCGATGGCTTGTAACGCTTTGCGCTGCTCCGGGTTAGCCTTCTCATCGATGTAGTAAAACGCAAAAGTCCAGTTGCCATACGATTCCATCATCGTCTTGCCCTCTGGACTTTGACCCATCGTCGCGACAGCGAGCCCGTCGAGCTTTGTGTTGCCGTAGTTTCCCTTTTCGATGAGGAGAACTTGTCCGCCGCTGCAAGTCATTTTCGTTGGCTTGGAGTTAAACCAACATGGACATGCGGCATCGCACGAGCAGGCTTCTTCGAGCTGACCAGTGATCTTCCACGGTGTTTTGTCTTTTGGCTCGTTCGCAGCTCGCGCGGGTGCGGCGTGGGTGAAGAGACCTGCAACAACCACGCAGGAGAAGAGCAATTTGATTTTCATGCTGCAAAATTTATCCCCGAATCGCGTTTTCAAAAAGCCGATTTAGCGGCGCTGGCAGGTTGTAGCCGTCGGCCTATGGCCGACGAAATGTGCGTGTGGTTAGCACGTGAGGGAGGCGCTTCGCAGAGCAAAGGCGGCTACAAAAATCAGCGGGTGACGAGGCTCGAACTCGCGACGTCCACCTTGGCAAGGTGGTGCTCTACCAACTGAGCTACACCCGCATTTTTGAGAGCGAATAATAATGTCCAGCCGCCCGCCAGACGCAACCTTTTAATTGCTCCTCCGGGTGTGAAATCGTTGAATCCAAATTGGGCGCAAAGCGCATCCTATGAGCAAAGCACTATTATGAACAAATTACTCCTCCTCTGTATTTGCTCCTTAGCCCTCGCGATTAGCTTGTTTGCGCAGACGCCAACGGCCTCGCCGGACGCTAGCCTCCCGGCAGCTGTAGCAGCAACGGCCGCCGCAGCAACCTCTACACCAACGGCAAGCGCCAGTATGTCTCCATCCGATCTAGCGGACAGAATTCACCAGAAGCTGGAGAAAAAGCTTCGCGGACACCACGGAATCACCATTGATACAGGTGATAAAGACGAAGATGCCGATCTTCGAAAAATGCATGAATTTGTCGCGATTCCGATCGTGGCGATCGTGTTTCTGTCGATATTCGGCGCGCCTGTGCTGATCGTTATTATGATAGGCATGTTCGCTCTTTTAATAAGTCGTATGCGGCAGCGAACCGTTCGGATGATGGTGGAGAAGGGTCAGCCGGTTCCCGCAGAACTGCTTGTACCTGCCAGGGGAGCGGTGCGCCGACGGTCCGATCTAAGGCGCGGAGTTATCTGGGCTATGATCGGGCTCGGAGCGATGATCTTTTTCGGCGCTGTAAACGAGTGGGAAAGTGGCGTTTGGTCATTAGGACTCATTCCGTTCCTGATCGGGCTGGGTTACTTGATTATATGGAAGCTCGAGACGAAGAAAGACAACCTACCGCCGGCGTCGTAATCTCCGGCCGTGGAGTTAACTGATGCGGATCTTGTTGCGCGAGTTCTTCTCGATGACGATCAGTACGCATTCGGCGAGCTCGTGCGCCGGCATCAATCCAGTGTGCGTGGCCTGCTGCGGCAACTCACCCGCACAGACCTCGCGTTGGCCGACGATCTCGCGCAGGAAGCCTTCATTCGCGCTTACAAGAACATTCGGAGCTTTCGCGGTGAAGCGCGGTTTTCCACATGGCTTTACCGCATCGCGTACAATTGTTTTCGCGAGGACGCACGCAAGCGGAAGGACCTTGTCGGCGTGGATGAGGCGCAATTGCAGGCTGAACACGATCCGCAGACTGTCGATGCCGGTTTGAGACATGATCTTATGCACGCCCTGAGTTTACTTCCCTTGCACGAGCGCACGGCTGTTGTGCTTTGCTGTCAGAAAGGATTATCGCATGATGAAGCTGCGCGCGTCCTCGATATTCCGCTCGGTACGGTAAAAACGAATGTGCTCAGAGGACGCGAAAAACTAAAACGCACACTCGCCGCGTGGGGACCGAATTGATACAATGAACCCAATGATCGACGACGAAACGCTAGACCGACAATTGCGCGAAGCGATGCCGTATATTGACGACGAAGGGTTCACCGCGCGCGTCATGGCAAGGTTGCCTGCGGCGCGGCGCGAACCGCGGTGGCTGCGGGCCATGATTCTCCTCGGGCTGACATTGCTCGGAAGCGCAGTTGCCTACTTAGTTTCCGGTGGCGGCCGTTTCGTTCGCGAAGGCGTGATTCAGTTGTCGGACTTCCCGATTTGGCTGTTGCTCGTGTTCGCCTTCGGTTGCGGCCTTGTCGTTGGCGCCTTTGCTGTCATAGTTGCCGTTCGCAAGACGCCAGAAGTGCGCGATGTCGCGCGACTGCGATTTTGAATCGACGGTTCGCTATCCCGCGGACAACCACCCCCTGCCGGATTCGAATCTCATCGCTGACTCCCGACCTCTTAAGAATTTGGGGCTACGGCCGAGGTGCCGGGGTCGGGCGCGGCCGCCCTGACGGACTAGGTCTTGCAGTAGGCGTAGGTCTCGGGGTAGCGGTTGGCGTGGGTGTAGGCGTCGCCGTGGGAGTAGGTGTAGGCGTGGGGACCTGCACTTCAAACGAACCGATGTCGCTACGACCGTTCACCACGCGATCAAAGCCGGGTCCGCGCTGGTCGTACAAAGGTGGCGGAGTGAAGCTCGGGTCGCCCGCATCAATGGCCGGGCTGCCGGGCAAAAGCTCTTCTTTGGTCGGCATCCATTTCTGTGCGTTCACCTGTTCCTTCCGAAAATTTTGCGCCGCGTTACAAAGAAAATGGCGTCGCGGCGTTAAATCGTGAAAGTACTGAAGCTGCGTAAAGCACGCTGCGCGTGCGACGCAGCCGCGTTTCCTTTACGCGGCGTTGAAACGTTGGTGGATCGTCTTGTCCTCAAGACGATGGCTAGTGCCGAAGGCCAGGAATCCTGGCCCCGAAAGGGTTTGGGACCGTGCTCAGCGCGTTGAAGACGACGCGTTCCACTCGTCTCGAAATCGTTTTACCCACAACGCACGTTGCAGTAATTTCCCGAGAAGATGAGCACTGTTGCCGAGATCGAAGCTGCCATTAAGGCATTGCCGCCCGCAGAACGCGCACGGCTGGCCGAAGATTTACCATCCATTCTCCCCGAGCTTGACGGTGACTTGGCATGGCAACGCATCATCGGCGACGCGCGTCCGCGTCCGGCGCTCTCAGCGTTGGGCGATGAGATCGAAGTCCAATTCAAGACCGATCCCAACAGATTTGCTGAAATCAATGACAGCGACTTCGATCACCGTCCGTGACCTCCAGAGCAACGTCTGAGTTCTGGAACCTTTATTGGGCGTTGCCCGACAACCTCAGAAACGCCGCCCGCGCCGCTCACCAAAAATTCCGCCAGAACCCGGCGCATCCATCACTTCAACTCGAGCGGTTGCGCTCCGACGCGCGCTTTTGGTCTGTGCGCGTGACGCGTAATTACCGCGCCGTGGCGCAGAGGTTCGATGGCGACGTCTGGCTTTGGGTATGGATTGGCAGCCATAAAGATTTCGAACGCCAGTTCCCTGCGTAACTGAGATACGTTCACGCATCATCCGTGTTATCCGTGAATGGAGCTGATGGGATCAGCGACATAGAAGGTAAAGCCGCCACGGGTGGCGGCGTGTGAATCGGGAAACGAGCGAGTTTCAAATCCGTGGTCGAATTATTTCTGCTTTTCCTCGCAGAGTTTTTGGAAGCGTGGATCGGAGCGCAACGGATCCCAGAACGGATCGAGCCTAAGAAGCGCTGGCGTGATGGGCGCTGGGCCGTAAAGCCACCCCCAGTCATTATATGGCGTTTCTAGCAGCTGCGTGAGAGTCGAGACGGCCACGGCCCTTCTGGCCGAACATCGTCTGAATTAACGCCAAGTTCTGTTCGAGGGTGGGTCCGTTCACTCGATCTTTAACGCGGGCCAGAAGCATGATTGCACGCTCCGCTACCCTAAGTGCCGAGTCCTTCTCCCGCATGACAGCACGAGCTTCAGACAGCAGTGCCGCAAAGACGAAGTTGTCCGGGTGATTAATGCACAGCTGCTCAAGCGTTTTGCGTACTGCAGAAGTGGTCTCAATTGGCGAGCCGCAGGTTTCGCAAACACGCGCGTTTTTACTTATTGCCGGCATTGCGATTTCCTCATGCAACCATTGCCTGGCGCAAATACCGCAGCTCTTCATCCACGTCGCGCGGATCGACAACCGTGCCGCTGACTTCTTCTCGCAGAATCGCGCGATACCGCGCACGCAAGCGTGTCACGTCAACGCGCAGATGTGCAGCGGTACGTCCGAGCCGATTCGCTAGCTCCTCGTATGGAATGGCCGCGGCCTCGCCTGCGATTAGGCGAGACTTTAGCGCTTCAAACAGGGCGGCTTTGCCACCGAGCTCATATTCCTGTGCAAGGCGATCAAGCGTTTGTCGAGCGAGTGATGCCGCCCATTCGCGCTCGAATACACCCTCCAGTGAGTGCAGCCTGAAGCGTACGCTTCAGCCTCCGAAATCGCCGTCTCACCCAGTTCCACCGGCACGGTGCCGCCACCGCGCTTTTGTGCGCGGTCGCGATCACGCGCGTGCGCCAGGAAATGTTTTAGCGTTCCAAGCAGAAATGAGCGAAACCGCCCCTTCATTGGATCGGCGCGAGTGTAGGCGCGGCTTTCGATTAGATTAGCAAAAAATCCCTGAGTGAGATCCTGTGCATCGTGCTGCGGAATGCTCTGACGTTGCAGGAAGACATAAACTGGTCGCCAATAAATTTGGCAAAGCTCTGACAGCGCGCTCAGCGCGTGCTGCGATGCTGTCTGCGAATCGGCTGCTTGTCGCACAACCGTCCAGCGCGTGGAAGCAAAGGAGCTATCCCGCGTTGAGGTCTGCAACGCTGCCGGCATTCCTTCTTTTTTGCCGGGATAGACGAAAATTTACAAGCCTCAATACGCCGTTGGACGCGATTTGTCGTCACGCCCAACTTGCGGCGAGCTCCTAGACTAGTACCTAGGTGGCCCCTTCCACACAGTGCACTTCGTCCGATTAGGCCGCCGATAACTCGCGCGCCTGCTTTACATCGAGGTTGATCTGGCGAGCGAGCGCCTCGACACTTTCAAATTTTTTCTCCGGCCTGAGATAGCGGATGAATCGCACTTCGAGGTCCCTTCCGTAAATGTCGCGCTCAAAATCAAAAAGGTGGATCTCCAGAATGCGCTCAGATTTGCCAGCATCCACCGTTGGCCGAAAACCGAGGTTCACCACGCCGGGATAAGTAACTCCATCCAGCTTGGCTTTGGCGAAATAGACGCCGTTTCGTGGGAACTGTTCGTTGTGGGCGCTCAGGTTTGCCGTTGGGAACCCGATCTTTTTGCCTCGATTGTCGCCGGTCACCACAGTTCCAAGAATCGTGTACTCGCGGCCAAGCATTTGCGCCGCCTTTTGCAGATCGCCTGCTTCCACGGCTTTACGAATTGTCGTGCTGCTTACCAGTTCGCCATTGACGGTCACCGGTGGAATTCCTACGACGCCGAAATCGAACCGTGTGCCAAACTGTTTGAGCAGTTCGAGATTGCCGCGCCGGTTTCTTCCAAACGACCATTCGTGGCCTACACAAATTTCGCGCAGCGGTTTTGAATATTCTACCAATTGCTGCACGAAGTCTTCTGGTTCGGTTGCACCAAACCGTTGATCAAACGTAATGATCAGGAGATGCCGCACGCCAAGATCGCGAATCAACGCAATCTTGTGTGGAGTCGCGGTGAGCAAGTGAGGCGCGGCCTGCGGCCGCAATATTTTTTCCGGGTGCGGATCGAATGTGACCACGACAGGTGTTCCATTGGCCGCGCGAGCATGTTCGGCGGATGTCGAGATCACTGCCTGATGTCCGAGATGCACGCCGTCGAAAACGCCGATGGCGAGAAAGAGCGGACCTGGCAATTGAGCGAGTTCGGCAATGGAATGGAGCGTTTCCATTGACTTTCTCATTGCCTTCACGCTCCGCGCATCCTTGAGACTTCCGGAAGACTCAACATCCGGCGCAGAACTTCTTCGCGCGTCGCGCTTTTGATTTCCTCAACCGTAATCGTATTCGCCACATCAAATCGGCCGGATTTCAACCGACGCAGTGATTGCAAGTGGGCGCCGCAACCGAGCGCCTCGCCGATGTCATGCGCATAAGTGCGGACATAGAATCCTTTGCTGCATAGGACGCTGAAGTCGATTTCGGGCAACGCGATCCGCTCAATGCTGTAGCGATAGACGTGTACCAAGCGTGGCTCGCGCTCGATCACTTTTCCCTGGCGTGCGAGCTTGTAAAGCGGCACGCCACCGTGCTTCTTCGCAGAGACCATCGGCGGCAGCTGATAAAAATCCCCACAGAACTTTTCAAATGCGGAGCGAATTTGATTCTCATCCAGCGGCGGGACCGGCCGCTGCTGAATTACCTCGCCTTGGCGATCCTGCGTGTCGGTCGTGACGCCGAGCACAAACGTGCCGGCGTATTCCTTATCTTCGCTCATCAGCAAATCCTGAACTTTCGTGCCACGGCCAACAGTGAGCAGCAGTAAGCCGGTGGCGATCGGGTCAAGTGTCCCGCAATGACCGATCTTCCTCGTGCCAAGTTTTTGTCGCGTGAGTGCAACAACATCGTGCGAAGTCATCCCTTCCGCTTTGTCCACGAGCAGAACGCCGTCAGGGTCCGCGGTTAACGACTTCATGAATTTCCTCCAGAACCTTTTCTTCGACTTCGGCAAGACTTCCGGGAATGCGCGCGCCTGCCGCAAGCGTATGACCGCCGCCACCAAATTTCTGACAAATCGCGGAGACGTCGACGTCTTCGTCTTTCGAACGCATGCTCACGCGCACTTTTCCGTCGGCAAGTTCTTCGAAAAAGACGGCGACGATCACGCCGCGAACTGCCCGAAGATGATCTATCAAACCTTCGTTATCTTCGGCAAGCACCGCCAAGTCTGCCGCGGTCCTTAAGCTGAGGCTGAAACCTGCGACCCGGTTGTTACCGGTGAAACGCATGGTTCGGAGAAGTTCACGCAACAATTCCAGGCGGCGTCGGGGGTAGTTCTCGTACAATTGCTGACTAATTCTTCCAACGTCGAGGTCGCCGGCACGCACGAGCTCCGCCGCGATCTCCAACGTGCGGGCGCTGGTTTTTGGATATTGAAATGAACCCGTGTCAGTGGAGATCGCGGCATAAAGATTTTCTGCGATGTCATGATTCAACGGGAGACGCTGATTCTTGATAAGGCTGAAAATGATTTCTCCCGTGGCCGGCGCGTTTGCATCGACGATCACCATATCACCATACCCAGGATTCGTGCGGTGATGGTCGATGTTGATCCAAATTTTCGCCGAGCCAACAGCAGGAAGCGCGGTTCCCAGCCGGTTTTGAATCGCCGTGTCGAGCGCGATGGCGACATCAACATCTTCCGCCTTTGCGGGCGGCTTGGTCACCAATTCGGCGCGCGGCAGGAACGAATACTTTTCAAGCATGCCGTCTTCATTCCAAACGCGAACGTTCTTACCGAGGTGCTCAAGCGACAGTGCGAGTGCGAGTTGACTTCCAAGCGCGTCCCCGTCCGGCCGAACATGACTCAAAATCGCGAAATGCTGATGCTCGCGCAGCACCGCTCCGATTTGCTCGAATGTTGAAATAGTCATTTTGTAGCCACCGCGCCGCGGGCAGTCCGCAACCCGCTTAACAAGCTGTGAGAATAGGCGGCCGGCCGGGCCGTGGCTACAGCATTCACTCCTGTGGGCCGCGGGGTTTTTCAAGATCCTGCAAAATCTCGAGGACGCGTGCGCCGCGTTCGATGGAATCGTCGAGATGAAAAATGAGATGTGGTGTGTATTTCAAGACCACGTGGCGGGAGAGTTCGGCTTGCAGCGCAGGACGAAGCGCTTCTAGTCTATGAATCACGCTCGCGCCCGTTGTCGCTCCGAGAGTGCTTACGAACACATGCGCGTTCTTCAGATCGGGCGTGACATCAACAGCATTGACGCTGACGAGCACGCCTTCAAAGTTGATTTCGCGCGTAATGATTGCGCTCAGCTCACGTTTTACGAGTTCATTTACGCGCAATTGTCGATGTTTCATGGTTACCCTTCCGTCATCCTGAGCGGAGCTTCGCCACGGGATTCTTCGATTCCGGTCGAAGTGACTAATTAAATCACAATTTCTGCGCGACCTGTTCGAGTTGATAACACTCGATGACATCGCCCACCTGGTACTCGCTAAAGTCGCCGAGCCTGATCCCGCATTCCAGACCGGAACGCACTTCTTTGACGTCGTCCTGGAAACGACGCAGCGTCGAAATGCCGCCGTCATAAACCGGTTGGCGCTTTCGCAGGACACGAGCGCGCGCAGCGCGCGCGATACGGCCATTAGTGACCAAACAACCAGCAACAATGCCGCGGCTTAGCTGGAATATCTGTTTCACCTCAGCATGCCCGATCACTGTTTCGCGAAGCTCGGGTTCAAGCAGCCCGGCCATGGCATCTTTTATCTGATCGAGTAATTCGTAAATGATGCTGTAAAGCTTGATCTGCACGCCTTCGCGTTTCGCAGCAGACACAGCCATCGACTCGACCTTTACGTTAAAACCAATCACCACCGCGGCCGATGCGCTTGCCAGCAAAATGTCCGATTCCGAAATCGGTCCCACAGCGGAGTGAATAATTTCGAGGGTAACCTTTTTGGTTTCGATCTGTTTCAACGCGCTGGCGAGCGCTTCAAGCGAACCTTGCGCATCGCATTTCAACACGATCCGAAGAACCTTTTGGCCCCCGGCTGTTTCAAGCAGGCTTTCCAGCGTAGCCCGTTGCGGAACGAACAACTTGCTGGCGCGTTTTGTCTCCAGCCGTTCATCACTTAATTGTTTCGCCTCGCGCTCCGATTCCATCACAAGAAATTCGTCGCCCGCATTCGGCAGACCGGTGAACCCAAGCACTCTCACCGGCGTGGAAGGTCCGGCACGCTTGATCGCTTGGCCTCGATCGTCCAGCAGCGACTTTACCTTGCCGTTGTAATCACCGCAGATGAACGGGTCACCGACTTTTAACGTGCCCATCTGCACGATCACAGTGGCAGTAGGGCCGCGCCCAGCTTCCACTTGCGCTTCAATGACAGTGCCGCGTGGCCTGGCTGTGGGCGATGCCTTAAGCTCCATCACCTCCGCCTGGAGCGTTATCATTTCAAGGAGGTGATCAATTCCAGTCCCTCTTGTTGCAGATACGGGACAAACAATCGTTTCGCCTCCCCAATCTTCCGGAGTAAGCCCGTGATCCTGGAGTTGCTTCTTAACTCTGTCAATGTTCGCCGAGGGCAGATCGACTTTGTTGATTGCAACCATGATCTTCACATGCGGCGCAGCCTTGGCGTGATTGATCGCCTCAACGGTTTGCGGCATGATGCCGTCATCGGCCGCGACAACGAGCACAACGATATCCGTTATGTTGGCGCCGCGCGCGCGCATCTCAGTAAAGGCTGCGTGACCGGGTGTGTCGATGAACGTAAGCCTCGCGCTATTATGCTCGGCGGTGTACGCGCCGATGTGTTGGGTTATTCCGCCCGCTTCACCAGCCGCCACCCGCGTCTTGCGAATCGCATCCAGGAGCGTTGTTTTCCCATGATCGACGTGACCCATGAATGTAATGATGGGACCGCGCGGCTTAAGTTCCTCTTCCTTTTCAATGACCGGCGGAGGCGGCGCGACGACTACCTGTTCCACCTTGTGAACACCGGCTCCCTTTTCACGACGCTCCTTTTCCAGAATAAACCCGTGATTCTCCGCAATCTTCGATGCGATGTCGGGCTCGATTGTCTGATTGATGTTGGCGAAGATGTTGTAAGTCATCAACTCGGCGATGAGTTGATGCGGTTTCAAGCCAAGCTCAGTTGCTAACTGCTTAACAATAATTGGAGGCTTGATGAGGATGACCTTCTGCAGCGCGGCTTCCGCTTCAGCAGAAGGTATCGCGGCCTCAGCCGGCGCTTCAGCCGGAGCCGTTTGCGCGGGCGCAGCCTCCACTGGTGGTGCAGGCGTTGAGGGAGCAACAGTGGCTTCCAGCGAGGCGCGGATGCGCGAAATTGGCGGTAAAACGTCGCGTTTCGTTTTTGGCTCGGCGTCTTCTGTCTTTTTGCGGGATTTTTTGCGATCGATCAGTGAGACGCTCTCTACTTCATGGCCAGACGCTGGAGCGGATCGAGACTCGGATTCTTGCGGCGAGATTACACGCGATTTACCCGCTACGGTCGCGGCTGCGCTCGCGGGCGCGACATCCCTCTTTAATTCCTTCTTGGGGGCTTTTGATTTCGGTGCAGCGAGCGGCTTGGCAGCAGCAGTAGTCTTGCGCGCCGCTGCGTGCGCGGCTGGCTTGCGGTTTGCAGTTTTACTGCCCGTCTTTGTTGCCATAACACATCCTTCAAAATTTCGCTCATGGCTCAAGCTCCCTAAACGAGAGCCATGTTACTGTACGAGTTCCTGCCGGTGTACTGCCTCGTAAATCTCGCGCGCCTTTGTTTCACCAACTGCGAGAATATCCACCAAATCCTGCACGTCTGCATCGCGCAATCCTTCCAGGTTGGTAAAACCCGATTTTACGAGCGTGAGCGCCTGCTCTTCGGTGACCGGTAGAGCGCCGGCAAGCGTCTGTGCAGCTTGCGCCACCTTCTGTTCCACCACGGTTGTAGCCGATGTGTCTTTGCCGATGTTGATATCCCAACCGGTCAAGCGCGAAGTCAATCGCGCGTTCTGTCCCTTTTTCCCGATCGCGAGCGAAAGCTGGTCTTCATCGACAGAAATCTGAACGCTCTTTTTCTCGGTATCGAAAGCCAGATTCTTCACTTTCGCCGGTTTGAGCGCTTCTAAAATGTATTCCTTTGGGTCGGAGCTCCACCGAATGATGTCGACTTTTTCGTTGTTGAGCTCGCGCACAATGTTTTTCACGCGCGAGCCGCGCATACCGACACACGCACCTACTGGGTCCACTTTTTCGTTCGCGCTCCATACCGCAATCTTGGTGCGATAACCGGCTTCCCGCGCGATGCCACGGATCTCCACGGTGCCGTCGGCAATCTCGCTTACTTCCAGCTCGAAAAGCCGCCGCACGAAATTCGGATGACTGCGCGAAACGATGATCTCAGGACCGCGAACGCCGTTGTCGACCGCTACTACGTAGGCACGGAGACGGTCGCCCACGTTGTAATCTTCCACGACAACTCGCTCCCGTTGCGGCATGATCGCTTCAAATTTTCCAAGATCGAGAATGACGTCGGAACGGTCGAAGCGCCGCACAGTTCCACTGACGATCTCGCCCGCGCGATCCTTAAACTCCTCATAAATCATTTCTTTCTCGGCTTGGCGAATCCGCTGCATCATGGCTTGCTTCGCCGTCTGCGCCGCGATCCGCCCAAAATTTTTCGGTGTGACTTCTACTTCGACAATGTCACCGATGGTCGCGTCCGGTTTGATCTTGCGCGCTTTCGAGAGCTCGATCTCATCTTGCGAATTGGTGACGTGATCGACCACCACCAGGTTGGCCAACGCACGGATCTCGCCGCTCTTCGGATTAATATCGATGCGCAGATCGCGCGACGCACTCACGCTCTTTTTCGAGGCGGAGAGCAGGGCGTTCGAAACCGCCTCGAGCAGGATTTCGCGTTTGATTCCGCGCTCCCGCTCCAGGTAATCGAGCATGGCAATAAATTCCGCGTTCATAAAACATGCAGCCCGCAGACTAAAAAGAGTGGGACACCAGTTCCCACTCCGATCAGCGCGCGGACTAGGCACTAAGCATACGTTTGTGGAACTGCCTCGTCAAGCTGCGATCCAGTTTGATTTGACGTTCAAAGCTCAATGTCCAACATCCAGCATTCAATGAATTCGCGCCTCCGAGCCGTCGCTGTTGTTGTTCTGGTCTGGGCGGTGATTTATTTACCGGCGCTTGGCTCTATCGCAATCAAAGGAGAAGAAGGGCGACGAATTCTGCCGGCGATTCGAATGCTCGAGACGGGCAACTACATCGTCCCGCAAGTCGGAAGTAATCCCTATTTCCGCAAGCCTCCTCTAATAAACTGGCTGGTAGCCGCCTCTTTTAAAGTTTTTGGAGTCCGTAACGAATGGACAGCGCGTCTGCCGTCGGCGATTGCCGTCCTCGCTGTGGCGATTGCATTTGTCACGGTGGCACGCGCCAGTCTCGGCTCGAGGGGATCAATGATCGCGGCCCTTATCTGGATGACGAATATCGGCATCATCGAAAAAGGCCGGTTGATCGAAATCGAAGCTCTCTATGTCTCGCTTTGTGGTCTGGCGATTATCTTTTGGCTGAGTTCTTGGGTTCAAAAGAAGTCTCCGTGGCTCATTTGGGTCCCGGCATCCGTTTTTCTTGGGTTTGGCCTCCTGGCAAAGGGCCCAACACATCTGATATTTTTCTATGCGATCGTCTTGGCAGCCCTTTGGCAGGCGAAAGATTGGCGGATTCTTTTGCATCCTGCGCACTTTGCTGCAATCGCCATTATGCTCGGGATTGCCGCTACCTGGGCCATTCCGTTTCTGCATAGCACGGCAACGGAGGTCGCGATGGACAAATGGTCAGGTCAGTTCGGCGGCCGGTTAAGAGGCGTTGATTTCAAGTTTTTCGATTGGATTCAGAATATCCCGCGCAGTCTTATTTATTTTCTCCCGTGGGTTCTTCTGTTCCCGTTCGCGCGGTTTTCAAAATTTCAAGACGCAGCACAGCAGCGGCTCGCGCGCGCGCTGGCTTGGGGCATCGCGGTGCCATTCGTAGCGGTCAATCTGGCTCCCGGCGCGGTGGCTCGTTATAGTATGCCGGTGATAGTTCCAGCCTCGTGGTTGCTGGCGATGACATATGTTGGGAATGCATTGCAGTGGCCCCGAACGTGGACGAAAACCTATCGGGACTGGTCCAAGGTCGTGGCGGTTTTCGTTGGGGTCGGTCTTGCGATTGGCGCAGTTGGTTATCCGCTCACCGCAGTCGTTTTGAAAAACAGACAGCAGGTGAAAAAGGCCGCCGCGCAAATCAATGCGCTGGTGCCCGCGAATGAGACGCTTTACGCAGTGAATCCAGACTATCAGCCGGTGTTTTTCTACGTAAAGGCGCCCGTAAAATACGTCAGCTATTTGAACAATCTGCCGATCGACACCCGATACTTTGTCGTCCGAATCGAAAACGAACCCGAAGCATCAACCACGCAAAAATGGGCGCCACTCCGGGCCCAGCCACTGGCTCGGGTGCGGGACTACAGCAAGCGTGAGCTAGTTCTCTTCAGAGTCGCCCTAAACGGGCATTGACAGACTGGCAGATTGGAATTGGTTAGCATACTAACCAATTTGATCCGGCATATGTCCCACGGCGAGACATTTGGGCAATTGCTTCACGGTACCACCCGTGCGTGGCGGCAAAAACTGGATGAGCGTCTCAAACCGATGGGACTCAGCCAGGCAAAATGGCGGACCCTGATGCATTTGTCTCTTTCTGAGGATGCACTTACCCAAGCGGAAATTGCGGCGCGCCTCGGCGTTGAGGAGCCTACTGTGGTAAACTTGTTACATCGCCTGGAGAAAGAAGGGTGGATCACGCGGAATAGCTCGCCACACGATCGACGCTGCAACATGGTGCTGCTCGGCCGGCGCGCCCAGCGGGTGATCGCGCAGATTAACGCAACAGCCGACAAACTTCGCCATGAACTGTTGGCTGGTATCCCGCAGCCTGATCTCCAAACGTGCATGAAAGTCCTGGCGGGCGTTCGGGAGCGAGCGGAGAAAAACGATCGACGCCAGGAGATCACCCGGCAGTCCGTAGCGCGCGATTTCGCCGAACACGACGGCCACATTAAACAGCGACGTTCGATTCCAAGAAGAAGGCACTCTCGTAGTGCCGGCGGGGGGCCCAAATGAACGTTAACGCGCCGGTGAGCAGTCCAAAGAGAATAGAGCGGAGCGCTTCCGAGCGCCCGCAGGTTCAAATGAAACGCACTGCTGCTAGTAAGCACAGAGTTCCTAAATGGGCGTACCTGCTTTTTATTACCCTGGCAGCGTTTGTTTGTTACCGGATCGTTCAACGAACGGCAAGTGAGGTGAAACCTACTCAGCCGCCAGCCCGGCCGGCTCTCGTTGCTAAAGTGGTGACAAAAGATGTGCCTGTGTATCTTGACGAAATCGGCACCTGCGCAGCGTACGAGACCGTGCAGGTGCAGGCACAGGTGATCGGGCAAATTATCGCGCGCCATTTTCAGGACGGCTCCGATGTGAAGCAGGGGGACCCGCTTTTCACAATCGATCCGCGTCCATATCAGGCCACTCTCGATCAGGCAAAGGCTCAAGCGGCGTTAGACCAGGCGACGTTAAAGCGACAGGAGGATCTGCGCGCTAGAAAGGTCATATCGCAGCAGGATTACGACACTGCCGTGGCGAACGCACAAAAGTCTCAAGCAGCGGCCGAGGCTGCCCAGGTGAACCTCGATTATTGTTACATCAAATCGCCCATCAACGGGCGAGTAGGTCTGCGCAATGTTGACGTTGGCAATCTGGTTGGCCCCTCGACTCCGCCGCTCGTCGCCATTCAAGGCCTCGACCCGATTTATACGGATTTCACCGTCGCCGAAAACGATCTTCCGCTTGTGCGAAAATATGTCGGCGGGCCAAACGTGAAAGTGCAAACCTACCTTTCCGATGGCTCCATCGCGCCGCGGACCGGCGACCTATACTTCATAGATTACGCAGTGCAGCCCGGCTCGGGAACTGTGAAAGCCCGCGGGGTCACGCCGAATCCCGATCGCGCGCTGTGGCCGTCGGAATTTGTGCGCGTCCGTTTCATTCTGGACATGCTCAAAAACGCGACGCTAGTGCCGTCGCAGGCTGTTCAGGTTAGCCAGAGTGGGCCGTTCGTTTTCGTGGTGAAACCGGACAACACCGTCGATCTTCGCACTGTAAAACCGGGCCAACGCCAGGAAGGCGACCTTACGGTAATCGAAAACGGTCTGAAACCCGATGAAACCGTTGTTGTCACCGGCCAGCTTGCGCTTTCGCCGGGAGCAAAAGTTGCGCCGCAGCCATACGCTGCTCAGGGCGCCAGCACGGCTGAGCAGTCTGCCGCTTCAAAAAGCCCATTGTAATATGAACGATGCGGAGCGGCACGACGGCGAACGCGAAGTAACAGATAAGGATCGCCGAAGGTCGACGTCCTCCGCCGAGGAACGGGCGGAGCCCACGGCAGAATTAGTTCAAGTACAAGGTTCGGGACTTTCCGGGCCATTTATCCGCCGGCCCGTGATGACCGTGTTACTGACGTTGTCCGTCATCGTCGCCGGACTCGCGACTTACGGAAAGCTTGCAGTGAACGATTTGCCCGCAGTCGATTATCCGGTCATTCAGGTGACCTGTTCGTATCCCGGGGCAGACCCGACGACGATGGCTAACAACGTCGCCACGCCGCTTGAGAAACAATTTCTGCAAATCCCCGGCCTCGATATCATCACCAGCACTAGCACGCAGAGCAACACATCGCTGACTTTGCAGTTCGTCCTCAGTAAAAGCATCACCGACGCCGCGACCGATGTGCAGGCTGGCATCCAACGCGCGACGGGCAGATTGCCGATCGACCTTCCGAGTCCGCCCACGTTCACGAAAACGAACCCAAACGACCAAGCTGTTTACTTGTTGGGTCTGCTGTCCGACACGCTGACGGATTGGGACCTTTACAAATATGCGTCCACCGTTGTCGCGCAGCGTATCAACATCCTGCCGGGCGTTTCGCAGGTGAACATTTACGGCATCCAGGGCGCGATTCGAATCAAGGCCGACCCCTCAGCGCTCGCTGCGCGCGGGCTGACAATGGATGATCTCGCCAGCGCGATCAAAGCGGGGACCGTCTATTCCGGAGCGGGGCAATTCGATGGCACGCATCGTACCTTTGTGCTGCAACCGAACGGCCAGATCGATAAGGCCGAAGGGTATCGTAACTTAATCGTGGCGCGCAACTCAAACGCCTCGCCGGTTTACCTGCGCGACGTCTCCGACGTTAAGCAGAGTGTGCAGGACGAGCGTATCTCGCGTTTTTTCTGGATGCGCGGCATTAATCCGCCTGGTTCGGTAGTCGTGCTTGCGGTTTCGCGGCAGGCAGGAGCAAACGCTGTGGAAGTGGCCAATTCGGTGAGGGCGCTTTTCCCTGAGCTACGCGCAAGCTTACCGGGCTCGATCCAATTCACGCCGATATTCGATCGCTCACAAACGATCGTCAATTCTGCCAACGAAGTGAAATGGACGCTGGTGATTGCGTTCGTGCTGGTCGTCCTGGTGATCTACGTTTTTCTCGGGCGCGCCACGGACACGCTGATTCCCGCTGTGGCATTGCCAATGTCGCTGCTGCTCACCGTGGCGGTGATGTACATGCTCAATTTCTCCATCAACAATCTCACGTTGATGGCGCTTACGCTGGCCATAGGTTTCCTTGTCGATGATGCCATCGTGTTTTTGGAAAACGTGGTGCGCCGCGCCGAGCACGGTGAGTCCATCCTTAAAGCGACATTCAACAGCGCCGGGGAGATTTCTCTCACCATTATGTCAATGACGCTTTCGCTGGCCGCGGTCTTCATTCCGCTGGTTTTTATCCCCGGGCTGCTCGGCCGCATCTTCCGCGAATTCTCCGTCACGATCATCGTGGCCATTCTCGCCTCGGGTCTTGTGTCGCTGACGCTCACGCCACTGATGTGCGCGCGAATCCTGGGTGAGCGCAAAGCCGGACACAAGCGCGCTTGGATGGAGCGCCACACCACCAATTTCATCCAACGCGTGATTGCTGCCTACGGTCGGTTGCTCGACAAATTTCTCGACCGCGCGTGGCTCACAGTGCCGATCCTGCTCGCTTGCATTCTTGGTCTCTGGTTCTTTTTCACCCATCTGCCGTTCACGTTGATTCCGCCGGGGGACAGCGGTTTTATTCGCGGCATTTTTATCGCACAGGAGGGATCATCCCCGGCCCAGATGCGCGCGTATCAAGCGCAGGTCAACGAGAAACTCCAGGCGGATCCAGCCGTCGGGCAGTTCTTCACGCTCGCCGGTTTTGCATCACGCAGTTCATTGTCGCAAGGGTTGATGTTTCTTTTCCTGAAACCCCGCAGCGAGCGCGCGCCCATCGACCAAATCATTTTGCGGCTTCAAAAATCGATCGGGTCCATTCCCGGCCTCAACGCGGTATTAACGCCCAGCCCGGTACTACAAATCAGTGTTGGCGCCACCAGCCAGACTCAGGGCCAGTATGCCTACACGATTAGCGGCATCGTGCCGGGTGATGTTTACGCGGTAGCCGACCAACTGATGAAAAAATTTCAACAGTTCAAAGGCTTCGCAAGTGTCCGTTCCGATTACTACCACGACACGCCCAATCTTAAGATCGACATCAACCGAGATCGCGCCGCAACCTACGGCGTTTCTACTTCCGCAATCCAAAGTCTTTTGCGCAACGCTTACTCGCAGAATTACGTCTATCTCATCAAGGAACCGGACGACCAATACCAGGTTATCCTCGAAGTTAAAGACAAGGAGCGCGCCCATCCTGACGATTTGGACGACCTCTACGTCCGCAGCAACACTGGCGGCAATTTCAGCGCAAGCGGTGCGGGCGGGGGAGTCATTGCGACGACCACAGGTAACATGGCAAGCCTCGTTCCACTGCGTGTTGTAACATCGACGAGGGAAGTCATCGGCCCGCAGGCGGTGAACCATTTGAATCAATTCACTAGCGTCACTTTCAACTTCAACCTGTTGCCGAACGTCGCCATCGGCGATGCCACGAAGTTCATTGAGGAGGCTTTCGCCCAAGTCCATCCGCGTTATCCAACCGTGCAGGGAATCTTCCAAGGCGAAACGCTTGTATTTCGGCAGCTGTTCCAGTCTTTACCCCTGTTGCTGCTCGCTGCCATCTTCGTAATGTACGTGATCCTCGGAATTCTCTACGAGAGCTACGTGCACCCGTTCACGGTCTTGTTTCCAGCGATTGTGCCTGCGGTCGTCGGCGGCCTGGCAACTTTGTATCTCTTCCACTCAGTGCTTTCGCTCTACAGCGTCATCGGACTTTTCCTCTTGTTAGGCATCGTGAAGAAGAACGGAATCATGGTAGTCGACTTTGCTTTGCAACGAATCGATGAAGGCTGGGACCTTCGCTCGGCCATTCACGAAGCGAGCGTGGAAAGATTTCGTCCCATAATGATGACGACACTCGCCGCGCTCATGGGCGCGGTGCCGATTGCGCTGGGGTTCGGCCAGGACGCCGCATCGCGCCGCCCGCTGGGCCTGGTTATCGTCGGCGGTCTGATTTTCTCGCAACTTGTAACGCTTTTTGTAACACCTGTTATTTACCTGTGGCTTGAATGGTTCCAGGAGCACGTGCTCGATAAAGTTCCGTTCCTGCGCAGCGCTCACACTCATCACGAAGACCAACCGGCGCGAGGCGATGGAGAGATTCAACCGGCGCCGGCTGCGGTCCACTGATTTTCGCGTTCTTAGTGCTGAGCGTGCGCTGTCCTCAGCGCATAAATTCTGCTCGCTGCGACGATCCGCTGAAGACAGCGGACACTACACAATACACCGTATGGCCACACGGGTTTCGTCATTCGACATTCAACAGTAATGTTGGATTATGCGTGCGATGGTTCTGGGGAAGCCGAAAGAACCGCTGGAATTGCGCGATGTCCCAAAGCCAAAGGTGGAGAGGGGACAATTACTGGTGCGTGTTAGGACGTGCGCGGTTTGCCGCACTGACCTTCACGTTGTCGACGGCGAATTGCCCAATCCGAAACTGCCGCTGATTCCGGGTCATCAAATTGTTGGGCGAGTGGAAGAGATCGGCGACGGCGCAGATTCAAAACTTCAAATCGGCGACCGCGTCGGCATTCCATGGCTTGGTTGGACCGATGGTAAATGTGCTTATTGCCGATCGAATCGGGAAAACCTCTGCGACCGTGCTCGTTTCACAGGGTACACCATAGATGGCGGCTACGCCGAATTCACTGTCGCTGACGCGAGATTCTGTTTTCATCTGCCCGATCGCTACAATGATGTCGAAGTTGCACCGCTGCTTTGCGCAGGGCTAATCGGTTATCGTTCGTATCGCAAAACGGGCAGCGCGCGACGTCTTGGCATTTATGGTTTTGGCAACGCCGCGCACTTGATCGCGCAGATTGCGCTTTACGAAAAGCGCGACCTTTTCGTGTTTACCCGGCCAGGCGACATCGCAACGCAGCAAGCCGCAAAGCAACTCGGCGCGGTCTGGGCTGGCGGTTCCGACGAGATGCCGCCGGAAAAACTCGATGCCGCAATTATTTTTGCTTCGGTCGGACCGCTTGTGCCAATGGCTCTGCGCGCACTCGCCAAAGGCGGTATCGTCGTATGCGGCGGAATTCACATGAGCGACATCCCTTCATTTCCCTATGCCGATCTTTGGGAAGAACGGGTCATCACCTCGGTGGCAAATCTGACGCGGCACGACGGCGAGGAATTTTTTGACATCGCACCGCGCGTTCCGGTGCAAACCAAGATCGAAAGCTTTCCCTTGGAAAAAGCCAACACCGCGCTGGATCGATTTCGCGGCGGCGAATTAAGTGGAACCGCTGTTCTTCTAATGCCCAACAGCGGGCATCCCGAGCGGAGCAAGCGATCCCATATCAGATCTCAACAGAGCTTACGCTAGCCTGGTAAGAAAGAACTGCTGGCTTCGTAATTTGTCATCCCTCGCCTCTGGAGTTGTGCTCGCCGCGCCACCGCTTCAGACGAAAGCGGGACCGCTTAGAGTCAGTTTTTCATCGCGTTCCCACCCGCGCACGGGGCGCGGATGCTTTCACGAAATTGCCCGGAAGCCGCTTTTCGTCGTCCGGCACGGAACCGGCCGCGTTGGCGAGCGCTTCTTCTTCTGGTGAGAGGACCGATTTGAAGCGATTTTTGTCGATGGCTTTCATGAAGGCTTCATGCGGCGAGACGATGCCTTTCTCGAGCAGCGCCCAGATCGCGTCATCCATGAATTGCATCCCTTGCGCTTTTCCGGAAACGATCACGTCCTGGAGCTTTTGCGTTGCGCCTTCGCGAATGATGGCGGCAACGGCTGCGTTGGCGACCAGGATTTCATTGACGGCAATGCGGCCTGGCCGGTCCGACCTTTTCAAAAGCAATTGAGCAACGACACCGCGAAGTGAGTTTGCCAGCATGGTGCGGGCCTGCGCCTGTCGATCAGCGGGGAAAGCATCTATCATACGATCCACCGTCTTGCGCGCATTGTTCGTGTGCAGCGTACCAATTACGAGTAGGCCAGTCTCGGCTGCAGTGAGGGCGAGCGAAATCGTCTCCAAATCGCGCATCTCGCCAATAAGTACAATATCGGTGTCCTCGCGCAGCGCTGCCTTGAGCCCTGCGGGAAAGGAGATCGAATCAGCGGGCACTTCCCGCTGCGTGATAATGCTGTGCTTATTATTGTGCACGAATTCGATCGGTTCCTCGATTGTCACAACATGCTTGGAGAAATTTTGGTTAATGAAGTCGATGAGCGCGGCCTGCGTTGTTGTTTTGCCGGAACCGGTGGGACCAGTTACGAGAACAAGCCCGCCGCGCAAATAAGCAAATTCCTTAACCGCCACAGGGATACCCAACTCCTCGAGGGACGAGATCTTCGTAGGAATCAATCGAAAAGCCGCTGCATAACCGTTCGACTCCTTGAAGTAGTTCGAGCGGAATCGAGAGTCCTCATCCATTTGGTAAGCGAAATCGAGATCGCCGCGTTCCTCGAAAATTTCCCAGTTCTGCGGACCGCACACTTCGCTCAGCATGCGCGTGACTTCCTCGCGCGAAATCGCCTCATCTCGGATAGGCATGATATCGCCGTGCGTTCGGATTTTTGGCGGTTCCCCCTCTCCGATATGCAAATCGGACGCGCCCTGCCGGACGACGATGTTGAGAAATTGATCGATGAAGGCCATTTCAGAATGCGGTTACATTTTCAAGTGTGGTCGCACAACGGATTTTTGGTCCGCGCGCTCGTAGGCCTCCTCGCCGCTGATGAGGCCGCGGTCATAAAGATCAATCAGTGCGTCGTCCATCAAACGCATGCCTTGCTTTTTGCCGGTCTGGATAATGCCCGGCAACATGTAGGTTTTCGCCTCGCGAATCACGTTGGCTACCGCAGGCGTATTTGTGAGAATTTCCAGCGCCAGTACCCGACCGGTTCCATCTTTTTTTGGTATCAATTGGTGGCTGATGACGCCCCGCAAAGATTCCGCGACCATCACCCGGACGTGTTCCTGCTGCTCGGACGGAAAGACGTCGAGCAACCGGTCAAGTGTCCGCGAAGCATTACTGGTGTGCAATGTCGCCAAAACAAGGTGCCCCGTCTCAGCGGCCGTGATAGCGAGCGAAATCGTTTCCAAATCGCGCATTTCCCCAACCATGATCACGTCTGGGTCTTCCCGGAGAGCGGCGCGCAACGCCGTGGCGAAGGACTCAGTATGCGTGAAGACTTCC
>Ga0307305_10000051_pt1 | contig 29925 bp, 30 predicted proteins | sample ER_DNA_186_FD_194512 | JGI IMG/M metagenome (GOLD analysis project Ga0307305, IMG submission 194512) | Bulk soil microbial communities from the East River watershed near Crested Butte, Colorado, United States - ER_DNA_186 | ecosystem: Environmental > Terrestrial > Soil > Floodplain | place... | reverse complement strand
CTCTGGCGAGGCTCATAACCAGGAGGTCGCAGGTTCAAATCCTGCCCCCGCTACTGCGGAAGGCGCTCGAAAGGGCGCCTTTCGCTCTTCCTGTTTGCCGCGGCCAGGCTCACGGCCCCGGCTCGAATCCACCAGATCGGATGACGCCGGGCCCGGTGCTGCTCGACATGATCAAAAATCACTCCCGAACTCGCTGGAGGAAGGCAGGGTGGCTCACACTTTTCGGGTAAGGATCTGCGCCGGATACGCGCTTGATTCAAGCAGGCGCCCTAGCCTCGGCTCCGCGGTCGAGAACTGATCCGTGGCTCAGCTTCTTCACCGGCTCGGGATGTTCACCGCGCGCAGGAAGTGGGTCGTACTGGGCGCCTGGATCGTCGCGCTTGCCTTGCTCGTTGCCGCCTCCCATCGGTTTGGGAGCAACACAAGCAACAACCTCCGCCTGCCCGGCACCGACAGCCAGGCGGCCACCGACCTGCTCGCCGCGCGCTTCCCGCCGCAGCAAAACGGCAGCAACCCGCTCGTCTTCCACACACGCAGCGGCAAGGTCACCGACGCGAAGCAGAAACAGGCGATCGAGGCCTCGTATGCGAGAGCGAAGAAGCTCCCGCACGTCGCGGCCGTCGTCGATCCCTTCAGCCAGCAGGGCGCCGCCCAGATCAGCAAGGACAAGCAGACCGCTTTCATCCTCGTCCTGCTCGATGTCAGTGGCAGCGATCTCACCCAGGAGATCGCGCAGAGCGTCCTAGATGCCGGCGACCCCGGCCGCCGGGCCAGGATGCAGGTCGCCGTCGGCGGCTCCGTCGGGGGTGAGCTCTCGGAGCCGACCACGGAGAGCAGCGAGCTGATCGGCCTGATCGCGGCGATGATCATCCTCGCGTTCACGTTCGGAACGCTCGTCGCGATGGGGCTCCCGATCGTGTCGGCAGTGTTCGGGCTGGGTGTCGGCCTCTCGCTGATCGTGCTTCTCGGCCACGTGGTGAGCGTCCCGACGATCGCACCGACCCTCGCGACGATGATCGGACTCGGCGTCGGCATCGACTACGCGCTCTTCCTCGTCAGCCGGCACCGCGCGAATAGGAAACGGGGGATGGACCTCGACGAGTCGGTCGCCTTGGCGGTCGCCACCTCCGGCAGCGCGATCGTGTTCGCCGGCACGACGGTCGTGATCGCGTTGCTCACGCTGCTCGTCGCCGGAATTCCGCTTGTCACCTCGCTCGGGTACTCGTCGGCCGTCGCGGTCGCAACAGCGGTGGTGGCGGCAATCACGCTCCTTCCGGCCGTCCTCTCGCTCGTCGGGCCGCACATCGAGGCAGCACGCTTGCCGGCCTTCCTGAGGCCCAAGCCCAAGGATCTCGATGGCGGCTTCTGGGGCGGCTGGGCCCGAATCGCGACAGCGCACCCATGGTGGGCGGTTGCAGGTGCCGTTGCGATCGTCATCCCCTTAGCCATGCCGTTTTTCTCGTTGAACCTCGGCCAGGAAGACGTCGGCGCCACGCCGAAGTCGACGACCGAGCGCCAGGCCTACGATTTGATGGCCGCGGGCTTCGGCGTCGGCTACAACGGCCCGCTCATCGTGGCGACCAAGCTCGGCACTCCCCCGACGCCGAGCAGCGAGTACACCAGCCAGCAGAAGCAGGCGACGAGCCTGCAGAACCAGCTCCTGCAAGAACAGAAGCAAGGGAAGACGCAGCAACAGCAGCTCACCGAGCAGGCGAACGCCCTCACGCGGCAGGAGCAACAACTCGAGCTGCAGCAACAGCGGCTCGAGGCGCAGCAGGGGAGCCTCGAGAGCGAGCAGGCGAGCCTCGAGAGCCAGGCAAAGGCCGATTCGCAGGAACAGGCGCAGCTGCAGGCTACGGCGAACAAGCTCGAGGCGGACCAGGTCGCCCTGACCAAGCAGATCTCCGCCACGGGCTCCCAGGCCCACCAGATCGTCAGTCAAGGGGCGAAGGTGACCAAGCAGCTGACATCCGTCGTGCGGCGGCTTGCCAAGAACCAGGCCGAGCAGCGAAAGGTGGAGGCGCGGCTACAGCGCGCAAAGAGCTCGAGCGAGAAGGCCCGGCTTCAGGCGCAGCTCCGCAAACTCCAGGACGAGGAAACCCGCCTCGAGCGACAGCTCGACACCCTGGTTCAGAAGGAACAGGCGAACCGCGAGCAGTCGCAAGCCTTGCTTTCGCAGGCTCGAAGCCTCCGCGAGCAGGAGGTCAGCGTCGCGAATCGCGCGATCGCGCTGGCGGGTCAGGCGGCCGCGCTGGCGACCGATGCCGTCACGCTCGTCAAACAGAAGCAGGCGCTCGTCAAGCAGGCATCGAAGCTGCAGGTCGAGGCGGCGAACCTGCAGACACAAGGCGCGAAGCTGCAGACGCAGGCGGCAAACCTGCAGACACAGCAGGTCAAGCTCCAGGGCCAGCAGCAGACGGCGCAGGGTCAGCAGCAACAGGCCGAACAGCTCAAGACCGACCTGACGAACGAGCTCACCAAGGCGGGAGGCGACCCGCGCGGGACGGACCCGCGCCTTGTCGATCTTCAGAACGCGCTCGCCGACACGGAGGGAGTCAAGGTCGTCTCGCCACCGCGGATCAACAAACCAGGCGACGCGGCGACCTTCACCGTGATCGCGACGACGACGCCCGCGGCACCCGCGACCGCCGACCTCGTCAAGACGTTGCGCACCTACACGATCCCACAGGCGACGAAGGACTCAAACGTCGAGGCGTTCGTCGGAGGCCAGACGGCGAGTTATGTCGACCTTGCCACTGGGATCAGCTCGAGGCTGCTCCTCGTGATCGTTGTCGTGATCGGGCTGAGCTTCGGCATCCTGCTGATGGCCTTCCGCTCGTTCCTCTTCGCGGTCCAGGCAGCCGTGGCAAACGTGCTGTCGGTCACTGCAGCGTTCGGCGTACTTACGGCCGTGTTCCAGCTGGGTTGGGGCTTGAGCCTTGTCGGGCTCGACACGGCGAACGGCACCGATCCGATCGCGAGCTACGTGCCGCTGATGATGTTCACCGTGCTCTTCGGGCTGTCGATGGACTACCAGGTGTTCCTGATCAGCCAGATCGAGCAACACCGAGCCGAGGGCGGGAGCGACCGGGACGCGATCCGGCGCGGCCTCGCCGCCGGGGCCCGCGTGATCGTCGCTGCGGCGCTGATCATGATGGCGGTCTTCGGCAGCTTCATCCTGAACGGCGACCCGACCGTGAAGCAGTTCGGGGTCGGACTGTCCGTCGGCGTCGGGCTCGCTGCGATAACCGTGCTCGTGTTTGCCCCTGCGGTTCTCGTCCTCGCCGGCAAGGGAAGCTGGTGGGTGCCCGGCTGGCTCGACCGGATCCTGCCGCACATGGATGTCGAGGGTGCCGGGGCGTCTACGACGGCGGCGGTGCCCGCGACGTCGCATGCGCCGCGCGCCGAGGTCGGCTCGTAAAAGCCTGAGGGGTTTCAAAACTCCGGTTCCGCCTGGAAAACGCATCATTCCCGGGCATGAATCAGAGTTTTGAAACCCCTCAGCCCGAGATGCGCACGCAGCTGGTCGCCGCCCGCACCGTCGCGGAAGCGCTCGCCGATCTGGCCACCGGCCCCGAGCCGGCGGATGCGTCCATCCCGGAGATCGCCGGTCCGCGCGAGGAAAGCCTCGTCGAGATGGCGAAGCTGCTCGTCGCCCACCGCGGTGATTCCGTTCGCATCGAGGGCGTCGCCGACGCGAGCGATCCGGACCATGGCCTGTACGAGAGCGGCGCCCTGCTGCCCGGCCCGCACGCCACCCTCGCCGGGCCCACGTTCGAAGACTGGCTCGCACGTACTGCCTGAGCAGGAACCTACGCGGCCTGTTCCTTCCGCCGGTAGATGAGGATGACTACGCCGTCGCCGACCGTTCTCGACTCGGCGAGCTCCAGCGTCTTCTTGTCGCTCGTCTCGCCGAAGAGACGCTTTCCCTGCCCGAGCACGACGGGGAACAGCATCAGCCGCAGCTTGTCGACGAGATCGTGCTCGAGCAGCGTCTGGGCGAGCTGCACGCTGCCGTGGACGACGATCTCGCCCTCGGTTCCCGCCTTGAGCTTCGCTACCGCGTCGACGACGTCGCCGTCGAGCACGGTCGAGTTGTTCCAGTCCGCCTGCTTCAGCGTCGACGAGACAACGTACTTCGGCATGGTGTTGAACTTCTCGGCGAACTCGCCCTCACGGGAGGGCCAGGCTTCCGCGAAGCCCTCGTAGGTCACTCGGCCGAGCAGCAAGGCGTCGGATCCCATGGTCTCTTCGAGCTTGAAGGCCCCGCCGTCGTCGCCTCTGTCGATCTCGAAGGTCCAGCCGCTGTACTTGAAATCCTCCGAGCCGCCGGGATCCTCGACGACTCCGTCGAGCGAGATGAATTCCGTGACCGCGATCGTTGCCAAGGCGAATCTCCTTTCGTGTCTGACCCCGGCGGCAACTATACTCAACTAATAGGTTGATAAACCAAATGGGTGAAGAGCGTCTGAATAGGACGTTCGCTGCGCTCGCCGATCCCACGCGGCGCGCGATCCTGGGCCGCCTGGCCGCCGGCGACGCAACGGTGTCCGAGCTCGCCGAGCCGTTTCCGATCAGCGTCCAGGCAGTCTCCAAGCACTTGCGTGTTCTGGAGCGCGCGGGGCTGATCGAGCGAAGCCGCACGGCTCAGCTTCGGCCGTCGCGCCTCCGCGGTGAGCCGCTACGCGCCGTCGATCAGTGGCTCGACACGTATCGCCAGTTGTGGGGCGAGAGCTTCGACCGGCTCGACTCGCGGTTGCGAGCCGACGAGAATCGCGCCGACCGTGGCTGACGAGCTGCCGATCGGGATCAGCCTGACCCGCGTGTTCGATGCTCCGCGCGAGCTCGTGTGGCGGGAATGGACCGAACCTGAGCGATTCGCCGACTGGTTCGGCGGGCGCGATTGCGAGGTGCCGCTCGAGACCATCGCCATGGACGTCAGGTCAGGCGGCGCTTGGCGCGCGATCATGTTCGCCCCGCCGAACCGGCGCGAGATCCATTGGAACGGCGAGTACCAAGAGGTGGTCGAGCCCGAACGTCTCGTGTTCACGGTCTCCGATCAGCCCGGCGAGGATCGGTACGAGGTTGTCACGGTCGTGCTCAACAACCTCGGAGACGGTCGCACCGAGATGCACTTCGAGCAGCGCGGCCACCTGAGCCCAGAGCAGTACGGCTACACCGAGCAGGGCTGGGGCACGTTCTTCGCCCGGCTCGACGAGCGGCTAGCCGGGCAGCCGGGCTAGCGTTTCGGGCGGCTCCACCCCGGCGGCATCCTCTCGGCGACCGACGAGGTACCAGGCCTCTATCTCGCCTTTGCCCTTGACCGGGATCGTCCCCCTCGGCTCGCAGACGAACTCGTCCGCGAGCAGCTCCTTTGTCGCTCGGGTGATCTGGATCCGGCCCGAGGTCCCGTAGGACTCCATTCGACTCGCGGTGTTCACGGCGTCGCCCCAGAGGTCGTACAGGAACCGCTTTCGACCGATCACGCCGGCCACAACCGGTCCGGAGTTGATCCCGACGCGCAGCTCGAGCCCGAGATGCCCGACCTCGTCGACCGAGCGCATCGCCGCCTGCATGTCCAGCGCCATCAGGGCGAGGGCTCGCGCATGGTCGGAGCGCGGTGTAGGGACTCCCGCGGCGACCATGTAACAGTCGCCGATCGTCTTGATCTTCTCGAGCCCATGGCGTTCGGCAAGTGCATCGAAGTGGCTGAACAGGTCATCGAGCAGGGCGACGATCTCGGCCGGCAGAAGGCGCTCCGCGAGCGGGGTGAAGTCGACAACGTCGGCGAACAGGATCGAGGCCGAGCTGAACTGGTCGGCGATCGTCCGCGTCTCGACCTTGAGCCGTTCGGCGATCGACTCCGGCAGAACGTTCAGCAACAGGTTCTCGGCCTTCTCCTGCTCGACTCGCAGCGCCGCGAGCGCGTCCCGGCGCTGGCGGGCGAACACGGCGAGCAGCGTGAAGAAGATCGCGCCGCCCACAGTCACGTTGAGAGCGAGCATCGTGCTCGTGAACCACCTGGGGACAGCAGGCGATACGCCACCCAGCAGCTCTCCGGCGATGCCCGAGCCGAGAAACACGAGGGCCCACGCGACGAACCACCGAGCCGCGCTTCGGGCGTCGCTGAACACGAGCGCGGCGAGCGGGGCGAGGATGCCCCACAGGCCGACCCCGCCCGCGTCCAGGAAGCCCCCCAGCGGGGCCATCGACAGTGTCGGAGCCAACAGGATGGCCACCTGGCCGACAAGCAAGAGCTGGCCGAAGTTACGTGTGCGCGAGAAGGCGACGACTGACGCCAGCAGAACGGCGAAGTACCCGAGCGGCACCCAGCCCACGGGCGAACCGAACGCGAGATAGAGCGCGGCCCAGAGCAGCGCGATGGGCAGGATCAGCACCGAGATCAGGACGAGCAGCGCCTTGCCGGCGCGGGTGTCCTCGTCGTCCTGCGGATCCGCGCCGATGCCCGCCAGATACGCATGCATCCTGCTCACGACGGAGACCGTACTAGTCGGTGCAGCTAGGCTTCGCCGCCGTGGAGGCATCGACAGCCAACTACGTCGAGGCGCTCGCACGGCTGAGCCTCTTCGCCGATGTGCCCCATCCGCAGCTCGAGGCGCTCGCACACTCGTTCGCCGAGGAGGTCTTCGCCGAGGGACAGCGCGTCATGCGCCAGGACGTGACCGGAGGCGGGTTCTACGTGATCCTCGACGGCGAGGCGAAGGTTGTCATCGACGGCCAGGACCGTGCGCATCTCAGCCGCGGCGACTTCTTCGGCGAGATCTCGATCTTGACGGACGAGGCGCCGAGCGCCGACGTGGTCGCCGCGTCCGTCCTGCGCTGCCTGATCATCCCCGACAACGAGCTGAAGGATTTTCTGCTCAAGCAACCGAGCGTCATGTATCGGATGCTCCAGATCGAAGCGCGGCGGTTGCGGGCAGCGAACATTTGGAACGGCTAGACGAGCGCCCGTTCCCGCCGGGCGAGTACGACCTCGTGCTGGTCGGAAGCGGGCCCGGCGGACTGCAGACCGCGTACAGCCTCGCCCGGACGGGGATTCCGCGCTGCGCGGTGATCTCCCGCGACCCGGCACCGGGTGGGATGTTCCGGCGCTTCCCCGTCTATCAGCGCCTGATCAGCTGGACGAAGCCGGACGCGCCGTTCGAGCGGGGCACGCGGGAGTACGAGTGGTACGACCACAACAGCCTCGTCGGCGACGAGCGTGAGCATCAGGCGCTCGCACCGGAGTTCATGGATCGCGCCTTCGACGTTCCGGCCCGCCCCGAGATGGAGGCGGCGCTCGTCGAGTTCGCCATGCGCGGGGGGGTCCGCGTTCGCTACGGCTGCGAGTGGCTGTCGACGCGGCGCGACGATGCGGGCTTCGTGCTGGAGACGTCGGACGGCGAGTACCGCTGCCGCGTCTGCGTCTTTGCGACCGGCATGACCGAGCCGTGGGTCCCTCCGATTCCCGGGCTCGCGGCGGCGCCGCACTACGTGGCGGCGAACGCACCTGAGCGCTATCAGGGCAAGAGCGTCCTCATCATCGGCAAGCGGAACTCGGGGTTCGAGCTCGCACAGGGTCTCCTGCCGTGGGCGCGACGCATCGTGCTCGCCTCGCCGCGTCCGGTGGACACCGCGATGCTCGCCTTCTCGCCCCTCAGCATCCGGTACCTCTCGCCGTACACGGAGCACATCCGCGGCGGCACCGGGAGCTACGTCGTCGACGCGGCGATCGAGCGCGTGGAGCGGCACGCGGACGGATACCGCATCCACGCGAGCGGGACGACGTGGGAGGGAGAGCTCGAGCTCGAAAGCGACGAGGTCATCGCGGCCACGGGTTTCCGTTCGCCGGTACGCGACCTGCCGAGCCTGGGCGTGGCGATGGTCAACGACGACCGGATGCCGGCGCAGACGCCGTACTGGGAGAGCATCTCGGTCCCCGGGATCTACTTCGCCGGCAACGTGACCCAGGCTTCGCCCGGCCTGCGCAAGCACGGTGTGACGAGCAGCTCTGGCTCCGTCAACGGATTCCGCTACAACGCCCGCGTCCTCGCGTGGCACATCGCCGAGAAGCATTTCGGGGTCCGGCCCGAGCGGCGGCCGCTCGACGGCGACGAGGTCGTTCCATTTCTGCTGCGAGAGCTCGCGCACGCGCCCGAGCTCTGGACGCAGAAGGGCTACCTCGCGCGCGTGGTCGACCTCGACGGGGCGGACGGGATTCGCGACGAAGGGATCGTGCCGCTCGCGGACTTCGTGGATCGCGACGGCGGCGACGCGTGTGCAGTCGCGGTCGAGTACGACGCTGACGGGACGATCATCCCTGTCGTGTACGTCCGGCGGGACGGGCATCTGGTTGAGCACTCATTGCCTCCGCATCCCCTCACACCTTCGGTACCGACGAGCATCGCCAGGACCTGGCGTCATGGTTGGCGCCGGTGCTCAGCTCACCGCCTGTTTCACGAGCGCGCTGATCTTTTTCTCTTCGGCGGCGGTCAACTTCGTCAGCGCGTAGTACGTCGGCCACATAGCTGAGGGGTTCCAAAACTCCGGTTCGCCTGGAAAACGCGTCATTCCCGGGCATGAATCAGAGTTTTGAAACCCCTCAGGATCACCGGTCTTCGGTCATCCCGCGCAGATCCCGCTCGCGCATGAACCGCTCTGCGACTTGTGACCGATGCTCGACGACGTCATTCGGCGGAGAGATAGCGGCTTGAACGACGCGCGAGCGGCCGACTTCCGACCGCTCACTTTCCTTCGGGGCGCTAGGCCGAGACCGGAGCGCCGCTGGCTAGTGCGGCGGGAAGCTCGTCTCGCGACTGAACCCGCAGCTTGCGGAAGACGCTCGTTAGGTGACCCTCGACCGTGCGCGCCGTGACGAAGAGGGTCTGGGCGATCTCACGGTTGCTTAGGCCCTGGCTGGCGAGCTGGGCAACACGGCGCTCGCTGGCCGTCAGCGAGTCGAGGCCGGTGAGAACGACCCGGCGCGGGCGCGCACCGGTGGCGCGGAGCTCGGTCTCGGCGTAGTCGGCGAGCGGTCTGGCGCTGGCGCGGTGGGCGGCGTCGAGGGCGTCACGGAGCAGCTTCCGCGCCTCGGCGCGGCGGTTGCGCCGCCGAAGCATCGCCCCGAGGTCAGCGAGCGCCCGCGCTCTTTCCAATCTGGCGTCGCCGCGCTCAAGCGTGTCGATCGCCTCACGGAGCAAGGACGCTCCACGGTCACCACCGGCCACGACGCCGGCGGCACGCAGCGCCACGCCGAGTGCGCGCGGGGCGCCGAACGCGCGGGCGAGCTGAAGCTCCTCTTCAGCCAGACGTTCCGCCGCTTCGTGATCGCCGAGCGCGAGATGAACGAGTGCGGCCTCCGATCGCCAGGGAAGGGCACCCGGGGAGGTGACGAGCGATCGCGTCAGGAGTACGCCGACGGCCAGAAGGTCCTCGAGCCCTTCGGCGACTCGTCCTTGTGCGAGCCGGAGTCGGCCACGGGCAAAACGAAGCGGTGGGGAGATGAGCGACCCGCTCTCGGTTTCGAAGTCAAGCGGCGCGAGCGCCTCCGCTGCCGCGTCGAGCTCGCCCTGCTCGACGAGCGCCTGCAGGAGCACAGCGCCGTTTAGGACGCCGAACATCGGTGGCGCCGGCAGCTCGGTTGCGGCAAGCGCCGTCCGGGCGTCTGCCTCGGCGGTGCCCAGATCGCCGCGTCGGAGCGCGAGCCAGGAGCGGACGGCCAGGCCCATAGCCAGCCGGGTGCTGTCGCCGGTCGTCCGCGCCTGCGCGATCGAGGCATCGAGCAGCGGTCGCAGCTGAGCGTACCGCTCGCTCCAAAGCAGCGTAAACGCCGACTGCGAAAACCACCCTGTGGACGAGACCCATTGCCTGCCAGCGGAGCCCTGGAGTCCGCTTTCTCCCGCTTGAAGCGCCCGGCTCGCGAGCTCGGCACCCACCTCGGCCGGCTCGTTCGCCAGGACGGAGATGAATGCGGCCGCCGCGAGGAGCTCGGCCGGTGCCGCCGGATCGTCCGCTGCCCGCTCGCGCAGTGTCACCCGGCGGGGGGATACGGGAGGCATGGTTGCCGGGTCGTTCATCTCGGCGATCACGGCCGCCGCCTCGAGCTGAAGCCCGAGCTCCGAGCGTGGCGCATCCAGCGTCGCCGCTGCGCGATCGAGGACCTCTACAGCCTCCGCGTAGCGCTGGGCGCCGCTGAGCCCATGCGCCAGCACTAGCGCTGCCTCGGCGGCTGTCGCGGGGTCCGGCGCGGCGTCGACGGCCTGCTGCAGGTGCTCGGGCCAATCGCCGAGCCCGGCGCTCGCCTCGGCCATTCCGAGGTCGAGCAACAGTGCCGGCCGGTCGCCCGGCGGCGGCGGTTCAGCGAGCGCTCGGCGCAGGAAGACCGCCTCCGACTCAGGAGCGCCCTGCTTGCCCGCCGCGCGGGCGGCCGCGACCAGCCGCTCGACGACCCAGCGGTCGCCGGCGGGCTCGCTGGCCAGCAGATGCTGCGCAACGGGCGCGTCAGCGCCCGGTTGCTCGGCTAGCAGTTCGGCAGCACGGCGGTGGCCTAGCGCGCGCTCGGCGCTCGAGAGTTCCGAATAGACCCCGTCGCGGACGAGCGGATGCACGAACGTGAGCGGCCGGCCGGGCTCGAGGATCCCCGCGGTCGTCAGCAGGTCGGCCGCATCGGCTGCCTCGAGCTCTTCGAGGCCTGCGAGCCGCGCCGCTTGCAACAGGTCGCTCCGCTCGAGAACCGCCAGCGCTCGCGCGAGCCGCCCCGGGTGCTCGGGCAGTCGAAGGAGCCGCAGGCGAACCGAGCGACCGACCGTTTCCACACCGCTTCCGGCGCCTTCCTCGCTCAGTGCCGTCACGAGCTCGCGCACGAGGAACGGCGTCCCGTGCGTCACGCGCAGGCAGGTATCGACGACGTCCGGATCCGGAGCCCGACCGAGCCCCGCCTCGAGCAGCTGGACGACGGCGCCCCGCGTCAGCGGAGCGAGCCTGATCACATCAGCGGAGGAATCGGTCGTCACCGCCCTCAGCAGCTCGGCGTCGCTCCCTGCCTCGCGAGGGCGGGTCGCGACGACGAGCGCGGCGTCGAGCTCTTCGAGCCGCGTGAGCAGGAAGGCCAGGTACCGGAGGGAGGCGGCGTCTGCCCAGTGCGCGTCGTCGACAACCAGGCAGAGCGGTCCCACGGCGGCGAGGTTCGCGCACAGCCAGTAGAGGCCGTGGAGGATCGCGAACGAGGGATCGACGCCCGAAGAGGGCGGACCGTCGGCAGGGGGCGCCGCGCCCGGAAGCGCTAACAGGCCGGCCGCGACGCCGGCAGCGTCGTGCAATAGATCGGCGCGCTCGAGCTCCGAGGCCTCGACCAGCGGCGGCTCGAACAGCTGACGCACCACTCCGAAGGCGAAATTGGTCTCCATCTCCGTCGCCCGGGCGCGGAGCACCCGCATTCCGTCCTCCGTCGCACCGGTGCGCGCCGCCGCGAGCAGCGCCGTCTTGCCAATCCCGGCCGGCCCTTCGACCACCACGAACCTGCCGCGGCCCGTGCGAGCGTCGGCCAGCGCCGACTCGATCCGCGCCAGCTCCTCGTTCCGCTCCAGCAGCGGTTCCGCGGCCGCGGCCACTTTCATGTGCCTCAAGCCTACTCCCGGTCGCAGTGTCGGAAAGTCCGGGGGGTCTCCACGGTGCGAATGAGCGTCCGGGCCTTCCAGGATCGGGCCATCCGATTCCGAGCTCGATCACGAGCTCACGACCCACAGGAGACTGACATGAGCAGGATTACCCGCACGGCCTATTGGCTGGTCGGCGCGCTAATCGCCGCGCTAGCAGCCGTCGCGCTCGCTACGCCGACCACCGCCAGCGCGGCGGTCACCACAAGCGTGAACGGCGACACCTTGACGGTCACGAGCGATCAGGAGGCCGACACGATCACCCTCGCCGCCGCGGGCGGGGTCATCACCGTCAATCGTCAGGCGACGACGCTCGCCGCCGACGACAATGCCAAGATCGTCGTCAACGCCGGCGACGGCGCGGACACCGTAGACGCGAGCGCGCTCGGGACCGCCGACTACTCCGCGCTCACCGTCAACGGCGGCAACGGAGACGACCTGCTCACGGGCGGGTCGGACAACGACCACCTGCTCGGCGACGGCGGCAACGACCGCGTCGTCGGCTTCAAGGGCAACGACAACCTCGAGGGCGGCGACGGCAACGATGTGCTCGTCTGGAACAACGGCGATAACACCGACGTCATGGACGGCGGCGCCGGGGCGGACGAGGTCGAGATCAACGGCGCCCCGACCGCGGGCGACATCTTCACGGCTGCCCCCAACGCCGGCCGCGTGCTCTTCACCCGCTCTAACCTCGTGCCCTTCACGGTCGACTTCAGCGCCGAGCGGCTGACGGTCAACGGCCTCGGCGGCGACGACACGTTCAACGGGGCCGCCGGACTCGCACCGCTGACGCTCCTGTCGCTGAACGGCGGCTCCGGCGACGACTCGCTCTCCGGCGGCGACGGCCCGGACCTGATCACCGGCGGCGACGGCAACGACAAGCTGAACGGCAACGGCGGCGACGACCGCGTCGTCGGCGACCGTGGCACCGACACGCTCTTCGGCGACGACGGCAACGACACGCTCGTCTGGAACAACGGCGACGGCAGCGACGTCGCCGACGGCAACGCGGGCTTCGACCGCGTCGAGATCAACGGCTCGCCGACGGCCGGCGACGCGTTCACTGTCCGGCCGAACGGCGCGCAAGCGGCGATCGACCGCACGAACCTCGTCCCGTTCACCGTCGACTTCGCCGCAGAGGCGCTGAAGGTCAACGGTGGCGGCGGTGACGACCAGCTCGCGGTCTCGCCCGGCCTGGCGGGCCTGCTCGTCACCGCCGACGGCGAGTCGGGCAACGAGTCGCTGAGTGGGTCAGAGGAGGCCGACAGCTTCCTCGGCGGGGACGGCAACGACACGCTGAAGGGCGGCGGGGGCAGCGACCTCCTCGACGGCCAGCAGGGCGACGACCGGCTGCTCGCCCGCGACGGCCGCGGCGACCTCGTCCGCGGCGGCACCGGCAACGACAGCGCCCAGACCGACGCGCTGACGGTCGACGCGGTCGACGGCGTCGAGACGATCGACGCCACCCCACCGCCACCCGCCCCCGACACCACAGCGCTCCTCCCGACCCTCGGACATATCACGGTCGTCCGCAGTCACGGACGCCGCACCGCCCGCGTCCCGCTGTCATGCCCTGCAGCAGAGACCGGCGGCTGCCGAACGACGGTGACGCTCACCACGGCCCGGGTCATCCGGCTCGGTCGCGTGCGCGCGGCACTCGTCCTCGGGTCGCGGAGTGTGAATCTCAAGGGCGGGCAGCGCCTCACGCTGTCGATTCCCCTCGTCGTCGGCGTGGCCACGCTCGCTCGGCACGGAACGCTCTCGACACGCGTCGAGATCGCAACTCGCGACGCGGCAGGAAACGCGGCGAGCCGCCGGGTTGCCGTCAACCTGCGGATCCCGCGCTAGCGGAACACGAAGCGTTCTCCCTGGAGGCTGGTGCCTCTCGAAGCGCCAGCCTCCTTCGGTCTCGCCCTCACATCATCGCCGCCGCGGCTGAGCGCAAAGACAGGGGGGTCGCCACGGTGCGAGCGCGCGTCCGCCGCCCCCACCATCGCTAGACAAGCCAATCCCGGGCCGCCCCCGCGGCTCGCTCGAAAGGAGACGTACACAGATGAAGAACCTCGTTCGACTCAAGGAGTCGCGCGCCGTGCGGCTCGCGGCGTCGGCAGTGGCCGTGGCCGCGATCATCGCCGGGGCAATCGGGATCGTGGCCGGACAGGGAAATGCCGCGCCCCCCACCAAAGCCGACAACGCTCCGAGCAAGAGCGCCAGGTTCGGTCACGCGAAGCTCAGGCACGGCCTCCTGAAGATCAAGGGGACACGGGCGAGCGACGCGATCGCGCTTCGCCTGAAGCCCGGCGATCCCGGCACGCTTCAGGTCGACTTCGGTGACGACGGCTCGGCCGATTTCAGCTTCGTGGGCGGGAAGATCGCGCGGATCGCTGTCGATGCCCGGGCTGGCGACGACCGCGTGCGCATCGACGACAGCAACGGCGCCTTCACCGACGCCATCCCAACCACGATCGCTGGTGGAGACGGAAACGACTCGCTCGCCGGCGGCAAGGGCAGCGAGCTCCTGCTTGGTGGCGACGGCAACGACTCGATCGACGGCAACGGCGGCAACGACCTGGCGCTGCTGGGTGCCGACGACGACACCTTCGTCTGGGATCCGGGCGACGGCAGCGACACCGTCGAGGGCCAGGACGGCCACGACACGATGCTCTTCAACGGCGCCGCGGTCGCCGAGCAGGTCGACCTGTCGGCGAACGGCAACCGCCTCACGTTCTTCCGTAACCCCGGCAATGTCACGATGGACACGCACGGCGTCGAGCGCGTCGACTTCCCCGCCCTCGGCGGCGTCGACCTCGTGACGGTCAACGACCTGAGCGGAACCGACGTCAAGGACGTCAACCTCGACCTCGCGGGCACCCCCGGCGGCGCCGGCGGCGACGGTCAGGCCGACCGCGTCGTCGTGAACGGCACCAACGGTAACGACGCGATCGACGTCAGCGGCGACTCAACGGAAGTGAAGGTGAGCGGTCTGGCCCCAAGGGTCGCGATCTTCCACCCGGAGCCGACCGATGAGCTCGACGTCCACGCCCTCGGCGGCAACGACACGATCGACGCCTCAGCCCTCGCTGCAGACGCGATCCTGTTCGAGCCCGACGGCGGCTCCGGCGACGACACAATCGCCGGTGGCAAGGGCATCGACAAGCTGCTGGGCGGCCCCGGGAACGACTCGATCGACGGCAACGGCGGCAACGACCTGGCGCTGCTGGGTGCCGGCGACGACACCTTCGTCTGGGATCCGGGCGACGGCAGCGACACCGTCGAGGGCCAGAACGACGTCGACACCATGGTGTTCAACGGCGCCAACGCCGCCGAGCAGCCGATTGCGCTCTCGGCGAACGGACGCCGTGTCGAGCTGTTCCGCAACCCCGGCCCGATCACGATGGACACGAACGATGTCGAGCGGATCGACATCAACGCTCTCGGCGGCGCCGATCGCCTCATCGTCGACGACCTGAGCGGCACCGCCGTCAACGATGTGAACGTCGACCTCGCGGGCACGCTCGGCGGCGCCACCGGCGACGGCCAGGCCGACCGCGTGGTCGTCAACGGCACCGACGGCGACGACGCGATCAACGTCAACGGTGATGCCGGCGGCGTGAAGGTGAGCGGTCTTGTTCCGACAGTCGAGATCTTCCACCCCGAGGTCGCGAACGACCGGCTCGAGATCAACACCTCGGCCGGCACGGACGCGGTCGACTTCAGTGGCTTGGCCGCCGGTGCCATCCAGCTCTTCGTGGACGGCGTGCGCGTTCGGTAGTCGAACCACCCAAGGAAAGGATGCGCGGGGCCTCCGTCCCGGGGGCCCCACCCACGCTCAGCCAACCACCAACCCACCTCATCGAAAGGATCGATCATGAAGCGCAAGATCAAACTGTTTATCGCCGGCGCCGCGCCCCTGGCGATCACGCTGGTCGCTGTCGCGTGCGGCAGCTCCGCGAGCTCGGCGTATTCCTCGACGCCTTACGGCTCTGCCACCTCAGCAAGCGCCAAGATCGGCGTCGCCGGCAAGGCGACGAGGCTCGGCGCGGCGAGGTCGTCGCTCGGCCGTATCGTCGTCGACGGTAAGGGACGCACCCTTTACCTCTTCGAAAAGGACAAGAATCGTCGCAGTGCGTGCTATGGGGCGTGCGCCCAATACTGGCCGCCGCTGCTCACCCACGGCAAACCTGTGGCTCGCGCAGGTGTGAAGCAGTCGCTTGTCGGAACGACTCGGCGTCGAAATGGAGGCGCGCAGGTGACCTACGCAGGCCATCCGCTCTACCGGTACGTCGGCGACACCAGGCCGGGTCAGACAAACGGCGCGGGGTTGCAGGATTTCGGCGGAGGCTGGGACCCGATCTCACCGGCGGGGAGGAAGGTCGAGTCCGGTGGCTGAGGGAGCCCACCGCTGTCCACAAGCGATCGGGAACGACGACTGCGGATCCGTGACGAGCGACCTCGTGGGCGCGCCGACTCGAGAGCTGGCTCAGCGGCTGACTGGAAGCGTCGAAGTCCTCCTCCTCTGGCACCCCGACATCGACTTGGTGGAGCTCTCCCTTCAGGACCGGGCAACCGGCGGGGGCTTCCAGGTCGACGTCGCGCCGGAGGATGCGATCGACGCCTTCTATCACCCATACGCCTACGCGTTGGGGTGCGATGTACATCGCGAGGACGAGGACGAGGCGACGATCAACGATGGCTAGGGTCGAATGCATTCAGGCAGCGGTCCGTCTGCTCGTGGCTGAGCGGCAGGCCATGCACGAACGCGCTGCCGGCCGCGACGAGCTCGAGTCGAACCGGCTCGAGCTCGTGCGCCGGCAACAGGAACTCTCGCGCACACTGATCGCCCGCTGTCTTCGTCGCCCCGATCGTGATGCCGCCTAACCATCGACCGCAGGACTCGGCCGTCTCACTCGAGAGCGCGCGCCTGCTTCTGCGTCCGTTCAAGTACGACGATTTCGAGTCGCTGTTCGCGATGCACTCGCGCTCAGAGGTGGCCCGGTACCTCTACTGGGAGCCGCGCAGCGCAGACGAGGTTCGTGAAGCGCTGGCGAGGAAGATCGGCCGCTCGAGGTTCGAGCGCGACGGCGATGGCCTCGGTTTCGCGGTCGTGCTCAAGTCATCCTCGGAGCTGATCGGCGATTGCAGCCTCTTCCTCGCCAGCGCCGAGCACCGCCAAGGCGAGATCGGCTTCAGCGCCGTGCCGGCCGCGCGCGCGACAAGTCGGACCCGATCGACGCGCTCGCGGTCGCCCAGGCGGCCTTGCGTGAACCTCGGCTCGATCATCCACGGCCCGGTGAGCAGCGCTCGCGGGAGCTGAAGTTGCTGGTCGACCACCGCGACGACCTGATCGACGAGCGGCGGCGGGCCTAGCAACGGCTGCGCTGGCACCTGCACGACCTCGAGCTGGAGCTGGCGGTCCCGCTCGGTGCGCTCGACCGCGGCGTCTGGCTCGATCGGCTCGGGCGCCGGCTCGCGCGCCTCGAGCAGAGGGCGCAGGTGCGGATCGCGCGTCGAGCTCGTCGTCGCTGCCGCAGCCTCACGCACACGATCCTGGAACTCGACCGCGAGCTGCTGGCAGCGGCCGCTCAAACCGCGCCAGCGCTCTTGGCGCTACCCGGTTGCGGCGCCGTCAGCGCCGCCAAGCTGCTCGGCGAGATCGGCCCGATCGACGCCAAGACCGCGAGCCGCAGCACCCTCGGCTTCATGAACGAGATGGCCTTCGAGCTTCGATACCTCATCGCTGACGCGGGCGGCCTCGGACGATGCGACATCGACCTCCTCAGCCACGGGCTCCGTCGCACGCTACGCAACCGCGGCGAATACGTCCGACCGATCGAACTCGTCGCCCGTCAGCTCACCTCACGCATCTGACCGCAATCACTCCGGCGTTGTGCCTGCGGTTGCCAAAAACGGTTACGCCACAGCACACCTGCCAAACCCGACCGCCCGAGTTTGCGAACCCTACGCGTGTCGAAATGCAAGACGCGACGCCCGCCCTTAGGGCTCGATCACCTGACCTGCTTTGCCGTCGACGAGTAGAGGCTGGGCAAGCATGCGGGGTCGCGAGCGATCCTCGCTCAGGAGCGGCTCGGCGGTGTACTGCGCCACGTAGACGCGACGCATGCGGTCGGTGGTGTTCGGTCCGCTGCGATGAAAGACCGTGGTCGAGAAGCAGGCGATGCTCCCGGCCGGGACAATGACCGGGTCACCGGGATCGTCCCCGAAGTAGCCGACGAGGTCGTTGGTCTCCTCGTTGCGGACGTGCTCGACCACGTTGCGGGTGCCGGCGCGCGAGTAAGGCAGCAGGTACACGGTGCCGTTGGCTTCGGTCACCTCGTCGAGCGCGATCCAGCACGTGAGATACGGCCGATGGTCGTACTCGACGAAGCCGGAGTCCTGATGCCAGCTGAACGTCATCCCGTGCTCGGCTGCCTTCACCACGTACTGCTCGTTGAACAGGTAGACGGTGTCCCCCAGAGCCGCCCTAGCGATCTCGACCATGAAATCCGAGCGCAGGAACCGCTCGATGTCGGGGCTCTTACCGTACGCGTGGACGAAGTAGCGGCTGCCGCGATGATCGAGGTCGAGCTTGTCGACGCCGAGCCGATCCATCTCGCGGTCGCGCTCATCGATGAAGCGCTGGCATTCGCTGCGCAGCAGCTCGAGTTCGGTCTGGGGAAGGACGCTCTCCAGGACGAAGAAGCCCTCGTCGCGGAACCTGCGAACGTGCTCGGTTGTGATCTGCGGGGCTGAGACGGCCATCGGGCTTTTCTCCTTGGTCGCTGACGATCACAGAATCTGCGACGAGAGCCGGGATGTCCTCACGCTGGACCGCGATTTCCTATCGTTTCTTGCGATGTTGGATGACCTCGGGCTTCGGGACGGCGTCGATGGGCGAGTGGTTCGACACGTGGCCGGAGACGTACGACCGCGCGCCCACCGCCATGCCGAGGTCGAGGTCAACCTCGTCGTCCGCGGCACCGCGTCCTACTTGCTGGGCGAGCGTCGCTACGAGCTCGCGCAAGGCACGCTGACCTGGCTCTTTCCACGCCAGGATCACGTCCTCGTCGACGAGTCCGGCGACCACGAGCTCTGGTGGGCGGTCTTCCGGTCGCCCCTTGTCGCTCGGATCGCAACGACGCGAGAAGCGCGACCCCTGCTCGAGGAGGATCCCGTCGGGCAGTTCTCGCGGCGCCTCGACTCGGCCCGGGTCGTGCGCCTCGGCGCGCTCTTCCGAGAGGTGCACGATGCCGAGTCGCTGGACGACGTCCTCTTCAACGCCGGCCTCCAGTATCTGCTGATCCTCGCGTGGCGCTCGTTTCTCGACAGCGACGACGTCGTCGAAGGCACCGATCTTCATCCGGCGGTCGAGACAGTCGCGCGACTCCTGCGAGCCGACCCTTCCGCAGGCGATCTCGCCAGTCTGGCGCGGGCAGCCAGCCTCAGCCCCTCTCACCTGAGCCGGCTGTTCAAGGCGCAGACGGGCGTCTCGATCAGCCGGTTCCGCAACCAGCAGCGGCTTCAGCGCTTCCAGCTTCTCTACGGCCACGGGCGGCGCACCACCGCACTCGCCGCCGCGCTCGAGGCCGGCTTCGGCAGCTATGCGCAGCTCCACCGCGTGTTTCGCGAGCTGACGGGGCGCAGCCCGTCCGCCTTGCGCACGGCCGCCGCGGACGACGACCTGGGGTTGCCCACAGCACACCCACCGAACGCGTGGAGTGCCCCCAGAGGCGAGTGAAGCTGCGGGAGATCGGGGGGCGATCTCGGGATATGGCGCTGGGCGACGTCGCGCACTCGGTCAGGCCTCGCGTGTATCCGCGAATGGACGGACCTCGATCGGCGCCCCGACGATGGGGGTGGTCTTGGACCCCCAGGCGGGTGCAGCGTCGAGATCCTCGGCCTCGATGATGTAGAAGCCGCCGAGGTGCTCCTTCGACTCCGCGAACGGACCATCGGTGGTCCCCGCCTCTCACCCCAACTACGAACGGGCCTTGCCCAGAGTGACACACGCCGAGAAAAGCTGGTCGGAGGCGGACGACGTCGGCCACGACCAGTGGTTCTCCGACGCCCCTCGGGGTAGATCAGGCCATCGAGTCCTTGGGCGGCATGGACTCGGCCCGGGCGACGGCTTCTCGCACCCACCGTTTTAGGCCGGGGCCTTTCAGGGCTTGCGGCCGAGCCGTGACGAAGCCGCGCATCGGGCGGCCGGTGAAGTCCATCGGGCGGGCGTGTGGTTTCGCGAGGGCTTCGTCCTCGCGGTCGGGGTCGAGGCGGATGATCAGCTCGTCGCGGTTGACGCCGCAGCACATGTGGCCGCCGACCATGAAGGTCAATCCGCCGAACATCTGCCGCTCGCTGACGTCGGTCCGGTTTGCGAGGAGGGCGCGCGCGCGCGCGGCGAGCTGTTCGTCATACGCCACGTATGACTACTCTGGCAGCGTTCGTGGCAGGCCGAAGGAGCGGAAGACGCTTGTGTCGGGGAAGCCGGTGATCGCTGCGACCTTGTCGCCTTTGAGGGTGAGGACCATGAGGCCGTAGGCGTGCGCGACCGGGGCGTGGGGGTCTCGGAGGTAGCAGCCGAAGGCGGGCTGGCCGTTGGCGCGGGTAGGGACGAGGCGGAAGCGCTCGAGCGCGCCGCCGGCGGGGACGGTGGAGAGGAACTGGCCGATCGCGAGCGGGCCCTGGTATTCGAGCGGCGCGGGCGGCATCGTCAGCAGCGCGTCCTCGCTGAGCAGCGCCACCACCCCTGGTACGTCGCCGGCCTCGAAGGCCGCGGTGAAGCGGGCGACCAGGTCGCGCTCCTCGCGCGAGCCGGGTAGAGGCGCCAGGTCGCGCTGCCCGGGCGGCACTGCGCGGTCGAGCGCCCGGCGTGCCCTGTGTAGCGCCCTGTTCACGGAGACTTCGGTGGCGCCGAGCATCTCGGCGACCTCGCCGGCGCGAAAGGCGAGCACGTCGCGCAGGACGAGTACGGCGCGCTGGCGCGGTGGGAGCCGCTGCAGCGCGGCGATGAACGCGAGCCCGATCGCCTCGCGCGTCTCGTAGCGGGCCTCGGCTTGCTCGGAGCGGTCAGGCATACGCTCGAGGAGGGCGTCAGGGTAGGGTTCGAGCCAGACCGGCTCGCCGAGCCGGGTAGGCGGCGGCGGCGCATTCTCCGGCGCTGGCGGCGGCTCCGACGGCCGGCGGCCGCGGTCGCGGAGCGCGTTCAGGCAGCGGTTGGTCGCGATCCGGTACAGCCACGAGCGCAGCGAGGCCCGCCCCTCGAATTGCTCAAGCCCGCGCCAGGCCGCCAGCAGCGTCTCTTGCACCATGTCCTCCGCGTCTTGGACCGACCCGACGATCCGATAGCAATGAAGCTGAAGTTCGGCGCGGAATCGATCGGCGAGCTGGGCGAATGCCGACTCGTCGCCGCCGCGCGCTCGCCGCAGCAGCTCCACCTCGCGCCGATCCATCTGCATATCCGGCGCGCTCACCCGCCGATCCTCGCACTCACGTGCTCGACTGGGCCATCACGCGCCGAAGCGCCTCGGCGTCGTAGATCAGCTCGCCGCGGACGATGACGCCGTTCTCGACCTCGAGCAGCTCGGCCGAGGTCATGCGGCCGAGGCCTGGCATCGTCATCTCCCAGTCGATGATCGAGCAGACCGTGTTCCCGTCGACGAACTGGCGGCGCACGTCGAAGCTCGTCACCGCCTGCCCCGACTCCCGGGCCATCGCCCGGTAGCCCTCGGCGCTGTCGAAACTCGCGACTGGGCCGGTGAACTCGAAGTCATCGGCCAGCGGCACCTGGCTGAAGTCGCCGCGCCTGTTCTGCCAGGCGTCGTAGTAGAGAGCGACGGTTTCGAGAGCGGTCATCGGTGATCCTCCAGTCGGGTCGGATTCGTCGTCCAACTGTCTAGACACCAGCTCCGGGCGAAACTGACCTCCTGCGCGTCACCGCGTCTGCGCCGCCATCGCAGCCGGCGCAGGCGAAGAAGTTCGCGTCGTCTCGCTGAGGCTACCCGGGCCCAGCGATGGAACAATTGCTGCGGCCTTGCGCGTACGAGTTGATCCTGCGGAGTTGCGAGACGACCTGCTTGAGTTTCTTCGAGCTTCGTCGTGCCTTGGCGTGAAGCAGGGCGTGAGCGAGATCGACGTTCACCTGCTGAACAGTGTTAGTGACCGTCACGATCGCGCCATTCTTATCGGGAGGCCTGGAAGGGACGCCACAGTCATGCCTCTGTGGAGATCGTCGCTGGCTGACCTCATCTAGCCGAACCGGGCGACGCTACAGCGGTCTGCTCGGGAATAAGATGCGCGCATGATTCGAAAGGCGTGCACCGGCTGCGGCTGCGACCAGTGCCCCTGCCCGGATTGCAGTAGTAAGAAATAGCTTCGGCCAGGCGAGTGAGTCGACCCCCTCCTTCTCAGGGAGGGGACCTCCCGCAACGGGTGGCAGCCCACGGTAGACGCCCTGCTTACCATGGAGGTTCTGGGGCGTAACTGGCGGGCACTGCCGACACTCGCGGGCATGTTCTTCCTGCAAATCGGGTCTTCGAGGCGTGTCTCCAGTACCCGCGCGTTCCCGAGCGTGCCCAAGCTGATGTACCCGTCTCGTACCCGCAGATTGTTGTCTGTTCTTAGAACACACAACGAAGGATGTCGTCCGACTGATCACGACGATGAACGTTCTCCGCGAGTCCGGGCACAGGCGATTACCCGCCTTAAGGTCAGCGGTCGATGGTGGCCATGTTCGCCTCTTCGTGGCGTTCGCCGGTGGCGGGGGTGAGGTCGTTCAGGCGTGCGATCTGCTCGACGCTCAGCTCGATACCGTCGGCTGCCGTGTTCTCCTCGACGCGGGAGACGCGCTTGGTGCCGGGGATCGGGGCGATGTCGTCGCCCTGCGCGAGCAGCCAGGCCAAGGCGACCTGCGCCGGTGTCGCATCGAGCTCGGAGGCGACGGCCTCGACCTCGTCGACGATGCGGAGGTTCTTCTCGAAGTTCCCCTCGGTGAAGCGCGGGTTGTTCTTGCGCCAGTCGTCCTCGGCGAGATCCTCCGGGGAGCGGATCGTCCCGGTGAGGAAGCCGTGCCCGAGCGGTGAGTAGGGCACGAAGCCGATTCTGAGCTCGCGCAGCAGCGGTAGCAGCTTGGCCTCCGGATCGCGAGTCCACAGGGAGTACTCCGTCTGCAGTGCGGCGATCGGGTGCACGGCGTGGGCGCGGCGGATCGTTGCGGGCCTGGCCTCGGATAGGCCGATGTGCAGGACCTTGCCCTCGGCCACCAGATCGGCCAGGGTGCCGGCGGTGTCCTCGATCGGAGTGTGCGGGTCGACCCGGTGCTGGTAGTAGAGGTCAATGCGGTCGGTCCCCAGTCGTTTCAGGGAGCCCTCGAGCGCGATCCGGATGTTCGCCGAGCTGCTGTCGAGCACGCCGGGCCCACCGCCGGGGTGGGAGACGAAGCCGAACTTCGTCGCCAGCACGACACGGTCGCGGCGCCCCTTGAGGGCGCGGCCGACGAGTTCCTCGTTCGTGTAGGGGCCGTAGATCTCGGCGGTGTCGATGTGGGTGACGCCCAGCTCGAGTGCTCGCTGGATGGTGCGGATCGACTCGGCGTCGCTGCTGGTCGGGTCGAGGTAGTAGCCGGACATTGCCATCGTGCCGAGTCCGATGCGCGAGACGTCAAGTCCGCCTAGCGAGATGTGCTTCATGACAACCTTCCTGTCGGTTGGCGAGGCGCTGTGGTCGCGGCCTCTCTGCGTCCAAGAAAGCAGGAGATCGCCGGAGGTGAGAGTCCCTGTTGGGAGGGCTACTGGCAGGGTCTCCCAGGGTCGGGCAGCGAGGTCTACGCTGATCTCGTGGAGACGAAGAAGGAGATCCGCGACTTCCTCACCTCTCGCCGTGCCCGGCTCACACCCGAGCAGGCGGGGCTGCGCTCCTACGGCAGTCGCCGCGTGCCCGGGCTCCGCCGCGAGGAGGTCGCCGTCCTGGCCGGCGTCAGCGTTCCGTACTACACCCGCCTGGAGCGTGGAGACATGAGCGGGGTCTCCCAGAGCGTGCTGGAGGCACTGGCGCGGGCGCTCGAGCTCGACGAGGCCGAACGTGCCCACCTCTTCGACCTCGCCCGCGCCGCCCAGCCGGCGATTGCGCGGCCCCGTCGGCGCCGGGTCAAGCAGCGCGTCCGGCCCGAGGTCCAATGGACACTCGACGCGATCACCGGCGCCGCCGCGTTCGTGGGCAACCAGCGCCTCGACATCCTGGCCGCCAACCAGCTTGGCCGTGCGCTGTTCTCCGAGCTGTACACCGCGCCCGCGCGGCCGGTCAACAACGCCCGGTTCGTCTTCCTCGATTCGCGGGGCCAAGAGTTCTACGGCGACTGGGAGCGCGTCGCGAGCGAGTGCGTCGCGATCCTGCGCTGGGCCGCGGGCCGCGACCCGCACGACCGCGACCTCTCAGACCTCGTCGGCGAGCTCGCAACACAGAGCGACGCGTTCCGCACCCGCTGGGCCGCGCACGACGTGCGCTTCCACAACACCGGTGTCAAGCAGTTCCACCATCCCGTCGTCGGCGAGCTCAGCCTGAGCTACAACCGGATGGACCTCGCCGCCGACCACGGGCTGACGATCTTTACCTACGCCGCCGAGCCCGGTTCGCGCTCCGAAGAGGCGCTCAAGCTCCTCGGCAGCTGGGGGGCGACCGCCGACTCTCCTGAGTCCGCGCGCGCGATCGAGCAAAGCTGAGCCCGAGCCCGAGACGCCTCAGCCTTAAGGCGCCGCTTACCGGCTCCTACTTTCCATCCACGGTGCGGCGCGGCAGCAGCTGGTAGCGGTTGCTGCTGCCGCGCCGTGGCGGGTCCGCGGAACGGTCCTCGGTCAGGCGCTGCTCAGTGCCGGCTTTGCCGGGACTTGGGCGGCGAACTGGCGTGTGGGGTGCCAAAATTCGGTGCCCGTCCGAGAAATCAGCGATTTGCAGGCAGGACGCTAATTTTGGCACCCCACAAGCTCCCGGGCGCGTACCTGCGCACCGCACTGCCGCTGCTCGAGCAGAAGCTCGCGCGTGGCGACTATTCGCTGCGCAATCTCGACGCGAGCGTCATCGAGCTCGATTCGCGCGAGCTCGCCAACGTCAACACGCCCGACGACCTTACGAGCTTGTCAGTCGCTCGGAGAAGAACGTCCTGATTGCGTCGTAGCAGCGCATCGTCGCGCGTCCCGCCTCGACCTCCAGCGCGACGCCGCCGCCGGCTCGAAGGCGTCGATCTCGTAGGTCCGAAGGTACGACCCCTCGTCCCCGAAGAAGACCGGGCGCCCTGCATCAACTGGCTGCGCCAGGAGCCCTACGTCCACGCGTGGTCGCAGGCCTACCGGGACGACGGCTTGATCGTGATCGGAGTCCACATGCCGGAGTTCTCCTTCGAGCAAGAGATCGACCGCGTACGGCAGGCGACCGAGGATCGGGCGATTGACTACCCGGTTGCGCTCGACAGCGACTACGCGATCTGGAGCGCATTCGACAACCACTAACTGGCCGGCGCTCTACTTCGTCGACACAGGCGGGGGCATCCGCGACCAGCACGCTGGCTCGGCTCGGGAGTGCGCCCACCGGCGCGCTCCCGCTGAGCCAGGCGACGCGCTGTGGACCCTCCTCGGCGTCAGACAAGCGAGCGCGACTCGACGATCAGTCGCGCGTGGTTGGCAACCAGTCGCAAAGCGCCCAGTCGCAGGATCTGCAGAAACAAGCCGAAACGGTTGCCGTTAGATTGCGACCAGTTGCCGCTTCGAGCGCAAGGTAAGGAGAGGGTTTCGGCGGTTCGAGTCCGCCATAGGGGCTTCCATTTTCGGTAGTCCTCCCACCTGACGCCTCGGCCTGGGCGCTAGCGTCCCGCTCCATGAAGGTCTCAGCCGAGGCAGCCCGGCGGTTCCTCGTTGCCCGGCATCTCCTTGCGCCGGCTCGGTCTGTCAAGGAAGGTCCGGACGCCGTCCTCGAGGTCTTCCGGAGACTCGGCTCGATCCAGTTCGACCCGCTCGCGGTCGCCGGACGGAGCCACGACCTCGTGCTGCACGCGCGGGTCGCGGACTACGAGCCAGCCTGGTGCGACCTGCTCTACGAGCGCCGCGAAATCTTCGAGGCGTACAACAAGGGGCTTTCCTTCGTCCCGACGAACGAGTTCGCCTGGTTCCGCGCGATGGTCAGCAAGGACACCCCGGCGCGAACGCTTTCCGAGAACGCCGACGTGGCCGAGCGCGTGCTCGAGGAGATCCGCACCCAGGGTCCCATGTCAGCGCTCGACTTCGAGCGCGAGCGCGGGACCACGACCGACTGGTTCGGCATGCCGACCAATGCCGTCAAGGCGGTCCTCGAGGCGTACACGTTCACCGGCGTGCTCGGCCTCGCACGGCGAGATGGCAACCGGCGCTACTACGACCTACTCGAGCGGCTCCTACCCGCCGAGGTGCTCGCACGCGACGTTCCACTGAGGGAGCAGCTCCGGCACAAGATGCTCTCCCGCTACCGCGCTCACGGGTTCTTGGGTGCGAGCGCCGGCGGTGACGTCTTCTTCGGCATCGGTCCGGCGAAGCCGGACGAGGCGCGGCCGGAGCTGCCCGGGCGAACAGCACTGCGCGAGGAGCTGGTCGCCGAAGGCGAGCTCGTTCCCGTGGAGGCCGAGGGAATCCGAGGCAAGCGGTTCGTCCTGAGAGACGAAGTCGAGCTGCTCGACGCGCCGCCGCTGCCGCCACCGTCCGTCGCGTTCCTGTCTCCCTTCGACCCGCTGGTCTGGGACCGCAAGCTCCTCGGGAGCCTCTTCGATTTCGACTACGTGTGGGAGCTCTTCCACCCGCCGGCCAAACGGCGTTGGGGCTGGTACGTGCTGCCGGTCGTCTTCGGCGAGCGCCTTGTCGGGCGGATCGAGCCGCGCATCGACCGAGACGAAAGCCGTGTCCAGGTGCTCGACGTCTGGTGGGAGGACCGCTTCGCACCGGGCCGCGCCGACGGATTCGTCGACGCCATGCGCGACGCGCTGCGCGCCTATCTCGGCTTCGCTGGCGCGAGCCGCCTCGAGTGGGCGCCACACCTCGACAAGGAGAAACGGCTCTTCCGCACCCGCCCATGACGTAGGCGAGTGAGGATGGAGCGTTTATCGAGCCAACGGTCGCAACCCGTAGCAACCGGTGGCAAATGGAACAGCCGCGAAAACGGCTTAAACCAGCGGAATCCGTCGCCGCAGATTGCGACCGGTTGCGGCCGGGTCCGCATGGTAAGGAGGGGGTCTCCGGTTCGAGTCCGGAAGAGGGCCTGCAAAACCGCCGCAACGCGACAACTTCTGCGCTCGATCTCGTTTGCAGCCCATCAGCCTCATGGGTAATGGAGCACTTTCTGGAACACCCAGATTTGATGGCCGCCTCGGGGTGCCGCATTTGGCTGCCGAAGCACTTTCTACGCATGCGCGCCTAGACACGCGGGCGACGATGATGAGTCTCACGCAGCCGCGTAGACGAGCGCATTGATCCGCACGAGACGGTCGCCTTCAAGAGCGCACCCGTGCCAGCTCGCGCCGCGGTCGGTGCTCGCCCACAGCTGGCCATCGGCGAACCCGGCGAAGAGCCGACCCTGCGTTGTGACGATCGCATAAGGCATCGCCGGAAGCGGCTCCGGGAGCCCGCCCGCGAGCGGCGACCAGGCGCCGTCCCGCCAGGCGTAGATGCGCGCCTCGGGGTCCCCGCCACCGTGGGCGGCGAAGGCACCGGTGCTCGCGGAGACGTACCAACCGGCAGGATCGTCGGCCTCGACTGCCACGGCCCAGGTGTAGTGACGGTCGCGACCGGCATCCGCGGGCTGCCATGTCTCTCCTCCGTCGTCGCTCCACGCGGCACCGCCGCCTCCGGCTTCGTAGGCGCGTCCTACGATCCGGGGATGCCAGGCGAGCGAGTGAACGTCCCGCTGCGCGCCAGGACGAATGCGGTTCATGAGCTTGAGGACGTCGTGCCCATCGTCGTCGAAGACGAAGCAGTCGACGTCCTTGCCTATGCCCCGCAGCTCGTCGCACGAGATAGTGCGACTCGCGCGTCCCGCGACTCCGTTGTCTAGGCGCGCAGCTTAGGCTCGGGGCGGATGAACGCTCCGCGGCCATTGTCGAGGAGGTCCTGCCGCGCTTCGACGCGAGTGAAGTGCACGACGTCTGGGTCGCACCCCCCGCCGAACGTCGTGTTCGGGGCCGCCAAGCAGGTGACCGTGGGGGAGGTACACCTCTGAGGCCGTTGGAGTCACTGCACGCGGGCGTCGGATCCGGCCCGGGAGCGGCGCGATCCGCAGGAGCTGGCTCGCCGCGATCTGCCGCCGCGCGGTTCGCGTCGGCTAGTTGTTCGCCGAGCCGCGGGCTTCATCGGAACGTAGCCAACGCGGACACAGAAATGGAGCCTTTGTGGAGCCCGCGGTTGCAAGCGGGGGCAAACTCCGACGCAGCGTCGTCCACGTGCAACGACGGGCCGGAGCCGTTTGGAAGACTTCGCGCACCCACACGAGGACTCGTATGAATGCCGGGGCTGTCAGTCTGCTGACCGTGCGATGGCGGGATCGCTCCTTCGTTCTACGCGCCCCGGAACAAGTCGAGGAACTCGCGGGAAGGCTTAGACAGAAGGGCTTGGCCAACATCGCGGTGTCGATTAGCGGGGCAGTGGTCGAGGGCAAAACGGGCTCTCGGAAAGTCCTCAGCGACGAGGAACGTGAGGGTGTCTGTGCTGTGCTGACCGACGCCGAGGGCGATCCGGCGCTGGGGAGAGCATTCAATCTCCTGTGCGCCGAACCGGATCCCTTGGAAGCGACCTAGGCTCCAAGTCGTAAATCCTGCTTGCGGAACGTCTCTCCTGTCGGGGGGCCTGCAAGTCGAAGGCTGCGCGCGCTGCGGAGCGCGGCGACAATCAAGAAATGAGCTCGACCCACATCACTCGCCACATCAATGCTCCGCGCGCGAAGGTCTACGGTGTGCTAATCGAAGCGGACGCAATCGCCAAGTGGAAAGTCGCGCCTCCAAAATCGTTAGCTTGCAGCTATCGGCATCCTGGCACCGAGAGCCTGCAGGCCGACGGCTACACCGTCACAGCACCGCAGTTCCCTTTGACGACGCTCACAGAGGACGTTGTCCGCCTCCGCCAAGTGCTGGCCCGGCAGGACCGCCCGACGATCGTCGCCGGTCACTCCTACGGCGGCCAGATCATGACTGCGCTCGGAACGGACGCGCCTAACGTCGTCGGCCTCGTGTACGTAGCTGCGTTCGGACTCGACGAAGGTGAGTCAATCGGCGCGCTGTTAACTCAGGGCCCCCCGAGCCCCGCGCTCGCGCATCTCGACGTCGACCAGCAAGGCTTCGCCTGGCTGCCCGAGGACGACTTCGTCAACCACTTCGCGGCCGACGTCGACCCGATCAAGGCCAAGGTCATGTACGCGGTGCAACAGCCACTGGCCGGTTCGGCCCTCGGCGAGGTCATGGGCGTGCCAGCCTGGAAGTCCCTGCCCTCCTGGTACTTGGTCGCCGATGGCGACCAAGCGATCCCCGCTGACGCCGAGCGGCAGTTCGCCAACGCGCATGGGTGCAACGACAGTCGAAGTCCCGACCAACCACGTCGCGATGGTGTCGCACCCCGACGACGTCGTAAAGCTCGTCAAGACCGCCGCCGAGTCGGTGGCGGTCCCAGACGCAGCGGTCGCCTGATCCGAGCGCGATCGGCAGCGTGGAGCCGCAGACGATGACTGGAGACGTGGCCCAACAGACGGGCGGCGAGACGGCCGCCAACACGTGGTCGTCGTCGGCGGCGGGTTCGACGGCGTGCAGGCCGTCCGGAAGCTGCGCCGGGCGGCGGTCGACATCACGCTGGTCGACCGGCGCAACTTCTCGCTCTTCCAGCCGCTCGTGTGCCAGGTCGCGACCGGCGCGCTCTCGCCGGGCGAGATCGCCTCGCCGCTGCGCGGGATCTTCAAGCGCGACCGGAATGTCCGCGTCGTCCTGGGCGAGGTCACCGGCTTCGACCTCGACGGCAGGCGCGTCCGGGTCGACGGCATCACGCCCGACGACGAGCCGCTCGAGCTCCCCTACGACAGCCTGATCGTCGCCGGCGGCTCGTACTACTCGTACTTCGGCCACGACGAGTGGCGGCCGTTCGCGCCCGACGCTCGTCGGCGAATAGAGACTCGATGTGAAAGTCGCGGGTGGTAGGGTCGAGCGTCCTCGAAAGGAGGCTCCTCGATGCCCCAGTACCTCGTTGTTGCTCAGCACCCACCCGACCTCTGTCCGTCAGCCAACGAG
>Ga0307305_10000046_pt1 | contig 30926 bp, 31 predicted proteins | sample ER_DNA_186_FD_194512 | JGI IMG/M metagenome (GOLD analysis project Ga0307305, IMG submission 194512) | Bulk soil microbial communities from the East River watershed near Crested Butte, Colorado, United States - ER_DNA_186 | ecosystem: Environmental > Terrestrial > Soil > Floodplain | place... | reverse complement strand
GCCCGCGCCGCCAGCGAGGCCCGCGCCGATCGCACCGCAGATGACGCGCCGGCCAGCTGAGATCAGCGGCTGGACTGGCGTACCACCAGACGGCAGGGAACGGTCCGGGTACCGTGGGCGGGCTCGCCCGCGATAGCGGCCAGCAGCAGGCCGGCGGCGACCCGGCCGACCTCCTCCAGGCGCATGTCGATGCTGGTCAGCGGGGGCTGGGCGCCGAGCGCCATCGGCTCCCAGTTGTCGTAGCCGACCAGGGCGACGTCGTCCGGTATGGCCCGGCCGGCCGCGCGGAGCGTGTCGGCCACGCCGCGGGCGATCTGGTCGCTGCCGCAGAAGATCGCGTCGGTGTCCGGCTGGTCGGCCAGCAGCTTGCCCGCGGCTTCCCGGCCCCACTGCTCGCTCCACTCGCCGAACCGCGCGCCGCCACGCGATCGCAGGCCAGCCGCTGCCAGCGCGGCGCCGAACCCCTCCGCCCGCTTGCGCGCCGCCAGGAACCGCTCGGGCCCAGTGATGTGCCCGATCCGCTGCCGGCCCGCGCCGAGCAGGTGCCCGGCGGCGGCCCGGCCGCCGCCCTCGTCATCCGGCAGCACCGAGGGCCCGTCCTGGCCCAGCGGCTGGGTCATCGCGTACACGACCGGGATGCCGGGGCCGGCCGTCACCGCCCGCCTCGGCTCGATCCGGCGCCCGGTGACAATCAGGCCGTCCACCCGGCGGGCCGCCAGCATCTCGACGTAGCGCTGCTCCCGCTCGGGATCGTCCCTGGTGTCGCACATGAACACCGAGACCTGGCCGTTGCCGAGCGCGTCCTCGGCGCCGAGCATGACCGGGATGCTGAACCGGCCGAAGCTGTCGGTAGTGATCAGCCCCACGGTGAACGAGCGGCCCGCGAGCAGGGCCTGGGCCAGCGTGTTCGGCGCGAAGCCGAGGCGCTGCGCCACCTCGGCGACCCGCTCCCTGGTCTCGGTGCGCAGCTTGCCCTGCCCGTTGAGCGCCTTGGAGGCGGTGCCGATGGACACGCCGGCCTCAGCCGCCACGTCACGGATGGTCACCCGCCTCATCGGCACTCCTCGGGCGTCGTCGGGTTTCAGGGTTCGGGCGGCGCTGTTGACGCCTCGCCGGACAGCCTCTAGCCTACGTTTCCGTAGGAATCGGGAAAACCTATTCCTTGGATCAGGAGCCGCGTAAGTGAACACTGCCCACCAGCCGCCTGCCGCAATGTCCGTCGCCGACCGGATCGTAGCCGGGCCCGTCGCCCCCACCGCCGCGGCATCAGGGACGCATCAGCCGCTCATCCGAACCAGCCTGGCCTCCGGGCTGCTGCACCAGTGGCAGCAGCGCAACCTGGCGGCCAGCCTGCCGCTCGCGCTGCGCCAGCTCGAGGACGCGGGCAACCTGGACAACGTACGCCTGGCCATCCAGGCGGACCGGAAGAACGCGGACGCCGAGGGGGAGGCGACCAGCGCGGCCGACGGCTACGGCGCGCCGGGCGGGCACCGCCCGGTCGGGGTCGGCCCGGTCGATCCGCTGCCCGGGACCGGCTACCGCGGTCCGGTGTTCTCCGATTCCGACATCTACAAGACCCTGGAGGCCGTCGGCTGGGAGCTGGCGCACGGCCAACGTCCCGAGCTCGCGTCCTTCGCCGCCGAGGTCACCGCCCTGCTCGAGCAGGCGCAGCGGCCCGACGGTTACCTGAACTCCTACTTCCAGGTGAGCGGGGAGCCGCGGTACACCAGACTGGCCTGGAGCCACGAAATGTACTGCGCGGGGCACCTGATCCAGGCCGCGGTGGCGCTGCACCGCGGGGCGGGTGACGGGCGGCTGCTCGCCGTCGCCGTTCGCCTGGCCGACCATCTGGTGCGCGAGTTCGCCGGCACCGAGCGGGGCCTGGACGGGCATCCGGTCATCGAGACCGCGCTGGCCGAGCTCTACCGCGAGACCGGCACCGAAGCCTACCTGGACCTAGCCCGCCAGTTCGTCGACCAGCGCGGGCAGGGGCTGGCCGGGAACTCCGGCATGGGCCGCCGCTACCTGCAGGACCACCTGCCGGTGCGCGCCACCGACACCGAGGTGGGGCACGTGGTGCGGGCACTGTACCTAGAGGCCGGAGTGACGGACGTAGCCGCCGAGACCGGCGACCGCGAGCTGCTCGGGTCCTCGCTGCGCCGCTGGGATGACATGGTGGCCGCCAAGACGTACCTGACCGGCGGCAACGGGTCCCGGCACGCGGACGAGGGCTTCGGCGACCGGTACGAGCTGCCTCCGGACCGTGCCTACAACGAGACCTGCGCCGCCATCGCCAGCTTCCAGTGGTGCTGGCGGCTCCTGCTCGCCACCGGCGACGCGAAATACGCGGACCACATGGAGCGCGTGCTCTACAACGGCTTCGGTTCCGCGATCGCCACCGAGGGCCAGCGGTTCTTCTACGTCAACCCGCTGCAGCGCCGCGAGGACCACTTCGAGAAGGATGATCCCGGCCGCCGCCGTGTGTGGTTCAACTGCGCCTGCTGCCCGCCGAACATCATGCGCCTCATCGCGTCGCTGGAGCACTACCTGGCCACCGAATCCGGCGACACGCTGTACGTCCACCAGTACACCGGGTCCCGGCTGGCCGGGGCGGGCCTGGACCTCGAGGTCACCACCGACTACCCGTGGTCCGGCGCCGTCTACCTGCGGGTGCTCGCCGCGCCGCCGGAGGCGCGCGGGCTGGCGCTGCGGGTGCCGGCCTGGAGCGGCAGCACCCGGGTCTCGGTCAACAATGATCCCGAACGGGCCGGGATCTCGCCCGGCTATCACGTCCTGCACCGCCTCTGGCGCAAGGGCGACGTGGTGACCCTGCACCTGGATCTGACCCCCCGCTGGACCTGCCCGGACCGGCGCGTGGACGCGATCCGCGGCTGCGTGGCCATCGAGCGCGGGCCCCTCGTCTACTGCTTCGAGCAGGCCGACCAGCTCGACGGCGCCCGGCTCGACGACCTAGTCGTCACGCCGGGTGGCGTGCTCGGCGAGCGGCCCGTCACCCTGGACGGCATCGGCCAGACGATCGAGATCACCGCGGAGGGCCAGCTCCTGCCCGCGGATACCCCGGTCACGGGCATCGCGATCCCGTACTTCCAGTGGGACAACCGCGACGGCAGGCCGATGCGCGTCTGGATGCCGAGGGCTTCTTCCTAAGGGCGGACACCGTACAGGTACTCCAGCGCGAGCTGGTCCAGGTGCTCGTAGGCCAGCCCGCGCTGGGCCAGCGCTTCGGTGTCGGCGTGCGGCTCGCGGACGTCACGCCAGGTCTCGCCGGGGTCCAGAGTCGGTGAGCCGAGCTGGTCCACGCCCGAGGCGTGCAAGGCCGCGGTTACCTCCGGGTCGGCCCGGAACGCGCGCACCTTGGCCCGCAGGATCAGGTAGTTGCGCATGCAGGCGGCCGCGGACGCCCAGACACCCTCGTCGTCCTCGGTCCGCGGCGGCTTGTAGTCGAAGTGCACCGGGCCGTCGTAGCCGCCGGCCTCGAGCGTGTCCACCACCCAGAACGCGCCGCGCACGTTGCCCGCGCCGAACCGCAGGTCCTGGTCGTACCGCGGCCCGTGCTGCCCGTTCAGGTCGATGTGGAACAGCTTGCCGTGCCACAGCGCCTGGGCGATTCCGTGCGCGTAGTTCAGCCCGGCCATCTCCTCGTGCCCGACTTCGGGGTTCACCCCGACCATGTCGCCGTGCTCGAGCGAGGTGATGAAGGCCAGCGCGTGCCCCACCGTGGGCAGCAGGATGTCGCCGCGCGGCTCGTTCGGCTTCGGCTCGATCGCGAACCTGATGTCGTAGCCCTGGTCGCGCACGTAGGCGCAGAGCAGGTTCAGGCCCTCGGCGTACCGGTCCAGCGCGGCCCTGATGTCCTTGGCGGCGCCGGATTCCGCGCCTTCGCGCCCGCCCCAGAAGATGTAGGTCTTCGCGCCGAGATCAGCCGCCAGGTCCAGGTTCCGCATCACCTTGGCCAGCGCGAACCGCCTGATCTGGCGGTCGTTGGCGGTGAACGCCCCGTCCCGGAACATCGGGTGGCCGAACAGGTTCGTGGTGGCGGTGGTCACCACCAGGCCGGTCTCGGACAGCGCCTTGCGAAAAGCGCCGATGCGCTCGTCCCGCTCGGCCGGAGTGGCGTCGAAGGCGAAGACGTCGTTGTCGTGGAAGTTCACCCCGTGGGCGCCGAGTTCGGCCAGTTTGTACACGGCGCGCTCGGCGGGCATCGGCGGCCGCACGGCGCTCCCGAACACGTCGACCCCCTGCCAGCCGACCGTCCAGATGCCGAACGAGAACCGGTCCTCCCGCGACGGTACGTAATCCGTGCTCACCAGCCACTCCCTTCCTGAGTCGCCACCCACCCCTTCATCCTTTCACTCCCACCCCGCCCGGCCCCGCCCCAGCCCATCCCGCCCGCGCCCACGCGCCCAGTTTCATGATCATGGCCAGTTTCGGGCACATAGCACCGGTTGCTGGCCATGATCATGAAACGGCTCAGCTGCCCCAGGCCGCGGTGGCGTCGCGGAGGGCAGCGTACTGGGCTCGGACTTCTGGGGTGGGCTCGGCGGTGTATTCGGCCGTGCCAGCGAGCGGCCAGGATGGAGGCTCGGCTGCGCCGGATAGGGCCCAGGCGGCCTGCCGGGCCGCGCCCAGCGCTACGTACTCGGCGGGCGAGGGCACCGTCACCGGCACGCCGAAGATCTGCGGCGCGATCCTGCGCGCGGCCTCGGACCGGGCTGCGCCGCCGATGAGGATTACCCGCTGCGCAGCGATGCCGCAGTCGGCCAGGTTGCCGATCGCGTCCGCCAGGGAGCAGAGCACCGCCTCGACCGCGGCACGGGCCATGTTCTCCTGGGTGGTGTTGGCACTAGTCAGACCGCGCAGCACGCCGTTGGCCCAGGGCCGGTTGGGGCTGCGCTCGCCGTCCAGGTAGGGCAGCAGGACCAAGCCCTGCGCGCCAGGAGGCGCGGCCAGCGCCAGCCGGGACAAGCCGTCTGCGTCGGTGCCGAGCATCCGGGCCGTGACCGTCAGCACCCGGGCCGCGTTGATCGTGGCTACCAGCGGCAGGAAACGCCCGGTGGCGTCGGCGAAGCCGGCCACGGCGCCCGACTCGTCGGCGGCAGGCTCGGCCGCGATCGCGTAGGCCGTGCCCGAGGTGCCGATCGAGACCACCACCTCGCCCAGGCCGAGGCCCAGGCCAAGCGCAGCGCCCATGTTGTCCCCTGTTCCGGCGGACAGCGCCACTCCGGCCGGCGTCCTGGCCACGACCTCGGCCGGGGCCGCCAGCCGGGGCAGCCCGGCCGGCTTGCCCAGCGCGGCCTCGGCCAGCTCCGGCAGCCAGCGCCCGGTCGCGGGGGAGAAGTAGCCGGTACCGGACGCGTCACCGCGGTCGGTGGCGGGTTCGTGCGCCCGGTCGCCCAGCCGCCAGGTCAGCCAGTCGTGCGGGAGCATCACGCGCGCGGTCCTGGCGGCGGCGTCCGGCTCGTTCTCAGCCAGCCAGCGCAGCTTGGTGACGGTGAACGAGGCCGTCGGGACGCTCCCGGTCAGGCGCGCCCAGTGCCCGGGGCCGCCCCTCTCGGCGATCAGCGCCGCCGCCTGCGGCGCCGAGCGGACGTCGTTCCAGAGCAGGGCCGGCCTGATCACCTGGCCCGCCTCGTCGACCACCACCATGCCGTGTTGCTGGGCCGCCACCCCGATCGCGTCGGCCTGGTCCATCAGCCCGTCGCCCGCCTTGGCCAGGGCCTGCCACCACAGCTCCGGGTCGCACTCGGTGCCGTCTGGGTGCGGCGCGGCCGCCTCTCCGACGATCGCGCCGTCGTCGGCCTGGCAGAGCAGCACCTTGGTGGACTGAGTGGACGAATCGACGCCAGCGACAAGCATCAGCGGCTCCCGGGTCGGGGTGAGGTGACTCACGATAACGCGGCCGTCCAGGCCGCGGCACCGGTCCGGGCGGGCCGCGGCGATCCTCTGACGCCGGCCTCCTGACCTCCGCGAAGAGGTTTACTTGAACCGTCTATGAAACTCTGTGACCAGGGAGCGCGCGAGGTGCACGTTACAAATGAACGTGCATTTGGTCTTGCATGAAACGCGGAATCTCGGGCAGGATGTGATTTGCGTCAATCATCTGGGATTGCCGTTTCTAGCTTCGCGGGGTCGCGATGGGCTTGAGCCAAGTAGGGTTGCCGACACGAACGAAGGTCGATCCTGCCGTTCGCCGGCCGCTTGACTTGACCGCCAGGCTGCAGGAATACGCGCCCGGCCGTCCGCGCGTGGTCCGGATGCCGTCCGACTGGTGGGATTCGCCCGCGGTGGCGGCGTGCCCGCTCGGCGTCGGCGCCCAGTCCGGCCGGACCGCCAGGAAGTTCACCAGGAACACGCTGAAAGAGTGGGACCTGGTCACGCTCGCCGACGACGCCGAAGCCATCGTCGGGGAGTTCGTGGCCAACGCCGTGTCGCACGCGGCCCGGCCCGCCGAAGAGCCCGGCCAGCCGCTCGGCCTGCGCCTGCTGCGCCGGACCGGCGAGGTCATGTGCGCCGTGCTCGACCCGTCCGACCGCGCCCCGGTGCTCCGGATGCCGGACCGGAACGAGGAAGCCGGCCGCGGCCTGCAGATGGTGGACGCGCTGAGTGACGTCTGGGGCTGGAGCCCGGTCACCGGCCGCGGCAAGGCCGTCTGGGCCATCTTGTTCTGCGTGTTATTTATGTTTTGTTAACGCTCACTCGACGCTCACCACACACCCGGTCGCGGCCATCTCCGGCCTGAGCTACCCTCAGTCAGCACACGCACAGTGCTTGTCTCAGCGGGAGGCCACCGAACGATGCCCTGGACCTGGCGGTACGAGAAGGCTGACGGCACCGCGATCACCGCCGACGAGCTGCAGGAGGCGATCTTCGCCAGCCAGGGCGACGCGGAGAGCTGGCTCGGGGAGAACTGGCGCGCGCTGCTCGCGGCCGGGGTGGACCAGGTCTCGCTGCTCGACGACGCCAGGACCGCGTACGGTCCGATGAGCCTGCACCCGGAGGACTGACCCAGACCTAGAGGGCCAGGCTAGGGGCGCGATGGCGGGCTGGCGGTCCGGGACGGGTCACGGATCACCGCATCGCCGAGGGCCTCGTCGATCCGGCTCATCAGCCCGGCGTCCAGCGTGACCCCGGCCGCCTTGACGTTCTCGTGCACCTGCGCGGGCCGGGTCGCGCCCACGATGGCCGCGGACACGTTCTGGTTCTGCAGCGTCCACGCCACCGCCAGCTGGGCCAGCGACAGCCCCGCCTCGTCGGCCAGCGGCCGCAGCCGCTGCACCGCCGCGAGCGTATCGTCCCTGAGCAGGCGCTTGATGAAGCCCGAACCAGCCGGCGCGGTGGCCCGGGAGTCCGCCGGGGGCGCCGCGCCCGGCTCGTACTTTCCGGTCAGCACGCCCTGCGCGATCGGCGAGAAGACCAGCTGCCCGATGCCTTCCTTCTCGCACAGCGGCACGACCTCGGGCTCGATGACCCGCCACAGCATGTTGTACTGCGGCTGGTTCGACACGATCCGGTCCAGGCCGAGCTCGCCGGCCACCCGCAGCGCGGCCGCGATCTCCTCGGCACGCCACTCGGACACGCCCACGTACAGCACCTTGCCCGCGCGTACCAGGTCGTCGAAGGCGCGCATGGTCTCGTCGATCGGGGTCTCGTGGTCGTACCTGTGCGCCTGGTACAGGTCCACGTAATCGGTCTGCAGCCGGCGCAGCGAGGCGTGCAGCGACTCGGTGATGTGCTTACGCGACAGGCCGCGGTCGTTCGGCCTGTCGCCGGTCGGCCAGTACACCTTGGTGAAGATCTCGAGCGACTCCCGGCGCAACCCGTGCAGCGCCCGGCCGAGGACCTCCTCGGCCCGCCCGCCCGCGTAGGCGTCGGCGGTGTCGAACGTGGTGATGCCCTCGTCCAGCGCGGCCCGGACGCAATCGATGGCGGCCTGCTCCTCGACCTGGTCGCCGTGGGTGATCCAGTTCCCGTAGGCGATCTCGCTGACCATCAGGCCGCTGCGGCCAAGGTGTCGGTATTCCATGGTCCCCAACCTTAGAGGTCGCGCGTTTGAGAGCTCACACGGCTCACAACATTCTCATCCGTAACGCCGCGAACGGGGCGAACGGGGCGAGATCAGATCTTGTCGCCGGGGTGGACACGCGGGGTGGGCACCCGGAACCTGCGGATCTGCAGCGCCCGCATCACCGCGTACATGGTCAGGCCCCGGGTAGACTCGCCGGGCAGCCGCTCGGCCATCAGCCGTCCCAGGCTGCGCCGGATCAGCGTGGCGTCGACGACGATGACCAGGATCAGCAGCAGGACCACCGGTGAGATGATCGCCTGGGCCGCCGGGGTCCGGACGAACACCGCGGCGAGCAGGACGACGAGGATGTACATGTAGTACTCGCTCACCCGGCGCTTGGAGTCCACGAAATCGCGGGCCAGGGCGCGGGCCCGGCCGCGGTCGCGCGGGTTCAGCGCCCACTCCTCGCCCCGTCTCATGGCCTCGTACCGGCCGGCCCGGTTCGTCCGGGCCTTGGCCTTCTCTTCCTTGGTGCGCGGCGCGGCCGCCGCCGCCCGCGACGATCCGGTGATCGGCTGGCGGCGCTTGGCCTCGGCTACGCTGCGCTTGGGCGTGGGCCGCCCCTTGGCCGCCTCTGCCGACGAGCGGGATCTGGTGTCTGCCGGGCCGTCCGGGCTCTGCGCGCCCGGGGAATCCTGGGCCGTGCCGTCCGTCGCCCCGGCGCTACGGCGTCGGAACACGCGCCTAGCTTATCGGGAGGAACGGGGAGAATGGCCCCCCGAAGCTAGCAGAGGTGGGGCTGGCGCCACCCGTTGCCGGGGGGCCCGCACGGTAGCTCGCAATGCCGGAGACCGCGTAGGGTGGATTGTGACTAGTCGCACGGGCTCGTCCGCCGTCTAGCCGGGTGCCCGGACCCACGATTTCGGCCCGGTCACGCGGACTGATGGCGGCGAAGATGTTAATGAAGGGGACGGCCGCGCGTATGGGCGTGATGAAGCGAGTCTCACTTGTCTTCAAGGCCAAGGCCAATAAGGCCCTGGACAAGATGGAAGACCCTCGTGAGACCCTGGACTACTCCTACCAGCGGCAGCTCGAGTTGCTGACGAAGGTCCGCCGTGGGGTCGCGGATGTCGCCACGTCGCGCAAGCGCGTCGAGCTGCAGATGAACCAGCTCCAGCAGTCCTCCAACAAGCTCGAGGACCAGGCGCGCAAGGCGCTCGGGATGGGTCGTGAGGACCTCGCCCGTGGCGCGCTCGAGCGCAAGGCGTCGGCGCAGGGCCAGCTGAACGATCTGCAGGCGCAGTATGCCCAGCTGCAGGCCGAGGAGGAGAAGCTGACGGTCGCCTCCCAGCGGCTGCAGTCCAAGGTGGACGCCTTCCGCACCAGGAAGGAGACCATCAAGGCCACCTACACCGCGGCCGAGGCCCAGACCAGGATCAACGAGGCGTTCTCCGGCATCTCCGAGGAGATGGGCGACGTCGGCATGGCGATCCAGCGGGCCGAGGACAAGACCGCGCAGATGCAGGCCCGCGCGGGCGCGATCGACGAGCTGATGGCTTCGGGCGCGCTCGACGACGCCATCGGCCCCCGCCGCGACGACATCCAGTCCGAGCTCGACATGATGTCCGCGAGCAGTGACGTCGAGAGCGAGCTGAGCAGGCTCAAGGGCGAGATCACGTCCGGGGCCCCCAAGCAGCTCGAGGGCGGCGCCAACGGCAACAGCCAAGAGGCCCAGGCCCCTCAGGGGCAGGCCCAGCCGGCCAGCATCCCGGCGGCCGACCGGCCCGCCGAGCCGCAGGACGGTGAGGGATAGTGATCGTCAGAATCAGCGGCGAGGGCCAGTTCAGCATCGGTGACGCGGCCACCGCCGAGCTGAACCGCCTGGACAGCGAGCTCGAGGCGGCCGTCAACCGCAACGACGAGGCGGCCTTCACCGCGGCGCTGCACGGCCTGCTCGACCAGGTTCGCGCCCAGGGCTCGCCGCTGCCCTCTGACACCCTGGAATCGTCTGACCTGATCCTTCCGCCCGAGGACGCGAGCATGGACGAGGTCCGCGAGATGCTCACCGAGGAAGGCCTGATCCCTGGCTAGAGCTCTGCTGGCTCGGGGGGACGCCTCCCCGAGCCTCGGTTAAGCCGTGGGCAGAAGGTCCTGAGCATACTCGCGGGTAACGTTCGGCTGGCGCTCAGCGTTGGACAGGTAGATTTGAGCTAGATAATTGGCTGCTGGTCCCGGGCGGTTACGACCAGCCGGGGGCCGAACGGAGGTGTCGCCATGGCGGCGCGTACCAGGTATGCGCCCGACCGGGGGCTCACGGTGCGGATGACCGCGACCTTGTTCCTGCTCGGGCTGGTCTTTGTCGCGTTCATCGCCGCGATCATCGGCATCGGGACGGCGTACGGCGCGTCCAGTACCGCGATCGTGTTCTTTGCCGTGATCCTGGGCGGGGGCTTCGCCATCGGGTCATTGTTCTACTCTGACAAGATCGCGCTGGCCACGGCGGGGGCGCACGAGGTAAGCCCGACCGACTCGCCGGAAGCCGCGCGCCTGCACGGCATCGTGGACCGGCTCTGCGCGCTGGCTGACATGCCCAAGCCGCGGGTCGCGATCGCCGACACCGACATGCCGAACGCGTTCGCGACCGGCCGTAACGCCGACCACGCGGTGGTCTGCGCGACCAGGGGGATCATGCGCCGCCTGGAGAACGACGAGCTCGAGGGTGTCCTCGCCCACGAGATGTCGCACGTGGCGCACAAGGACGTCCAGGTGATGACGATCGCGTCGTTCCTGGCCATCATCGCGGCGCTGCTGGTCAGGATCGCGTTCTACGGCGAGCTGTTCGGCGGCGGCAGGCGTGACAACAGCAACCAGAACGCCCTGCCCATCTGGCTGGTCCTCATGGTGGTCAGCGTGGTCGTCTACGCGGTCAGCTTCCTGCTGATCAGGCTGCTGTCCCGGTATCGTGAGCTGTCCGCGGACCGCAGCGGCGCGCTGCTCACCGGGCGGCCGAGCTCGCTGAAGTCCGCGCTGGTCAAGGTGACCGGGGACATGGCCAGGATCCCGACCAAGGACCTGCGCACCTCGCAGCCGCTGAACGCGTTCTTCTTCACGCCGGCCGCGCACCTGAGCGCTAAGAGCAGCAAGCTGGCCAACATCTTCTCCACCCACCCGAGCCTGGAGCGCCGCCTGGCCGAGCTCGACAAGGTGCAGCAGCAGCTCGGCCGGACCGCCGGCTAAGGACCCAGTTTAGGACGGAGCGCTCGTGGGTTTCCTGGACACGTTGCTGGGCCGCACCAAGCCGGTTCAGCCCAAGCTGGACGACCTGTTCGCGCTGCCGTCCGCGGCGGTCACGCTGGACGCGGGAGCCGGATTCAAGCCCACTGGATCCGGCTCCGTGTGCTTCCGCCCGGTGGAGGGCCGGTCCTTCTCCGACATGCAGAAGGACGTACAGGAGCTGCTCAACTCGAGCTCGCACGCCGAGGGCGGCCTGCCGGTCGAGGTGACCAAGGACGACTACGGCTTCACCTGGCTGGTCAGCTCGCGCATGTCGGACGAGCTCGAGGCGCTGGTCACCGACCTGCACGCGGTCAACTCCTCGCTGGTCGACAACGGCTTCGGCCCGCAGCTGCTCTGTACCCTGGTCGCCTTCTCCGACGAGCAGGAGCGCCGCCTCGCCCTCATCTACCTGTACAAGCGGGGCGCGTTCTACCCGTTCGCCCCGCTGTCCGGCGAGCGCCGGAACAACGCGCTCGAGCTGGAGATCAAGGGCGTGATCGGCGACGACCTGAAGTGGGAGCCGGACCTGGCCCGGTGGTTCCCGGTCTGGGGCGCACCCGGCTTGTAGCGGCCCGGCTGTAAGCCACGCCTCAGGGGTGGCTGGAATGCGGGCGCACCGCATATCGTTGGGATTGCACGTTGGAGCAACGCCAGACGCCGTCTGAGCGCGGCACATGACACCAGGCGGGAGCTAAGGTGACTGTTCAGCAAGAGGCCACGCAGGGGATCGTCCTCACCGACGGTGCCTCGGCCAAGGTGAGCTCGCTGCTCGCCCAGGAAGGTCGCGACGACCTCAGGCTGCGTATCGCGGTGCAGCCGGGCGGTTGCTCGGGTCTTCGCTACCAGCTCTACTTCGACGAGCGCGACATCGACGGCGACATCGTCGCCGATTTCGGCGGCGTGCAGGTCGTGACCGACAAGATGAGCGCCCCGTACCTGATGGGCGCGACCATCGACTTCGTGGACACGATCGAGAAGCAGGGCTTCACGATCGACAACCCGAACGCAACGGGCTCCTGCGCCTGCGGCGACTCCTTCCACTGACCCCGGGCTGAGACGCCGTGCGCATCGCGGTCACGGGATCTATCGCGACCGACCACTTGATGACGTTTCCCGGCAAGTTCACCGACCAGCTGATCGCGGACAAGCTCGACCGCGTCTCGCTGTCGTTCCTCGTCGATGAACTGGCCATCCGCCGCGGCGGTGTCGCCGCCAACATCGCCTTCGGCCTGGGCGTGCTCGGCCTGCGCCCGCTGCTCGTCGGCGCGGTCGGGGCTGACTTCGAGGACTACCGGCGTTGGCTGGAGGACCACGGGGTAAGCACGACTTGTGTGCGGGAGTCACTGCTCAAGCACACCGCGCGCTTCGTCTGCACGACCGACATGGACGGCAACCAGATCGGCTCGTTCTACGCGGGCGCGATGAGCGAGGACGCCGAGATCAAGCTCGCGCCGCTGGCGGAGGAGCACGGCGGTATCGATCTCGTGCTGATCGGCGCCGGCGACCCGGGCGCCATGGTGGCGCACACCGTGGACTGCCGCGAGGCGGGCCTGCCCTTCGCCGCCGACCCGTCCCAGCAGCTGGCCAGGATCCTCGACGACGAGCAGGTGCGTACGCTGGTCGACGGCGCGGACTACCTGTTCGGCAACGAGTACGAGGAAGCCCTGATCGAGCGCAAGTCCGGCTGGGGCAGCGCGGAGATGCTGGCCCGGGTCGGGGTCAGGATCACCACCCTCGGCGCGGCCGGCGCCAAGATCGAGCAGCGCGGCGAGCCGACCATCTCGGTGCCCGCGGTGCCGGACGCCAAGCCTGTTGACCCCACTGGGTCCGGTGACGCGTTCCGCTCCGGCTTCCTGGCCGCCATCGCCTGGGGCTTGCCCCTCGAGCGCGCCGCCCAGCTCGGCAACCTGATGGCGGTGCACGCCCTGGAGGCCACCGGCCCGCAGGAGTACAACCTGAAGCCGGGCCCGCTGACCGAGCGCTTCGCCGCCGCCTACGGCGACACGGCGGCGACCGAGGTCGCAGCGCACCTGGCCGCTTGAGATAACGATCTTCATACCGAACGGGCCTGGCTATTCGCATCGGCAACCAAAGCGTTATGTCATTTCACAACCCGGCGCATGCCTGCGCCGTCTCAGGCTTTGAACCGCTTGTTCTTGCTTGGGAGGCATTGTGAAGCGCGTTTGGTCAGCTCGCTGCTCACCCGAGCCGTGGTGCTTAGGGCCGGGCGGCTCGCCCTCACGGCCGCGGCGCTGATCTGCACCACGGCCGTGGCCGGATGCGCATCGTCAGGTAGCAGCCAGCCGGCCGCGTCGGGCTCCACGCCCGCGGCCAGCCCGAGCGCCCCGACCGCCACCAGCAGCAGCAATACCCCCGCGGTGGTGGCGCCGTCCTCCTCGGCAGCGGGGACGCCAGCCTGCGCGACCAGCGCGCTGCAGGTCAAGCTGGGCTCCTCCGACGGCTACGCAGGCGGCGTGTACGTGATCATCGACTTCACCAACACCTCGGGCAGCACGTGCACGCTGTTCGGCTATCCAGGCGTCTCGCTGGTCACCGGCCCGCCGTACAAGCAGATCGGCCTGGCCGCCAAGCGGAGCACCAGCTCGCCGAAGAAGCTGGTCACGCTGGCCGCGGGCGGCGCGACCGCGAACGCCCAGCTGCAGATCGTGGACGCGCTGAACTTCCCGAGCGCCACCTGCGGCCCCACCAAGGCGACGGCCCTGAAGATCTACCCGCCCAACCAGACCGAGCCGGTCTACCTGCCGAACACATCCAGCGGCTGCAGCAAGCCCGTCCAGATCATGTTCATAGGCGCCGTCCGCCCCGCCCCCTGACCGGCCCGCTGCCGCAGCACCGGTCCGCGCCGCCGCACTGACCGGTCCGCTGCCGCAGCACCGGTCCGCGCCGCCGCACTGACCGGTCCGCCGCCGGACTGACCGGGGGTCCGCGGCCGGACGCACTGGATTCGGGGTTTCACTGCGTCAGAACGCACTGGATTCGGGGTTTCACTGTGTTCCGACTGGCCCGGCGCACTAGGACCGTGATGCTGATGGTGCCGGTGTGACCTGAGTCCGGTTTTCGGGAACGTGCCGCCCGGCCGCGGCCCCGGTCACAGGCGGCGGTAGCGTGACGGGCATGGGGACGGCGGTCGCATCTGCCGGGCTGGCCGGGCTGACCCGGGCGGCCGGAGGCGGTTACCACGGTCCGCCCGAGCTGACGGTCGCCCGGGCGTTCACCGAGTGGACGCTCGACCCGTGGATGCTGGCGTTGGTGCTGATCCTCGGCGGCGGCTACCTCGCGGCGGTGCGCAGGCAGCCGGGCTGGCCGGTCGCGCGCCGGATCTGGTTCCTCGGCCTCGGCCTGGGCTTCCTGGTCGTCGCGACGATGTCCTGGGTGGGCGTATACCAGTCGGTGCTGTTCTACGCGCGGGCGGTGCAGACGGTGCTGCTCGTCTTGGTGGTGCCGCTGTTCCTCGCGCTCGGGCGCCCGATTTCGCTGGTCATCGCGGTACTCCCGCGGGCCGGCGCGCGCCTGGAGACGATAATCCGCTCGCGTCCGTCGCGGATCCTCACGTTCCCCGCGATCACCACGTTCGCGCTGGTGGGCGTGCCCTTCGTCATGTACTTCACGCCCTGGTACACCGCGGTGTTCCACAGTGCCGCGCTCCGGGAGCTGACCTTCCTGGCGCTGATGGTGCCCGGTTTCGCGTTCTTCTGGACGCTGCTGCGGGTCGACCCGGTGCCGAAGCAATACTCCTACGCGGTCTCGATGTGGATCACGGGCGCCGAGGTTATCGGCGATGCCTTCCTCGGGCTCGCCATCATCGCCAGCCAGAATCTCATCGGCGCGGCCTGGTACCACGCGGTAGCCCGCCCGTGGGGACCCACGCTGCAGTCGGATCAGATCATCGGCGGGGGAGCGCTGTGGATCCTCGGCGACCTCGTCGGCCTGCCCTTCCTGGCCGCCCAGCTGATCCAGCTGATCCGCGAGGACGAGTCCGACGCGGCCCGGATCGACGCCGAGCTGGACGCCAGGCAGGCCGCCGCCGCGGTGACCGCTGAGGGGGAGCAGGCCGGGGAAAAACCCTGGTGGGAAGATGACCCGCGCTTCACAAGCCGGTTCAAGCCGACTTAGACGTCACAGCCTGCGGCAGATGTACAGGGCCCAGCCGCCCTGGGGCAGTTCCCGGTGCCCGGCGAACTCCTGCGCCTTCATCATGCACCAGGACGGTATGTCGGTGTAGGCCGCCGGATCGTCGGCCAGCACCGCCACCACGGCGCCCAGCGGGACGTTCCTGATCTGATCGGCGAGCATGATGATGGGGATGGGGCACTTGCGGCCCAGGGCGTCGATGGTCAGGGCAGGAACCGGAGGGGCAGGCGGATCCGGCACCCGTTCGGCCTCCATGACTGGAACTGGCTCGGTGGCCTGCTGGTCCGCCGGGCGTGCCGCGGGGACGCGGCCGAACAACCGGGTGCGGCGGCCGGTCATGTATACACCCTCACGCCGTCCATCATGCCCGCCCGGGCCCGCCGTACGCGCGCCGGCGCGCAAAGATGACTCAAACCCGTGGGGTCGTAGCTGCCTCGCGGCCGGTGCGCGATACTGTTTGCACGACACGTTGTAGCAGAACCGAGGAAGGCCCTCGCCTTGACTACCGATAACGCCGAGCAGGGCTCTAGAAAGCCCCGTCCGGGCCGGGCGCGCGCGCGCCGCGCGGCGGGCATGACGGTCGCGCTTACTTTCTTGGTCCTCGGCCTCAGCGGGTGCACGAACAACTCGTTCACCCGGCTGGGTTTCCCCAACCCGATCACCGAGCAGGGCAAGACGGTCCTGACGCTCTGGCAGGGATCCTGGATCGCGGGCCTGGCCGTCGGCGTGGTGGTCTGGGGCCTGATCTTGTGGGCGGTGGTCTTCCACCGCAAGCGCGGCGACCGGCTGCCCCCGCAGGTGCGCTACAACATGCCGATCGAGATCATGTACACGGCGGTGCCGTTCGTGCTGATCGCGGTGCTGTTCTACTTCACCGCCAAGGACGAGGACTACCTCGACAAGCTGCCGCCCAAGCCCGCCGTCCGGGTCCAGGTGCTGGGGTTCCAGTGGAGCTGGCAGTTCAAGTACCCGCAGTACGGCGTGACCAACGTCGGGAACATGCAGGGTGAGGGGCCGCTCCCGGTGCTTGAGATCCCGACGGGGGAGACGGTCCAGTTCGACCTGACCTCACAGGACGTCATCCACGCCTTCTGGGTGCCCGAGTTCCTGTTCAAGCGCGACGTCATCCCCGGCCACCCGAACCACTTCACGATCACCGCCACCCAGACGGGTACCTACACCGGGCACTGCAGCGAGCTGTGCGGCCTTTACCACGCCAAGATGCTGTTTACGCTGAAGGTAGTGACGCCACAGCAGTTCCAGGCCTACATGGCGGCGCAGCAGGCCGCGCAGAATTCATCCGGGAGCACGCAGTGAGCACGATCGAACGCCCGGTTAGCGTCTACGAAACGTCCAGGACCGAGCGCAAGGGAAACATCCTCGCGTCCTGGCTTTCCTCGACCGACCACAAGATCATCGGGCACCTGTACCTCATCACGTCGTTCTTCTTCTTCCTGTGCGCCGGCGTGATGGCGCTGCTGATCCGGGTCCAGCTGCTCGGCCCGAACCAGCACGTGGTCTCCGACCAGCAGTACAACGAGCTGTTCACCATGCACGGCACGATCATGCTGCTGCTGTTCGCCACCCCGCTGTTCGTCGGGTTCGCGAACGAGCTGCTGCCGCTGCAGATCGGCTCGCCCGACGTGGCGTTCCCGCGACTCAACCTGCTGAGCTACTACATGTTCACCTTCGGCGGGCTGATCCTGCTGGCCAGCTTCCTGTCTCCCGGCGGCTCGGCGGCGTTCGGCTGGTACGCGTACTCCCCGCTGACCAGCGCGATCTACTCGCCCGGCATCGGTGCCGACATGTGGATCATGGGTCTGACGCTTTCGGGTCTCGGCACCATCTTGTCCGGGGTCAACTTCATCACCACGATCTTCTGCATGCGCGCGCCCGGCATGACGATGTTCCGGATGCCGATGTTCACCTGGAACGCGCTGCTCACCTCGATGCTGGTCCTGATGGCGTTCCCGGTGCTCGCCGCCGCGCTGCTGGTGCTCGAGATCGACCGGCGGATGGGATCGCACGTCTTCGACGCCTCCAGCGGCGGCGCCCTCTTGTGGCAGCACCTGTTCTGGTTCTTCGGCCATCCCGAGGTCTACATCCTCGCGCTGCCCTTCTTCGGCATCGCCACCGAGATCATCCCGGTGTTCAGCCGCAAGCCGCTGTTCGGCTACAAGACGCTGATCGCCGCGACGATCGCGATCGCCGGCCTGTCGATGACCGTATGGGCGCACCACATGTTCACCACCGGCGCCGTGCTGCTGCCGTTCTTCTCGTTCATGACGTTGCTGATCGCGGTGCCGACCGGGGTGAAGTTCTTCAACTGGATCGGCACCATGTGGAAGGGGCAGCTCAGCTTCGAGCCGCCGATGCTCTACACCGTCGGCTTCCTGGTCACGTTCTTGTTCGGCGGCATCACGGGCATCATCCTGGCCTCGCCGCCGCTGGACTTCGCCGTGTCCGACTCCTACTTCGTGGTCGCGCACTTCCACTACGTGCTGGCCGGCACGGTGCTGTTCGAGATGTTCGCCGGCTTCTACTTCTGGTGGCCGAAGATGACCGGCAAGATGCTGAACAGCCGGATCGGCAAGATCCAGTTCTGGTTCATGTTCATCGGCTTCACCATGACGTTCCTGGTCCAGCACTGGGCCGGCGTCGAGGGCCAGGTGCGGCGCACCGCGAACTACCCGCTCCTGCCCGGCGACGTGACCACGCTCAACGTCGTCTCGACCGTCGGGTCCTGGCTGCTCGCCCTGTCCATTCTCATGTTCTTCTGGAACGTCTACGTCACCTGGCGGCACGGGGTGAAGGTGACCGAGGAAGACCCATGGGGCTACTCCAGCTCGCTGGAGTGGGCCACCTCCTGCCCGCCGCCGCGGCACAACTTCTACCGGATCCCGAGGATCAGGTCCGAGCGGCCCGCCTTCGAGGCGCATTACCCGCACATCAAGTGGGGCCGGGAGTCACGCGGGGTCGAGCAGACGATCCCGGCCGCGGCCATTGAGACGCGAGAGTAGGTTCGCTAGATGAAGGTCGAAGGCTGGCTGTTTCTCGGCGCCGGGATCTTCTTCGCCGGCACCGACGTCGTGTACTGGTACACCTCGAAGGAGGTGACCGGGACTACCGCGCTCGCGCTCGCCGTCGGGCTGGCCATCCTGACCGGCTTCTACGTGCTGTTCACCGGTCGGCGCCTGCCCAGGCGCCCGGAAGACGACAACCGCGGCGAGATCGAGCAGGGCACCGGCGAGGTCGGGTTCTTCAGCCCGCATAGCTGGTGGCCGCTGTTTATGGGTCTGGCCACGGCCACGGCCGCGCTCGGTTTCGCGATCGGCTGGTGGCTCTTCCTGATCGGGATGCTGTTCACCGTTTTCGCGACGATCGGCTTCGTCTTCGAGTACTACCGGGGCCACTTCTCGCACTAATCGCGCGGGGGTCGCCCCCCCGAATCACAGAGCCCGGTCTGGTAGGCGATGATGACGAGCTGGATCCGGTCCCTGGCGTCGAGCTTGGTCAGCAGGTGGGCCACGTGGGTCTTGGCCGTGGCCGGGCTGATCGTCAGCTCCTCGGCGATCTCCGCGTTGGACATGCCGCGGGCTACCATCCGGAGCACTTCGAACTCGCGCTCGGTCAGTACCCGCTGAAGCCGGTCGCAGGCCGCGCTGACCTGGTCATCCTGCGCCGAAGTGGCCGCCCCCTGAGCCAGCCTGGCCGTCGCCATGCTCCCGGCGCCGGGAAACACGCGGGTGAACTCGCCGATCAGGCGGCGGGTAACGCTCGGCGCGAGCAGCGCGTCCCCGGCGGCCACCACCCGGATGGCCGTGAGCAGGTCGGCGGGCACCGTGTCCTTGAGCAGGAAGCCGCTGGCCCCGGCGCGTAGCGCGGCGAAGACGTACTCGTCCAGGTCGAAGGTGGTCAGGATGAGGGCACGGACGTCGGTGCTCGCGGTGATCTGCCTCGTGGCCTCGATGCCGTCCATGACCGGCATGCGTACGTCCATCAGGATGACATCGGGCCTGGTCCGGCGGGCCGCCTCCACCGCCTCGGCGCCATTGCCCGCCTCGCCGACCACGGTGAAGCCGGGCGTGGCCGCGATGATCCCGCAAAAGCCCACCCGGACCAGCGCCTGGTCGTCGGCGACCACCACCCGCAGGGTCATGCCGAGGCTACGCGCTTCCCGCGGGCAGCGGGATGTGCGCGCTGACCTGGAAGCCGTATCCGGCCAGCGGTCCGGCGCTAAACTCACCGCCGAGCAGGCTGACCCGCTCGCGCATCCCGATGATCCCGTGCCCGCTCCCGGCGACGTCGGGCGCGCTCCAGCCGGGCGCGCCGCTCTCGGCGAACAGCGCCGGCCCGCCGTCGGCCAGGGCCAGGCTGTTCCCCGGCACCCCGGCTCCGGCCATCGCGGGCAGGCCGGCGCCGTTGTCCGTCACCTCGAGGATCAGCTCGTCCTGGCCGTATCCGATCAGCACCCGGCACGAGCTCGTGCGCGCGTGCTTGACCACGTTGGTCAGCGCCTCCTGCACGATCCGGTAGGCCGATAGGTCGATGCTGGCGGGCAGATCCCTGGGGTGCCCACAGCGCGTCACGTCCACCCGGACGCCCGCGCTCGCGGTGCGCGAGATCAGCCGGTCCAGGTCGGCCAGGCCGGGAGCGGGCGACAGCGGCGCGGCCCCGGCGTCGCCAGCAGAATAGTCAGCTGAGCCGCCAGCAGAATCGCCCGCGTGGTCGCCTACGTCAGCGCCGGTACTGGGATCACGGGCGGCCCGCGCGGCTACCTCGCGCTGGTCGGTCTCGTACGCCTGGCGCAGCGCGCCCAGCATCCGGCGCATCTCGTCCAGCGCCTCCCGGCTGGTGGCCTGGATCGCGCCGAGGGCGTCGCGCGCGTCGGCGGGCTGGGTGTCGATGACGTACTGGCCGTAACCCGCCTGAACGGCTATGACGCTCATGCTGTGGGCTACCACGTCGTGCAGTTCCCTGGCGATGCGCAGGCGCTCCTCGGCGACCGCCTTGCTGGCCGCCTCGTCCTGCAGGCGGAGCGCGTACCGACGCCGCTGGCGCACGATATATCCGGTGAACCAGGCGATGATCACGCACAGCGCGGCGGAGACCAGCCCGCTGTTCGGGTCGGCATCGCTCCCGGTCAGGCGCAGCAGCACCGCGTCGGCCAGCAGGGTGGCGAACACGGCGATGAGCACGCGCGCCGCGGCCCGCCGGTGCTCGTAGGTCGCCGCGACCAGGTAGAGCACGTACGCCACCGGCAGGAAATAGGTCAGCGCGCCGATTTCCGGGCCGGTCAGCGTGGTGGCAATGACCGAACCGGCCAGCAACACGCCGAGCATGACGGTCGGTCGGCGGCGGCGCATGCCGACCGCCACCACCGCCATCAGGACGAGGAAGAAAGCCAGCGGCCAGGTCAGTACCAGCGGGCGGTAGGATACCCAGCCGTAGGGGCTCTCGATAGTCTCGACGGCGCCGTGCCTGATGGACGCGAAGAGGATCAACCCGAACACCACGCCGACGACGTAGTCGAGCGCGGTCCAGTGTCGAGGGCTGAGCCGCTTGGTCAGCGGCGGCCGCTGACGGGCAGCCGGAGCCTCTGAATTGGTGCGCACGAAACTACCGTAACCGGCATCGCCGGCCAGGGCGTCATCCTGCAGGCGTAGGCCGCGGGGTGAGCCGCGCGCTCCGCCGCTGGCCGCCGGCCGACGTCCGGCCGACGCCAACTTCACTCTCGCGGCCGATGCCACGACCGGTCCCGTGCTGGCACGGTAACACACATGCCATCCATCGATGCTCCCTCGACCGGGGCGGGCCCAATCGAGGCGGACACCGTCATCGAGACCACCGCGCTGACCAAGGTCTACCCGGGCCGGGTGACCGCGCTCGACGGTCTGACCGTCTCGGTCGCCCCGGGCGTCACCGGGCTGGTCGGCGCGAACGGCGCGGGAAAGTCCACGCTGATAAAGATCCTGCTGGGCCTCGTCCCGCCGACCACGGGCCAGGCCACGGTGTTTGGCCACGACTGCCAGACCAGCGGCGAGGCGATCAGGGCCCTGCTCGGCTACATGCCCGAGCACGACTGCCTCCCGCCCGACGTGACCGCGACCGAGTTCGTCACCCATCTGGGCCGCGTCTCGGGCCTGCCGCCCACGGTGGCCAAGGAACGCGCGGCCGAGTCGCTGCGGCACGTCGGCCTGCACGAGGAGCGGTACCGGCTCATCGGCACCTATTCCACCGGCATGAAGCAGCGGGTGAAGCTGGCCCAGGCCCTGGTGGGCGCGCCTAGGCTGATGCTGCTCGACGAGCCGACCAACGGGCTCGACCCGGCCGGCCGCACCGCCATGCTCGAGCTGATCGGCCGGATCGGGGCGGAGTTCGGCATCTCCATCGTCGTCGCCTCGCACCTGCTCGGCGAGATCGAGAGGATCTGCGACCACCTGGTCGCGATCGACGGCGGGCGGCTGCTGCGCGCCGACTCGATCACCAGCTTCACTCAGGCGAGTCAGGTCCTCGCGGTGGAGGTGGAGGAGGGCCTGGCCCAGCTGCAAGCCGAGCTGGGCGCCCGCGGCCTGTCCGTCACCGCTCAGGCCAGGACGCTGCTGGTGCCGCTCGGCGGGGACGACACCTACGACGTGGTGCGAGACTGCGTGGCCGCCCTGGCCCTGCCGCTGTGCCGGCTCGAGCAGCGGCGGCACCAGGTCGAGGAACTGTTCCGCGACGGGGAGGAGTTCCAGCATGCCTGATGCCAGTGTCCAGGCTCAGCACCAGGCCGCCGGGGTCATCCACGATCTCGGCTATCGCGGCTACGATGGCCCGCGGCTGGGTCGTGTGCAGATCGTCAAGGCGCTGACCTGGCATAGTTTCCGTTCCGCGTTCGGCATCGGCCGGGGCGTGAAGGGCAAGATCGTGCCGGTGCTGACGTTCATCGCGATGTGCCTGCCGGCGCTGGTGAACGCGTTCGCGGTGGCCCGCGGCAACACGCGCCTGTTCGGCTACGACGTCTACACGCCGTCGTTGCGGGTGGCCCTGGTCACGATCTTCATCGCCGCCCAGGCGCCCGAACTCGTCTCCCGTGACCTGCGCAGCCACGTCCTGCCGCTGTACTTCTGCCGGCCGCTGCGGCGCGGCGACTATCCGCTGGCCAAGTACCTCGCGATGACCGGGGCGCTGCTGGTCCTGATCGAGGTGCCGCTGCTCCTGCTCTACGTGGGCACGATCGCGTCGGCCAAGAACGGCTCGGCGGTCTGGCACGAGACCAGGGCGCTGATCCCCGGGCTCGGCGTCGGCCTGATGTGGGCCGTGCTGTTCGCGGCGATTGGCCTGGTGCTGGCGTCCTTCACCGGGCGGCGAGCGTACTCGACCGGAATCGTCGCAATCTCCTGCGTGCTCACGTTCTTCCTGGCCCTGCTGCTCATCCAGGCCGAGGGAGGCCAGTCGGCTACGTCCACGGGGGCACGGATCGCCGGGCTGTTCAGCCCGTTCACCATCCTCGACGGGGTGCGAGTCTGGCTCGGCGGCAGCGCCGAGACGGGCCTCGTCGCCGATCCAGGCCGCTACGGGCCGCTCTACGGGGTCCTGGCGGTGGTGGTGCTCGCGGCCTGCCTCGGGGGCCTGGCCGCGAGATACCGGAAGGTAAGCCAGTCTTGACATCCTCCCCGGCCCGAAGGAGGGGATTCCAGCTACTACGCCGATTGGAGCAGCAGTTGAGGTTCGCGGTTCACGGGCCCGGCATCCCGGAAGCCTCCCCGCGCAGCCACGGCGTGCCCCGCCGCGATGTTCCTGGCCGCGTTCACGTCAGCATTGCAGGCGAAGCCGCAGGCCGTGCACACGAAGCGCGCTTGGCTCTCGCGCGACTTCGCATCCACGTGTCCGCACGCCGAGCAGCGCTGGCTCGTGAACGCGGGTGTGATCTTCTCTACCCGGCTCGTAGCTTTCTCTTCCAGACGGCGGACGAGCAGACCCCACCCGGACCGCAGGATCTCCCGGTTGAGCCCGGACTTCTGCCGCACGTTCCGGCCCGGATTCCCGGCAGACCCCTTCGCCGAGCGCGTCATGTTCTTGATGAGCAGATCCTCGACTCTGATGGTGTCAAACCGGCGTGCGATGTCTGTGCTGGCCTTCTCGGCCCAGTCTTTTCGCCGGTCGGTCTCGCGGGCCTTCAGCCGGGCGATGGCGAGCCTTACCCCCTTGCGGCGTTCCGAGCCACGCCGGGCGCGGGCGAGCTTCCGCTCCAGGCGCCTCAGCCTCTTCCGCTCCCGCACGGTCAGGCCGGGCACGTGCAGCAGTTCCCCGGTGGACAGAGCCGCGGACACAGCCACGCCACGGTCAATGCCGACCACCTCGCCGTTGCCGGGACCGGGCACCGGGTCCGGGATCGCGGCGAAGGCGATATGCCAACGCCCCGCCCGGTCCATGGTCACCCGGTAGGATTTCACCCCCGGCGGCACCGCGCGGGACCAGCGAAACCGCACCCACCCGACCTTCGGTATCCAGGCTTCACCAGCTTTTCGGTTAAGTCGGCGCACGTCCCATTGCCGCCCGCGCCGCCCCACGATGCGGAACCCCTCGTCCCACCGGGCCTTGCGCCACGAGGGCGGCCCGGCCGGATTCGCGGGGTCGAAGAACGCGGCCATCGCCTGGGCGAAGTCCCGCAACGCCTGCTGCTGCACCATCTGCGAGCCTGCGGCCAGCCAGTCATGCCCGGCGCGGGCGGCGGTGAGTTGCCGGGACTGCTCCAGGTAGCCCGGGGCGCTGGTACGGCCCGGGTGCCAATGCGAGTGCTGCTCGACGGCGAGGTTCCACACGTACCGGGCGTGCGCGCAGTGGTCCCGCAGGACTGCTTCCTGGGCGGGCGTGGGAAGCAGGCGGTATCGGGACATGCGAACACACTAGCGACCACCACTGACATTCCTGGGGAGGTGAAGCGGCGTTCCTCCCTCGGCCCGAAGGCCGGGGACTCCAAGCCGCGATCCTGATGACCACGATCGAGCTGCGCAACGTGTCGCGCTGGTACGGCAACGTGGTGGCGGTCAACGACGTCACCATGTCGATCGAACCCGGTGTGACCGGCCTGCTCGGGCCGAACGGGGCGGGCAAGTCCACGATCATGCACATGATTGCGGGCTTCCTGCCCCCGTCCCGCGGCGAGCTCACCATCGGCCACGGGTCCAGCTGGCGCAACCCGGCCGTGTATCGGCAGGTCGGCCTGGTTCCGGAACGGGACTCGGTGTACGCCTTCCTCACCGGGGAGCAGTTCGTGGTCTCGACCGCGAAGCTGCACGAACTCCCCGACCCGGCCGCCGCCGCGGCCCGGGCGATCGCCCTGCTGGACATGGCCGAGGCGGCGGACCGCAAGATCGCCACCTACTCCAAGGGCATGCGCCAGCGGATCAAGGTGGCCGCGGCGCTGGTGCACGACCCGGAGGTCCTGCTGCTCGACGAGCCGTTCAACGGGATGGACCCGCGGCAGCGGCTGCACATGATGGACCTGCTCGACAAGCTCGGCAGCGAGGGCCGGACGATCCTGTTCAGCTCGCACATCCTGGAAGAGGTCGAGCGGCTGTCCGGCACCATCCAGGTGGTGGTGGCCGGCCGCCTGGCCGCCTCCGGCGACTTCCGCGCCATCCGGCGGCTGATGACGAGCAGGCCGCACGTGTTCACGGTGCGCTCCTCCGACGACCGCCTGCTCGCCAGCATCCTGATCGGGGGCACGCTGGCCGCGGGCACGCTGGCCGGCAGGCCTGCGGTGACGGCCGTGGAGCTGACCAGGGCCGGACTGCAGGTGCGGACCTCGGACTACGGCGCGTTCTGCCGGGACATCGCCGTGCTGGCCCGCGACCACGACATCCGGCTGCGTGAGGTACTGCCCGCCGATGAGTCCCTGGAAAGCGTCTTCGCCTACCTCGTTGCCGACTGAGCCAACTGAGTCCAACTGAGCCAGCTAAGGAGCGGCATTGTTCAACACCACGGTCGCGTGGATCACCCTGCGCGCGACGCTGAGCCGCAGGCGGGCGCTGTTGTTCGCGTTGCCCGCGGTGATCCTGATCCTGCTCACGGTCGCGCTGAAAGCCTCGCACCCGCCGATGCGGCTGTGGCCGTCGCATGTCCTGGGCACGTTCGGCTTCTCGGTGCTGATCCCGCTCACCGCGCTGATCATCGGCACCAGCGTGCTCGGCGCCGAGATCGACGACGGCAGCATCATCCACCTGCTGGCCACGCCGGTCAGGCGGTCCGCGGTGGTGGTGACGAAGTTCGTCGTCGCGACCGGGCTGACCGTGGTCTTCGCCGCGGTCCCCGAGCTGATCGCCGCGCTGATCTCGGGCGGCGGGAGCGTCCCGGGTCCGGGGGACGTCGGCCTGGTCCCCATCGGGGCCGGCTCGTTCGCCGTCGCCTTGTTCACCGGCGCGCTGGCCTGCTCGGTGATCTACAACGCGGTCTTCGTCATGGTCTCCGCGGCGACCACCCGCGCCATCGCCGTCGGCCTGCTGTACGTGCTGGTCTGGGAGGTGCTGCTGTCCAACTTCGTCAGCGGGGTGAAGTTGCTGTCGGTCAGCCACTATGGCCTCGGCATCGCCAACGGCCTGGCCAGCGACCCGGCCCTCGAGGCGGGCCTGGGCGTGCTGACGTCCGTCGTCATGGGCGCCATCGTCACGGTCGTGGCGCTGGCCCTGGCGATGAACCTGCTGTCGTCGTTCACCCTGAAGGGCGAGCCCGCCTGACCGCGTATCGGCGAGGCGTTATTCCTCTCGGCTCGCCCCGCCTATTCCTCCCCGCCATCCCCCGGCGGGAGGGCGGTCGAGCCGGGGGCGCCGACCGCCTCGTGCTCCTCGCCGGTCACCGCGTGCCCGTTTCCGTGATGGCCGTTGCCGTGCCCGTCGGTCTCGACCGGGATGGCCTCGGCGAAGGCGCGGTTGGCGACCGCCCTGGCCTTGCCGAGCATGCCGCGCGCGGAGGGCGCCGGCACGCCGTTGTCGTCCTCGGAGCCTGGCGCCGGCAGCAGCGCGGTTACCTTCTTGGCCTCGAGCACCGCGAGCCGCTCCTCGTTCACCGGCTGGTGCACCTCGATGAACTCACCGTTGGGCAGCTGCCTGATGATGCCCGACTCGTAGCCGTGCAGCAGCTCCGCCCGGTCCTTACGCTGCAAACCCAGACAGATACGTTTAGTTATTACGTAGGCGATTATCGGCCCCACGATGACCGCGACGCGGGCGATCCAGGTAACGGTGTACAGCGGGATCTGCAGCTTGTCGGCGACGACGTCGTTCGCGCCCTCGATCCACAGGACGCCGTAGAACACAACGGCGCCTATGCCGACGCCGGTGCGCACCGGGGCGTTCCGCGGCCGGTCGTTGATGTGGTGGTACGCCTTGTCGCCGGTGGCCCATCGCTCGAAGAACGGCCAGAATGCCGCCCCGCCGAGGATGATGCCCAGTGGCAGCGCGAACGGTATGAGCACGCTGAACGTGACCGTATGCCCGAGGAAGTTCCACTCCCAGGCGGGCATGACGCGCAGCGCGCCCTCCAGGATGCCCATGTAGAAGTCGGGCTGGGAAGCCGAGGAGATGGCCACCGGCGTATACGGACCGTACAGCCAGACCGGGTTGATCGAGGCGAAGGTGGACAGCAGCGCCAGCGCGCCGAAGATGAAGATGAACCAGGCGCTGGTCTTGGCGACGAAGTATGGGTAGGACGGCTGGCCGGTCACGTTCCGCTCGGTGTTCCCCTTGGCCGGCATCTGGGTGTGCTTCTGCCAGAACATGATGAAAATGTGCGCACCGATCAGCGCCAGCAGGATGCCAGGGACCAGCAGCACGTGGATGATGTACATCCTCGGCACGATGTCGTGCCCGGGGAACGGCCCGCCGAACAGGAAGTACGCCAGGTAGGTGCCGACGATCGGGATGCCCTGCAGGGTGCCTTCGAAGATCCGCAGGCCGGCCCCGGACAGCTGGTCGTCCGGCAGCGAGTAACCGAACAGGCCCTCGATCAGCGCGAGCGCGAACAACGTGATGCCGATCAGCCAGTTGACCTCGCGCGGCTTGCGGAAGGCGCCGGTGAAGAAGACCCGCAGCATGTGGATCATGAGCGAGGCCACGAACAGGTCGGCGGCCCAGTGATGGATCTGCCTGATCAGCAGCCCGCCGCGGACGTCGAAGCTGATCCGAAGCGTCGAGGCGTACGCCTCGCTCATCCTGATGCCGTCGAGCTTGACGTACGATCCGTGGTAGGTCACCTCGGTCGTCGACGGCACGAAGAACAGCGACAGGAACGTCCCGGTCAGCAGCAAGATGATGAAGGAGTACAGGGCGATCTCGCCGAGCAGGAACGACCAGTGGTCGGGGTACACCTTGCGCAGCAGATAAGTGCGGACCCCGCGCGCCCCGCCGAACCTGTCGTCCAGCCACCCGGCGGTGCCCTTCAACGGCTTCGATACCTCGAAGTCGGTGTCGTTGTTAACGGCTGGCCTGCTCATCCGCGCTCCCAGAAACTCGGGCCGACGGGTTCGGTGAAGTCGCTCCTGGCCACCAGGAAACCGCTCGAATCGGTGGTCATTGGCAACTGGGGCAGCGGGCGGGCGGCCGGGCCGAAGATCACGGTCGCTCCGGTCGTCGCTTCGAACGTGGACTGGTGACACGGGCACAGGATGTGGTGCGTGGTCTGCTCGTACAGCGCCACCGGGCACCCCACGTGCGTGCAGATCTTGGAGTACGCGACGATGTTGTCGACCGTCCAGTTCATCGTGCCCACCAGCGTACTCCCCTGATGCCTGGTGGGAATGTGCAGCTCACCGGGCCGGAGCTTGATCAGGATGACGGCCGCCTTGGTCAGGGCGTCCGCGTCGTCCTCATAGCCGTCGGGCACGATCGTGATCATGCTGCCCGGCGCGCTGAACTCGGCCGGGGTGATCGGTTTGTTGGTGCCCTGGACAAGCAGCCGCCGGCCCGGGCTCCACACGGTGTGCCGCAGGCTGGTCCCTGGCTGCGGGCCCAGGTCCCGCAGCAGCACGACCGGGGCGGCCAGCAGCGGCAGCGTGCCGAGCATCAGCGTGCGCCGTACCAGCGGCCGCTTGACGAACTGGCTGTTCGCCGTGCCCTCTTTGAAGTAGGCCTCGGTCGCCCGCCGCTGTTTCTCATCGGAGCGCAGATCGTGCCGTTGCTGAGTCACCTCGACGTTCGGCATCAGGTGCCGGACCCAGATCAGCGTGCCCAGGCCGAGGGCCAGGAGCGTGACGGACAGCGAGGTTCCCAGCGCCAGGTTGGACCGCAAGGTCTTGTCGACCGTATGGACCCCGAGCCCGACGTAGGCGGCGACGAAGCCGCACCCCGCGATGAACGCGATGATGAAGCAGGCCGCGACCACCCTCTCGGCCCGCCGGCCGTGCACAATCACCTTGGGGTCGTCCGGCGGGAGACCGTCTATGTGCCCCTGGAACTCCTCGGCGTCGGAGACCAGGGCCACGGCCCCGGGCTCCTGGGCCACCGGGGCGGACCCGAGCAGGCGCGGCGAGGGCGGCGGAGTGCCGATCACCCGGTGCGGCGCAACCGGGCTCTCGGTGCCCTCGGTCTCTTCCATGTCGCTCATGACTACTTCCGCTCCGTCCCCGTCGGCCCCGTCGGTCGTGGGTCACGCCGCTTCGCGGTAATCCACATCGAGATGAGCACCAGGAAGCCCAGCCCGCCGAGGAAGATCACCAGGCCCTCGGTGACCGGCCCGATCCGGCCGAGGGAGAAGCCACCCGGGTTGGGCTCGACCCGGGTCTCCGTGATGTAGGCGATGATGTCGCGCTTGGCCTCCGGGGACAGCGCGCCGTCGGAGAACACCGGCATGGCCTCGGGCCCGGTCAGCATCGCCGTGTAGATCTGGGTCGGCGTGGACTCCGTCAGCGGCGGCGCGTCCTTGCCGTAGGTCAGCGCGCCGCCCGCCCCGGCGAAGCCGTGGCACTGCGCGCAGTTCGCGCTGAACAGCTGCGAGCCGAGCGCGGTGTTGGCTCCCTCGGTGGACACCTGCTCGGGGGTCGGGATGGCCGGGCCGCCGCCCAGGGAGTCGACGTAGTCGGCGATCTGGTAGATCTGCTCCTCGCTGAACGTCACCGGTTTGCGGTCGTTCTCCGAGCCGACTTCCTTGGCCGGCATGCGGCCGGTAGACATCTGGAAGTAGACCGCGGCCGCGCCCGAGCCGATCAGGCTGGGTCCCTGCGAGGTGCCCTGGGCCTCGAGGCCGTGGCAGCTCGAGCAGTTCGCCTGGAACAGATCCTTGCCGGCCGTGACGTCCTGCTGAGCCCCGACCGCGGCCGAGGCCTCTGTGACGCCCCCCCGGGAGGTGAGCGACCCGTAGACCAGCGCGACAACGACGAGCCCGAGTAGCAGTGCCGCGTAGCCGGCGGCCGGGCGTCTGCGCCTGGCGTTGATCCAGCTCACTCGCTGTCCCCTGACTAGTGGATGAGGTAGATGACGGTGAACAGGCCGATCCACACGACGTCGACGAAGTGCCAGTAGTACGACACGACGATCGCGCTGACCTGTTGTTCATGGGTGAAAGTGCGCGCGGCGTAGGTGCGGCCGAGCAGGAAGATGAAGGCCAGCAGGCCACCGAGCACGTGCAGCCCGTGGAACCCGGTGGGTATGTAGAACACCGAGCCGTACGCACTGGACGACAGGGTGAGGCCCTGCTCGCGGACCAGCTGCAGGTACTCGTAGCCCTGCCCGAGGTCGAAGTAGAGCCCCATCAGGAAGGTGAGCACGTACCACTCGCGTAGCCCCCAGCTCATCGGGTGCAGCAGCGACCTGGTGCGGCTGATCTGGCCACGCTCGACTGCGAACACGCCCATCTGGCAGGTGACGCTGGACAGCAGCAGGACCGTGGTGTTGGTCGCGCCCAGCGCGAGGTCCAGGTGCGCGCCTGGCCAGGGCATGCCCGAGCCCTTGACCACCGACCTGACGGTGAAGTACATCGCGAACAAGGCCGCGAAGAACATCAGCTCAGAGGACAGCCAGATGATGGTGCCGACGCTGACCAGGTTTGGTCTGCTGGCCGGCGTGCGGGGGGCCGTCTCCACGGTTGCTGTCGTCACGAAGCAATTATTACGACAACCTGTAGGCGATCGCTACGCGACCCCCCGCATCGGTGGCACTGGTTTCCCCGGGGCTCGGTAGCATGCAGTGTCATGAAGGTCGTTGTGTACAGCCATGACGCGGATGTGCGAGCTCAGGTCCGGCTCGCTATCGGGCGTCGCCCCGCGATGGACGTGCCGGAGGCCGAGATCATCGAGGTAGCCACGCAGCCCGCGCTGTTCAGGCTGCTCGACGCCGGCGGCGCGGACGTGATGGTGCTGGACGGGGAGGCCCAGCCGTACGGCGGGATGGGCGTGTGCCGCCAGGCCAAGGACGAGATCTACAACTGCCCGCCGGCGCTGCTGATCGTCGGCCGGGCCGACGACGGCTGGCTGGCCACCTGGTCGCGGGCCGACGCC
>Ga0307305_10000042_pt1 | contig 31811 bp, 28 predicted proteins | sample ER_DNA_186_FD_194512 | JGI IMG/M metagenome (GOLD analysis project Ga0307305, IMG submission 194512) | Bulk soil microbial communities from the East River watershed near Crested Butte, Colorado, United States - ER_DNA_186 | ecosystem: Environmental > Terrestrial > Soil > Floodplain | place... | reverse complement strand
CGATCTCGTTGGACGCGCCGACACCGGTCGGCGCGCCGTTGGCGATGTCGATGCTCGGAATCGCCGACAGGTCGGTGCGGGCGCCGGCGAAGCCGTCCATGACACAGCGGCCGTACACGGGATCGACGAAGAAGCAGGGGTCGTTGATCTGGCGGATTACCTGCATCTTCGTCCACGACTTGCCGCCGTCGAACGACTTCCACATCACGTGGAAGCCGTGCGTCGGCAGCCCGACCAGGGTCGGGTTCTCGAACATCTCGGCGAACAGGTAGGCGACGCCGTGGCTGTCGGTGCGGACCGTGCACCCGCTGAGGCCGAACTGGGTCGGCCCCTTGCCGTTGGTGCCGGCCGGCGTGATCTGCTTCGACGTCCAACTGTCGCCGCCGTCGCCCGAGACCGAAACCGTCAAGGGCGCCGGGAACGTCCCGCCCAATCCCGAATGGCGACCGTTGCTTCGGAACTCGGGATTGCATATGTAGACGCGGCCGAAGAACGGACTTGAGGCGGCGTTGTCAGCCCAGATCTGCTCCTTGTCCTCGAACGCCGTCTGGCCGGCGTGCTGGTTGGCAATCACCGGCGACTTCCAGTTGCTCGCATTGAGGACGCGGGTCGGGGTCGGATTGTCGAGTCGGGAGACGCCGACAGCGAGGTAGCCGTGGAACTCCGGGTTCGGGAAAGCGAAGCCCGACGGCCAGGCGCCGGTCAGGTTCGCGTAGTACACACGCGAGCCGTTCGCCCATGAGAACTGACCGTTGACCGGGATCGGGCCAACCGCGAGCGCCGGATCACCAGAAGAGACGAGCCGGTTCTCGAAGTAGCCAGGCAGCGTATGGATCGATCCGACGTGCGGCGTGCAAGCCTTCGTCGGGTCGCAGTCGTTTGCGGTCCAGCCCGTATAGGTCGGCTGAATCCAGCTGTGTCCGCTGTCGAACGAGAACGCGAACGCGCTAAGGCCGACGCCGTCGTCGGCCGGGTCCGCGCAGGTGCCGAACTGGAGCGCGTCCGTCTGTGGGCAGGGCGCCCAGTCGACGAAGTCGTTCCAGGCGGCGACGGCGATGTTCGGGTGGTTCGCGTCGATCGCGACCGCCGGTTCGTTCTGGTGGTTCTGCGGCGTCGTGTCGGGCGGGCTGCCGACACTGACGTCGCCTGCGAGCACGGGCGCGGCCACGCACAACGCGCAGACCAGGCTCGCGCTCAGGAGCAAACTTCTCCCGATCATCCGAAACCTCCCTTCAGCCACGCGAGCAATTGCTCGCGCAAGCTGTCCGTGGATCCAACGTCCCGCCTCAACGGCGAAGATGAGACCCAGACCGTCTGTCGAGCCCTCCCCATGAACGCTCCCCAAGGCGACAGCCGATTCTCCACCGCCGCAGCGCTGAGATCAAGTGACAGCAGGTGCGTCCCAACCAGACACATATCGACGACGGTGATGACGAACACCGGATTCGCGGCCTCCACTTATCCGTCTACCGAACTGAGCGAACCTGGCTTAACTGGTCCGACCTGAAACGGCTTGAGCAAGCCTGACCGGCCGCACCAGGCCATGTTTGGCCGTTATCGCACCAGGAGGTCGCCGGTTCGAGTCCGGCTAGCTCCATCACGAACCGCCTGGTGTGCGACCACGCGGTAGATCCGTGACTTCGAAGTCGCGAATGCGCGAGCGGCGGGGCTGCGCAAGGGGCAGACCTTCAACGTCTTGCGCGACATGGAGCCGGGAGCTTTGCAGACCGCGGCACCGGCACCGCGGACGACCCGTTCTACAACGACGGCAAGTTGCCCGAATTCCTGCTCCGCGTCGCGGAGGCGCTCCGATGAGCCACCACCCGCAGTTCGGCATCTTCGCTTTCGACTCCGTGTCACACGCGTACCTCGGCGTTCGACGCCTCGGACGTGCGCCTGCGGATCTGGTGCGAATGATCAGTTCTACCGACCGTGCTGCCAAACTGAGCGAACCTCGCCGAACTCATAGAGCGTCATACACTGAACAAGCGGCACAAGGCCTAGCGACTGACGCAATGGCGTTATCGCACCTAGAGGTCGGCGGTTCGAGTCCGGCTGGCTCCGCTCGTAAACAACCGTCGGGGATGGCCCGAGATTACCCGGGGCGCCACGCGTCCACGTCTCGGGCGACCGTCTCGTGGTTCTCAGATCACGCTCCAGGGAATGCGTCGTGGCATCGAGCTCATCCACCGATCTCGCAAGCTGTCCCGTCCAATCACTCTCGAGGGGATGGTCGTCGGCGTCTGCGTCGGTGTGGCTGGCACGTTCGCCGCGTACTACTCGTCGCGTGTGATCACGTGGGCCGTGATGACGGACGAGCTGCAGACGGCAAGGCTCGCGACGAGCATCGCTGAGACGGGTTCGCCTGTACCACAGATCCACGGCACGTACTACGGCGCATTGAGCCAGCTCTATCCGTTGTTGATCGCACCGTTCTACGGGCTCTTCACCGCGCCGGCCGCAGCGACGGCTGCGCATCTCCTAAATCCATTCCTTCTCGCGAGTGCGTCATGGCCTGCGTACTTGCTGGCCGATTCGCTGACAAGATCCCGTGCTGCCGCGACGGTCGCTGCGTTGCTGACGGCGTTTACGCCCTGGCTCGTTCTGAGCACGACGCTGCTGACGGAGAACGCGTCGTATCCCGCGTTCGTCTGGGCCGTTTTTCTCTGCCAACGTGCGATTGCTGAGCCGAGCGCAAGACGCGATGTCCTCGCGCTGGCCGGACTGCTGCTCGCGTTCCTCGCGCGCACGCAGTTCTTTGTCCTCGCGATCGTGCTCCCGCTTGCGCTCCTCGGACACGAGCTGACCTTCGGATCGGATCGGTTCTCCGGCTGGCGAGGGCGCGTGAAACGCACCTTCAGATCGCATCGTGTGCTGTTCACGACTTATGCCGTTGGACTGTTTGTCGGCGCCGCCCTCGCTGCGGTGGGATCGCTGGGGGTGGTCGTTGGCAACTATTCCGTTCCCTTCAAAGGCGATCTCTTGCCGGCCGGCTTCTGGCACTCGGCCGCAGTGCACTTGGACTACATAGTGGTCGCCGGCGGCATCGTGCCCTTCCTCCTGGCCGTCTCGTGGACGTTGGCCACCCTCGTGCGCCCGGAGGAACGAGGTGCACATGCGTATGCGTGGCTCTTCCTCATTTTGGTTCCGCTTCTCACGTTCGAGGTGACCTCATTCGACCTTCGCTTCACTGCCAACGAGTTCATCCAGGATCGCTATCTCTTCTATCTCACACCTCTCTGTGCCGTCGGGGCCGGCGCGGCGCTCGTCCGATGCGGATTGCTTCGTCTCCGCCTGGTGATGCTTTTCGCCGCTGCCGCCGCCTTCGCTTGGTGCGCGGGAGTTTCGTCGTACCACGACCAGGCGGTCATCTTCTGGGCATCTCCCGGTGCCGCCTTTCACCCCGCGATCGTCGAAGCCGCGGGCTTGTTTCATCTCGGAGCCGCCCGGTTTGTCCAAGCGCTTGTGCTCGTCGTTGCAGTTGTTGCAGCTGCCCTCCTCTCGCTGCCGCTGCGAGCTCGTCGACAAGCGGTCCTCCCAGTGGCGATCGGGCTCGCCGGGTTCGGCGCCTTCCAAGCGGGATATGTCTTCGAGCGCTTTGCAGAACCTGCGCTGGCAGAAAATGTCAGGCCGCATTTTGACCGCCGAGACTGGATCGATGCCTCGATTCCGCCCGGCAGCTCGGCCGAGCTCGTGCCCAGTCCGCTCGAGTCAGCGACGTACTGGTGGGAGGCCGAGTTCTGGAACAAGAAAGTCGAAGAGACTCTCCGCCTCGGGGACGATCCCACGTTCACGCCGTTTCCCGCCGACCACGGCCGCGTCGACTTCGAGAGGGGTCGGCTGGCCGGCGCTCGAGGCGACTTCCTCGTCGTCGCGCGAGAGGATCCCCGGTTCCACCTCGTGGAGCCACACGTTCAGCGAGCGGACGTGACCCCATTGCGCCTGGTGCGCCCGACGAAGGACTACCGTCTCGAGTGGTCGACCCACGGTGTCTCGGCAGATGCTTGGACCATGCCCCGGCGTGAGACGCGATTGCGGTTCTACGGCAACGGGCGGCCGACGAAACGATCACTCGTGGTCGTCCTGAGCGCGGCCCGCGAGGCGCTCAAGCCGATCGAGTTCGTGCTTGCGAGCGCGGAGGGAATCCGCCGTGGCAGCGTCGACCCCGGTGGCGCGCGTCCCCCGGTCGAGCTACCGGTGTGCGTTCCCGCGCTGGGTTACACGGACGTGCTCATGACCACGAGCGGGAGCGCACACGTCCCGGACGGTCGTGTCCTGGCGCTCCATTTCGATCGCATCGACGCCCCTGCGGTCGGAACATGTCAGCCGTAACGGCGGCCGACGAGTGGCACGGTCACCCGGATCGTTCAAGTCAAGTGAATTGCGCGGACGCGTGGTCCTCGGCCTCTCCGCCCTACCAACCGTGCTACCAAACTGAGAGAACCTCGCCGAATTGGCAACACCTCAAACCGCCTGAACAGGCCGCACGGGCCTGAGCAAATGCCGTTGCGGCTTTATCGCACCCAGGAGGTCGCCGGTTCGAGCCCGGCTAGCTCCATTCAAGAAGTTCCTGCTGACGGCGCTATTCGCCCCCATCGTGGGATCGGCGCAGGCCAGCTCATCTACTTACGCGCTCCGAGATTGACTCGGTGACTCGTGGGCGAGCCCGGGTGCGACGACGCCGCGTCGGGCCGTAGCTTGTGCCGGGTTGTCGGACGGTGTTACCGGGCGGCCGCGTGCTCCGGTGTCAATGCTTCCTCCGACTCCTCCGACCAAGCGGTCACCTCCTGAGATGCACCACCCTTTTCGACGTCGAATTTCAGCTCATGGCCGTCCGCCTCGACCAGCACTTTGTCGCCGGGCTCCGCCTCTCCGCTCAGCACCATGCGTGAGAGCTCGTTCTCGACGAAGCGTTGGATCGTCCGTGCCAATGGTCGCGCGCCGAACTCCGGGTCGTAGCCTTCTCTTGCGAGCAACTTCAGGGCCTGCTCCGAGAAATCGATCTCGATGTGCTGTGCGCGCAGGCGCCTGGCGAGACGGTCCAGGAGGAGCTGCGTGATGGCGACGAGCTGCTCTTCGGTCAAGGCGCGGAAGACGATGATCTCGTCGATCCGGTTGATGAACTCGGGCCGGAAGCTGCGCCGGAGAATGTCCATCAGGTCATCTTTCAGCTGCTCGAACGGCTCGTTCGTCCGCGCCTGTTGCTGGATGCGGTCTGCGCCCAAGTTGGAGGTCATGATCACCACCGTGCTCTTGAAGTCGACCGTGCGCCCTTGTGCATCGGTGAGACGTCCGTCGTCGAGGATTTGCAGCAGGATGTTGAAGACGTCGGGATGAGCTTTCTCGATCTCGTCGAAGAGGAGGACAGAGTAAGGACGACGCCGCACCTGCTCGGTCAACTGTCCCGCTTCTTCGTACCCAACGTATCCAGGAGGCGCACCGACCAGTCGCGAGACAGTGTGGCGTTCCTGAAACTCGCTCATGTCGAACCGGACCATGAGGTTCTCGCTGCCGAACAGCGCCTCGGCCAACGTGCGCGCGAGCTCGGTCTTGCCGACGCCAGTCGGCCCGAGGAAGAGGAAGCTGCCGATGGGCTTGCGCGGATCGCCGAGCCCCGCACGTGAGCGCCGCACGGCCTCGGCGACCGCCGTGACCGCTTCGTCCTGGCCGACCATGCGGCCGTGCAGTTGCTGCTCCAGCTCGAGGAGGCGCTGGCGCTCCTCCGTCGTCAGCTGAGACACCGGGATGCCCGTTGCCCTTGATACGACCTCTGCGATGTCTTCGGCCGTAACCTCGGCGGGACGTTGACGCCTCGTCTGGCGCTCCTCGAGTTCGCCCCGGCGTGAATCGATCTGATCCTTGATCTGGCCTGCCCGGTCATAGTCCTCCGCGGCGGTGGCCTGGTCGCGCTCGCGTGCGAGGCGGCGGAGATCTTCCTCGAGGCTCCGGGTGTCGTTGTCCTTCGTCTTCGTCCGGAGCCGGACACGCGCGCTTGCCTGGTCGATCAGGTCGATCGCCTTGTCCGGCAGGAAGCGGTCGCGGATGTAGCGGTCCGAGAGCTCCGCGGCGGCGACGATCGCCTCGTTCGAGATCCGCACGCGGTGGAACGCTTCGTAGCGGTCCTTGAGCCCGTGTAAGATCTCGATCGTCTCGTCGACCGTGGGCTCACGTACCAAGACGGGCTGGAAGCGACGTTCGAGTGCAGGATCGCCTTCCACGTCTTTGCGGTACTCGTCGAGAGTGGTCGCCCCGATCACATGCAGCTCTCCGCGCGCGAGCGCCGGCTTGAGCATGTTGCCGGCGTCCATCGCGCCCTCGGCTGCGCCGGCCCCGACAAGCGTGTGGAGCTCGTCGACGAAGAGGATGATGTCGCCCTCGTTCTCGGTGATCTCGTCGATCACGTTCTTCAGGCGTTCTTCGAACTCGCCGCGGTACTTCGACCCGGCGACCATGCCGGCGAGGTCGAGCTGCACGACGCGCCTGCCCGTAAGTGTCTCGGGTACCTCGTCGTTGACGATCCGCTGGGCGATGCCCTCCACGATCGCGGTCTTGCCGACTCCGGGATCTCCGATCAGCGCCGGGTTGTTCTTCGTTCGGCGAGAGAGAATCTCGATCGTCTGCTCGATCTCGTCGGCGCGTCCGATGACGGGATCGAGCTTGCCCTCGCGCGCCATTTCCGTCAGGTCGCGGCCGTACTGGTCGAGCGTCGGGGTCTTGCTCGTCTCGCGGGCACTCCCGCCTGCCTCGACGCCGCGGATCACCGCACCGCGCAGTTTCGTATGCGAGACGCCGAAGCGCTGCAACAGCTGGCCAGCTTCGCTTTCGTCGTCGCGCGCGAGTGCAAGCAGCACGTGCTCCGGTCCGACATAGGAAGCGCCAAGCTCGCGCGATTCGTCGTACGCGGCGAGTAGTGCAGCTTTTGCGTCCGGCGAGAGCGAAGGGGAGACGTCTGTTCGCGACGCCTTGTCGGCCGCTTCGTCGATCTCGGCCGCGATCGCTTCCGGATCGGCGTCGATCTGTCCCAGGACGTGGCGAACGACGTCGTCCTGCAGGGCTGCGTAGAGGAGATGCTCGCTGTCGAGGTCGAGGTTTCCCCATTCGACCGCCGTCTGCGCGGCCCGCTGCAGCAGTTCACGTGTCGCGTCGCTGAAGTACTGCGTGACGTCGACCCGCTCGATCTGCCTTTGGGCTGCGGCAGGCCTGCGGGCGCCGCCGCCGGTGGACTGCCCGTCCCCGAAGAAGTCGGAGAAGAAGTCGTCGAAGAGGCTGCTGCCGCGGCCGCCGAAGCGGCTCGACATCTGTTCTTCGGCGAGATCGATCTCGCAGAGGTACTCGACTTCCTGCGTCCCGTCAGGGTTGAGCCGCACCCTCGATGCGACGGCAGGTCGTCCGTGTCGCGGACAAACTGGTTGGTCGGCGGCGGCCATTGATGATCCTCCCTGGTTGGACGACAGGCTGCAGCGAGGCGTCAGCCCTGGCGGTCTTGTACCCCGATGGCCGGGAACCTCAAGCTCACCAGGCCCCGGGTCAGTGGCCCGTCTTTTGAAGGCGTATGCTCTTGAAAAGGCCCAGGAAGGGTGGTCTCACGAATCCGGCTCAGACCCCGTTTGTGGCTCGACCGCCCGCAACGCGGCGGTTCGTCAACCGGGAGACGGAGCTCGAGGCCGTCGAAGGGCTCCTGGCTGCCGCGCGTGGCGGCTCGAGTGCAGTCCTCGTCCTCCGCGGGGGGCCGGGCGTCGGGAAGACGATGCTCTTGGAACATGCGATCGGACGGGCCTCAGGTCTCCGCGTCGGGCGAGTGGGTGGAGTCGACTCAGAGTTCGACCTTCCGTATGCGGCGCTCCATCAACTGCTGGCCCCGTTCCTCGAGGAGATCGAAGCCCTGCCCGGACCGCAGCGTGATTCGTTGGCGTCCACGCTTGGCCTCATCGAGGTCGAGCGGTCGGACCGCTTTCTAACGGCGCTCGGTGTCCTCACACTGCTTTCGAATGCCGCACAGGACACTGGTTTGTTGTGCGCGGTGGATGACGCCGAGTGGCTCGACGAGGCTTCTGCTCAGGTCCTTTCCTTCCTCGCTCGCCGGCTGGTTTCTGAGGGGATAGCCATGCTCTTCACCTTCGGGGCCGCGCACCCGACATCGGTTGCCTTGGCCCCGTTTCGCGAGCTCAATTTCGAAGGGCTTTCGCAAGTCGCCTCTCGTGAGTTGCTCGACAGGAAGGTCGAGGGAACCCTCGACAGTGGTGTCCGCGACCGCTTGGTCATCGAGGCCGAGGGAAATCCACTTGCTCTGATCGAGCTAGCGCAGCTTTTGACGGCGGAGCAGCTCGCCGGTTTGGCGCCCCTCCCGAAAGCGCTTCCCCTTGGCGATCGACTGGAGCAGGGCCTGATGCGAAATGTTCGCGGCCTCTCCAGTGACGCTCGGTCCATCCTCGTCCTCGTCGCTACGGAGCGGAGCGGCGATCCAGGCTTGTTGAGGCGCGCCGCTGACGGTCTTGGGCTGTCCCAGACGGCAATCGACGACGCAGAATCCGTTCTCAGGCTCGGGGCCCAGATCACCTTTAGGCACGGCTTCGTGCGCTCGGCGGTGTACGCCCTTGCTTCCGAGACAACGCGTCGAGATGCGCATCTTGCTCTCGCCGAAGCGATGGATCCGGACGCCGACGAGGACCGCATCGCCTGGCACCGAGCCGCGGCGTCCGTCGACGCAGACGAGACGGTCGCCGCCGATCTCGAAGCTTCGGCGCGGAAAGCTCGAGACCGCGGCGGCCAGGTTGCCGCTGCCGCAGTGCTAGAGCTTGCGGCAGAACTCACCCCAGACCCGAGCCGGCGCGCGGCCAGGCTGCTCGTAGCTGCAGACGCCGACCTCGCGGCCGGCGCCCTCAGCAAGGCTGACACTCTGCTCTCTCAACTGACGCCGAAACTGCTGGACGACGAGCAACGTGCGGAGGCGCAGAGATTGCGCGGCACGTTGGCGTTAGCACGCGGGGACAAAGGCAGTAGCTCGACCCTACTCATCGAGGCCGCAAGGGTTCTCGCACCGTTCGATCTGCGCAAGGCGCGCGACACATGCCTCGATGCACTTGCGACCGCAATGTTCGCGGGTCGGTTGGCCTCCGACAGGGGTATGCGGGAAGCGGTGGAGTGCGCACGATCGATGCCCGAACCGACGCAGACCACGGCAGCGGACGTTCTCCTCGACGCTTTCGCAACGCTCGTTGACGAAGGTTCTGCTGCCGCGGCGCCGGTGTTGCGACGCGGCGTCGGACTGGCCGGGGAAAGCGGCGACTTACGTGCCATCGGGCCGGCATTTCAGGCTGCCTTCGAGCTTTGGGACGATGAGGCTCTCCACACACTCGCGCAGCGCCGCGTCGATCTTGCCCGCGGGTCGGGTGCGTTCGTCGCCCTGCCGAACGCGTTGAATCAGTTGGGCGCATACGAGGTGCTCGTGGGACGTTTCGACGCGGCCGAAGCCTGCTTCGAGGAAGCGGACGAGATCTCGGCGGCGACGGGGTACGCCGGCATCCTGGGAAAGACTGGCGTAGGCCCGCTCATTCTGGCTGCGTGGCGCGGGGAAGACGCTCGGACGCGGGCCCTGGCCGAGGTGTGTTCGCGGGACGGAACCGCGCGCGGTTTCGGCACCTTCGTCGGTTTCGCCCAGTCGGCGCTGGGCGTTCTCGAGCTCGGCCTCGGCCGCTATCACGAGGCCATGATCGCGGTGCAAGACGCGGGCCTTGATCAGATCCTCGTGACCAGAACGCTTCCCGACCTGGTTGAGGCGGCAGTGCGATGCGGCGAAGAACAGCTCGCGACGCAGGCCGCCGGCGAGCTCGCCGAGAGTACTACCGCGAGCGGCACCGATTGGGCACTCGGCGTGCTGGCACGGTCCCAGGCGCTCCTTGTCGCCGGGAGGGAGGCGGAGGGGCTCTACCGAGAGGCAATCGGCCGCCTCCAACGGTCTCGCGCGAGGACGCAGCTTGCACGCGCCAGACTCGTCTACGGAGAGTGGCTGCGCCGCGAACGACGACGTCGGGATGCTCGCGAGGAGCTCCGCGCAGCCTCCCAGCTGTTCGAAAGCATGGGTGCGCTTGCGTTCGCGGACCGGGCGCAAAGCGAGCTTGCAGCCACCGGCGAGCGGGTCCACCGCCGCACGCCGGAAACTCTCGAGCTCCTGACTCCGCAGGAGCGCCGGATCGCGACGCTGGTGAGCGAGGGCGCACCCAATGCGGAGGTCGCAGCGCAGCTTTTCATCAGCTCCCGCACTGTGGAATACCACCTGGCGAAGATCTTCAGGAAGCTGCGGATCAGTTCGCGCTCGGAGCTTGCGCGGAGCCTGCTCGAGGCTCGCAAAAGAAAGGACAGGTAAGGCGCCTGAAGAGGCAGAAGTCTGCACGAGACAGGGCGCTCAGACTGGTGTGCTTACCGATGCGAACGATCCGTGTCCCTGGAAGGCTGATCCCTAGGGAAAGCAGCTAATGAGAGGGGGATCCGTGGCCAGAGACGATGCCGTCCAAGTGTCAGTCCTTCGGAATTCGGACCTATCCAAGGTGCCGAAGCCTTGCCGCAGCGACCTCGACCCGATCGAGCGCGTCGACCAGGCGCTCGACGTCCTGCACGGCAAGTGGAAGGTGCACCTCCTGTTCTTCATGGCCCGCGGCGTGCGCCGTCACGGCCGCTTGCTCGCGTGCCTGCCGGGTGTTTCCAAGAAGGTCATGACCGACACGCTGCGCGCGCTCGAGCGTGACGGTCTCGTTGTGCGGCGAATCTTCGCGGAGGTTCCCGTGCGAGTCGAGTACTCGCTCACTCCACTCGGCTGGACCATGACCGAGCCGCTGGTCGTTCTCTCGGAGTGGGGTGAGATCCACACCAAGGAGGTGACGGAGGCGCGCATGCGGTACCGAAATGACTCGCCTAGGCTCGTCGGCGAGCGCTCCGCGGCGTGAGATGAAGGGCGATCTCTTCCGGCTGGTGAACGACCGGATCCACGAACTGGGACCGCCGTCGCTCGCCGAGTTCGACTTCGTCTGCGAATGCGCTCACGAAGGCTGCACCGACGCGATCCGGATGACGGAAGCGGAGTACGAGGCTGCACGCGCCGATACAGCGCAGTTCGCCGTCCTCCCGGGGCATGAGCCCGCGCTCGCGGAGATCGTCGCCCGAACCGACCGCTACGTGCTGCTGAAGAAGCACCGAGACGCGCTGGCAGCGAAAGGAGCGTGATGGCCAAACACATTCAGAAAGTGCTCGCCATCGGAGGGATGAACGGGGAGGTCGACCTGCTCGAAAATCTATTCGAGGAGCTCGGCGACGAGCCGATCGACGCAGTCACGCTCGTAGGCGACCTCGGCGCGCCGTGGAGCAAGGCCGATACCTATCGAGCGCTCTTCAAGGCGCTCGGTCACGCCGACCTCGCGGCGTTCTGGATCCCCGGGCCGCACGATGCCCCGATCAGCGACTATCTGCGTGAGTCCTACAACATCGAGATCGCGTATCCAAAGCTGCGCGGCGTGCACGCGACCGCCGCGATCGGCCCGGACCACGTGCTGTTCGCCGGGATCGGCGGCGAGGTCGTCGACGACCCGGACACGGTGCGGTCCGAGGAGGCGCTCATTCGGTATCCCGGCTGGGAGGCCGAGTATCGCCTGAAGGTGGTCGGCGAGTTCAAGGATTACGCGAAGGTGTTCCTCTTCACGACGCGACCTGCACACAAGGGGTTGCACGAGCCCGGGAGCGAGGTGCTCGCAGAGCTCATCAACACCTACAGGCCGCGCATCGTGATCACCGGCGGTGACGAGCCGTCGGGAGAGAGCCTCGGGACTTCACTCGTTCTCTGTCCCGGGCGTCTCGACCGGGGCCGGTACGCGCTCGTCGACTTCCACAACTCGACTGTCGAGTTCGGGTCGGTCGCCGCGCACGCATCGGTGTGAACAAACAAGCGAAAGGAGATCGGCACATGTCGCAACTTCTTCCAGAGCGCAGCAGGACAGGATCCGAAGGTCCGGGTCCGTTGAGCGAGCTCGGCCAGCTGAACGAACGTATGCGGCGAATGCTCGAGCAGACGTTCGGCGGCATGCTCGACGAGCCGGCGGGCTGGGTCCCCGCGGTGGACATCGAAGAGTTGGAGGACGCTTACGTCGTCGAGGCCGAAGTGCCGGGCGTCAAGCGCGAAGACGTGAACATCGAGGTGACCGGCAACGAGCTCACGATCAGCGGGGAGATCAAGGTGCGCGAGCGCGAAGGCATCATCCGTCGACGCACGCGGAGGGTCGGCGAGTTCGAGTTTCGGGTGGTACTTCCGAACGAGGTCAACCCGGAAGGCGTCGACGCAAAGCTCAACGACGGTGTGCTCACCGTGCGCATCCCGAAGGCGGAGCGCGCGCAAAGGCGGCGCATCGAGGTCAAGTCGGCCTGAGGGGGCCGCGAGGGGGGCCGGTCCTACCGCCGGCCCCTCGCCTCTCCCGCCATGTCTGACGTCGTCGAGATCGCCCCACTCCGCGAGAGCGAGCTCGCCCAGCTCTTCGGGCTGGCGAACGCGGTCTTTGCGAGCACTTCGGGCTGGAGCGACCGCCGCGTCCTCGACGTTCTCATGCACGACGTCGTCTTCGTTGCCCACGAACAAGGCGAGGTGGGCGGCTATGTCGCCCTGTTCGTCTCCCCCGGCGAGCAGGTCATCGCCGAACAGGTCTTCGTTGCTCCAGGTCATGAGCACCGCGGCATCGGCCACCGGCTGCTCGCCCACGCCGAGGGCTACGCGATCGCAAAGCGCGCCCGCACTCTTTGCATCGTCGTCGAGCCGGACAACTGGCGTGCTCGGGCCTTCTACAGCCGGCTTGGCTTCATCCCGGTCCAGACCGATCTGGTCGAGCTCGTTCTGCCGAGTCTGGTATGAACATGCCGTGTCGTTGAAGTACGAGCTGCTGACGCACAGTCCGAGCGGGAGAGAGCGCGTCCAGCAGTACGCGTCGGAGGAGCCGCTCACGCCCGGTGAGGTGCTCCAGCTCGGCGGCCGTTCCTGGCTAGTGGAAAGCATTGACGAGCCCGCCGGCGAGAGTGGCCTTCCGCGTGCGATCGCGAAGCCCGCGCGTTATCGACTCCGGCTCAGGCATCCGGACGAACGCGAGGAGCTGGGCGCCTTCCGGAGGTTCCGGGCGGGGTCGCCAAGGCTCGGGCACGCCTTCACGACCATAGAGAGCGGCCAGCCGATCAGCTGGCAGGTGACGGACGAGCTGCTCGCCCGCGACGACGACGGCGAGCCGTTCCTGGATCTCGTTGCAGAGCGGGACTACGCGGAGGCAGAAGGGGACGTCCCTGACCACGAGCTCGAGCACGCCCTGGAACGGCAGCTTGACGAAGGCCTGCCTCCGGCGGCGGCGGCGGCGATCGCGCGAGCAGCCGAGCAAGGGCTGAACCTCGAGCTAGTCGCGCTCGATCCCGGCGAAGAGCCCGACTGGCCGGAGTCCGGGCGGTACATCGACGCGCTGATCTTCGAAGAGATCGAGGACGACCTGTTCGAGCAGTGCGGGGTGGACGTGGATCACGACCCGCGCCAAACGTGGCTGGCTACGGTCAAGGAGCGCCTCCGTGCTGATCTCGAGGCATTCCGCAGCGACATCGAGGGCGGCCACGACGAGATCGAGGAGTGGGACTTCCGGGGCGGTCGCATCTTCGCGTCGGTCGGGAGCTACGAGGACGAGTTCGACCCCAACAGCGGACACGGCTGGATGTGTCGGCTCGCTGACAGCGGTGCGCTCGGAGTGGCCGCGTTCGAGCGTGTGCGCAAGTACGAGCTCGAGGTCGAAACGCCGGACTGAGCCGGCGGATACCTTGGCGTGCCCTCCACCGGTTACATGGGGTTCGTCGAGCGGTAACTAGAAGGGGATGTGCTCGGCAAGCGCCACCGGCGAACTCGGTTCGACCGGCCGGGTCGTGGAGACGATGATCCCGAGGCGCCTCGACCGGCTGCCCTGGAGCCGGTGGCACTGGCTGATCGTCGTCGGGCTCGGCATTACGTGGATTCTCGACGGCTTCGAGGTGACGCTGGTCGGCGCACTCGCAAGCGTCCTCACGAATAGCGACACGCTGCACCTGAGCACTCAGCAGGCGTCCTCGCTTGGCACGTGGTACTTGCTGGGCGCTGTCGGCGGTGCACTGTTCTTCGGGTATCTGACCGACCGGCTCGGGCGCAAGAAGCTCTTCATGGTGACGCTCGGCGTCTATCTCGTCTTCACGGTTGCCTCTGGGCTTGCGTGGAACTTCTGGAGCTTGGCGATCTTCCGCATCCTCGCCGGGGCCGGCATCGGCGGCGAGTACGCGGCGATCAACTCTGCGATCGACGAGCTGATCCCGGCGCGCGTCCGCGGCAGAGTGGCGCTTGCGATCAGCGGCAGTTGGTGGTTCGGAACCGCGGCAGCGGCGTTCCTCTCCTACGAGTTCCTCTCAAACATCCGCGAGACGATCAGTTGGCGGCTCGGCTTTTTCATCGGCGCGATTCTCGCCCTCGGCATCCTGACCATCAGGCGGTTCATCCCGGAGAGCCCACGCTGGCTGGTGACGCACGGACGCGCCGACGAGGCCGAACGGGTGGTGGGGGAGATCGAAGAGGCCGTTCGCAAAACTCATCCGAACCTGCCCGAGCCCGAGGGAGAGCCGATTGCCATCGAGCAGCGCCGCCACATCAACTTCCTCGACATCTCGAAGTACGTGATCAAGAACTACCCGGCACGCGGCGTGCTCGGTCTCGCGCTGATGAGCGGCCAGGCGTTCCTCTACAACGCGATCTTCTTCACTTACACACTGGTCTTACATGACTTCTTCGGCGTCAAGTCGTCGGATGCGCCCCTCTATCTGATCCCGTTCGCGGTGGGGAATATCGCCGGTCCGCTTCTGCTCGGGCCGCTGTTCGACTCGGTGGGGCGCAGGGTGATGATCTCGTCGACTTACATCATCTCCGGTGTTTTGCTGATCATCACCGGCGTGCTGTTCACGCAGGACGTCTTGAGCGCGACGACGATGACGATCTGTTGGTGCGTCATTTTCTTCTTCGCCTCGGCCGGAGCGAGTGCCGCCTACCTCACGGTCAGCGAGCTCTTCCCGCTCGAAGCACGCGCCATGGCAATCGCTCTCTTCTACTCCATCGGAACGGGAATCGCGGCTCTCTCGCCGACCATCTTCGGCGCGCTGATTGCTACGCACAGCAAAACGAACGTCAACTACGGCTACCTGCTCGGTGCCGGCCTGATGATCGCTGCCGGAATCGTCGCGATCTTCCTCGCGGTGAATGCCGAGCGGCGCGCTCTCGAGGACATCGCCAAGCCGTTTACCGCCGCGCACGACTGGGCTGCGAGCCGCAAGCGTCGCGTCGCCGCCACAGCACACTGACCGTGTCGCCACTCGGCCTGCTCGGCGTGGACGCACCCGTCGTGTGGGGCGTCGTCGCGATCCTCGCGGGCATTGTGCTCGGGCGGTCTCTGCGGTGGTACGGCAAACGTCTCGACGAGAGGCGTCCAAGCGAGGAGCGCGAGTTGATGCAACTCCGCAGCCGCGAGACGATGATCGTGCTCGTCGCGACGGCGATCCCGTATGCGACGACGATCATCGTCCTGATCGTGCTCGCCTCGTTCTTTCTCCCCGCAGCGGCGCTCGGCGGCTCGGCCTTCGTCGCCGTCGTCGTCGGCTTTGCCGCTCAACGATTTCTGATGGACGTCATGGCCGGCATTCTGATCGCGTTCGAGCGCTGGTACGCCGTCGGCGACTTCGTCATGATTGAACCGTCGAAGGCAGCGGGAATCGTCGAGCAGTTCGGCCTGCGCACGACCGTCCTCCGAGCGCTGAACGGCGACCGAGCCTACGTCCCGAACTCACAGATCATCACGGCGTTCTGGAGCCCGAAGGGCTACCGCCGTTACAGCATCGAGCTCCTGACCACCGATCCTGACGAAGCGCAGCGGGCGATCGAGGACGTCGGCCGCCGCGGGCCGGCAGGGCACGCCCGCTTCCTGCGGCCGCCCCGCGTCGTCGAAGCGCGGGAGCGAGACGACGGGACGTGGCTCGTCCGCGGTGTCGTGGACGTCGCGCCCACGATGGAGTGGCTCGCCGAGGACTTGTTGGTCGGCGCGCTCAAGGCACAGTTGCACAGCGAGTCGCTGCTGGCGGAGCCGATCGCGTACACGCTCGACGAAGGAATTTTGTCGCGCTACGAGCGCCGCGTTCTGATCAAGTGATGCGGGTTACTGCAAGGTGCCCACGCCTGGGCGTCAACTCGGAGCGCGGCGGATACTCCTGATTGGCGTGGATCTCTGGAACCTGATCTGGATCTTCTTCATCCTCAGTTCCCTGCAGCCGGTCGTGCAGCGGCAGGTGCTGGCGATGACCCGCAGGAGGATGCTCGCGTCCATCTCGCACAAGCGAGACGCCACGGTAATCACGCTCATCCACCGTCAAGAGACGATGTCGTTCCTTGGCTTCCCGATCATGCGGCATATCGACATCGACGACTCGGAGAGCGTGCTGAGGGCAATTCGGAGCACACGACCCGGTCGGACGATCGAGATCATCCTGCACACGCCCGGCGGGCTCGTGCTCGCGGCGAGCCAGATCGCCCAGGCGCTTGCGGACTACGATGGCCGGGTGATCGCAGTCGTGCCGCATTACGCGATGAGCGGCGGGACGTTGATTGCCCTGGCCGCCGATGAGATCGTGATCGACCGCCATGGGGCGCTCGGCCCGGTGGATCCGCAGCTCGGCCAGTATCCCGCGGCATCGCTCGTCGAGGTCGCCTCTCTACCCGGGGTGCATAAAGACGAGACTCTCATCCTTGCGAATGTCGGTCGCAAAGCCTTGCGTCAGGTCGAGGTCGTCGTCATGCACATGCTCGAGCGGCACTTGCCCGAGGCGCGGGCGCGGGAGCTCGCGCATCTTTTGTCGAGCGGCGTCTGGACGCACGATCACCCGCTGATGGCCACGGAGCTGGAGCAGCTCGGCCTGCCGGTGAAGTTCGGCGTGCCCGACGAGGAGCGGGCGTTGATGAACCTCTATCCGCAGCCGCGCGGGCGCCAGGAGTCCGTCGAGAGCTTCCCCGAGGCGCCTATCGTTCCGGGCTTGCCGCCGGGGCGCGACGGTTCACGCCCGCAGCGGGCTCCGGCACGCGCAGCTCGGTAGTCGCAGGCTTACTCCCGGCGCGAAAGTGCGCGCCGGCCGCGCGGGGTGAGCGCCGCGTTCGTGTCGATCAGCCCGTCCGCAAGCAGCTCCGCCGCATGCTCCCACGGCGGGGACTCATCGTTGCGAAGAAAGTCGGCCAACGCGTCGAGAGCTTCGTTCGAGACGTCGAAGAGCTCTCCGAACTCGACGCCGTCGAAGCGCCAGCGGAAGGAGGGGATCACCGGTGTGAAATCCTTTTCTCCGGCGATGCGCGCGACCACCGAGCCGTCGATCTCGACCTCGAGCTCGTCGCCGCCCCTCCCACGGACCTCGACGACCGCTCCAGCCTCCGACCTGCCGCGGAAGACCAGCGGACGAATCGCTGCTGGCCCAGCCGGCGCAGCGACGCGGTTGTGCAAGTGCTCACGCCAGGCTTGCCGAAGCTCAGAGTCGGGCACCCACTCCTCGAGTAACCGGTCGAACCGCTCCCGTACGTCGAGGAGCTGTTCCTCGATCCTGCGTCGCACTCCGCTCTCGAGGCCAGAGCGCTTGTGCTCGTTCTGGAGGTGGTGGTAGCGCCGCGCAAGCGTCTGGAGCACTTCCCGGCGCGGAAGTTCTTCGACGTGTGCGATCGGGCTCACGCGTGGCTCAGAGGGCAGAGCCGATGGCGTCGAGCAGCGCCTCGGGGTCGTAACCGCCGTTGTGGCGGATCCCGTTGACGAAGAACGTGGGTGTTCCGTTGACCCCGCTGCGGACTCCGCTGAGGAAATCCTCCCGCACTCGGGCGGTATGCGCCCCGCTCTCGAGCTCTGAAGCGAAACGGTCGAGGTCGAGACCGAGAGCGTCGGCGTATTCGACCAGGTCAGGGAGGGCCAGATGGTCCTGGTGCGCGAACAGCAAGTCGTGCATCTCCCAGAACCGGCCCTGGGCTCCCGCTGCCTCGGCCGCCTCGGCCGCTTGCTGCGCGTGCGGGTGAATCTGCGTGAGTGGGAAATGGCGATAGGCGAAGAGGATGTCTCCCGCGACGAGTTGGAGAACGTGCTTCACGGCCGGGTGTGCCGCTGCGCAGAACGGGCATTCGTAGTCGCCGTACTCGAGCAACGTCGCCGCAGCAGCCGACGTGCCTAGGACATGGTCGCGCCCGCTGAGCGGCACCGTCAACTGCGGACGATCGAGTACCGCGCTCATGCGACGGCCACGCCTGCCATGGACTCGAGAGCAGTGAGAATCCCGTCGGCTCCCGGATTGACGCCGATCGGCGAGACGTAGCTCCAGTAGATCACGCCCTCTGCGTCGACCACGAACAACGCCCGCTCGCTCATCCCGATGTTGTCGTCATACACGCCGTAGCTCCTTGCCGCCTCACCTTTGGGATGGAAGTCGGCAAGCAGCGGGAAGTGAAGGTTCCGATCCCTGGCGAACGCGACGTGACACCAGGCGTGGTCGATCGAGATCCCGACCAAATCGGCGCCGAAACGCTTGAACTCCGGCAGCACCTCGTTGTACAGCGCCATCTGGTCGGTGCACACCGGGCTCCAGTCGGCGGGGTAGAAGGCCATGACCAGCGGCCGGCCTCGGAAGTCGTCCAGCCGGACCGACTGGTCCGGGGTCGAGTGCAGCTCCCAATCAGGGGCGGGCGTGCCCGGCCCGAGCGCGTCGGTGCGATGCTCGCTCACTGCTTGCCTTATAGCCATGGACGCAGCGCGACTCACGCAGAAACGCGGATCGTGGTCACGTGCGGGTAACCCTCTACAGCACGCCGAGCTCGTCCAGCGACTCGCGAAGCTCTCTCGTGTCACGGTAGACCCGGAAGGCGCCTGCGCGGGTGAGCTCGTCTTCTCCGTACCCGCCGCTCAAGAGGCCGACGCTCAGCATTCGCGCGCGCCGCGCGGCGAGCAGATCCCAGACTGCGTCGCCGACGACGAAGCATTCTTCGGCACGAACACCGATCCGCTCGGCACAGGTGAGAAACAGGTCGGGCTCAGGCTTTGCGCGCCGGACGTCGCCGCGCTCTACGACGACCGTCTCCTTACCGACGCCGAGCACGTCGAGCGAGGCGTCGATCTCAGGCCGCCGGCCGGAGGTCGCAATCCCGTGCGGGATTCCCAGGGCTCGGAGCTCTGCAAGGAGCTCCACCGCTTCCGGCAACGGTCGCCGCGTAGGGAGGGTCTGGCGGAAGAGCACGCCGTGGCGCGCCTGGATCATCTCTGCCTCCTCGGGACTCAGCGGCCGGCCGAGCTCGCGTGCCACAGCGCGTGTGAAGAGCCCACCGCTCATTCCAATGCGACGGTGAATCCGCCAGCCGTCGATCGGCATGCCTGCCTCGTCGAGAGCACGCTGCCAGGCGAAGACGTGGGCGTAGACCGTGTCGACGAGCGTTCCGTCCAGGTCGAAGATCAACGCGGGCACGGCGCGAATGTACTCCCGAGAGCGGCACCCGGGACCTCCCAGGTGGTCTGAAGGGTCACTAGGGTACGCCGGAGCCGGTCTGAACGCGACGGGAGCGGGCACACTCGACTCGATGAAGTTGAACGAACGGGGATACGCGCACGCGCAGGAGCTGATCGAGGACGGCCACGCAGTGCTCGACGAGCGAGACGACTGGAGCGAGCACCAGCCTTCGACCGCCACGGAGAATCAGTTCATTGAAGAGCATGGGATCTCGGAGTACGGGAAGTGGCATCTCGGAATCGATGAGAAGAAAGACAAAGAGACGAAGGGCCGATACAAGTTTCCTTACGGCGACTTCGTGAACGTTCATCGTTGCGCGGTGCTTGCGGCTGAATCACGAGCTGCGCAATACGACTACATCGAGATCGAGAACGCGTCTGCTCACTTGCACGGGATGCTCGAGACGCTCAAGCAGGGAGCGGCTCGAAGGTAGTTCCGGGAGGTGATGTCCGTCAGCTCGAGCGTTCAGAGCGCCGCCGGGATGCGGTTCCGCGATCGAGCGCATGCTGGAAGAGTTCTCGCCCGCGCCTTGTTGGCATATGCCGGGCGTGACGACGTCGTCGTGCTCGCGCTCCCGCGTGGCGGTGTCCCCGTCGCGGCCGAGCTCGCTCGAGCACTCGGGGCGCAACTCGACGTTTTCGTCGTCCGCAAACTCGGTCTTCCGGGGCACGAGGAGCTTGCGATGGGAGCGGTCGCTCCCGGTGGCGTGCTCATCCTCGACGATCGCCTCGTTCGTGGACTCGGCATTCCGGATGAAGTACTCCAGGAGACCGTCGAGAAGGAGTTGCGAGAGCTCGAGCGGCGCGAGGCTGCCTATCGCGCGGGTCGGCCCCCGCTTGACCTGGAAGGGAAGACGGTGATCCTTGTCGACGACGGGCTCGCCACGGGCGCGACCATGCGCGCCGCGGCGCTCGCCCTTCGTAAGTACAGGCCCGCCCGCGTCGTCGTGGCGGTTCCCGTGGCCTCTGCGGAGACGTGCGACGAATTCCGCGCCGATGTCGACGAGATCGTCTGTGCGCTGACGCCCAGCCCGTTCCACGCCGTGGGCCTTTGGTACGACGACTTCTCGCAGACGAGCGACGAGGAGGTGCGCGAGCTTCTGCGCGACTCTTCTGACGACGAGGAGACGGCTGGTTGACCCTCGCGACAGCCCCGATCGAAGTCGGCGTACCCATCACCGAGGCCGTGCTCTCTGGGGATCTCGTCGTGCCGGAGAGGGCACTCGGAGTCGCCGTCTTCGCACACGGCAGTGGCTCCGGGCGGCATAGCCCGCGAAATCGTCTCGTCGCTGACTCGCTGAACGAGGCGGGCATCGCAACGCTGCTGCTCGACCTCCTCACACCGGAGGAGGAGACAGTCGACAGGATCACGGGCGAGCATCGTTTCGACATCGCACTCCTCGCGCGACGTCTGATTGCCACGATCGACTGGCTGCGGCGCGGGCCGTTGTCGAGTTTCCCCATCGGCCTCTTCGGTGCGAGCACAGGTGCGGCCGGCGCGCTGATCGCCGCAGCCGAACGGCCGGATCATGTGGCCGCTGTGGCGTCGAGGGGCGGGCGTCCGGATCTAGCTGGGCCCGCACTTCGAGCGGTTCGAGCACCGACGCTCTTCATCGTCGGCGAGGCCGACCTACAGGTGCTCGAGCTCAATCTGCGAGCGCTCGAGCAGTTGCAAGCGGAGAACTTGCTTGTCGTCGTGCCGGGCGCTAGTCACCTGTTCGAGGAGCCGGGCGCTCTAGAGGAGGTCGCGGGAATCGCGACGGAATGGTTCTTGCGCTACCTCGGCGGGAAAGACGACGGCGATGCTTGAGACCGCGCGATCGCTCAGTGGGGACGTCGCCGACTACGACGGGTTGGTCCGCAGCGCTGCACGGGCACGGTTCGCACTGATCGGTGAAGCGTCCCACGGAACGCACGAGTTCTACCGTGAGCGTGCAGAGATCACGAAGCGCCTGATCGCGGAAGAAGTCTTTACCGCCGTCGCCGTCGAGGGAGACTGGCCCGACGCATACCGCGTCAACTTGTACGTCCGCGGTGCAACTGGCGACGAGACTCCGGAGGAAGCGCTGGCGGACTTCAGGCGATTCCCGGCCTGGATGTGGCGTAACTTGGATGTGGTCGAGTTCATCGCTTGGCTGCGCGAGTGGAACGAGGCGCTGCCACCGCATGCGCCGAAGGTCGGTTTCTACGGGCTCGACCTCTACAGCCTGCACACGTCGATGCAGGCCGTGGTCGAGTACCTCGATGGTGTGGACCCTGAAGCCGCGAAACGGGCGCGCCTGCGTTATGCATGCTTCGATCACTTCGGCCCGGACCCGCAGGTGTACGCGTACGAAACCGGCCTCGGCGGCGCCGAGCCCTGCGAGCAGGAAGCCGTCGATCAGCTGATCGAGCTCAGAAGGATGGTGGCAGAGAAGGCGCAGTCCGACGGCTGGCTGGATCAGGACGGGCACTTTTACGCCGAGCAGAACGCGCGGCTCGTCGTCGACGCGGAGGAGTACTACCGGGCCGTATTTCGGGGCGGTGTCGAAAGTTGGAACTTGCGCGACAGACATATGGCAGAGACACTCGACGCGCTCGTCGCGCACCTCGCCCGTGTCGACGGCCGAGAGACGAAGGCAGCGGTCTGGGCCCACAACTCGCACATCGGCGACGCACGGGCAACACAGCTGGGGCAGGCCGGAGAGCTGAACATCGGGCAGCTGGTCCGACAGCGCCACGGAACCGAGGCGTTCCTCGTCGGTTTCACGAGCTATACGGGTACAGTCACGGCCGCGTCGGACTGGGGTGGCCCCGCCGAGCGCAAGCGCGTGCGGCGCGCTCTCCCTGGTAGCTGGGAGGAGCTCTTCCACCTGAGGGACGATCGTCGATTCCTGCTCCTGCCTGCTGACCTCAGCGGAGTCCGGCCGCAGCGGGCGATCGGAGTCATCTATCGGCCGCAGACCGAGCGCATCTCTCACTACTTCGACGCGCGACTCGCAGACCAGTTCGACGCGATCATCCACATCGACGAGACGTCTGCGGTCGAACCACTCGAGCGGACCAGCGAATGGGAGGCCGGCGAGCTTCCCGAGACGTATCCCTGGGCCGTCTGAGGTCCGGTCTTACGTGGACTCGTCGCGTTGCGAAAGCGCGAGCGCGATCTGAGCACCTGCCTGGGCGATCGCGGCGGCTATGAGCTTTGTGTCCTCGCTGACCGCGGGGTCGACATAACCGGCCGCGACCTGTCCATGCGCGGTCTCGAGATCGACTTCGATCTGCTCTTGCAGGCGCGTGATCAACATCGTTTCCCTCCCGTCGTGGTGTTGCTCGGAGGTTAGGAGACGTTGCAGGTTACGGCGGGGGAACCAGGACACCGCCGCCGTTGCGACAACTCGATCCAAGCGGGAACAATCGACGCACGGAACCCAAAGGAGGGTGAACATGGCGACGCAGCTTCAGACCGAGCACGGGACCGTGCGTGTCCCTACGGGGATCTGGCATGTCGACCCAACGCACTCGAGCGTGGAGTTCGAGGTCAAGCACATGATGATCGCGACCGTGCGAGGTCGCTTCAAGGAGTTTGAAGGAACGATTGTCGCCGCCCAAGACATCGCCGACTCACGCGTCTTCGGCACCGTCAAGGCGGCGAGCATCGACACCAACGAGGAGACGCGCGATGCCCATCTTCGGTCGGCGGACTTTCTGGACGTCGAGCAGTATCCCGAGATCCGGTTCGAGTCGACCAGGATCGAGCCGCTTGGCGGACCGAAGTTCCGGCTGGTCGGGAACCTCACGCTCAAAGGCGTGACCGGAGAGGTCGAGCTCGAGGCGACCGTCGAAGGGGCGGAGCGCGATCCATGGGGGAACGAGCGCGTCGGGATTCGAGTCCGCGGGACGCTCAATCGCAAAGACTTCGGTTTGACCTGGCAGAAGATGCTGGAGTCCGGTGGGTTCCTCGTCGGCGACGAGGTCAAGGTGCTCGTCGACGTCTCTGCCGTAAAAGCAAACTGATGCTGCGAACCATCGGCACGGTGGTGCTGGCGGCGCTCGCGCTGTTGGCGTCCGCGTGCGGTGAGGGAGGGAGCAGTCCGCGCTCCCAGGCAGCGGTCAAGGTCGGGAGCTCCGCCGAGACGTTTCAGGAGCAGCTCGTTCGCGACGTGCGGGCGGTTTCGCCGTCCGTCGTCCAGATCGCGACGGGATCAGGCCTTGGCTCCGGTGTGGTATACGACGGCCACGGGAACATCGTCACGAACGCACACGTCGTCGGTAATGCAACGAAGTTCTCCGTAACGCTCCCATCGGGAAATCATCCCGGAACGCTGGTTGGTTCCTTCCCGCCGGACGACCTCGCGGTTGTTCACGTGGAAGGGGTAACGCCACCGCCCGCCTCGTTCGCGGATTCCTCCAAGATCGAAGTCGGCGATGTTGCGCTCGCGATCGGCAACCCGCTCGGTCTCCGCTCGAGCGTGACCGAAGGCATCGTGTCGTCGCTCGGCCGCACCGTCAGCGAAGGAAACGGAGTGGTCCTTGCGTCGGCGATTCAGACGAGCGCCGCGATCAACCCCGGCAACTCCGGCGGTGCGCTCGTGAATCTTGCGGGACAGGTGATCGGCATTCCGACTCTTACCGCGCTCGATCCCGAGCTGGGCGGAGCGCAGGCGCCCGGGATCGGGTTTGCCATTCCTAGCAACACGGTGCGCCGAATTGCAGACCAGTTGATTGAAAAGGGGAGCGTCGAGAGATCGGGTCGCGCGTTCCTGGGCGTGCGCGTCAGCTCGATCGTCGGAGGTGGCGTCCTCGTCGCGGGGGTGACGCCCGGCGGGCCGGCCGCAAAGGCCGGGATCAAGCCCGGCGAGATCATCGTGGCAGTCGACGGCAAGCCGACTTCGACTGCTGACGTGCTCGTCGCGGTGCTCGCCGGCCTGAAGCCCGGCCAACGTGTCTCCGTGAAGATCCTTCAGCGCAACGGCAAGGTGCGGACCGTGATCGTCACGCTCGGCGATCTGCACGGAAGCGGCTAACGATCCGCTAATAACGCGGCGCTACGCTCCGGCCCGTGCCTTAGATCACCTCAGTTGAGAAAACCCGGAGGTCGGATCTTCCCTCACTTAGGCAGAAGGGCAGGTGGCTCGCATCGCCGACGCTTGCTCGGGAGACGATCCTCGCCCCAGGAGCCACGCGTGACTATGACCACTACCTCAGTCCAAGACAAGTCAGGTGTTCGAGTTGAGCCTTGGTTACCTCGCGGTTGGCCAGAGAGTGCTCCGAGAGGCTGTACGTTGGCACTGAGAGGCCCATTCCGGAGGTTTCGATGGCAAAGACAGTTGCTGACTTCATTTTCGAGCGCTTAGCCGCGTGGGGCGTAAGCCGGATCTATGGGTATCCCGGGGACGGGATCAACGGAATGACGATGGCTCTGCGCCAAGCAGGCGATCGCTTCGAGTTCATTCAAGTTCGCCATGAGGAATCCGCCGGATTCATGGCGTGTGCACATGCGAAGTTCGGTGGGGGCCTCGGTGTTTGTCTGGTCACCTCTGGGCCGGGCGCTATTCATGCATTGAACGGGCTTTATGACGCGAAGATGGATCGGCAACCGGTTCTCGCGCTTGTGGGTCAGCAACCGCGCACCGTGCTGGGCGGTGGTTACTTCCAGGAAGTAGACCTGACTAACCTGTTCAAGGACGTCGCGTCGGAGTACGTCCAGCTTGTCGTCGACCCGGCACAGGTTGGTCACCTCGTCGACCGCGCCGCGCGAATTGCGCTGGCCGAGCGGAACGTGACGTGTCTTGTGATCCCGAACGATCTCCAGGAGAGCGAAATAGTCGCCGACTCCGAGAGGCAGCACGCGCGATTGCACTCCTCGAGCGACTACTCGGAGCCCGAGGTTGTGCCTGAGGAGGGCGACCTCGTACGGGCAGCGCAGCTTCTGAACTCGGGATCGCGTGTTGCGATGCTCGTGGGCCAGGGGGCGCTTGGCGCAGCGTCCGAGGTGACGGAAGTAGCGGACCTCCTCGGCGCGGGCGTTGCGAAAGCGCTCTTGGGAAAGGCTGTTCTGCCTGACGATCTTCCCTGGGTGACCGGAGCGATTGGGCTGCTCGGCACGCGGCCGAGCTGGCAGCTCATGCAGGAGTGCGACACGCTACTGATCGTCGGCTCGAACTTGCCCTACACGGAGTTCCTGCCGGCCCCTGGACACGCTCGCGGTGTGCAGATCGACATCGACGCGCGGCGGCTTGGGCACCGCTACCCGACGGAGATAAACCTCGTTGGCGACAGTGGGCGAACTCTGCGTGCGCTCGTCCCGATGCTCGAGCCACAGGATGATCATTCGTGGCGTGACCGCATCGCGGAGTGGAACGAACACTGGTGGAAGGTTGTCGAGGCGCGCGCCATGAACGAGGCCGATCCACTCAACGGCCAGCGCGTTTTCTGGGAACTCTCGGAGCGTCTACCCGACAACGCGATCATCACTTGTGATTGCGGGACCGCGACGGCGTGGTATGCACGCGACGTGCGTATTCGCGAGGGGATGAGGGCGTCTCTGGGTGGGAACTTGGCGTCGATGGGCCCGGGTGTTCCATACGCAATAGCCGCCAAGTTCCTCTACCCCGACCGGCCGGTAGTCGCCCTCGTCGGCGACGGCGCGATGCAGATGCTTGGTAACGCCGAGCTCCTAACCGCTGCGAAGTACTGGCGCCGCTGGGTCGATCCGCGCCTGATTGTTCTCGTCCTCAACAACGGTGAGCTCAACTTCGTCACCTGGGAACAACGTGTGTCGATAGGAGACGCGAAGTTCACAGCGTCGCAAGAACTGCCGGATTTCCCCTATGCACGCTACGCAGAGCTACTCGGTTTCACCGGTATCCGCGTCGACTCGCCGGACGACGTTGGAGACGCCTGGGACAAAGCCTTTGCGGCCGATCGCCCTGTCGTCTATGAGGCGGTCGTCGATCCTAACGTTCCACCACTTCCTCCTCACATCACGTTCGACCAGGCGAAGGCGTTGACCAGGGCGTTGTACCGCGGCGACCCCGATGCCGGCGACGTCATCCGCGCGAGCCTCCGCGAGCTCGTGGACAATTTCGTCCCTCATTGACTCTTGCTGCTGGGCAAGACTTTTGCCCACCCCAAGCGAACAGAACAAGAGATATTGCGGCGACCAGAGCAATCGTTGTATCGCTCGGCCCGGCCGTTTGTTCGACGCGACGAGCCACGACTGAGGTCGGCAGAGGCGGTCGAGTACTAGAGAGTCCGGCACTACGCCTCTCGACCTCTGCTCAGAAGAAGCGGGATCCGTGATCTACCTACTGGTCTACCGAACTGAGAAAACTGGGCCGAACCGACCCAACCTACGATGGCTTGAGCAAGCCGCAGCGCTGCCCACACACCGACATCAGCCCTTATCGCACCCAGGAGGTCGCCGGTTCGAGCCCTAGCTCCACTTACAAAGTGCCTGCTAAAGACGTCGTGCGGCTATTTGGCCGGCACACGTCCTAGTCACCGTTCTACCGCGGCAGGACTAGCGAGGTGTCGCCGCTGAAGACCGCTCGCAACCGCTGAGCACTCGGTGCGCGGCGACGGAAGCCGCCGCGCACCTTGCCCTACGCTACGCAGGAGCGACGTCGGCCGTATCCGGGCGCCGCTTCGTCCGCGTCGCCGCGAAGGCGGCGCCGGCGACGAGCAGTATCGCGCCGGTCCCGATTGCCGCGGTGTCTGTCGACGACAGCCCCTCGTCGCCTCCAGCAGTCGGCGTGGCGCTCGCAGCATCGTTGACGATCGCTTCTGTGCCACCCGCTGGTATGACGTAGCCGGTACCGCTTGCACCGGCCGCGCCAGCGTCGTTGACGATCGCTTCGTCGCTGCCGGCTGGTACGACGTAGCCGGTGCCGCTAGCGCCTACCGCAGGAGCTTCGTTGACGATCGCTTCGTCGCTGCCGGCCGGGACGACGTAGCCGGTACCGCTTGCACCGGCCGCGCCAGCGTCGTTGACGATCGCTTCGTCGCTGCCGGCCGGGACGACGTAGCCGGTACCGCTTGCACCGGCCGCGCCAGCGTCGTTGACGATCGCCACGGTACTGCCGGCCGGGACCACGTAACCGGTGCCGCTCCCACCACCCGCCGCAGCCGAGGCCACGCCCGCACTACCGGCCATCGCCGCGACGGCCACAGTGAGGACGGCCGCCGTCTCGCGTAGGCCCTGCGCCTCAACGTCCGGGCCTTGCATCGCGTGTGCGAGCTCTTGCGGATCGAAGACGAGCGCGAGTTCCTCTCCATCTGCCGACTGGAGCGTCCGCTCCAGGTCGGGTCGTTCCAAGATCATGCTGATCGCTTCCGTTGCCCCGCCTACGCGGACGACGTCGAACGTCAGCTCCACTGGCCCGTCGCCGTGGCGGAGCGCCGCCTCCGCCGCGGCGCGGCGGATCGGTAGCGCCGGACGTGCGATGGGAGCGGCCGCCGCCGGCTCTGCGAGCCGCGCGCGACTCTGGACTGCATTCATCGTTCCTCCTTTCGGGGGGAACCCCGTTCGATCTTTGCACCGGTACGAGCCGAATGCAACGATCCGCAGGTTCGGCGGTTAGCCGTCGCAATTTGCTCGTACGCCGGGCAGCGATGGCCTGGGAGGCTCGGAAAGGAGAGCCGCGCTCGCTTTCGCCCAAGCACGCCGTGCTACCAATCTGAGAGAACCCTCGCAGAACTGACAGCGCCTGAAAGCGCTTGAGCAAGCCGCACAAGCTTCACCGGACGACCTAGCGGCGTTATCGCACCCAGGAGGTCGCCGGTTCGAGTCCGGCTCGCCGCATCGCAAAAAGTCCCTGCTAACGCGGTGATTCACCGCCTCGCGCCGGACAATGAGCCAGACGCGGATCTACTTACTTCGGACAGGGGACGCAATATTGGTCGATATCGCCGTTACGGCTTTGCCGCACGCGAGTCAGTGGGTGAACTGATGCGCCAGACGTATGAAGGAGAGATGCTGACGGTGTCTTCTTCAAGGCACAACGCGCACAGCCTCTCGTGCGCACGGGTCAGAAGGGAGGGGCAATGACCGTCGCCCCAACATCAGTTCAGCCCCGACCAGAACACCACCGGTCCCGCTGGGTGCTGCTCGCGATCCTCGCCTTTCTTCTAGGTGGTCTCGCGGTCGCGCTGCTTTATCAATTGGAGGTGTTCGGAAACTCGTCCAGCTCAAGCAGCGAGGGATCGGGCGTCCCGGCGACGCAGACCCGCGCGGTGGCCCCGTTTAGCAGCGTCGAACTCACCGGGGGCAACAACGTCGTCATTCGCGTCGGTGAGAAGCAGTCGGTCGTCGTCAAGGCCGACGACAACCTCCTTAACCGCGTCACGACACACGTGAAGTCCGACGCGCTCGTCATCGGGAACACCCCCGGCAGCCTTACAGCCAAGAGTCCGATGAGCGTCGAGGTCAACGTCCCATCGCTTAACGCCCTGGCGCTCACAGGCAGCGGCAACATCATGGTTAGCGGCATCAAGACGGAGAGCCTGACGGTGACCTTGTCGGGCAGTGGCAACCTCTTTGGGAGTGGAACCGCGACCTCGCTTGACATCACGGTCAGCGGCTTTGGAAATGCGCGGTTCACACAGCTTGACGCCAACAACGTGCACGCTGTCGTGAGTGGCTCTGGAGTGATCTTCGTCACCGCGACCAAGAGCCTCGATGCCTCGGTCCCCGGATCGGGCACGATCATGTACGAGGGCAATCCGCAGGATGTGACGAAGAGCGTCACGGGCTCAGGCGCGATCACTGGCAGATAGGAGGGTGTCCAAATCCTGCCCCCGCTACTGCGAAGGCGTCGGAAACGGTGCCTTTCGCATGATTGTGCCCGGTATCGCGGGCATTCAGGCCGCTGGGTTCGGAGCGCCCTTGACGAGTTGAGGGCGATGAGTCAACCTCGGTGTCATCTTCGCCGTCGTCTATCCAGTCGCGCCCATGTCTCGCGCTGCATTGAGCGCGGCGCGAGATCGTCCCGCTGACGTGGTTCGGTACCGATGAGCGCGGGTCGCGTCATCCTCATAGTCCTCGGCAGCATCGGAGTCCTGTTCGGGCTTGCCCTGCTCGCAGGGGGAGGCTTCCTGCTCTGGGCCGACCGCACACAGCGCGAGGACGGCTACCTGACGACACCGACCGAGCGATTTGCGACGCCGACCTACGCTCTCACGCGTACGCGGCTCGAAGTCGATACCGACGGAGCCGGCTGGGTCCTGAACGACAGCTGGTTCGGCAAGGTTCGGATCCGCGGCGAGAGTGCCGGCGGGAAGACGCTCTTCATGGGCATCGGGCCGGAGGCGGCTGTTGCCAAGTACCTGGGCCCCGTCGCCCACGCGAATGTCGAGGACATCGACTTCGATCCCTTCCGAGCCACGTACCTTCCAGTCACGGGAGGCGCGCCCCAAGGGCCGCCGACGGAGCAGCGCTTCTGGGCGGCCTCCGCCTCCGGGGTCGGGACACAGACGCTGACGTGGAAGGTGCGCGAGGGCGACTGGTCGGTTGTCCTCATGAACACCGACGGCTCGCGTGGCGTCGCCGCGGACATCGACGTGGGCGCCAAGATGTCCTTCTTGCTCTGGGTAGCGATCGGCGGGCTCCTCGGCGGCGTGCTCGTCACCGGGGGAAGCGCCGCATTGGTCGTCCTTGCCGCGCGGACCCGCCGGCCACAGCCTCCGCCACCGGTACCTCCTACCGCGGGCGCCGGATCAGGAAATGCGCCGGCAACCGAGCCTTCCGACCGGTCGACAGAAGAGGCCCCGCCTAGCTGAACCCCCGGCTATGTCGTCGCCGGTGCGAGCCGCTCCGCCAGCGACTCGAGCAGCTTGAACTGGATCTCGGGCGACGTCATGAGCAACGGACGGAAGTTGTGCGCGCTGATCGAGAGCAGTCGGGAGGGTGCCGTCAGCGTCACCGTAGCGGTTCGGGGCCGGCGCAGGATGAGCGCCAGCTCACCGAAGCAGTCGCCCGGCCCGAGGGTCGCAACGCGGCGGTTCCGCCGGCGTACGTCGGCTTCGCCGTCGACCAGCACGAAGAACGAATACGCCACTTCTGCGTCTTCGTGAATCAGCGTATGGCCCGCTGGCAGCTCGAGTTCGTTCGCGAGCTTGGCGACCTTCGCGAGCTCGCGCTGCGAGCAGTACGAGAAGAGCGGCACCTGTCCCAGGAGCTGCGCTCTGTCACGCTGCCGCACCTTCATGCCGGGGATTATCCGCCGCGCGCGAGCCCTTCGCACGACTTCGGCTCGAACCCCGGCCCCAATGAGCTTGTGGGCAAGAGCAGCTGGTGCGATGCTCTGGTCGCAACATGCCTTCTAGGTCATACGAGGAAGCCTGCTCGGCTCACCGCTGGGTTGTGCCGCCGCGCTACAACCTCGCTGCCGACGTCTGCGACAAGCATCCGCGTGACAAACCGGCGATGGTGTGGGAGAGCTTCGACGGGTCTTACCGGGAGCTCGTCTGGGGCGAGCTTCAGGATCTCGCGAACCAGGCTGCACACACGCTCGCAACGCACGGGGTCGAGCGTGGAGACCGCGTGGCGATCGTCCTGCCGCCGGCCCCCGAGACCGCTGCGATCTTCTTCGGCGTCTGGAAGCTGGGCGCGATCCTGCTTTCGATGTCAGTGCTGTATGGCGACGATTCGATCCGGCACCGACTCGACGATTCCGGCGCGAAGCTCGTCGTCACGGATGCGGTGAACGCCGGTCGCTTCGGCGCTGCTGCAACCGGGCTCCTGCTCGTGGACGACGAAACGTTCGTAGGCGCGTCGACAGATCCGATCCTCTGCGACACCTCGGCCGACGATCCGGCGCAGCTCTATTACACATCGGGCACGACGGGACTCGCGAAAGGCATTGTCCATGCGCATCGCTACATCCTTGGCCATGAGGAATTTCTTTACTGCCACGAAGTCGAGGACGGCGAGCGTTTCCATGGCATGGGCGAGTGGGCGTGGGCTGCCGGGATCGCGCCACTTCTCGGGCCCTGGCGTCTCGGCGCTGTCCAGTGCGTCTATCAGCGTAAGGGTGGATTCGACCCTCACAAGCAGCTCGCCTTCCTCAGCCGCCAGCGCGTTACGAACGTGTTCACGACGCCGACAGCGATGCGCGCGATGATGTCGATCGGAGACGCACGCACTCGCTATCCGCAGATCTTCCGCCGCGTTTGCTCCGCGGGCGAACCACTGAACCCCGAGGCGATACGTTGGTTCCGCGACCAGTACGGAGTCACGGTGCTCGACTA
>Ga0307305_10000039_pt1 | contig 32230 bp, 31 predicted proteins | sample ER_DNA_186_FD_194512 | JGI IMG/M metagenome (GOLD analysis project Ga0307305, IMG submission 194512) | Bulk soil microbial communities from the East River watershed near Crested Butte, Colorado, United States - ER_DNA_186 | ecosystem: Environmental > Terrestrial > Soil > Floodplain | place... | reverse complement strand
GCTGGCTCCTCCTCGACTGGAGCAGCGCAGACCAGTGGCTGTTCATCCGTAGACCGGTAAAGAAACTCGTCGCCGTCTCGAACATCCGCGCGAACTTTGGGGAGGAACCCTCGCTCGCGGGCTGGTGCTGTCCGTAACCGCGTGCTACCGTCAGTGCGTTCCCGGCGAATAAGGAGGTCGAACAAATGACCATTGCGCTTGCCTCCTTCCGAAGAGCCACGCGGCTCGTCGTCTAGCCGGCACACAACACACCTAGCTGCGAGTCCGTGAGCTGATCCGCCGCTTCATGCGGATCTTTGCCGTTCACTCACTCACAAGGGAGACTCGCTGTGCCTGCTCTTGATGCGCTCGGATGGGACGCCGAACGGGCGTCCGCGTTCGAGCAACTGCAAGACGACAATCTGTTTCCGGCCCGCGTCGCCGCGCAGCACCGCGGCGAGTTCGTGCTCTTCGCCGAGGAAGGCGAGCTACGAGCGCGAGCCGCGGGACGCCTCTTCTACGAACACGACGTGGGCGGGCAGTTGCCTGCCGTCGGCGACTGGGTCGGGGTGGTGCCACCGGCAACGATCGCGGCGATCCTCCCGCGGCGAACTGCCTTCATCCGCAAGAACGCCGGCCAGGATTCCACCGAGCAGGTGCTGGCGGCAAACGTCGACGCGGCCTTCCTGCTCGCCGGCCTCGACGACGACTTCAGCCTGCGCCGGCTCGAGCGTTACATCACGACAGCCTGGGAAAGCGGCGCTCAACCAATCGTGGTGCTGACGAAAGCCGACCTCTCCCCTGACGTCGGCGCTGCGACCCTCGAAGTCGAGACCGTCGCGATCGGCGTACCCGTCCACCCGGTATCCAACGTCACGGGTGACGGGCTCGCTGCTCTCGATCCTTACCTGCAGCCCGGCCGGACGGTCGTCTTGCTCGGCTCCTCCGGCGTCGGCAAGTCGACGCTGCTGAACCGGCTCGCGGGAGAAGAGGTAATGCTGACGCGTGAGCTCGCGGCAGACGGAACCGGGCGTCACACCACGACGCACCGTGAGCTCGTCCGCCTGCCCGGCGGCGGCCTGGTGATCGACACACCCGGCCTGCGCGAGCTTCAGTTCTGGGAAGGCGATCTCACCGCTGCGTTCGAGGACATCCAGGCGCTCGCTCTGGAGTGCAGGTTCCGGGACTGCGCACACATGCGCGAGCCGGATTGTGCGGTTCTGGGCGCGATCGACGACGGTACGCTCGAGCTCGACCGGTTGCGTTCCTGGCGGAAGCTAGAGCGAGAGCTCGAGGCGATCGCTGCGCGCACCGACACGCGTCTGCGGATCGCGCGGAAGAAGCGCTGGAAGCAGATCGCCTCCGTCGCGCGTCAAAAATCGAGGCCGTAGGTCTACGCGACTTCGCAGCCGAGCAGCTGCAGCGCCACGAGCGAGCTCTCTACGAAGCTCCGTGCCTCTTGCGCGGTGCCGAAAACGTACGGCCCGGCGCTCTTCGGCTGGACCGTCAGCTCGTCCACCGGATACACGTCGGCAGCGACGACCCACTCGGTCCCGTAGTCAGCGCAGGTCAGGCGCACGACCGGCTTTCCGTTCTTGCGCACCGCGGAGACGAGCTCACGGACGGCGTTGATCGGAAAGTTCATGCGTCGTTACGACCGAGGACGTCGACCGACACAACCTGCCGGCCGTCGATGGTCGCATCGCCGATGGCGACGGTTCCGCCGGCCTCGGCTTCGTCGATCACCCGCATGCCCATCTGCTTCGCGTACTCGAAGTCGGTCGCTTCGGCTACCAGAAGCGTCGCGCCACTGGCCAACGTCACCTCGACGCGGTAGATGGTCTTCGGTGCCGGCTCTGGCTCGACCACCGCCGGCGGCCGCGACTCTGCGAGTGCCATCTGCGTGATCATTCCCGGGGGCTCGTGGGCCCGCGCAATCGCGTCCTTGATGTCCGAGCGAGCGGCAGTGACAAGCCTGATCGGTCCATGCAGTGCTTCGCGCAGTCTCGTCAGATGCGAGGCGTTGTCGGCATCCGGCACAGCGACCAGGGTGCAATCTCCTTCGCGCCGCAGGGGCAGGGCGCAATACATCTCGGCGACCGAGCGCGGCAGCAGGTGCACGACTTCGGGATCCACCGGATACTCGGTGAGGTCGACGAACTCCTGTCCATGCTGAGCTGCGAGCAGACGCGTCAGCTCGCGCTCCGGCAACCCGTAGTCGAGCAGGACCTCGCCGAGCCGCCGTCCGCTCTCAGCGGCCTCAGCAAGCGCCTGGTTGACCGTCTCGAGCGCCATCAGCCCCGAGCGATATACGAGCGTGCCTAGCGGATAGCTCCGCATCTCCGCGGTGCTGAAAGGGGGGACGGTCGGCGCAGCCGACGCCGCTTGGCTGGTTTCGAACATAGTCATGCGTGCCGCAGTTCTCCAAGAACACATTCGGCGGATCTGGGGTCGGCGTCTACCCCCGAAAGAGCTAACTCGATGGAGTTAGCTGGTCAGCGCGCGCGTGTGACCTTGCTCAGACCCACGGGATAGTCCGCATCGAGCCCTTTGGCATGTGCGAGCGCTCCCGCAAAGAGCTGTCCCGGCACCACGGAAAGAAGCGGCGAGAGAATCGGGTGCGGCGGCTCTGGCACCGGCAGGACGTAGGCGGCCCCTTGTAGCCGCATCGCGGCGTTGCCGCTCGCGACGACCGTCGCTCCCGCCTCGATGACGCGGGCCGCCGCCTCGAGTACGGCCGGCAGGCTCTCGTCACGCGAGGCGATCGTCCAGACCGGGAACATCGAGTCGAGCGCCGCGATCGGTCCGTGCGCCAGATCCGTCGCCGTGAGCGGCTCGGCCGCGACCCGGCAGGTCTCGGTCAGCTTCAGCGCGACCTCGCGTGCGGTGCCGAACTCGATTCCCCGACCGATCACGTACATCCGCCCGACGTACGCGAATGCCATGGCGACGTTCGAGACGGATTGCTCGAGCGACTCGAGCGATTGAGAGAGCTGGTCCGAGACACGGCGCAGTCCCTCCGCGATCTCACGTCCCCTTTCCGCCGCGCCACCCGCCACCCACACAAGGGCCGCCAGGGTATTGAGGAACGTCTTCGACGCGGCGACCGCGCGCTCGGGGCCGGCCGCCAGCGCGAGGGTCGCATCGGCCGCCGTGGCAAGGCTGGAGTCGGTCCCGTTCGTGATCGCGACCGTGAACGCCCCGCGTCCACGCGCACGCGTCACGTACTCGACGACGTCAGGCGTCTCGCCCGACTGCGAGAGGCCTATCACGACAGAATCCGAGAGATCGATCTTCGCGTCGTAGTAGACGGTCAGCGAGATCGAGTCGCGCATCGCAGTCCATCCGGGCAGAAGCCCGAACGCGTACACGCCGAACGAGGCGGCCGCGTCGGACGAGCCGTGGCCGACCAGGCGGACGACCGAGGGACTGCGCTCTCTCATCGCCTTCGTGACGGCATCGAATTCGGCCTGCTGATCGAGCAAGCGCAGGAGCGCCTGAGGCTGCTCCCTGATCTCGCCGAGGAACAGATCGCCCGGACTACGCGGGCCGTTGGCCTGGGACATCAGCGTTCCAGCCGCTCGCCGCTCGCCGGATCGAAGAGGTGCGCCTCGTCGGCCCGCGGCCGCAGGGTGACGCGATCGCCCTGCTTCGGCGCCTTGCGCGCCTCCGAGCGCGCTACGAGCTTCGTCGTCTCCCCACCCAGCTCGGTGCTGCAGAACACAAACGCGTCGGCTCCGACGTCTTCCACGACGTCGACCTTGGCGGGAATTCCCTCCTGTGCTACGTCCAGCGACTCGGGCCGGACTCCGATCACGAGACTCGTTCTCCCGTTGGCGACGACGCCACGCGGCAGCGGCACGTCCACACCGCCGAAGGATGCGGCGCCGTTCGACACCGGCACCGTGCAGAGGTTCATCGCAGGCGACCCGATGAATCCGGCCACGAACACGTTCGCCGGCCGCTCGTAGAGCTCACGAGGCGGGCCGCACTGCTGCAAGTGCCCCTCGTGAAGGACGGCGACTCGATGTCCGAGCGTCATCGCTTCCGCCTGGTCGTGCGTCACGTACACGGTTGTGATGCCGAAGTCCGCCTGCAGCGCGGCGATGTCGGCTCGCATCTGGACGCGCAACTTCGCATCGAGGTTCGACAGCGGCTCGTCCATGAGGAACACTTTTGGAACACGCACGATCGCCCGTCCCATTGCGACCCGCTGGCGCTGGCCGCCCGAAAGCTGGCCCGGTTTGCGCTCGAGGTACTCCGACAGGCCGAGGAGCTTCGCGACTTCCTTCACCCGCTTCTCGCGCTCGGCCTTCTTGACCTTCGCGATCCGCAGTGGAAACCCGATGTTGGCCGCGACTGTGAGATACGGATAGAGCGCGTAGTTTTGAAAAACCATCGAGACGTCGCGTTCCTTCGGCGGCACGTCGCTGACGTCGCGCTCGCCGATGTAGACGGCGCCGGCATCGACCTCTTCCAGGCCGGCGAGCATCCGAAGCGCAGTCGTCTTGCCCGAGCCCGACGGTCCTACGAGGACCATGAACTCCCCGTCGTGGACGTCCAGGTCGAGGGCGTCGACCGCCGGCGCGTCGGTTCCCGGGTAGAGCCTCGTTGCCTGGACGTATCGCACCTCAGCCAACGGTCGCCACTCCTTCCAGCTGGGAAAACGCCGCCCCAAGCTCGCGGCGCAACCGTGCCTGGGCCTCGGGACCGGCCTCGAGCTCGTCGAGCCCGAGGAGTGCGGCGCCCACGATCGCAGCGGATGCCGTCGGCCGGACCGTGACGTTCGGGGCGGCCTCGCGCAGGCCGGAATCAATCGCGGCGAGCAGATCGCCGTCGACGTCCTGCAGGACCCCGCCGCCGAGCAGCACCTCCACCGGCTCCCGTGTGAGCTCCAATCGCGTCAGCGCCACGCGCGCGAGTGCGACCACTTCGGAGGCGAGGTGCCTGACGATCTCGGCCGCGACCGCGTCGTCCGCAGCCTCCGCCAGCACGAGCGGCGCGAGCTCGATGACACGCCGCTGGTCGATCCGCCCCGTGTGTATCCCTTCGGCGAGCTCGCTCGGCGTGGTCACGCCGAAATGCGCTGGAACGGCCCGTTCGAGGGTCGTGCGCGGACCGCGCCCGTCTTCGCTCCTCGCCGCGGCGGAGACGGCTGCCAAGCCGAGGTCGTAGCCCCCGCCCCAATCTCCCGTGATCGCACCGAGCGCCGGAAAGCGTGCATGCCTCCCATCCGGCGCAACGCCCACGCAGTTGATGCCGGCGCCACACGTCACCGCGACACCCCACCCGCGTTCCGTGCCCGCGCGAAGGACTGCGAACGTGTCGTTGCCGACGTGCACGCTCTGTGTCCAACCACGCTGCTCGACCGCGATCCGCACCGCGTCCTCTTCCGCCGGGAAATCGACTCCCGCCAGCAAGAACGTCGCGACCTGCGCAACCCGGCCGCTGTCTTCGCCGACCTGCGCTTCGCGCACGGCCTCTTGCAAGAGCCGCTCCACGACCGCGAGGGCTCCGTCGACGCCGAGGTGTTGAGGCGAGCTCAGCGGCCCTCGAACGAGCGAGAGCACGGAGCCGTCGGCCTTGACGAGCGCGACGTCCGTCTTGGAGTTGCCGCCGTCGACGGCGAGAACAGCGGCCGGGCTCATTTTGCGGTCTCCGCGTGGAACTGCGGCAGGTGCGCGGCGCCTGCTTCGAGCAACCGGTCGACGAGGTCCTCGGACAGCGGATGCTGCCCGATCAGCGGGTGAGTCAGCAATGCCTTGCGCGCAACGGCCGGGTCGCCGCTGATGGAGGCCTGCGCCGCGAGTCGCTCATAGGCGGTGACGTGCTGCATCAGGCCGAGCAGCTCCGGCGCGACCGGCGGCTGCGGCAAGGGGTTCGCGCCGCCGGCACCGACCTCGGCCAGCACCTCGATCACGTCGTCGTCGGCGAGCCCCTCGACGGTCCCGTTGTTGCGGACGTCGACGACGTGCGGCTCCCGCGTGTCGGCGGCGAGCGCACCGACGAGCCCGATCGCGGCCTCGCTGTAGAACGCGCCACCACGCTGCTCGAGGAGAGGCGGCTTCTCGACCAAATTCGGATCGCGGTACAACTCGAGCAGCTCGCGCTCGATCTCGGCGACGGTCGTCGCGCGGGGCACGCCGTCGAGCTGGTCCGCGAGCACGGCGTCATGGGAGTAGAAGTAGTGGAGGTAGTAGGAGGGAATGACCCCGAGCTCGTCCAGCAACCGCCGTGACAGCCCACATTGGTGCGCGATCTCGTCGCCGTGGGCAGACATGAGATCGGCGATCACGTCGTCGCCGTCGAGCCGCACCTGACGCACCCAGGACAGATGATTGAGGCCGACCTGATCGACCTGCACGCGGGCCGGCTCGACGCCGAGCATCCGCGCGAAGCTGCGCTGAAAGCCGATGGCGACGTTGCAGAGACCGACCGCCCGGTGCCCGTGATCGAGGAGCGACCGGGTGACGATCCCGACCGGATTCGTGAAGTCGACGATCCAGGCGCCGTCGGCAGCCCGTTCGCGTACGCGGTCGGCGATTCCGAGCACGACCGGAACGGTGCGCAGAGCCTTGCCGAGGCCGCCCGCCCCCGTGGTCTCCTGCCCGATGCAGCCGCAGGCGAGGGGCACGGTCTCGTCCGAGAGGCGAGCCTCCTGACCGCCGACGCGGATCTGGATCAGCACGAAATCGGCGCCGTCGACGGCCCGGTCGAGATCGTCGGTGATCTCCAGCCGGCCGCGGTAGCCCTGCCGGTCGAGCATCCGCTGCGCGAGCCCACCAACGACCTCGCGCCGCTCCGGGTCGATGTCCTGCAGCACGAGCTCGCTCACGTCGATGCGATCTCGCTCGCGCGAGAGCCCCGAGACGAGCTCCGGCGTGTACGTCGAGCCGCCGCCGATGACGGCGATCTTCAAGTGCCCCTCCCAGTGATGCCGCCGAGCTTCTGGGTCGCGAGCACCAAGCCAGGAGCCGCACTCGTCCGCAGCCAAGGCTGGACAAGCCTTGGTAAGGACGAGGGTGGACCCTGGCGCCGCGTGATCGCGGGCCAGAAGCCGGCACCAAGGCATCGCTTGCGATGCCGACCGTAGGAGGTCGTGCCGGCTTTGCCGGTACGACCGTTTCGTATTGCTGGGAGGGGCACTAGCCCTTCACCCCTGTGAGCGTCACGCCTTCGACGAAGACCCGCTGCGCCAGGAAGAACACGATGATCACGGGCGCCATGACGAGCAGGGTGGCCGCCATGGTGAGGTTCCACTGCACCTGGTGCAGTGAGCGGAACTCGGAGAGGCCGATCTGGAGCACCCAGCTACTCGGGTTCTCCCGCGTGTAGAGCAGCGGCAGGAAGAAGTCGTTGAAGGTGTAGAGAAACGAGAAGAGCGCAACGGCCGCGATCGCCGGCTTCGCGAGCCTCAGGACGACGGTGGCGAGGATGCGCAACTCGCCGCAGCCGTCGACACGCGCCGCGTCGAGGTACTCCTCGGGGATCGTCATGAAGAACTGCCGCAGCAGGAAGATCGAGAACGCATCGCCGAACCAGTTGGGGATGATCAGCGGGCCGAGGCCGCCGACGAGACCGAGCTTCGCCCACATGACGTAGAGCGGAACGACGGAAACGACCGGCGGCAGCATCAACGCGATCAGCACGAGCCCGAAGGCGACGTTCCGGCCGCGCCAGCGGATCCGCGAGAGCGCGTACGCCACCGGGACGCTCGACACCAGTACACCGAGCGTTGCGAGACAGGCGTAGATCATCGTGTTCAGGGCCCAGCGGAGGATCGGCGCCTGGTGGAACACGTCGACGAAGTTCTGCCAGCGAAACGGGTTCGGCCAGAGATGCTCGGAGAGCGCCTGGCCGTTCGTCATCAGCGCCGTGAGCGCGATGAACACGAAGGGAGCGAGGAAGGCGATCCCGGCCACGATGAGCAGCGAGTGGTTTGCGACCGCCAGCAAGAAGCGGCGTCGCCGAACGCTCGCGGGAGGCTTTCGCCTCGTCAGCGCCGCGGCGACAGGAACGCTCGCCGTGCTCACTTGGCCGCCCCGGCGTAGTGAACCCATCTGCGCGAGTTGCGGATGATGAGGACGGTGATGGTGAATGCGACGACGAGTAGCAGCACCGACATCGCCGACGCGTAACCCATGTTGAAGTAGCGGAACCCATGCTGGTAGAGGAGCACGGGATAGAAAAGGGTCGAGGCCTCGGGATATCCGAGGTTGTTGACCGTCTGGTCACCGGCCTGCGAGGCCTGCCCCGACGCGACGTTGGCGGCGACGTAGGCCTGCGTGAAGTACTGAAGCCCGGCGATGACGCCGATCACCACCGAGAAGAGGATGACGGGGCTGATCGTCGGCAGCGTCACCCAGCGCAGGCGCTGCAGCGGCCCGGCTCCATCCAGCTCCGCCGACTCGTACAGGTGCCTCGGAACGTCGAGGATGGCCGCGAGAAAGATGATCATGATGTTCCCGACACCCCACACTCCGAGCATCACGAGCGACGGCTTCGACCAGCCGGGCGACTGGAACCAGAGCGGCCCGTCGATGCCGAGATGCTTGAGCAGGATGTTCACCGGGCCTGTCGCCGGGTTGAGGATGTAGACGAAGGCCAGCGTCGCGGCCACCGGCGGCGCCAGCGCGGGCAGATAGAAGATCGTGCGGAAGAAGCCCGCCCCGGTCCGTGCACGCACGAGCATCGACGCGACGCCGAACGCGAACACCACCTGCAGCGGAACCATGACGGCGATGATCCAGAGCGTGTTCTTCACCGCCTCCCCCACCTGGGGATCCTGGGTGAAGAGATACCGGTAGTTCGCGGTGCCGATCCACTTTGGCGACGACAGCAGGTCGTAGTGCGTGAACGAGAGGTACACGCTCATCACGAGCGGATAGCCGAAGAAGACCGAGAAGCCGACCAGCCACGGCGACATCAGCAGCAGGACGAGGCGGCGGCGGCGCCAAGCCGCCTTCCGCCTCGCCCGCGTCCTGTCCAACGGCTGAACTGTCGCCGCCGCGGAGCTCGCCATTACGGCACTCCGCCCGCCTGTGCCTGCTTCAGCTGTGCGTCGATCTGCTTGTCGAGCTTCTGCAGCCCTTTCGCGAGATCGCCGGCGTGTCCGGCCTGCCACTTGACGGTGAACGCCTGGATCAGCGAGCCGTATGCGTTGCCGGCCGCGGTGATCGGCGTCGTCTTCGAGTTGGAGTTCGTGAAGATCTTCAGGAACGTCTTGAAGCGCGCGTCCGGCTTGATGTCCGACGACGTCAGCGACGCCTTCGTGGTCGGGACGTTTCGCACGCCGTTCGAGAAGATCGCCAGAGCGTGACTGTCGGTCGTCAGGTACTTGACCAGCGCCCATGCCTGATCCTTGTGCTTCACACCCTTCGGGATACCGATGATCGTGCCGTTGACATATCCCGCGCCGTAGAGCTCGGGGTGGGCGTCGTCGACCGGTGCCGGAGCCGTGCCGTAGTCGAGGCTTGGATGCTCACGTCCGATGAAGGCCACCCGCCACTCTCCGTCGATCATCATCGCGAGCTTGCCGATCTCGAACGCGTGCGAGGCCGAGAACTCGTCCGCTGCCCCGGCATTGAACTTCTGGAGCTTCTTGTAGCCGTACCAGTCGACGAGGCTCTTCTGCCACTTCAGCATCTTCGACCAGGCCGGATCCTTCGACAGCACCGACTTGCCGCTCCCGTCGACGTACTTCGCCGCGAAGAGCGGTGCATAGGCGCTCAAATCGGGAGCGTTGCCGGCGTAGAAGCCGAGGAAGGGGTTGTAGCCGGCGACCTTGATCGAGCCGTCGGAGTTCTTCTTCGTCAGCTTCTTGGCGTACGACGACAGCTGCGACATCGTCTTCGGCGGGCTCGTGAGCCCGGCCGCCTTGAACATCTTCTTGTTGTAGTAGAAGCCGTAGACGTCTGCGAGCAGGGGCAGAGCGCACCGCTTGCCCTTGTACTGGGTGTAGTACTGCGACGTCTTCGGGAACATGTTGACGTCGATCTTGTCCTTCGACAGGAACGGCTTCAGGTCGAGCCAGGCACCTGAGTTGCAGTACTGACCCACGTTCGCCGAAGTGAACGAGCTGACGACGTCCGGCACCTTGCCGCTCCGGATCGCCGCGGTGATCTTGTCGTCGTTGATGCCGCCGACGACCTTCACCGTCACTTCGGGGTGCTTGCTGTCGTATTCCGCCACCACGCCCTTGAAGGCCTTGAGCTCGGCAGCGCTCCAGCCCACCCAGATCGTGATGTTGTCGGCCTTCGCGCCGGACGTGCCGGCGGTGGCCGAGGTCCTCGCGGTTGCCGCGATGAGCGCCGCGCCGAGCACAAGCGCCACGAGCAACCCAATCCCCACGCGTCTCATACCCTTGCCTCCCTTGGGGTGATTGTCGTCGACCCCGGTCTCCTCCTCCAGCGCCGGCGCCGAATGCGACGGCGATCTGGATCTCGTAAAGGTTCCGAACGAGGACTCTACGACTTGGCGCAAATCGAGTCAAGCTTGACGAGAACTGGGGTATCTGAGTTAACTTTCTTGACGAAATGGCAAGAAGCGCCCCTCCCGCCGCCCGAGCCACCCCACCGCTGCTCAAGCACCTGAACGAACGTACGGTGCTGGAGGCGATCCGCTCGGGAGCCCCGATCTCCCGTGCCGAGATCTCGCGCCGGGCAGGCATCTCGAAGCCGACGGTGTCGCTCGCGCTGCAGGCGCTCGTGGATGCCGGTCTCGTCCGTGAGGCCGCGACGGGCCCCGGCGGCCCCAGCTACGGAGCCGTGTTCTTCGAGCCCGTGCCGGAGGCTGCCTACGTCCTCGGGCTCGACCTCGGCACACGCTTTCTGCGCGGGGCGCTGTGCGACCTCGGCGGCGAAGTGCGCGCGCGTCAGGACGTCGAGCTGCGCGGCGCCGACGCCGACGGCGCACTGGAGGCGATCGCAGCACTGCGCGAGTCGCTGATCGCAGCGGCTGCGCTACCTGCCGAACGGATCGACGGCGTCGTGCTCGGCCTGCCGGGAGTGATCGATGCGCAGACGTCGACACTTCACCTGACGACGCCGAACATCCCCGGCCTCGAGGGTCGCGCCTTCGGCCGCGAGCTGGCCGAGCTGCTCGGCGGCGACGTCACGCTCGAGAACGACGTCAACCTCGCAGCAGTCGGTGAGCAGTGGGCCGGCGTCGCACGCGGCGTCGACGACTTTGCGTTCCTCTCCGTCGGCACGGGTATGGGCGTGGGGCTCGTGCTCGGGGGCGAGCTGCATCGCGGCAATCACGGTGCAGCCGGCGAAGTCGATTGGGCGCTCGCGGGCCTGGCCGAGGAGGTCGATCCGTCGGCGGATGGAGTCGCAGCCCTCGCCGAGCGGGTCGCGCCGGCCGGCTCGGCTGGAACCTCACTCGCTCCTCCGTACGACGCTAGGGCGATCTTCGCTGCGGCGCGGCGCGGCGACTCGCTCGCACGCACTGTCGTCGAGGAGGTCGCTCGACGCATCGCCGCCCACATCGCCCCGATCGCTGCGGTCGTAGATCCCGCACTCGTCGTCCTCGGCGGCGGGCTGGGCGCGAACGGCGACCTGCTCCTCACGCCCGTTCGCCGCCTTCTGGCCGCGTGGATCCCCTATCCGCCGCAGGTCGAGATCTCGAGCCTCGGCGAGGCCGCCGTGCTCATGGGTGCGCTGGCCGTCGGGCTGCGCTCGGCGCTCGACAACGTCTTCGTGAACCGCCCGCGTTCCATGCGCGCCTAACCGCTGTGCACGACGAGCGACCGTCCCCCGAGGGGAAAGTGGTCCGCTCGGTATCTGTTCAGGCGGCGACTCTGGCCGAATAGCCCTCCCAGCGGGCGGTCAATGCGTAGATGACGATGATGTTCAGACTGATGATGATGAGCGACCACAGCGGCCAGCTACTCGACCCGAGAAAGCTGAGCTGGCCCAAGACGTTGACGCCCGCGAGGAAGACCGTCAGCCAACGCGCCCAGCCGGCGCCGCTTGCGAGGGCGAGGCCCGCCAGGACCAGCACGATCCCCCAGAAAAGGACGAGCCAGCCCCACGTTCTCAGGTTGAAGACGATGACCTGATTGCTGCTGACGACGTAGTACTTGCCGCGCACGATCGCGATCAATCCCTCGAAGAAATCCAGGCTGCCGACGATTACCATCATGATCGCGGCAAACGAGATCCAACCTGCCATCGGTGCTTTCACAGCTTCCTCCTCCGTGTCGACGTGCTCGTAATTCGCCTTCTCAACGGTCGTTGACTCCGCCTCGCTCCCATCAGCGGCTTACCTCTCGTCGGCTGCGGCCTTGACCTGCTCAGCGCTGTCCCTGTCGACCTTCTCCTTGGTGACCTTATTGGCACTCGAGAGCGCGCTGTCGACGTCTTCCGCCCAGCTTTCCTCGAAGATCGCCACGACCCCAGAGCTGTTGAGCGGCAGCACGTCCTCGACGTCCGCCTTGATCTCCTCCTTTCGGCCGTGGGACACGAGCCCCCCGACTCCCGCCCCGACCCCCGCTCCCACTGCAGCACTCGCGAGGAGCGCAGGCGGGAAGATCAGCCCGACTACCGCCCCGCCGACAGCGCCCCACTTCGCGCCCTTGCGGGTCTCGTGAAAGTCGTCGTCGACGTGGATCTTGCCGTCGGAGCGGCGGCTGACCAGGATGAGCCCGTCAACCTTGATCATGTCGTCCTTCGCAAGCTGCTTGAGGGCGTCCCAGTCCTCGCGCGCTGCGTTGGGATCCGAGTACGCAGCGATGTAGAGATCGACCGGGGGCGCGCTAGTGGATGCCATAGCTCCTCCTCCTTGCTGTCCGGACGAGGGAAACGCGCGGCTGTCGCTGCGCACTTTCCCGCGCCTCCAGGGCGTTAAGTCCGTGGAGCTTCGGGCATGACTCCCCTGCCGAGCATCGTCCAGAAGGGGTGAATGAAACGCCGCGGCGCGTTCCCTACGCCGTTTCGTTGCCGCTGACGTCGTTGCCGGCCGAGTCCACAACGAGCTTGAGCCGGCTCTTCAGGATCCCCTGTCCACCGTTGCCGCGGATCACGTTGTCCCTCAGGATCAGCGTCCCCTCGTTGCCGTCCTGTCCGCCGGCAAGGACGATCCCGCCTCGCTTCGGCGGGGTTGGTTTCGCGGAGTTGCGCACGATGGTGTTGCCCCTGATCTCGAGCGCCGTGGCGACGACTGCCGGCCCGTCGTTCGGCTCGAGCTCGAGCAGGATTCCGGGCCCTGCGTTGTCCTTGATCGTGTTCCCGACGATGTGCACGTCGAGTGCCGGCTGGCCGCGGTCGTCCGGCTCGAGGTCGATTCCCGCGGCGGGCTGGCCCGGCGGAGAGTCGCGCACGCCGAAGATCGTGTTGCGCTCGATCCGCAGACCGATCACGGCTGTAGCGGAGATCGCGTTTCGAGTTGCGCCGCCGAGTGTCGAGTCGACGATCGAGATGTCCCCTGCGTACGAGTTGCCGTTGCCGCGACCGCTGATGGTGACGTCGTCCTTCGGCGAGCCCCCGACGTCGAGATTGCTCAGCGTGACCTGATGGCCGAACACGGCAACGCCGTACATCGACTGACCCTCGGGCACGACAATCCGCAGGTTCGAGATGGTGACGCCGACCGGAGCCGGCTTCGACGGCGTCGAGCGGTTCACGAAGAAGACGGCGCTCGCGGGAATCGGGTCGCCGTCGATCGAGTGCAGCCGCACCGGACCAAGCCCCAGCGAGACGATGCACGCGCCGTCGGAGGTGATGGTCGTCCCATCGTGCGAGACCCAGAGGCCGCGCGTCGCATAACACTCGCCGTTCGGCAGCCTCGGGAGGAAGATCGTTCCGCCCGTGCGATCGAGCCGGGTCTGTAGCCAGGTCGTGTCGTCACGAACCGCCGCGATCGACGCCGGCGGGACACTCCTGAGACCGAAGGACCTTGCGACGGCGCCCTGCCTGCGCAGCACGGCGGGGCCGCGATTGCCGCCGAAGACGTTCTCACGCAGGACGATCTGGCCCTTGCCGTCGTTCTGCCCGCCGGCGAGAACGATGCCGGCCCGGCCGTTCTTCGGCGCGCTGCGTGCGTTCCCCAGGATGTCATTGCGCACGACCTCGATCCCGGAGGCGAGCACGGGTAGGCCGTTCGGAGGCGCTAGATCGAGAAAGATCCCCGGCCCGGCATTGACCGCGATCCTGTTCCCCGCGACGCGGACGTCGAGTGTCGGCTGGCCCCGATCCGCGGCGCGGATGTGCAAGCCCGCGGCCGTCTTGCCCCGTGCGCCCGACAGCACGTTGCCTTCGACGCGCAGGCCCACCGGCCCGAAGACGGAGAGGACGTCACGAAGCCCTCCGGAAAGAACCGAGTCCGTCACCGCGATCCGGCCGCTCATCCCTCCGGATCCCTTCGATCCGGATCCGACCAGGACGTCGGTGAGGGGAGAACCGTCGACGGTGAGGCGACTCAACGTCACTTCGTGTCCGAGGACGCTGATGCCGTGCATGCGCGTGGCAGCTGGGACGGTGATGTGGAGCCCGCTGATCGCGATGCGGACCGGCACCGGCTTCCGCAGGTTCGAGTGATCGACGAAGAAGACGGCGTTTGCCTTGACGAACGTTCCGTCTCCCCTCTGGATGCGGCCTTCTCCGGGACCGAGGGCGACGACGCAGGCACCGTCCGACGTGACGGTGGTGTCGTCGCGGGAGACCCAGAGCCCACGAGTCGCATAGCACTGACCGTCTGGAAGCCTCGGCAGGAAAACGGCGCCGCCGCCGTCGAGCTTCGCCTGCAGCCACGCCGTGTCATCGCGGATCCCGCCGCCCGCGGAGGACGCGGGGCCGAGGAGCGCTGCCACGGTGACCGCGGCCCACATCGTCCTGAGTGCTGGTCGACCCCTCATTCGCCCCGCCAACAGATCGTAGATGCGTCGCGTGGTTACCCTTGCCCAGGTGGGCCGGAAACGACCGCTGACGGGGAAGGGTGCGAAGAAACTCGGCGAGCGGGAGCGCGCCGTCGGTCTCGAGCCCGACGACGCCGCGGCACAGTGGCTCGAAGAGCATGATCCACCGCCCAAACCGCAGCCGCCGAAGGCGGCGAGCAAGTCGAAGGTGCTGCACCAATGGCGGCAACGCCAGCAGCGCGGCCGCTAGACAAGGCTCATGTAAGCGGTAATGAGTGGAGATTCCGCGCCGCGTGATGAGGAGATCATGCGGCGCCTGATGGATCTGGTGTACGGCGTGATCGGCATCATCACGATCTGTATCACGGTGTTCTTCCGACTCTTCACGGCGTTCGGCGACGCGCAGCGCTACGTCGGCGAAAAGCAGGCGGAAGAGCAGCTCGAGGCCGAAGTCGTCACGGCTTAGTCACAGTTACGTTCCGGTTCAACCCTGGGTGAGATGGTCGACGGCCAGGCCGAGCCAGGCTTGCGCGTGTTCGGACCAGACGCTCTGCTCGTGACCGCCGGGATAGATCCGGAAGACATGCGGCACTCCGCCCGCAGCCAGCTCGCGGTGGAAGAGCCGGTTCTCGTCGCGAAAGCGAGCGTCGCCACTGCCGACGTAGAAGGCGAAGAACGTCGGTCTGCGTGCGAATCCACGCTTCAGGCTCTTGACGAATGCGTGGGCGCTCGCGTTTGCATTCGCCTGCGGGGAGCCGAGATCGAGCGCGTGGTCTCCGGCCGGATCCGTCGGGTGGAAGTAACCGCTCCATGACTCCACCACCGAGAACGCCGGCAAGTGGTGGAGCGCCAGCATGACCGCGCCGTAACCGCCGGCGGAGAGACCCACGATCGCCCGGCCCTGCCGCGTGCCGATCGTCCGGAAGTGTGAGTCGACGTAGCCGACGACGTCACTGGTGATCGCGGTCTCCCAGTTTCGCCCGGGACCCCAGTCCAGATACTCGGGGTCCGAATCGTTGTCGCGGGCACCCTGAGGAGCGACGATGATCGCGCGGCGACCGCTGGACGCCAGCGCCCGTGCCAGGAAGTCGGCACCACGGAACGAGCCCGCTGCAGCCGGCAGCCCGTGCAGGAAGTAGACGACGGGAAACCGCCTGCCGCTACTCGCGTAGCCGGCCGGGAGATAGACGGCGAGGCGGAGCCTTCCCCCCACGGCCGGCGAGTAGATCGCGCGCTCGACTTTCAGCGGCCCTTCGCTGCGAGTGTGCGCGCCGCTCGTCACGGCGAGCGCGCCGAGAGTCAGGGTGACGAGGCTGTACGCGAGGACACGCACCTCGTTCGACGGTACCGATCTTCGCCGTTGCTTAACCGGCTCTTAACCAAGCATCGAGTAGAACCAGACCATGTCGGCGCGCTGGCTCACGCCGGTCGCGATCGTCGTCCTGGGGGCGTTCCTCGCGGTCGGATTCGTCGGGGTCGATCACTACGGGAGGAACTACTGGCTCTACCGCGGCTTCCCGCCTCCCCACGACCCGGCGTACGTGCAGGAGCAGGGCAGCGTTGAACAGATCAAGGTCGCGAGCCCGGCGCTCGGCGGCCGCAGTCAGAGCGTCTACGTCTACCTCCCTCCCGGCTACGCCGCCCACCCGAGCAAGCGCTACCCCGTCCTCTATCTGCTACACGGCTTCCCCGGCCGACCGCTTGCGTTTCTGCTGACCGTGCGCATGGGCGTGGTCGAGGACGAGCTGGTAGCGAAGCACGAAGCGCAGCCGCTCATCCTCGTGATGCCGTTCGGCTCGACCGGCACGTTCACCGACAAGGAATGGGCCAACGGCATCGGGCCGTATGAGGGTTGGCGGACCTTCGTCTCGCGTGACGTCGTCCACGTAATCGATGCGCGCTACCGGACGATCGCCGCGCGCTACGGCCGTGCGATCGGCGGGTTGTCCGAGGGCGGTTACGGGGCGCTGAACATCGCCATGCATACGCCGCAGGAGTTCTCGCTCGTCGAGAGCTGGTCGGGCTACGAAAGGGCGGCGCGCAATCACTCGATCTTCGGGCGGCAGCTCGCGGGGCTCACAACGAACACGCCGCTCGACGGGCTTCGGTCGGCGGCGCCGACGCTTCGGCGCGACAAGACGTATTTCTGGTTCTACTCGGGCAGCGACGATCCGCTGCAGCAGCAGAACCGTGACTTCGCGAGGGCACTGACGGCCGCCCGCATCCCGCACATGTATCTCGATCTCCGCGGCGGGCACAACTGGGCCCTCTGGCGCGGGCTCGCGTGGCGCGCATACCTGACAGCAGCGAAGAGGCTGGCGCATGCTTAGGGTCGCGCGGCCTGTAGCCGCCTCGATCATGTCCCTGGCTGTCGTCGCGGCGGCGACCGGTTGGCTGTACCTGATTCAGCCGCGCTCCGCGCTACCGGGCCCGCCGGTGAGCGACGCGCTTCCACTCGACGAGCTCTCGCGGCGTTCCGCCGTCCCGCTGCTCGTCTTTCTCGCCGTCTGGATCAGCGCTGCTCTGTTGCTGGGGCTGATCGCGCGGGCGGGCCGCGCCGAGCGGCTCTCGGCCGGTCTGATGCTCGCGCTCGGCGTCGGCAGCTGGGCGTACATCACGACCGGGCTGTCGTTGCTGATTGTGCGTCAGGTTCCAGCGCACCAGGCCTTCCACGCCGCCGCGGGGCAAAAGGCGATCTACTTGCCCGCAACGCTCGCCGGGCTTGCAGGCGCCTTGTGCGCACGCGGCCGCACAGGCGAGCGCCCGAGAAGCCCGCTCGTGCTGGCGTGGTTCGTCGCCGCGGTCGGGCTGCTCGGCGTGCTCGACGCCGTGCTGCCGAATGAACGACCTGCCCTGATCGCCTCACTTGCCCCCGAGCATGTACACGGCGTGTCGGAAGCGCTGGTCGCGCCGCTCGGCCTCGTGCTCGTGGTTGCTGCGCGCGGGCTCGCACGTGGGAAGCAGCGCGCCTGGCAAGTGGCGCTGGCCGTCTTGCTCGGGCTCGTTGCGCTTCACCTCCAGCACCGTTTCGGTTACGGAGCAATTGCGACGGGCCTCGTCGCAGTCGCGCTGCTGGCGCGCCGATCGGATTTCGACGCGCCGGGCGATCCGGAGACCCACCCTCGCATCGTCTCGCGCGCGCTGCTTTTCGGCTCCGCGATCTTCGGCTACGCCTTCGCCGCGCTCTGGGTCAACCGCGTGATGGCGGATCAACCGTTCACCCTTTCGTTCGTCCTCCGCGAGGCAGCCCGCGGCGCGCTCGGACTGAACGCGAGCGGATCGGGCCATCTGTCAGGGACATTCGGCGACTGGTTCCCCTTGTCGATGCTGCTCCTCACCGTCAGCGCGATCGGGATCCTGCTGCTCGACTGGCTCGCACCCTGGCGCTACCGGCATGCACAGGAAGCGCGTCATCGCCGGTTGACCGGTGACCTCGTCGATGCCTGGGGCGCGGACACGCTCGCGCCCTTCGTCCTGCGGGGAGACAAGTCGTACTTCTTCGACGAGAACGAGCGGGCATTCGTCGCGTACAAGGTTGTGGGCGGAGTGGCGATCGTCTCCGGAGATCCGATCGGACCGCACGAGTGCTTCTCCGAGCTGATCGGAGCGTTTCTGCGCTTTGCGCATGCGCGCGGGTGGCGAGTTGCAATCCTCGGCGCCTCGGAAGCCGCTCTCGGCGTCTACCGCCAACACGGCCTACACGCGCTCTACCACGGCGACGAGGCGGTCGTCGACACAGCTGCGTTCTGCCTCGACGGTCGCGCCATCCGGAAGGTCAGGCAGTCGGTGCACCGTCTCGAGCGAGCCGGCTACACGGCGGCTGCAATCCACCCGAGCGAGATCGACGCGTCGCTTCGCCTCGAGCTCGAGGAGCTAGCCCAGAGCTGGCGCGGGAACCAGCCGGAGCGAGGTTTCGTGATGGCGCTCGACACCCTCTTCCGCCTTGACGACGAGCACGCCGTGTTCGTGGTGGGCCGCGCGGGCGACGGCTCGGTCGCGGGGTTCCTGCACTTCGCACTCTGCCGGCGCGGCTCCGCCTTGTCGTTGTCGTCGATGCCGCGCCTGCGCACGACGCCGAACGGGTTCAACGAATGGCTCGTGTGTGTCGCGATCGATTGGGCACGCAGCGAGGGCTTCAAGCGTGTGTCGCTGAACTTCGCACCCTTCGCGGCACTGCTGGCGCCGGAGGCGGAACTGTCGGCCCTGCAGCGGCTCGAGCGCCGGGCCCTGCTACGGCTCAAAGGACATTTCCAGCTCGACAATCTGCTGCTGTTCAATCGCAAGTTCTTCCCGGAGTGGCAGCGCCGCTTCGTCGTGTACGAGAAGCGCCTCGATCTGCCGCGCGTCGGGATCGCCGCGCTTGCCGCCGAGGCCTATCTGCCGTTCACCGGAAAGGATCGCCGGTGACCTTGGGACTGGCCGGCGGCCTGGTGCTCGCACTCGCGTCGGCGTGTGCGCTGAACTGGAGCTACTACGTCCAGCATGGAGCGGCGGCGGCCCTACCGCCGCTGTCATTGCGTCGCCCATTCCGTTCGCTCGCCGCGCTGTTCGGCAGCCGCCGCTGGCTCGTCGGCTTCTGGACCGGAATCGGCGGGTGGGTCTTCTACGTCGTCGCGCTGACGCTCGCGCCGCTCTCGCTCGTTCAGGCGTGCGCTGCCGGCGGGCTCGCCGTCCTCGCTGCACTCGCGGGCGTGCGCTCCCGCCGGGAGCGCCTGGCCGTGGCGACATCGATCGCCGGACTCGGGCTGCTCGCGATTTCGCTGGCAGGCGATGTCCGGCCGTCGCAGCACGCCAGTCTTCGCGACGCAGCAATCTGGATGCTCGCCTCGGTTGCGCTGGCTGCGCTTGCGGCCGGGCCCGCCGCCGGCCTGATCACTCGCGCTGCCGGTCTCGGCATGGCCGCCGGCGTCCTCTACGCGGCGGGTGACGTCGGCACCAAAGCGGCCGTCTCGGGTGGGTTCCATCCGGCCTTCGTTCCGGCACTGCTGGCGTGCCACGGGCTCGCCTTCGTCGCGCTGCAGCTCGGATTCCAGCGGGGCGGTGCACTGACGACCGCCGGCCTGGCGACTCTCTGGACGAACGCACTCCCCATCGCAGCGGGCATGTTCGTCTTTGGAGATCCCTTGCCCGGAGGGGTGCTCGGCGTCGCACGTGTCGCAGCCTTCGCCGCCGTCGTCGTCGGCGCGGCGCTGCTGACCCGGCCGGGCGCCGACCACACAGATCAGATCCCCGAACCACACCCGCGAGGCCCGCGGATCGTGGGCGCGGGCCTCGCGATTGCCGTACTAGTGCTGCTGGTCTCTGCCGGAGCGGTGCGGGCCTCCACCACTCCTCTGCCCGGCTACACGCTCGTCGATCAGGGCTCGGCAGGTGGGGCGGTCTGGAGCGGCCGAATCCCGAACCGCTTCGTCCCGACGGACACGCGCCAGACGGACGTGTACCTGCCGCCCGACTATTCGCCGACGAAGCGTTATCCGGTCCTCTACCTGCTCCATGGCTTCTGGGGAGCGCCGTCGTCGTTCGTCGTCAGCCTGCGACTCGCCGATGCGGCGGACTCGCTGATTCGCGACGGTGCTGCTCGTCCATTCATCGCGGTGATGCCGCCCGGCGGACTGCCGAGCGGCTCGAAGCGGCAGCGTGCGCAGAGCGAGTGGGTCGGCGTCTGGGAAGACTTCGTCGTTCGGGACGTCGTCCCCTGGGTCGATGCCCATCTGTCGACGATGCGCACGGCGCGTGGACGCGCGATCGCAGGGGTGTCCGCAGGCGCGTACGGCTCGGTCGACATTGCGCTCCGACATGTCGGTGTCTTTGGCGTGGCCGAGTCGTGGGAGGGGTACTTCCACCCTTTTCGTGACGGGCCGTTCAGGACTGCGTCTCGCGCGACGCTTGCCGCCCACGATCCCGTCCTGCTCGCCGATAAGGAAGCCGCGGCGATCCGCTCGCACGGGCTGCACTTCTTCCTGTCGACCGGCGGGAGCCACGGTTCGGTGAATCGGCGCTGGACGTTCGAGTTCGACAGGGAACTGCGCAAGCTCGGGATCGGAGCTCGCATGTGGGCGCAGCCGCCGGGCGTCCCGGGGTTCGGGCGCAATCAGCTTCCAGCCGCCGTGAAATACGCCGAGCCGCCCGGCACTGGATGAGCCGGCGACCGGCGGCGCTCGGCATCGCAACCGCCGTCGCGCTCGCCACCGCGATCGTCGCTGCGTCAACGCGGGGATCGCCGGTGCCGGTGGGCGGCATCGAGCGCGGCGACGCGGCCGCCGTCGTCTTCATCGCCGCGTTGGCGATGGCCTTCGCGTCGTACGTCGCCGGCCTTGTCGTGTTGCGGCGCGCGGGTGCCCGGCTCACGCTGGTCTGCGCCCTCGCGGTCGCGATTCAACTGATCCCGCTGGGAGGCCCGCTGCTGCTCTCCCACGACGTCTACAGCTACTGGGCGTACGGACGCATCGAGTCGCGACACGACGGCGATCCGTACACACAGCCGCCGGCGCGCTTCCCGTCGGATCCGGCCACGCGGGCCGTGGCGCCCGGCTGGCGCGAGACAACCTCTGTCTACGGTCCGGCTTTCACTGCGCTTTCGACCGGAGTCGACAAGACGACGCAGAACTCGGAGACGATTGCGCTCGTCTTTCGAACGGCTGCCGCGCTGGCCGCGATTGCCGCAACCCTGCTCGCCGCCTACATCGCGCGCCGCAAAGCCTTCGCGGCGGCCTTCGTCGGCTGGAACCCCTTGCTCGCGGTGAGCTTCGCGGGTGGCGGCCACAACGACGCGTTGATGCTCGTGCTCATGCTCGGGGCGCTGGCGCTCGCGTCGCGGAGAAGGCACGTCTCCGCCGGCGCCCTCTGGATGTTGGCGACTGCCGTCAAAGCGCCCGCGCTCTTCCTGCTTCCCCTGCAGCTGGTGCGCGTCGGCCACCGCTTCTGGGGCGCGTGCGTCGTAACGGCGATGGCGGGCTCCGTCGCCGCGACGCTCGCCTTCGGGAGCCCTTGGCTGACGGCGCTGGGCCACCTCGGCCGGAACGAGTCGCGCTTCGCGATTCCGGTCCGGCTCGAGCGGCTCGGCCTTCCCGACCCGGCCGCGCATCTGCTCGCCGTTGCCGCGCTCCTGGTGGGGGCGCTCTTGCTGTTGCACCAGGCGAGGCAGGGACGACCCCGGCTCGCACTCGGTGCGTGCCTGCTCGTCCTCACAACCCCGTGGCTCTTGCCCTGGTACGCGAGCTGGCCTGTCGCGCTCGCCGCGGTGGAGGAGGATGGGGCAGCGCAGGTCCTCGCGCTCGCAGTGGCGGCATACGTACTGACCGCGCGCGTCCCTCTTTAGGCCGTCGCGGCAACCGTCTCTCCCGTGTCGATCGTCGCGACGTCGGTGCGGCGGATGAGCGTGAGCACGACGACACCTGCGGCGAGCATCAGGAATCCGCCGGCAGTGAACGCGAGCTTGTAGCCGTCGACCTGCGCCGAGGTCTTCTCCGCGATTGTCGCCACGTGGCCGAAGCCGTTTACGACGTGGTTCGTCCTACTCGTGGCGAGCGTTGAGAGGACAGCCAGACCAAGAGCACCTCCGACCTGCTGCGTCGTGTTGAGCAAGCCGGACGCGAGGCCGGCATCGTCTGCAGAGATGTTCGTCGTCGCAATCAGCGTCAGTGGAACGAAGACGAGGCCGATGCCGATCGACATCAGGAGTAGCCCGGGCAACAGGTCCGCCAGGTAGGTGCCGTGTGTCGGGACCTGCCCGAGGAGAAAGAGCCCGCCCGCCGCGAGAACGATCCCGAACAAAGGAACGCGCCTTGCGCTCATCAACCTGACTCCGGCCTGCGAGAGGCCGGCACCGATCACGATCCCCGCGGTCACGGGCAGGAATGCGAGACCGGCCTTCAGCGGGCTGTACCCGAGCACTTCCTGCACGTACAGCGAGGCGAAGTAGAACAACGCGAATAGACCGGCCGCGACAAGGAGCATCGCCCCGTTCGACGCGGTCAGCGACCGGATTCGAAAGACGCCCAGGCGGATCAGGGGCGCTCTCGAGCGGTACTCGATCACGACGAATGCGGCGAGAAGCCCGACGGCGAGCGCGGCGAGCGCAAGCGTGCGTCCCGACGTCCACCCGTATTGCTGCGCCTTCACGATGTCGTACACGAGCACGAGGAGGCCCCCGGTCACGGTGACCGCACCGGCGACGTCGACGGTCTCCGGTCGCGTTTCGGCGCGGGAGTTGGACACATAGCGGAGCGCGAGCAGAACGCCCACGATCCCGATCGGCAGATTGATGAAGAACACCCACCTCCAGGACAGCGTTTGCGTCAGTAAACCGCCGAGGACGAGGCCGACTGCGCCGCCTCCTGCGGCGATCGCGCTCCAGACCCCGAGAGCTCTCGTTCGGTCGCGTCCCTCGGCGAAGGTCGTGGTCACGATCGAGAGAGCCGCCGGCGACACGAGGGCCGCACCTAGCCCCTGGAGCGCGCGGCCGCCGATCAACACGTTGGAGGTCGTTGCCAAGCCGTTCAGCAGCGAGGCGCCGGTGAAGACGACGAGGCCGGTGACAAAGAGCAGCTGCCGGCCGAAGAGGTCGGAAGCGCGACCGCCGAGCAAGAGGAATCCGCCGAAGACGAGCGTGTAGGCATTGACGATCCATTGGAGGCTCGAAGCGGAGAAGTGCAGGCTGTGCTGGATGGACGGGAGCGCGACGTTCACGATCGTCGCGTCGAGGACGACCATGAACTGCGCGACGCAGACGATGACGAGGACGAGCCAGCGGTTGGTCTGAATTCTGTCGGTCATGTGGCGGCTATGGGGGTTCAACGACGGCCACGCCGTTCGTATTCGCGGCTTGTAACCGCCGTGTAAAAGGTTCGTGGAATCCGTTGACTCTGCCCGGCGAGGGCGCAACGGTACGTGTGCCGTCATGCCGAGGTTCCTCCCAATCGGGAAGGAAGCCAAGGGCGCCGCAGGCTTTCTTCTCGCCGCCTTGCCAGCGTTGGGGGCCCTGCTGACCGCCCTGGCGATCAGCGGGGATCTCATAGGCCGAATGGCGCGGAACCATCCGCTGGCGAGCTTCGGGGCGTTCGGGTCGGCGGCGGTCGCAGTCTTCCTGGGTGCGATCGCCGCCTACGGACTGCAAGAGGGGTCGCGCGAGGAGCGCGGCGTGCTCTCTGTCGGAATCCTCGTGCTCGGCGCAGCGCTCGTCTTCGGCGTTTATGCGGGAGTCGAGACCTGGGGTGACAGGGCACAGCCGAGCATCACGGTGACACCGAAGTCGGGATCTCTCGTCGCTGTCTCCGTGCGCGGGATCGGGCTCCGCTCGAGCGACCACATCGTCGTGGAGGTGGAGCAGCTGCTCCGCGGGGCGGACCGCCAGGGCCGACCGACCTGGCAGCCGGGCCAGCCGCTCTACGGAGCGTCGATCGGCCCGAACGGCTCCGGCGAGATCGAGCACACCGTGAACCTGTCTCTTCCGGCCGGAGACTTCGACGACCTCGGCGCGCGCGCGTGGGTGGGCGACGAGCCCCGCCCTTGTTACACGCACGGGAACACAACCGGCTGCGTCCGCGTGCACATCCCCCGCCCGCAGGAGCGGCCCCAACTCTCCGTTGTCTGGGAGACGTTTGTGCGAGCCCCGCGCCTGCTGGTCAGGCTCAGGGCTCGCAACCTGCCTCAGCGCCCCTCGCGCTCAATGACGCTGCGAGTGTTCGGGATCGCACCTGGACAGCCACGGCGTAACCTGGCCGAATGGTCGCTCGCACCGAATGCGGGCGGCGAGTTCGATCGCAGCCTGGCCGTAGTGGTCGGCCGCGCATACTCGGACGTCTGCGTGGTCGCGAGCATCTCCACACGCGAGCCCGAATGCCCGGCGCCCGTCGAAGACGGCACAGTGTGGACGCAGCTGGCCGTGCCGGCTGCGCAGTAGTAGCGGCGTCCCTCGTTCGAGTGATTTGCCGCATGTTTAGTTGCCTTTCGCTTTCTCCTCTCCTGACAGCAGGCGGAGAAGGGACCGACGTTGCACAGCCGTTCGAGATGCGCAAGGGGGCACTGATGCCCGGCTGGTTGACATGGACGCTCGCCGGCCTCGGCGCCTGGTTCACCTTGTCCGTTCCACTTGCCTTCCTGGTCGGCCACCTGCTCGGCCGCCGGCCTGCACCCCGACGTCGCTTCGTGACCCTCGCCGGGCCCGGATCAGTCCGCGTTCGGGTTCGTGCGCGCTCGCGCTAGCGCACAAGCGCGCCGGAGGGACGGATCACGCGCCAGATCCCTTCGAATTCGGAGACGTTCTGACACAGCACCTGCCTCGGCTTGCGATCGCCGACGTAGTAGTAGAGAGCCCGTCCCGCGTACGTGACCTGCACAGCGCCGTCTGCGCGCCGCATCGTGCCCAGAAGACGAGCCATCACGCCTGCAGCCGCATGCGGCCGTGTCTTCACGACGTACGGCGGCCAGGCCTTCGCGCAGGCGCCTGTGCAGACGCTCTTGCCACGCGGGTCGCGCGTGAACCCATAGAGCGCATAGCCGCGACCGTCGAACAGAATGCGCCCATAGGCCGAGGGCCCGGCGGTCAGTGTCGACCGCGGGGCCTGTGCTGAGGCGAGAGCGCCCGACGGGCCGGAGGCCACGGCTAGAGCCAGGACGACCGACGGCAAGAACCGCATTTGCATTACCGAACGGTCCCACCGAGGCCGGAGGCGTTACAGCCTCGGTTTGTGTGAGATCAGGTCTCGCTCGACTTCGACCAGATGTTGATGTCGGCGTCGGTCGCGAAGCGGTCGATCTCCGCAAGCTCCTCGTCGGAGAGTTCGAGCTTGTCGAGAGCCGCGACGTTGGCCTCGAGCTGCTTGACGCTCGAGGCGCCCACCAGCGTCGACGTGACCCGGGGATCGCGAAGAGTCCATGCAAGCGCGAGCTGCGCGAGCGTCTGGCCACGCCGCGAAGCGATCTCGTTGAGGGCCCGGATCCTCGCCAGCGTCTGGTCGTTGATCAGCTCGGGTGAGAGGGACCCGTGGCGGCTCGCACGCGAGCCCTCTGGAATCCCGCCGAGGTACTTGTCGGTGAGCATTCCCTGAGCGAGCGGCGAGAAGACGATGCAGCCGATGCCGAGCTCTCCGAGCGCGTCCAACAGCTCGGGCTCGATCCAACGGTTGAGCATCGAATAGGACGGCTGGTGGATGAAGAGAGGCGTTCCGAGCTCGCGCAGGATCCCATGCGCTTCCCGCGTCTTCGCGGCGGAGTAGGACGAGACGCCTACGTAGAGCGCCTTCCCCTGCCGCACGGCGGTGTCGAGGGCGCCCATCGTCTCCTCGAGCGGAGTCTCCGGATCGAAGCGATGCGAGTAGAAGATGTCTACGTAGTCGACGGCCATGCGCTGCAAGCTCTGATCGAGGCTCGCCAGCAGGTACTTCCGGGAGCCCCATTCGCCGTAGGGCCCGGGCCACATGTCGTAACCCGCCTTGCTCGAGACGATCAGCTCGTCGCGATACGGAGCGAGATCCTGCTTCATGAGCAGGCCAAAGTTCGTTTCGGCGGATCCATAAGGCGGTCCATAGTTGTTGGCGAGGTCGAAGTGGGTGATTCCCAGGTCGAAGGCGCGCCGGACGATCGCACGGCTCAGATCGAGCGGACGGTCGTAGCCGAAGTTCTGCCACAGCCCGAGCGAGACCGCCGGCAGCTGCAGTCCGCTGCGGCCTGAGCGGCGGTAGCGCATGTGCTCGTAGCGATCGTCTGCAGGGACATAGGTCATTCGTCGCTTCCTTTCTTGGTCAAGATGTTGTCGAGCTCGCTCGGCGTGGCGCCGGTCATGATTGCGACCGCTTCGGGCATGGTGTGCGTCTTCGGCGTCACGACCGCAACTCGTCGGCCGAGCCGCATGATGTGGATCCGGTCCGCGAGCTCGAAGACGTGCGGCATGTCGTGGCTGATCAGGATGACCGGGAGCCCACGCTCGCGAACGCGCTTGATCAGCTCGAGCACCTGCCCGGTCTCCTTGACCCCGAGGGCGGCGGTCGGCTCGTCCATGATCACGAGACGGCGCGCCCAGGCGGCAGCTCGTGCGACCGCGACTCCCTGCCGCTGGCCGCCGGAAAGGTTCTCGACCGCCTCACCGATGGACTGCACGCCGATGCCGAGCTCCTGAAAGTGCCGTGCCGCTTCCCGGCGCATGCCGCGCTTGTCGAGAATCCGCAGCAGACGGCCGACCAGCCCGCGGCGGCGGGTCTCGCGGCCGAGGAAGACATTCGAAGCGATGTCGAGCGCCGGCGCGACCGCCAGGTCCTGGTAGACCGTTTCGATCCCGGCGCGCCGGGCATCTCGCGGCGAACGGAAGTGCACGCGCTCGCCGCCGAGCTTGATCTCGCCTTCGTCCGGTTGCAGCGCGCCCGACAGCGCTTTGATCAGCGTGGACTTTCCGGCCCCGTTGTCTCCGATGATCGCGAGGATCTCGCCTGGATACAGCTCGAACTCCGCGCCGTTGAGGGCGACGACCTGGCCGTACTTCTTCACGAGCCCGTGCGCCTCGAGGATCGGCTCAGCCGAGTTCATGCGGGCCGCCGGTGCGTCAGCTGGTCGATCGAGACCGCGAGGATGACGAGGATCCCGGTCACGAGGTACTGATAGATCACCGACACGCCGATCAGCGTCAGACCATTGCGGAACACGCCCACGATCAGCGCTCCGATGAGTGTGCCGATGATCGTTCCGCGGCCGCCGAAGAGGCTCGTGCCGCCGAGCACCACCGCCGTGATGCTGTCGAGATTCTCGGTCGTCTGCCCCGCGTTGGGATCGCCGACCTCGGTGCGCCCCACGAGGAGCCAGGCCGCGATGCCGTACGTGAGCCCTGCCAGCAGGTAGACCGAAAGCAGCACGCGATTTGTGTTGATACCCGTGAGCCGTGCTGCCTCGCGGTTGTCGCCGACGGCGTACACATGCCGTCCCCAGGCGGTCTCGTTGAGCCCGTACCAGGTGATGGCGTAGAGGATGAGCATCAGCACGACGCCATAGGTGAAATCCGTGCCGCTGATCGTGAACGTACGCCCCCAGAAGAGCTCGAGTTTGGGTAAGTCGGTGAAGGTCAGATCGTTGGAGACGATGTGCGTCAACGCGAAGGCGATGTTGAGGGTGCCGAGCGTGACGATGAACGGCGGCAGGCGAACGCCCGTCACCAGCCCACCGTTCAGAGCGCCGAAGCCGACACACGTCAGGATGCCGAGCAAGAGGGCCGGCACAGCGGGGACGCCGTTCGCCACTGCCAGCTTCGTCATGATCACCTGCCCGAGCGCCATGACGGTGCCCACCGAGAGATCGATGCCGGCAGTGAGGATCACGAGCGTCTGCCCGATCGCCAGGACCCCGACGATCATCACCTGCTGCAGCACCAGCGAGAAGTTCTGCGCCTGGAAGAACCGGTCGGTCCTCAGCGAGAAGAACGCCATCGTGGCGACAAGCGCGATGAACGGACCCACCGTCGGCGCCGTGATCACGCGACGGACGAGCTGCAGTGTCCCCGTGGATCCCAAAGGCCGATCCTAAGCGCACACCGGCCGCGACCGGGGGCGAGGAGGAAGCCCCCGGTTACGGTCGATGGACGAGCTAACTATCCCCAGCAGTTGGCAAGGCCGTACTTCACGCTCTTGGAGGGGACGCCCTTCAAGGGCTTCGCGGCGATGAGGTTCAGCCCAGTGTCGGTGTAGCCGGATGCCTTCGCCCCACCGTTCGCGAACTTCACGACTGCTGCGACGCCCAAAGACGCCATCCGCAGCGGATACTGCTGCGATGTAGCGTCGATGACTCCGGCTCGGACGTTGCGCACGCCGGCGCAGCCGCCGTCTACGGAGACGATCGTCACGGCGTTCTTGCTCTTGCCGGCCTTCTTCAGGGCCGTCCAAGCGCCTGCGGCGCTCGGCTCGTTGATCGTGTAGAGGACGTTGATGTTCGGGTTCTTCTGGAGGCAGTTCTCCATTGCAGGCTGCGACTGGGTCTGCTGGCCGCCGCCGTTCGCCACACAGGCGATCTGCTTGTCGTTCTTCTTGATCCCGAACCCTTTGAGGAACCCGTTGTGACGCAGCGCACCCACGGACGATCCCGCGTGCTCGTCGAGCATCGCGATCGTCACCTTTCGGCCCTTCGTCGCCGCGCGTGCGTACTTGCCGATGAACACGCCGGCGTTGAAGTTGTTGGTGGCGAAGAGCGCGTCGACTGCAGACGTGGGACTGGTGGGCGAGTCGAGCGCGATGACCAGCACTCCCTTCGCCCTGGCCTGCGCGATGGCAGCGTTCTCGGCCTTCGCGTCAGCCACCGTGATCAGGATTCCCTTCACGCCCGCGGTCACCATGTTCTCGATCGCGGTGATCTGGCCGGCGTTGTCGGAGCTGTCCTTCCCGGCCGCGTAGATCAGGTCCGCACCGCCCTTGCTCGCCGCGGCAATCGCCCCCGCGTGCATCTTGACGAAGAACGGGTTTGTCGCATCTTTCGTGATCAGCCCGACCTTGACGGTCGCGCCCTTCGCGGTCGGCTTCGCCGCGGCTGCGGAGACGACGACGACCGTGACGGCCAAGACGAGGAGCGCTGCGAAGAGCCCGGACCTCCACGGTCGGCGATCGCCTCCTTGCGGATGGCGCATTCGATCCTCCCTTCCCTCATTGCCCAGAATGTGGTACCGATAACACGGTGGCGGCTGAAAAGTCAAGCGCCCTAGGCAGGATCGGGATGAGTTCTGGCCAGAAATCGTGTTACCGATACCAAGAATGAGCCCGAGCAAGACCACGATCAGAGACGTCGCCCGCCTGTCGGGGGTTTCCCCGATGACCGTCTCGCGGGTGATCAACGACAGCGAACGCGTCAGCCCTGAGACCCGGCGGCGCGTCGAGGAGGCGATCTCGGAGCTCGGATACGTGCCGAGCCGCCTCGCCCGTGGACTCAGCCGGCAACGGACAGGCACGCTCGCAGTGATCGTCCCGGACGTCGCCAATCCGTTCTTCACCGCGATCGTGCGGGCCGCGGAGGAGGTCGCGCGCCGAGCCGACTACCACGTGATCCTCTGCGACACCCGGGCGGACCTCGGCGTCGAGCGCGGGGTCATTGAAGAGTTGATTGCGCACCGAGTCGAGGGAGCAGTGATTGCACCTGTGAGCGATCGCACGGCCACACATCTGCGGCGGCTTGCGGAGTTCGGCGTTCCGTTCGTCCTCATCGATCGCAGGATCCCCGGCGTCGACTGCGATGTCGTGCTCGGCGACAGCTCGAGCGGCGCACGCCAGCTGGTCGAGCATCTCGTCTCGCTCGGCCACCGACGGATTGGGTTCATCGTCGAGTCTGACGACGTCTCGACGGCGCGCGATCGGCGCGCAGGGTACGAGGCCGCGCTGAAAGCAGCAGGCATTGCACTCGATCCTGCGCTTGTTGCGCACGCCGCCCCGGATCCGAGCGGTGGCTCGGCGGGCATGAGCCGGCTCCTCGAGCTCGAGGAACGACCAACGGCGGTGTTCACGGTCAACAATCTCGTCGCCCTCGGCGCGATCGAAGCGGTACGCGCCGCCGGGCTCGAGGTCCCCGACGACGTCGCGCTCGTCTGTTTCGACGACATTGAGTACGCATCGCGGCTCTATCCGTTTCTGACGGCAATGGAGCAGCCGGCGCAAACGTTTGGGACACTGGGCACCCAACTCCTCCTCGAACGCATCGAGGGCCGAGGCCCGGAACGACGGCACGAAGTGGTACTGCCCGGCGAGTTCATCATCCGCAAGTCGTGCGGCGCGAAGTGACTGCTTACGGCGGTATCGAGACCGGCGGATCGAAGTGGCAGTGCGCGGTCGGGAGCGGACCGGACGATGTCCGGGCCGCCGAGACGATCCAGACGACGACGCCGGCAGAGACGATCGGACGCGCAGTGGCCTTCTTCGAGCGCGAAGGGCCGGTCGAGGCAATCGGGATCGGCTCGTTCGGGCCCATCGATCAGAAGCTCTCCTCGCCGACATGGGGCCACATCACGAACACCCCCAAGCCGGGCTGGGCGCACACCGACGTAGGCCGGCTGATCCAGCGCCGCCTCTCCGTGCCCGTCGCGTTCGACACCGACGTCAACGCAGCAGCGCTCGGGGAGCATCGCTGGGGTGCCTGCCGTGGGCTCGACACGTTCTGCTACATCACGGTCGGTACCGGGATCGGCGGCGGCGGGATGGCCGGCGGGAAGCTCCTGCACGGGTTGCTGCATCCGGAGTTCGGTCACATGCGCATCCCTCACGATCGCGTCGCAGATCCGTTTGACGGTGTGTGTCCGTACCACGGCGACTGCTGGGAGGGGCTCGCGTCCGGACTTGCAATCGAAGCCCGCTGGGGCCGACCCGCGGCGTCGCTGGACGGCGATCAGGCGGTCTGGGAGCTAGAGGCGCGCTACCTCGCGCTCGGGCTCGTAAGCGTGATGTGCGTGCTGTCACCGGAGCGCATCGTCGTCGGCGGCGGTGTCGCCCATCACGACGGGCTGCTCAACCTCGTGCGGCGCGACGTGCTCGCGCTCATGAACGGGTATCTCGAAGCGACCGCCGTGAGGGACGACATCGCCGACTACATCACGTTGCCGCAGCTGGGGATGCGGGCCGGAGTCCTCGGCGCGATCGCGCTCGCGCAAACGCTCTAGATCGTCAGCCGAAGGCGGCCTCGATTGCGTCGCGCGGAACGCCGCCTTCTCCATAGTGCGACGTGCCCTTTTCCCGGAGCTCCCGTGCGCCTTCGAGCAACGCGCCGTAGGCCGCGCCGGCCAGCAGGCTCCCGGTGGAGATACGCCGAACCCCGGCGGCTGCGAGCTCGCCGAGACTCGGCCCCGACGGCAAAGCCAGCACGTTGAGCGGAATTCCGACCGCCTCGACGATGCGAGCAATCTGCTCGAGGTCCGTCAGGCCCGGCGCATAGACGACGCCGGCGCCGGCATCGCGGTAAGCGATCAGGCGGCTGATCGTGTCGTCGAGATCGTCCACGCCCCGGATGTGGTTCTCGGCTCGAGCGGTAAGCACCATCCGTTCATGCGACGCCTCCGCTGCTTCCGCAACACGCCCGGCCGCACGTCCGAGCTCGTCCATGCCGCCTTGGTCCGGGTCGTAGTCCTCGATCGAGAAGCCCGCGGCTCCGGCCTTGAACAGCAAGTCAACAGTCCTGGTCACGCCGCCGGGGTCATCCGGATAACAGCGCTCGCTGTCGACGTTGAGCGGCAGGTCCGTGGCGGCCGAGAGCGTCGCGACGTGCGCGACGAGCTCGTCGCGGGAAACGGTCTGGTCGAGCCTGCCCACCGACCAGGCGAAGCCGGCACTGGTCGTTGCGAGCGCCTCGAAGCCGGCAGACTGGAGCAGCCGGGCAGAGCCGACGTCCCACGGATTCGGCATCACGAACAGCTGCTCTCTCTCGTGCAGCACCCGGAATCGAGCCCGCAGT